>Ga0335069_10004185_pt1 | contig 21541 bp, 19 predicted proteins | sample Lox_Sample_11_FD_206714 | JGI IMG/M metagenome (GOLD analysis project Ga0335069, IMG submission 206714) | Soil microbial communities from Loxahatchee National Wildlife Refuge, Florida, United States - Lox_Sample_1.1 | ecosystem: Environmental > Terrestrial > Soil > Wetlands | place: USA...
CACTGGGACGGCCAGGTCCTCCCGACGGCGTCGACGGCGTGTGCGTGAAAGAGTCGACAGCGAGGTTCGTCGCGAGCGCGCCCGGCGTCAACGGGCGAGCTCGTGGCCGGCAGGTGGCGGGCCAAGTGCCTGTAGCCATGCCCGTTGTCGCCCGGTGTGGCCTGGGCTAGGCTTCTGGTTCCGGCTTCCCGGTCACCGATGGAGACTCCCCGCGATTGGCGTATGCCGACAAGGGTGTACCGTTTCGGGGTCTTCGAGCTGAACACGGCGACGCAGCAGCTGCTGAAGCAGGGGCGACGTGTCCGCCTGCAGCAGCAACCCCGGCAGGCGCTGGAGCTGCTGCTCGAGGCGCAGGGTCGGCTGGTGACCCGACAGGAGCTGCGGCAGCGGCTCTGGCCGAGCGGCGTCCACGTCGACTACGAGCTGGGACTGACCGGCGCCATCAAGCGGCTGCGCCTGGCCCTCGACGACTCGGCGGAGACCCCGCGCTTCGTCGAAACCGTCCCGAAGTGCGGGTACCGCTTCGTCGCGCCGGTCCAGGTCGTCACGCCCCCCGACCGGACCGTGGTCACACCTCCCCCCGTCGCGCCGGCGCAGCCGGTTCCGACGACGGCCGTGGCGCGGCCCCGGCGACGAACCGTGGCGGGCATCCTGGTGGCCGTCGCGGTCGTCGGCGTCGCCGCCGGGGTGGGTCTCCTGGCCCTGCGCGCGCCGCTGCCGCCACCGTCGATCACCAGGGTGGTGAAGCTGACCCGCTCCGGCCGCGCCTGGCCGCAGGAGAGCCTGCTGTCGGACGGCGCCCGCCTCTACTACACGGAGTTCGTCGTGGGCACCGGCTACCGCCTGCGCCAGATCCTCCTGAACGGCAACGAGGACACGGTCGCCCCCGGGCTCCCCTCGCACACTCTGTTTCGGGCCTTGTCCCCGGACCACACCACCTTCATCGCCATCTCGCAGGACGACGCGGCGCGGGGGAACCCCTCTCCCCTGTGGACGGTGCCGGTCGTGGGCGGCGTGCCGCGGCGCCTCGGCAGCGTCCGCACCAACGACTTCGCCTGGTCGCCGGACGGCGGCTCGCTCGCCTACGCCGAAGAGGGTCGGCTGCTGCTGGCGACCGCGGACGCCGACAACCCGCGCCTCCTCGCCACGGCTCCCGGCCATGTCATCTGCCCGCGCTGGTCACCCGATGGACGCCGGCTGCGGTTCACCGTCCTCGGCGGTGCCGGCGAGCTCGCGCTGTGGGAGGTCGGCGCCGACGGAAGCGGAGCCCGCGCGCTGCGGTTCGACTGGCCCGGGCCGCCGATGGAGGGCTTCGGGGACTGGACGCCCGACGGCCGCCACTTCGTCTTCGTGTCGCGGCGCGACGGCGTCTCGAACCTCTGGGCGCTGGAGGAGGGCTCCGACTGGAGGCACCGCCGCCGCCGCGAGCCGGTCCAGCTCACCGCCGGACCGGTGAGCTACGGGCGCCCCCTGCCCAGCCTCGACGGCAAGCGCGTATTCGCCCTCGGCACGGAGCCCGGCGGCGAGCTGGTCCGCTACGACGGGGCGCAGCGCGAGTTCGTGCGGTACCTCGGAGGCCGGGCCGCCGAGCACCTCGACTGGAGCCGCGACGGCCGCTGGGTCGCCTACGCCGCCTATCCCGAAGGCACGCTGTGGCGGGCGCACGCCGACGGCAGCGATGCGCTGCAGCTCACGACCCCGCCACTGCGGGCCGCGCAGCCGCGCTGGTCTCCCGACGGGACGCGGATCCTCTTCACCGGCACCGTCGCGGGGACGCCCGCCCGCATCCTGGTCGTCTCGGCGGACGGCGGCACACCCGAGCCGCTGGTGGCCGAGCCGCACGCGCAGGCGGACCCGTGTTGGTCACCGGCGGGCGACTCCGTCGTCTACGGCGGCGACCGGGACAGCGGGGGCAGGCTCGCCCTCTATCGCCTCGACCTGGGCAGCGGCCGTCGCCAGCGGATTCCCGGGACCGAAGGCCTGCACGCGCCGCTGTGGTCTCCCGACGGACGACGCCTCGCCGCGCGCGACGCGGCCAGCGGACGCCTCGTGCTCTGCGACCTGCGCAGCGGGCGCCGGCTGACCCTCACCCGACGGACGGCCGACTACGCGGCCTGGTCGGCCGACTCCCAGTTCCTCCAGTTCAACAGCCCGGTCGGCGAGCAGATGGTGCTGTTCCGGGTGCACGTGCCGGATGGAGCGGAGGAGAAGGTGGCTGAGGTCCCCTTCAAGCCCGCCGGCTCGTGGGGCTCCTGGAGCGGCCTCGCCCCGGACGGATCGCCGCTGGTGCTGCGCGACCGCGGCCAGACGGACGTGTACGCGCTGTCGGTCTCGTTCGCCGAGGGCCGCTGAGAGGCCCGAGCGTCAGGCGGGTGTCGCCGGCGTCGGCGATGACAGAGGTGGCGTGCCGATCGACGACGCCGGTCGCGGCGACCCGGTCCCGGAGGGGTCGACCGCGGGCGGCTGGAGCGGCGCGGGCAGCGCCACCGCCGCGGCGGTCAGCAGCAGACCGACGGCGAGGCTCAGCGCCACCGCCAGCCCCACCAGCCGCCCGAAATCGGCCGCCACCGCCCTCCACGTCGCCGCCTCTGCCCGCGCCATCGCTGCCTCCCTTCGCTCGGGAATGTCGGTCCGGAAGCCGGTGGCGCGGGGGTGGAAAAGAGGCGGGCCGGTGACGAATTCGGGCAGAAGGAGGGCAGGACGGACCGCCGGACGGAGGCGCGCTATAGTCCGTCACGGAGAGACCCCGCCGCCATGAGCCGGCGCATCGCGATCGTGGAGGACGAGGCGGCCTTGCGCGCCAACTACGCGGACGTGCTGCGTCGCCAGGGGTACGAGGTCGCCGCCTACGCCGACCGGCGCAGCGCCCTGGAGGCGTTCCGCGCCCGCCTGCCGGACCTGGCCATCGTGGACATCGGCCTCGGCGAGGAGATCGACGGCGGCTTCACCCTGTGCCGGGAGCTGCGCGCGCTCTCGGCCACGCTGCCCATCGTCTTCCTCACCGCCCGTGACAGCGAGTTCGACACCGTGGCCGGCCTGCGGCTGGGAGCCGACGACTACCTGACCAAGGACGTCGGGCTGCCGCAGCTGCTGGCCCGCATCGCCGCCCTCTTCCGGCGGGTGGACGCGCTCTCCGCCGCTCCCGCCTCCGAGGAGGTGATCGAGCGCGGCCCCTTGCGACTGGATCTCGACCGGCTGACCGCCAGCTGGGCGGGCCGCCGTGTCGACCTCACCGTCACCGAGCTGTGGATGGTGCACGCCCTCGCCCGCCACCCCGGCCACGTCAAGAGCCGCGAGCAGCTGATGGGCGAGGCGCGGATGGTGGTGGACGACAGCACGGTCACCTCGCACGTGAAGCGCATCCGCCGGAAGTTCGCCGCCGTCGACCCCGGCTTCGACCGCATCGAGAGCGTCTACGGCATGGGCTACCGCTGGAACGAAGGCTGACCCTGAAGCCCCTGCGCCTGCCCATCCCGCTCAAGCTGCTGCTGGTCGGCAGCCCGCTGGCGCTCGTCCCCTGGCTGGCGCTGCAGGCGGTGCGCGAGCTGGACGCGCTGCTGCGGCAGGTCCAGCAGCAGGAGCTGGTGGCCACGGCCCGGGCCGTGGCCACGGCGCTGCACGACCGTCCCCGCCTGCTGCTCTCGGGCGAGCCGTACCCGGTGACCGCGTCGGCCGGCGGGGACGTCCGGGTGCCGAGCCTGGAGAAGCCGATCGTGCTCGACGGCGTGACCGGCGACTGGGACCAGCCGGAGGTCGAGATGCGGCCCGGCGGCGCCTCGGTCACGGAAGAGGAGTCGCCGTACGCGTTCCGCTACTCCCTCGGCCGCGCCGGCGCGGCGGTGTACCTGCTGGTCGTGGTGCAGGACCTGCACGTGGTGACCCGCGACCCCGATCGCCCGCAGGCCGCTTGCGACCAGGTCGTGGTGGCGGTGGTGACCCCGGACGACGAGCTGCTGCGCTTCGCGATCGACGCGCCCGGCGACGGCCCCGTCTCGACGTGGCTGGTCAGGGACGACGGCACCCGCGTCCCCGACAGCCGCATCACCGGCGTGTGGCGCGGCAGAGCGGACGGCTACCTCGTCGAGCTGCGCCTGCCGCGCTCGCTGATCGGACCGCGGCTGGCGCTGGGCCTGGTGGACGTCGACGACCCGGCCGGACGCGCCGTGGTCGGCCGCCTCGGCAACGCGGAGACGGGCTCCCGCCAGGAGCTGGGCACCGTTCTCGTGCCCTCGCCCGAGGTGAGCGCGCTGGTCCGCGGCCTGGGGCGGGCGCGGTCGCGCATCTGGGTGGTCGACCGCGGCCGGCGCGTGCTCGCTCACGCGGGCTCGCTGCACCGGTCCACGACGGCGGCCGAGAGCTCCCGCTGGGATCGCCTGGCCCGGGCGTCGCTGCGGGCGCTGACCGCGCGGCTGCTGGGCGAGCCGCGCGAGGACTTCCAGGACGTGGAGCCCGGGACCTACCGCCTGGACTGGCCTGCCGTCGAGCGCGCGCTCGGGGGCGAGGAGGCGAGCGGCGAGCGGCCGACCGCCGACGGCCGCGCGGTCGTCCTCTCGGCCGCGCACCCGGTCTGGGTGGAGGACCAGGTGCGCGGCGCGGTGCTGGTGGAGGAGACGACGAACGACATCCTGGCCCTGCGCAACCGCGCCTTCGAGCGCGTCTTCGCCGCCATCCTGGGCATCACGGTCCTCGGAGCCGCCGGCCTGGTGCTGCTCGCCTCCCGCCTGTCCTGGCGCATCCGCCGGCTGCGGGACCAGCTGGAGCAGGCGATCGATCCCCAGGGGCGGGTGAGCGGCGGCGTCTCTGGCACCGCCACCGGCGACGAGGTCGGCGACCTCGCCCGCGCCGTCTCCTCGATCCTGGAGCGGCAGCGCCAGTACACGGCGTACCTGGAGCAGGTGGGCCAGCGCCTGTCGCACGAGATCCGCACCCCCGTCGGCGTCGTGCGCTCCTCGCTCGACAACCTGCGCCTGCAGCGGTTGCCGGAGGAGGCCCGCGTCTACATCGAGCGCGCCGACCAGGGCCTGCGCCGGCTGGCCACCATGCTGGCGCGGCTCAGCGAGGCGGCGCGGCTGGAGCAGGCGCTGGCGGCGACCGACAAGGAGGTCTTCGACGCCGTCGCCGTCGTCCAGGGCTGCGTGGAGGGGTACCGGGCCGCGAACCCCGGCCGGGCTCTCGACCTGCGCCTCCCCTCGGAGACGCTGCCGGTCAGCGGCGCGCCCGACCTGCTCGCGCAGATGCTGGACAAGCTGGTCGACAACGCCCTCTCCTTCGCCCTCCCGGGAACGCCGGTGCTGGTCGCCCTGGCCCGCCACGGCCACGCCGCCGCGTTGTCGGTCTCGAACCAGGGCCCGCCCCTGCCCGAGGAGATGGCAGGACGGCTCTTCGAGTCGATGGTCTCGATACGCGCCCCGCGCACCGGCACCACCGCCAGCGAGCCGCACCTGGGCCTGGGGCTCTACATCGTCCGCCTGATCGCGGCGTTCCACGGCGGCAGCGCGGCCGCGCACGACCGGCCGGGCCGCGACGGCGTGATCGTCACCATCTGGCTGCCCCTCGCCGGCCCGGTCGAAAGCCGGAGTTGAGGTGCTCATCGACCTCTCTCTGGTCGGTTCAGTCGCTTCGGGCCATTCGGTCCCGTCTGCTGGCAAGATTCGTGCTGATTCGTCCGCTTCGGGCGCTCGAGGCGGAAAATCGTGCGCGCGGAGGGGACACGCATGAGCAAGTACCGCATCGCCTGGCTGCCGGGTGACGGGATCGGGATCGAGGTCATGGAGGCGACCCGCGTCGTGCTCGACGCGCTCGAGCTGGACGCCGAGTACGTCCACGGCGACATCGGCTGGGAGTTCTGGCGCCGCGAGGGCGACGCCTTCCCGCAGCGCACGGTCGACCTGCTGAAGAAAGTCGACGCCGCCATGTTCGGGGCGATCACCTCGAAGCCGGTGAAGGCTGCGGAGGCCGAGCTGGTCCCCGAGCTCAAGGGCAAAGGCCTGGTCTACCGCTCGCCGATCGTGCGCATGCGGCAGCTGTTCGACCTGTACGTCTGCCTGCGCCCCTGCAAGGCCTACCCGGGCAACCCGCTCAACCACAAGGACGGCATCGACCTCGTGGTCTTTCGCGAGAACACCGAGGACCTCTACGCGGGCGTCGAGTTCAACCCCGTCCCGAAGGAGCTGGCGGACACGCTGGCGAGGCTCTCGAAGCCGTTCGCCCCCTTCGCCGCGCTCGACGGCGACCAGTACGCGGTCTCCTGCAAGATCAACACCAAGAAGGGGTCCGAGCGGATCGTGCGGGCCGCCTTCGAGTTCGCGAAGACGCACGGGCGCAAGAAGGTGACCCTCGTCCACAAGGCGAACGTGGTCCGCGCCAGCGACGGCCTGTTCCTGGAGGAGGCGAAGAAGGTCGCCGCCGATTACCCGCAGATCGCCTGCGACGACGCCAACGTCGACGCCATCGGCATGTGGCTGCTCAAGAACCCGTTCAGCTACGACGTGCTGGTGGCCCCGAACCTCTACGGCGACATCATCTCGGACCTCTGCGCCCAGATGGTGGGCGGCCTCGGCTTCGGCTGCTCCGGCAACATCGGCGAGAGGCTGGCCGTCTTCGAGCCGACGCACGGCTCGGCCCCCAAGCACGCCGGCAAGCAGAAGGCCAACCCGGTCGCCACCATCCTGGCGGCCAAGATGATGCTCGACTGGCTGGGGGAGACGGAGAAGGCGCGCGTCCTGGAGGCGGCGACCGCGGCGGTGATCGAGGAAGGCCGCGTGCGCACCTACGACATGGGCGGCGCCTCGACCACCATGGAGATGGGCCAGGCGATCGCGGCCCTGGCGCGGCAGCCGCTGGCCGCGGGCCGGCGCTAGCGCATGTCGCGGATCGTCGTCCACGAGGTCGCCCTGCGCGACGGCCTGCAGATGGAGAAGCAGGTCGTCCCCACCGAGCAGAAGATCGCCTGGGCCGAGGCGCTGCTGGCTTGCGGTGTCGACGTCGTCCAGCTCGGCTCCTTCGTCCACCCGGAGAAGGTGCCGCAGATGGCGGACACCGACCGGCTCTTCGCCCACTTCTCCGCCCCGGGGCGCAAGCCGGCGGGCGTCACCCTCTCCGGCCTGGTGCTGAACGAGAAGGGGCTGGAGCGTGGCCTTCTCTGCGGCGTGGAGCTCTTCTGCATGGGGGTCTCGGCCAGCGAGACCCACAGCCGCAAGAACACCGGCATGTCGATCGAGGACGCCAACCGCCGGATCATCGCCATCGCGAAGAGCGCCCTGGCGGCGGGCCGGCGGGCCCAGGTGTCGGTGCAGTCGGCCTTCGGCTGCGGCTACGAGGGCCGGGTGCCGAAGGAGCGCGTGGTCGGGATCGTGAAGACGTTCCTCGACGCCGGCCTGCGCAGCCTCAGCCTGGCGGATACCGCCGGCCACGCGACACCCGACGACGTGGCGGAGCTGTACGGCCTGGTGCGCGCGCTCGAGCCGGACGTCGAGTGGGCCTGCCACTTCCACGACACCTACGGCCTCGCCCTGGCCAACTGCTACGCGGCGCGGCAGGCCGGCGTCACCTCCTTCGAAACCGCGGTGGCCGGCCTGGGCGGCTGCCCCTTCACCAAGGTCGCCGGCGGCAACACCTGCACCGAGGACCTGGTGCACGCGCTGCAGCGCCGCGGGGTCCGTACCGACATCGACCTCGCGAAGCTGGTCGCCGTGGCCCGCGAGCTCTCCGGCCACTTCGGCCGCGAGATGCACGGCTCCGTCCACAAGTCGGGCCCGATCATCGAGCCCGCGGCCGCGCAGGTGCCGCGATGAGCGTCCTCGCCGGCGTGCGCGTCCTCGACCTCACCAACGTGCTCTCCGGGCCCTTCTGCACCCTGCACCTGGCGCTGCTCGGCGCGGACGTGGTCAAGATCGAGAACCCCAGGGCGGGCGACCTGGCGCGCGTCCTGGGCAACGTGCCGAAGTACAACAAGATGCTGATGGGCACCAGCTTCCTGGCCCAGAACGCGAACAAGAAGTCGCTCACCCTGAACCTGAAGGCGCCCGAGGGCCGGGAGATCTTCAAGAAGCTGGTGGCGACCGCGGACGTGGTGGTCGAGAATTTCCGGCCGGGGGTGATGGCCCGGCTCGGCCTCGGCTACCCGGCGCTGGCGGACATCAACCCCCGCCTCGTCTACTGCGCGATCTCCGGCTTCGGCCAGAGCGGGCCCGACGCGGACAAGCCGGCCTACGACCAGATCATCCAGGGGCTCTCGGGCGCCATGGACGTGAACGGCGACGAGCGGCTCCACCCGCTGCGCGCGGGCTTCCCGGTGTGCGACACCGTCGGCGGGCTGAACGCCGCCTTCGCCATCCTGGCCGCGCTCTACCACCGCGAGCGCACCGGCGAGGGGCAGATGATCGACGTGGCGCTGCTCGACTCCATCATGCCGCTGATGGGCTGGGTGGCCGCCAACCTGCTGATCGGCGGCCAGGCCCCGGTGCCGATGGGCAACGACAACTTCACCGCGGCGCCCTCCGGCAGCTTCGCCACCCGGGACGGGTACGTGAACATCGCCGCCAACAAGCAGGAGCAGTGGGAGGCGATGGCGGAGGTGATCGGGGCCCCGGAGCTGGTGTCCGACCCGCGCTTCAAGGAGCGCGACGAGCGCAAGAAGAACCGCAAGGCGCTCACCCCGCTGGTCGAGGAGAAGCTCAGGCAGAAGCCGACCGCGTACTGGGTGGAGGCCCTGAACGCCCGCGACGTCCCCTCGGGTGACATCCTCTCGCTGGGGGCGGCGCTCGCGCAGCCGCAGGTGCGCCACCGCGGGACGCTGCAGTCGGTGGAGGTCCCGGAGATCGGGCCGGTGCCGGTGTTCGGACTCAGCGCCGCGCTCGAGAAGACGCCCGGCGCGGTGCGGACGCCGCCGCCGCTGCTCGGCCAGCACACGGCCGAGATCCTGGGCGGACTCGGCTACGCCAGCGGGGACGTGGCCGCGCTGAAGGAGAAAGGGATCGTCTAGGGGGGGAACGGACAAGTGGAAAAAGTGACCAGCGGGATTCGCGGGCTGACAGTGGTCGAAAAGATCCTGGCCCGGGCTTCCGGAAAGCAGGCCGTGCGCGCCGGCGAGGTGGTGGAGCCCGACGTCGACCTGGCGATGTCGCACGAGAACGCGGCCCTGGTGATCAACCAGTTCGCCGAGGTCTACCAGGGCACGGGGCTCGAGCCTCTACCCTGGGACCCGTCGAAGATCGCGATCGTCTTCGACCACCGGGTGCCGGCCGAGTCCTCCAAGACCGCGACCAACCAGAAGAAGATCCGCGAGTTCGTGGCCCGGCACGGCATCACCCGCTTCCACGACATCCGCGGGGACGAGGGCGGCATCTGCCACCAGATCCTGCCGGAGAACGGCTACGTGCTCCCCGGGTCGGTGGTGGTCGGCACCGACTCGCACACCACCAGCCACGGAGCGCTGAACGCGTTCGCCTTCGGCATCGGCGCCACCGAGATGGCCTCGGTGTGGGCGCTCGGCAAGGCCCTCAACGTCGAGGTCCCGCGGACCATCCGGGTGGTGGTGAACGGCCAGTTCTCGCCCTACGTCGGGCCCAAGGACCTCATCCTGCACCTGGTCGGCCAGCTCACCGCCGAGGGCGCGAACTTCCGCGTCATCGAGTTCCAGGGCGAGACGATCCGCGCCATGTCCACCTCCGGCCGGCTGACGCTGTGCAACATGAGCGTCGAGGCGGGCGCCACCTCCGGCGTGGTGCCCGGCGACGAGGAGACGGTCCGCTACCTGCGCGAGGAGGCGGGCTGCCGCGGCCCCTTCACGCTGGTGACGCCGGACCCCGACGCCGCCTACGAGCGCACGCTGCAGGTCGACGCCTCCGCCCTGGCGCCGCAGGTCGCCTGCCCGCACACGGTGGACAACGTCAAGCCGGTGGATGCCGTGGTCGGCAGGAAGGTGCAGCAGGTGGTCATCGGCTCCTGCACCAACGGCCGGCTGGACGACATCGCGGCGGCGGCGGCCCTGCTGCGCGGGCGCCAGGTCGCCCGCGGCACCCGCATGCTGGTCTTCCCCGCCTCCTCCCGCATCTTCCAGCAGGCGTTGGAGAGGGGCTACGTGGCCGACCTGATGCGGGCCGGGGCGGTGGTGATGAACTCCGGGTGCGGCCCCTGCCTGGGCGTGCACCAGGGGGCGCTCGGCGACGGCGAGGTCGCCCTCTCCACCACCAACCGCAACTTCAAGGGCCGGATGGGCAACCCCACCGGCGAGGTCTACCTCTGCTCGCCGGAGACGGCCGCCGCTTCGGCCCTCACCGGCGTGATCAGCGATCCGCGGAAGGGAGCCTGACCATGGCCAGGGTCATCGCGACGCTCGGCGACGACGTCTCCACGGACGTCATCTACCCCGGCCGCTACATGGCGACCGTCCTCCCCACCGAGACCCCCCAGTTCGCCTTCGCCGACATGGCGGAGCTGAACGCGAAGCTGAAGGCCAGGCAGGTGCCGCCAGGCAGCGTGATCGTGGCCGGGAAGAACTTCGGCTGCGGCTCCTCGCGCGAGCAGGCCTGCTCCTGCCTCAAGGGCTGGGAGCTGACCGTGGTGGCGAAGGGCTTCGCCCGCATCTTCCTGCAGAACTCGGTCAACCTCGGCCTGAACCTGGTCACCGCTCCCGAGGTCGAGGCGAAGGAGGGCGACGAGCTGGAGATGACGGCCACGGCCGTGGTCGACAAGACCTCCGGGCGGAGCTTCGCGGTGGTGCCGCTGCCGAAGGCGCGCCAGGCGATCGTGGACGCGGGCGGGCTGATCCCGTACACCCGCCGGCGCGTCCTGGAGGCGGCAGGCCGGCGTTGATCCCGCGGGCCGTGCGCCGAGACCGGTGATAGCCTCTGCCAGGATGAAGACGACGGTCCTTCGCGCTGCAGTGCTGACTGTCCTGGTGGTGGTGCCGCTGCGGGTGATCGCCCAGGGCTACCTGCCGGTGGACGATGCGCTCCGGCACGTCGGCAAGGCCGTCTCCGGCCGGCCCTGGGCGGACGTGCTGCTGCTGCGCCCGGAGATCACGCTCGACAGCAACCCCGGCTGGCACGTGGTCCTCCGCGTCCTGCACACCGTGCTGGGGCTGGGCGCGGTCGACCTGCTCGTGGTGTCGGTGGTCGGCCTGTTCCTGCTGCTGTCGCTGGGACCGGTCCTGCTGCTGCGGCGCCCGGAGGCGTGGCTGCTCGCTCTGGTGATGGTGGGCATCTGCGACCCCTGGCTGATCTACCGCTGGCTCTGCGGCAGGCCCTTCCTGCTGACCTCCGCGATCGTCCCGCTGTTCTGCCTGGCGTGGACGCGGCTCGAGGGGCCACGCGCCCGGGCCGGATGGACGGCGTTCGCCGTGTCCGCGGCGCTCGCCACCTGGATCCACGGCAGCTACTACCTGCTGGCGCTGCCCGTGCTCGCGCTGCTTCTGGCGCAGCGCTGGCGCGTCGCCCTGCGCCTGGGTGGCGCTTTCGCCGTCGGCATCCTCGCGGGTGCGCTGCTGACCGGCCATCCTCTCGGGCACCTGTGGCAGATGCTGCTGCACGGCTACCTGGCCGTCGGGGTACCCCGGCCGACGGCGAACCTGGTGAGCGAGTTCCGGCCGTTCGAGGGCCACGCCGAGGCGGTGATCGCCTTCGTCGCGCTGCTCGTGTGGCGGACGCGGCAGCGCCCGGAGGCGCCCCCGCCCTGGCGCGATCCGGCGGTGATGCTGACCGCCGCCACCTGGGCGCTCGGCTTCGTGGCGGCCCGCTTCTGGACCGACTGGGCGGCGCCCGCCCTCGCCTCGGTGGCAGCGGTCGAGCTGGAGGCCGCGCTGGAACGGCACGCCTCCAGCTCCCGGGCGACCGCCGCCGCCCTGCTGGCGGGGGCGGCCGTGCTGCTGCTCAGCACGAGCGCCGACCTGCAGGGGCGCTGGAGCGACCAGACGCAGCGGGTCTTCCTCTCCCGCCGCAACCCGACCCATGTCCCCTGGCTCCCGCAGCCCGGCGGGATCGCCTACAGCGCGGAGATGGACGTCTTCTACGGCCTGTTCTTCACCAACCCGGACGCCCCCTGGAAGTACGTGCTCGGCTTCGAGCCCGCGATCATGCGGCCCGAAGACTACCGGGTCTATTGCGACATCAAGAGGACGAAGGGGGCGACCGAGGCCTACCTGCCCTGGGTGGAACGGATGCGGCCGCAGGACCGGCTGTACGTGGTTCAGCGCTCGAACGTCCCGCCGAGCATCCCGGGGCTCGAGTGGTTCCAGCCCGTGTACGCGATCTGGGTGGGACGGCGACCCTAGCGGCCCTTCGCCTTCGCGCGCTCCACGTACCGGCCGCTCTCGACGTCCACCCGGATCAGCTCACCGACATCGATGAAGGGCGGCACCATCACGCTGACGCCGTTCTCCAGCTTGGCCTCCTTCCACACGCTGTCGGTGCCCGGGGTGTGGTACGGGGCCGCCGTGTCGGCCACCCGCCCCTCGGCGATCGCCGGGAAGTCGACGCCCAGCGGCTCGCCGTCGACGATCTCGACCGGCACGCTGGCGCCCTCCGTCAGCCAGGCGGCGGCCTTGCCCAGCCGCTCGTCGGGGATCTCCACCTGCTCGAAGGTGTCCGGGTTCATGAAGACGGCGACACCGCCCTCGGCATACAGGAACTGCAGCGACGGGCGGTCGGGCTGGAGGTCCTCGACCGCCTCCTCGGCCCGGAAGCGCCGCTCGCGCTCCTTGCCGCTGCGCAGGTCGTGGAGCTTGGCGTGCATGACACCGCCCATCTTCCCCTGGCCGCCGTGGTACTCGGCGGAGATCACCCGGCAGGGCGACCCGTCGATCCGCAGGATCATCCGCGGCCGCAGCTCGGATCCCGTTCGCATGGCGCGCTCCTCGGATCGGGACCCGGCGATCGTGCGCCCCGGCCCGCGCGGGTGTCAAGGTGATGGGGTCAGGCCTGGAGCGTCAGCTCACCAGCACGCCACGCCTGACCCCTCTGCTGCGGAGAGGTCCGGCGGGAACGCCGCCAGCAGCTCGTCGGCGAGGGACTGCAGGCGGTCCCAGGTGCCGTCCTCCCGCTGCGCCCGGTCGAAGCCTGCAAACGCCGCCGCCATCTCCTCCAGCTCCGGTCCGCTCAGGACGCGCAACGCCGTCGGGTACAGGATGCGGTCCTCCTTCAGGATGTGCGCCCGCAGCAGCGGCACGAAGCTCGCAGCCTCGTGCACCACCTGCTGCGCCTCGACGGCGCTCAGGGTCCCGCTGCCCTCCGACACGCGGCGCAGCGCCGCGACGTGCGCACGGCCGACCTCGTGCTCGTAGAGCATCACCGCCACCGGCCCGGTCTCGCGCGAGAAGCCGCGCTCGACCAGGCGCTGGAACAGCACGTCCTCCTCCTTCGCGTGGTGGCAGGCGTCGGCGAACCCGCGGAAGAAGGCGGCGTAGCGGCCAACCCGCGCGCGGTCCGAGTCCAGCCCCCCCGCCACCGCCGCCGCGAAGCCCTCGAGCGAGCCCAGCACCTGCTCGATCCGGCGGTGTTCGTCCATCAGCATCGCGATCGCCTTCTGCACGGCCCCTCCTCAGTCCGGTACGTTCCCAGTGTCGGGCCGGGCGCCGCCCGGCGCCATGACGGACGTCAGCCCCGGCTTGCCGCTCCCTCGCCGCCGGACGTAGGCTTCGCAGGGGTCAGGACCTGCCTTTGGGCATTCACGCGCGCCATCGCAACCCGACCCCGGATCTCAGGAAGACGATGCGCGCCTCAGCCAACGGGAGCGAGCGATGACCAAGGTCGCACGTCGTCGGGGATCCGCACTGGGTCTGGTGCTGGCGCTGGCAGCCTCGGCTGCCTTCGCCGAGCCGGTGAAGACGAGCGCCGGCCTGGTGGACGGCAGGGCCGTGGACGGCGGCGTGCGCGCGTTCCTCGGCATCCCGTACGCCGCCCCGCCGGTCGGCGAGCTGCGCTGGCGTGAGCCGCAGCCGGCGGCCCCCTGGCAGGGAGTGCGCCAGGCGACGGCCTTCGCCTCGCGCTGCCTGCAGGGCCGGATCTTCGACGACATGATCTTCGACGACACGCCCAGCGAGGACTGCCTCTACCTGAACGTGTGGACCCCGGCCCGCGACGCCGGCGCGCGCCTGCCGGTGATGGTCTGGATCTACGGCGGCGGCTTCCAGGCCGGCTCCACCTCCGAGCCGCGCCAGAACGGCGCCCGTCTCGCCACCAAGGGCGTGGTGGTCGTCTCCATGAACTACCGGCTGGGCGTCTTCGGCTTCCTGGCCCACCCCGAGCTGACGAAGGAGTCCGGCCGCAACGCCTCCGGCAACTACGGGCTGATGGACCAGCTCGCCGCGCTGCGCTGGGTCCGCGACAACATCGCCGCCTTCGGCGGCGACCCGGCGAACCTCACCATCTTCGGCGAGTCCGCCGGCTCCTTCTCGGTGAGCGCTCTGGTCGCCTCGCCGCTGGCCCGGGGCCTCGTCCACCGCGCGATCGGCGAGAGCGGCGCGTTCGTCGGCCGCAACGCGCTGCCCGCGGCGGGGCTCGCCGACAGCGAGAAGCAGGGCGCCGGTTTCGGCGCCAGCGTGGGCGCCGGGTCGCTGGCCGCCCTGCGCGCGAAGGGCGGAGAGGAGCTGCTGCAGGCGGCGCTCAAGGCGAAGGCCTGGTTCGCGCCCAACGTGGACGGCTACGTGATACCGAAGGACCCGGACCAGATCTACGCGGCCGGCGAGCAGAACAAGGTCGCCCTCCTCGGCGGCTGGAACCACGACGAGGTGCGCGCGGGCGTGGTGCTGGGCCCGGAGCGTCCGACCGCGGCCAGCTTCACCACGCAGATGCAGAAGCGCTTCGGGCCCGCAGCCGGCGCGCTGCTCAAGGTGTACCCGGCCGGCACCGACGCCGAGGCGGTCGAGTCCGCGGCCGCGCTCGCCGGCGACACCTTCCTGGGCTTCGCCACCTGGAAATGGCTGGAGCTCCAGCAGAAGGCCGGCGTCCCCGTCTACCGCTACTCGTTCGACCGCCAGATCCCGGTGGCGCCCGACACCAAGGTGAACGGCGTGCCCGCGACCGCGGCAGACGTGGGCGCCCGCCACGCCGGCGAGATCGAGTACGTGTTCGGCACGCTCGACTCGGTGCCGAAGGTCACCTGGGAGGGGGCGGACCGCCAGCTCTCGGAGCTGATGATGACGTACTGGAGCAACTTCGCCCGCAGCGGAGACCCGAACGGCGCCGGGCTGCCGGGCTGGCCGCGGTACACGGGAGGGACGGGACCGCAGGTGATGCACCTCGACGTGAAGAGCCAGGCGCAGCCGGACGCGCTGCGCGCCCGCTACCAGGCGCTCGACGCGGTCCTCGGCAAGGCGCCCGCGCCTGACGCGCCCACCTCGTCGTCCAAGTGACGGCCGCCCGGAGGAACCGCCCATGACCGAACGACACGACAGCCCCGCCCTCGACCGCCGCGGCTTCATCCGCCGCTCCGGCCTGGGCGCGGTCGCCGCCCTCACCGTCCCCGGCGCGCTGGTCTCCGCGGCCGACGAGGCGCAGGCGGCGAAGGCCGCTCCCGCCGCCTCGCGGATCGCCTTCAACACCGCCAACCTCGTCGCCCAGGTGAGCGGCTGGCACTACAAGCTGAGCGGCTGGATGGACCAGCACAACAAGACGATCGCCGCCACCGACGAAGCGGCCTGGCGGGCGATCTGCAAGCAGATCGCGGCAGCGGGATTCAAGGCGGTCGAGGTCTGGGAGGCTCACGCGGCGCCGGAGTCGCTCGACGAGGCCAAGGCGAAGGCCTGGAAGCAGGCGCTCGTCGAGAACGGCCTCCAGCCGATCGGCTACGCCGGCGGCCTGCGCCGGCAGACGCTGCAGGTCTGCCGCTGGCTGGGCATCCCCCGCATCAACGGCGGCCTGCGCGACCACCAGCCCGACGCCGCCACCGCGCTCTGCCGGGAGTTCGGCGTCGGCTTCAACATCGAGAACCATCCCCAGAAGAGCGCGCAGGAGCTGCTCGCCGAGATCGGCGGCGGCGACGACTGGCTGGGCGTCTGCATCGACATGGGCTGGCTCGGCACCCAGGGCGTCTCGGCGCCGGACGTCATCCGCGCCTGCGGCCCCTTCGTGCGCCACACGCACGTGAAGGACGTCAGGGCCGCCGGCGGCCACGAGACGGTCATGCTGGGCGAGGGTGTGGTGAACGTGCCGGCCTGCCTGAAGACGCTGCGCGCGATGAGGTACGCGGGCTGGTACTCCTGGGAGGACGAGCCGGAGGACCGCAACCCCCTCGATTCGGCCGTGCGCAACCGGAAGTGGCTGGAGGAGCAGCTCGGGCAGGCCTGATCGCCAGTCCACCCGCAGCGGGCGTGGTGGATGTGCGCCGCGGTCGGCGTCTGCCGAACCGGCCGCACCCGCTCCGACGTGATGGGCGGGGCGGCGGTCCTCTTCTCCGTCACGGCTATATCAATCGTTGATATAGTCGATGGCCCGGACCCCGTCAAGCGTGGTACTCTGCTGGAATCACTCCACCGATCAGAGGAACTCGAGGCGCACGGCTGCGACCGCAGCGGTGGTGGCACTCTACCAGCGCGGAGCTGACCGCTGCACCGGGAGGAATTGCATGAAGATCAAGGTGACCAGCGTCTACGTGGACGACCAGGACGAGGCCCTGCGCTTCTACACGGAAGTACTGGGCTTCGCCAAGAAGGCCGACTTCACCCAGGGCCCCTTTCGCTGGCTGACCGTGACCTCACCCGAAGAGCCGGAGGGCACCGAGCTGCAGCTGGCGCCCAACGACAACCCCGCAGCCCGGGCCTTTCAGCGGGCGATGTTCCAGCAGAGCCAGCCCGCGGCCATGTTCTTCACCGATGACGTCAGGGGCGACTACCAGCGCATGAAGGCCCGCGGCGCCGAGTTCACCATGCCGCCCACGGACGTGACCGCCTCGACCATCGCGATGCTGAACGACGGCTGCGGCAACCTGATCCAGCTCACGCAGCTGGCGCGCCACTAGCCCTGCAGGACGTTCAGGCCGGAGGCAGGTCGCGGCCGCAGTAGCGGCACACCTTCGCCGCCGCCTTGATGGTCTCGGCGCAGAACGGGCAGACGCGCGTCGGCCCGGTCGCGGCCGGCAGGCCGGCTCCCGGGTCGCGCAGCTGCTCGCCCTGGTAGCGCTCGATCAGCTCCTTCATGGCCCGGGCGTCGCCCTTCCTGTGGCCGTGGCAGAGGATCGGCTCGGAGCCGCCGGTCGTCTCGATGATGACGTCCGAGAAGAAGAGGTGGGTGTCCATGGTGACCGAGGCGACCTGGCGGATGTGGATCGACTGCTCTTCGCGCCCCAGCCAGTGCGCCTTCGACTGCACCACCGCGGTGGGTGTCACCGCGACCTGCGTCGGGAAGAGCCGGTTGCCGCGGGTCAGTCGGCTGGCCACGAACACCTCGCCCTCGGCGAAGCGGCGGCCCTTGAGGGCGATGACCGCCAACACCAGGACCACCAGCGCCCCCAGCCCGACGAGCGCCCAGAACAGCCACGGCGTCCCCGCCTGCATCTACTTCGTGACCCCCACCTGGCTGAGCATCCAGGCCGTCTCGAAGGCCTTGTCGTGCAGGGCGTCGTAGCGGCCGCTGGCGCCGCCGTGGCCGGCCGGCTGCATCTTGATCTTCAGCAGCAGCGGGTTGCCGTCGGTCTTCAGCGTGCGCAGCCTGGCCACGTACTTGGCCGGCTCCCAGTACATGACCTGGCTGTCGTTGTAGCTGGTGGTCACCAGGATCGCGGGGTAGGCCTTGCGGGCGAGGTTGTCGTAGGGGCTGTACGACATCATGTAGTCGAAGGCCGGCTTCTCGTTGGGGTCGCCCCACTCCAGGTACTCGCCGACCGTGAGCGGCAGGCTGGCGTCCATCATGGTGTTCATCACGTCGACGAACGGCACGGCCGCGTGCACGGCTCGAAAGAGGTCGGGCCGCTCGTTGGTGACCGCGCCCATCAGCAGGCCGCCGGCGCTGCCACCCTCGATCATCAGGCGGTCGGGCGAGGTCCACTTCCGGTCGACCAGGTGCTGCGCGCAGTCGATGAAGTCGAAGAAGGTGTTCTTCTTCCTCATCAGCATGCCGTCGTCGTGCCACGGCTCGCCCATCTCGTTGCCGCCGCGGATGTGGGCGATGGCGAAGGGGATGCCGCGGTCGAGCAGGCTGATGCGCCTGCTGTCGAAGCCGGCCGAGGTGCCGTAGCCGTAGGAGCCGTAGGCGTAGAGCCACAGCGGCGCCTTGCCGTCGCGGGCGAGGCCCTTCGGGTAGACGATGCTGATCGGCACCTTCACGCCGTCGCGGGCGGTGGCCCACAGCCGCTCGGAGGCGTAGCGCGAGGGGTCGTAGCCGCCCAGCACCTCGTCGCGCTTCAGCAGCACCGACTGGCCCGTCGCCATGTCGTAGTCGTAGACGCTCGGGGGCGTGATCAGGCTCTCGTACCGGTAGCGCAGCCGCGTCGACTCGAACTCCGGCGTGCCCGGAGCGAACGCGGTGTAGACGGGCTCGGGGAAGCTGACCTCCTTCCAGGAGCCGGTCGCGAAGTCCATCACCCGCAGCCGCTCGAGGGCCGCCGTCTTCTCCTGGACCACCAGGTAGTCGCGGAAGAGCTCCACGTCCTCGAGCAGCACGTCCGCCCTCGCGTCCACCAGCGGCTTCCAGTTGGCCGGGCTCGGGTCCGCCACCGGCGCCGTCACCAGGCGGAAGTTCCGCGCGTCCTGGTTGGTGCGGATGTAGAGGACGCCGTCGCGGTGCTCGACGTCGTACTTGTGGCCCTTGGTCCGCGGCAGCACCAGGCGGAACTCGCCCTCCGGGTTCGCGGAGGAGAGCAGGCTGCGGTCCCAGGTGTCGGTCGCGTGGCTGCCGAGCACCAGGAACTTCCGGTCCTTGGTGCGGGCGACGTGGATGTTGAACAGCTCGTCCTTCTCTTCGCGCAGCTTCACCGGCTGGCCGCCCAGCTTCAGCCGGAACAGCGTGTCGGAGCGCTTGGTCACCGGGTGCTCGGTCACGTAGAAGACGGTGGCGTCGTCGGCGGCCCAGGCCGCGCTGGTGACGCGCTCGGCGAGCGGGCCCTGCACCGCCCCCGTCTTCAGGTCCTTCACGAACAGCTGGTACTGCCGGAACCCGGTGCTGTCGGTCGCGTAGAGCAGGCGCTGGTCGTCGTCGCTCACCTCGACGAGGGCGATCGAGAGGAAGGGCAGGCCCTTGGCCATCTCGTTCTGGTCCAGCAGCACCTCCTCCACCGCGTCCGCGTGGAGGGTGCCGTCTGCGGCGGCGGCCTTGCGGCAGCGGATCGGGTACTGCTGCCCCTCGACCGTGCGCTGGTAGTAGTAGAAGCGGCCCCGGCGCACGGGGACCGAGAGGTCGGTCTGCTTGATGCGGCCCAGCATCTCGGCATAGAGCGCGTCGGCAAAGGGCTTGAGCTCCGCCGTCATCGCCTCGGTGTAGGCGTTCTCCGCCTCCAGGTACTTCACGACGTCGGGCGAGCCCTTCTCCCGCAGCCAGAAGTACGGGTCGACGTAGGTCTTCCCGTGCCACACCTGGGCGTGGTCCTTCCGGGGGGCGACCGGGGGCACCGGCGCGGCGTTGATCGTCGCGGCAGTCGACATCAGCAGCAGACCTCCGAGGAGGGCTTGGGGGATGACGGAAGCTCGTGTCACGCGTGGACCTCCGCCGAGCTATATATCTCACCTCCGCCGGCGGCGCATGCTTGACGCGCCGGCGCCGGAGGGTATCTCCTTCCTCCCATGAAGGCCCTGGTCTACACCCAGCCCTACACCTTCGAGTACCGCGACGTGCCCGACCCCGCCCCCGCCCCGGACGAGGTGCTGGTGCGCGTGCGCGACTGCGGGATCTGCGGCTCGGACGTGCAGGGCGCGACCGGTTCCACCGGCCGCCGGCTGCCGCCGCTGATCATGGGGCACGAGGCGGCCGGCGTCGTGGAGGCGGTCGGCGAGATGGTGACCGGGTTCCGCACCGGCGACCGCGTGGCCTTCGACTCGACCGTCTACTGCAACCAGTGCGAGCCCTGCCGGCAGGGGCTCTTCAACCGCTGCGTGCGCCGGCAGGTGCTCGGCGTCTCCACCCCGGCCTTCAAGCGCAACGGCGCCTTCGCCGAGTACGTGGCGGTGCCGTCCTGGATCGTCGCCGCGGTGCCCGAGTCGGTGTCGCTCCGGCAGGCGGCTCTCCTGGAGCCGGCCTCGATCGCGCTCCATGCCGCCAACCGCGCCCAGGTGGCGGCTGGCGAGACGGTCGTCGTGGTCGGCGCGGGAACCATCGGCCTTTTCGTCATCCAGGCCGCCCGGCTGCGCGGGGCGGCCCGGGTGATCGTCACCGACCTCAGCGACTACCGCCTGGAGCTGGCCCGCAAGCTGGGCGCCGACGTGCGGGTCAATCCCCAGCGCGAGGACCTGCGCGAGGCCGTGCTGCGGGAAACCGGCGGCCGGGGGGCACCGGTCGTGTTCGAGGCGGTCGGCTTTGCGCGGACGCTGCGCGACGCGGTCTCCGCGGTCGCCATGGGCGGGCGGGTGGCGATGATCGGCAACCTGGAGAAGACGGCGGAGCTCGACGTGCAGGAGATCGTCGCCCGCGAGCTGACGCTGGTCGGCTCCTACGCGAGCGCCGGCGAGTTCCGCGCCTGCCTCGAGGCGATGGCCGAGGGCCGGCTGGACACCGCACCGGTGATCAGCGAGGTGCTGCCGCTCAGCGAGGGCAAGCGCGCCTTCGAGCGGCTGCTGCGACGCGAGGAAAAGCTGCTGAAGGTCCTGCTGGAACCATGAGCAACCTGTTCGACCTGTCCGGACGCGTGGCGATCGTCACCGGCGCCAGCCGCGGGCTGGGCCAGCAGCTCGCCCGGGCGCTGGCGCGGGCCGGCGCCGACCTGGTCATCACCAGCCGGGACCTGGACCGCCTGACCGACTTCCGCCGGGAGCTGGAAGCGCTGGGCCGGCGCGCGGTGCCCGTCCGGCTCGACGTCCGTGAGGAGGCGAGCATCGAGGCGATGGCCCGCGCCGCGGTCGGGGCCTACGGCCGCATCGACGTGCTGGTCAACAACGCGGGCCTCAACATCCGCAAGCCCGCGCTCGACTACACCTGGGACGAGTACGACACGGTGCTCGACACCATCCTGAAGGGAAGCTTCTTCTGCGCCCGGGCGATCGCCCGGGTGATGGCGCCGGCGGGACGGGGCCGCATCGTCAACATCGGCTCCGCCACCTGCGCCTTCGGCATGGACGGGATCGTGCCCTACACCGCCAGCCGCGGCGGCATCGCCCAGATGACCCGCGGGCTGGCGGTGGAATGGGGCCGCTACGGGATCACGGTGAACTGCCTGGCCCCCGGCTGGTTCCGCACGGCGCAGAACGCCGTCCTCTACGAGGACGCGGCCTGGGTGGCCTCGATCACCGACCGCATCCCGCTCGGCCGGCCGGGCCAGCCGCCGGACCTCGACGGCGCCGTGGTGTTCCTCTCCTCGGACGCCTCGGCCTACGTGACCGGCCAGGTGCTCTTCGTCGACGGCGGTTTCACCACCGGGGCCACGAAGGCGATCGTGACCGGCACGCGCCCGCCCTCGTAGCCGC
>Ga0335069_10004186_pt1 | contig 21540 bp, 15 predicted proteins | sample Lox_Sample_11_FD_206714 | JGI IMG/M metagenome (GOLD analysis project Ga0335069, IMG submission 206714) | Soil microbial communities from Loxahatchee National Wildlife Refuge, Florida, United States - Lox_Sample_1.1 | ecosystem: Environmental > Terrestrial > Soil > Wetlands | place: USA...
GTGGCACGCGAGATCGGGCGCGCCGGGCATGCTTTCGCCACGCAGATCTGGCGCAACGCAGCCGCCGGAAATCTCAACGGATGGCAAATCGCTCGCGCCTTGGAGTGGCTCTCGGTGCTGGTGGGCGCGGTCGCGACCAAGGGTGGTACCGCACCCGCCGCATTCAACAAGATTATCCCGGCACCACCCCTGATGCCGCCGCCGCCAAATCGGTGGAACGAGATGACTTATCCACGCGAGTTTCCGCTCGCGTTCTTCGAAATGAGCTTCCTCCTGCCGCATTTTCTCAAGGAAGGACGCGGCAAACTCGCCACCTATTTCACGCGAGTCTACAACCCCGTCTGGACGAACCCCGATGGGATGAGCTGGATCGAAGCGCTGACCGACGAGAGCAAGGTTGAGCGTCACGCCTGTCTCACTCCGACCTGGAGCGAAACCGCGTGGTTTGCAGATTTTGTGCTGCCGATGGGGCTCGCCTCGGAACGACACGATCTCCTGAGTCAGGAGACTCACGTCGCGCGCTGGATCGGCTTCCGGCAACCCGTTCTGCGCGTGGCGCTCGAAAAGCAGGGCAAAAAGTTCAACACGACCTGGGAAGCGCATCGCGAGGCCGGCCTCGGCGAAGTCTGGGAAGAGGACGAGTTCTGGATCGAGTTGTCATGGCGTATCGATCCGGACGGCTCGATGGGTATTCGCAAGTACTTCGAATCACCCAATCGTCCCGGTGAAAAACTCACGGTAGATGAATTCTACGGCTGGATCTTCGAGCATAGCGTCCCCGGATTACCCGAGGCAGCGGCTAAGGAAGGACTCACGCCGCTCGCGTACATGCGTCGCTACGGTGCGTTTCTAATCGATGAGACCGGCTATCTGGCACACGAAAAAACGCTATCTCCAACGGACCTGAATGATGCGGTTGCTGACAGCGCAACTGGCGTGGTTACGCGCAACGGGGCAGCGGTCGGTGTCGCGATCGATGGAGTCGCACGCGCGGGCTTCCCAACCCCATCGCGCAAACTCGAGTTTTTCTCCAAAACCCTGAAAGATTGGCATTGGCCGGAGCAGGCGCTGCCAACCTATGCTCGCAGCCACGTCCATCGCGATAACATCGATCAGTCGAAGGGTGAGATGGTGCTGATTCCGACCTTCCGCCTGCCCACCTTGATTCATACCCGTAGCGGCAATGCCAAGTGGCTCAATGAGATCTCTCATCGCAACCCGGTATGGATGCATCCTCAGGACGCGGCGCGCCTCGGTGTCCAGATTGATAGCCTCATCAAGGTCAGCACCGATATCGGCTATTTCATCGATAAGGTGTGGGTGACTGAGGGCATTCGGCCAGGAATTGTTGCCTGCTCGCACCATCTGGGGCGCTGGCGCCTCGACGAAAATCTAGGCGGCGAGAAGTGGTCGACCGCGCTCGTCGATCTGAAACAGGAAGCACCAGGCCAGTGGCGGATGCGCCAGATTCACGGAGTCCATGGCTTTCCCAGTGAAGATCCCGATTCCGAGCGCGTATGGTGGGAGGATGCCGGGGTGCATCAGAACCTGATTTTCCCCGTGCAGCCCGATCCGATCAGCGGCGCGCATTGTTGGCATCAGAAGGTTCGCGTTGAAAAGGCCGGTCTGACCGATCGTTACGGCGATATCTTCGTCGACACCAATAAGTCGCACGAAATTTATCTGCAGTGGCTTGAAAAGGTGCGACCAGCTCCGGGTCCCGGGGGATTACGGCGGCCGTTATGGCTACCGCGCGCCTATCGTCCGGCCAACGAGGCGTTCTACGTAAAGTAGCTAACGACGCTCTTAGTCCATCCGAGCGAACACGCTCTCGAAGGCCTTAAGAGTGGGTTGATCGAAGAGCACGAACTCGACTCGCTGAAGCGCGGTAGGTCCCGAGAGATGTTGCCGGATTTCAGCGAGCATGATCTCGGCACATCGCGGGACGGGAAAGCCCGCGACACCGGTTCCGATAGCGGGAAAGGCAATCGACTTGAGATGGTTAGCTTCCGCCAAATCGAGAGTGCTGCGCGTCGAATCGCGCAGGCTGCACTCCGTCGTGCATCCACCGAGCTGCATGCTTGCCGCGTGAATCACGTGTTTCGCCGTAAGGTTACCGCCACCTGTGATAGCGGCCTCGCCGATATGGATCGGCCCGATCCGATTGCACTCATCCTGAATCGAGGGCCCGCCTTTGCGCCGAACGGCGCCGGCAACACCTGAACCCAGAACCAGATCGTTGTTGGCGGCATTGACGACCGCATCAACGTCGGCATCAGTGATGTCGCCTTGTCGAAGAACAACTTTGTTCCGCCAGGTAGAAGCCATCGCTTCGTCCTCCAATGCTGAAAGGTGCGCGGGCCCAGCTTTTGTTATTATTCGCCATATTGCGGCTGAAACCCAAACGAACGGCATCGCATCGTGGAAGGCTGCTTCTAATCGCCGTCGTCGTGGTGCTTGCTGGATGCGCTCGGCGAGCATCCGTTGCCCCGACTGACTATCTGCAAGTCGATATCAACGTTCCACCGACGACACTGGATCCTCGCTTCGCTACCGATGCGATGTCGGGACGAATCGATGAGTTGGTGTACGAATCGATGGTCCGCTTCGACCAAGCCGGCAAGCCCGTCGATGAGCTTGCAGAACGAATCGACCAACCCGAGCCAACGCGCTTGGTGTTCCATCTGCGGCATGGCGTCCGCTTCAGTGATGGGCACGAGCTGACTGCGCGCGATGTGAAATTCACTTACGACACAGTCCTCGATCCTTCGTCAGGCTCGATGCGGCGCTCGGCATTGGCCGAACTTAAGTCGATCAATGTTCTAGATGATTACACCGTCGAGATGACTGCCCGACGCCCCTATGCACCGGCGCTGGAGATGGCAACGCTACCGATCGTGCCGGCGGGAAGTCCTTCGCCACATTCGAGCCTATTGATAGCTCCCGCCGGGAGCGGTCCGTTTCGTTTTGCTATGTATCGCCGCGACGAAGCACTGCTACTCGAACGCAATCCCACCCGGCCGTATCAGCCGGGTACCGCTCGACGAATCCTCTTCAAGATCGTTCCAGACGCGACCGTCCGTGCGTTGGAACTCGTCGAAGATATCTGCGACTTCACCGAGAATGATGGAATCCAGCGCGATTTGATTCCTTATCTCGAGCGTCACCCTTTTCTGCATGTCGAACGATCCCCCGGCAGTTTTCTTCAGTACCTCGCGTTTAATCTGCGCGACCCTCGTCTCAAGGATATACGTTTGCGACGCGCCTTTGCCGCGGCAATCGACCGCAAAGCAATCATTCGTTCGATGCTTCAGGATACTGCGACTCCCGCCACCGGGTTTCTCATCCCCGAGAACTGGGCTTATGCAGGTGACGTCGAACGTTATGAATACGATCCAGATAAAGCGCGACAACTGATCGAGGCGGCCGGCTATTCAAAAGACGATCCTCGGTTACGCTTCGTCTATAAGACCACACCTGAGGGCCATCGGATGGCGGAGATCTTGCAGGCGATGCTCAAGCAAGCGGGGATCACGCTCGAAATCCATACCAACGAGTGGGCGACCTTTTACGCCGACTTGCAACGCGGCAATTTCGCGCTTGCCGCTAGTCAGCTCGCCGTGGCCAGTCCGCACGATTACTATTTCTTTTTCCATTCGAGCATGATGCCGCCGCACGGCAGTAATCGCGTCGGCTATAGTAACCCGGAGATGGACCATTTGCTTGAGCAGGCTGACACCACGATGGACCCCATTCGTCGCCGAGCGATCTGCGCTCAAATTCAGCAACTGGCCGCGCGGGATATCCCCTATCTGCCGCTCTGGTGGATCAACACACTGACGATCGCCAATCAGCGCGTGAGAGGCTTCGTGCGTTACCCCGATGGAAGTTTGCGATCGCTTGCGACAGTCAGATTTTCACCGCCCGCCGCACCAATCGCACGATGATTGATTATCTGCTCCGTCGCCTCCTTGGCTTGATCCCCGTGGTGCTGGGCGTTGCGACCCTCACGTTCATGTTGATTCATCTGGTGCCTGGTGATCCGGTCGTCGCGATGCTCGGTGATAGCGCCCAACCGGCCGATATCGTTGCGATGCGCCATCAGCTTGGCCTCGACCAGCCACTCGTCACCCAATACGGGGCATTCCTCGGAGGACTCGTGCGTGGCGATCTTGGCGAATCAATCACGATGCGCGCACCGGTTCGGCGAGTGATCGCAGAGCGCTATCCGGCGACATTGGAACTCGCCGCGGCAGGACTATTCGTAGCCGTTTTAATCGCGTTCCCGCTGGGATTAATAGCCGGCGCGAATCCGGGCGGTATCACCGACGCCAGCGCGATGGGAGTGGCAGTGCTCGGTATCTCAATTCCGCATATCTATCTCGGCCCGCTGCTGATGATCGTTTTCTCGCTGGAACTACGCTCGCTGCCGCTGACAGGCCGTGGTGGGATCGCTCACTTGGTACTACCCGCGATTACGCTGGGCTTTTCGATGGCAGCCATTCTAGCTCGGATGCTGCGTCAGAGCCTGCTCGGTGCACGACACGCGGAGTACATGCGCACTGCGATCGGCAAGGGGCTTTCACCGGTAGCAGCATTGATTCGGCACGCGTTGCGCAATGCGCTGATGCCGGTAATCACCTTGCTCGGATTAGAAGCCGGCGCACTTCTCACCGGATCGATTATCGTCGAGACGATCTTTTCTTGGCCAGGGCTGGGTCGCCTGATGATTACAGCGATCAATAACCGCGACTATCCGCTGGTCGAAGGATGCGTGCTGACCTTCGCACTCTCCTATGTCGTCGTGAATCTGATAACCGATTTGGCTTACGGCACTGTTGATCCACGCGTTCGGCTCACTTCGCGATGAGACATCGCAGTCCCTCGTTACTAATCGGTGCAGCGATCGTCACGACGCTCGCCCTGCTTGCAACACTTGGTCCGATAGTTGTGCATACCGACCCACTCGCGATCGACCTACAGCAAGCGTTGCACGGACCCAGTCGGGAACATTGGCTTGGATGCGACTCGATTGGTCGCGACGTTCTCACCCGTATCGTACGGGGCGCGCGGCTGTCCGTGACCGTAGCGGCGATAGTGGTAGCGTCATCGTTGATCGTCGGCAGCCTGATCGGCGGCGCCGCTGGACTGGCAGGCGGCCGAATCGACGGCTTCATTATGCGCCTGGTCGATATCGTGATGGCATTTCCGGGCTTCCTGCTCGCAATCGCGCTGGCAGCCATCCTCGGCCCGGGGTTACGCGATTTGCTTATCGCACTCACCGCGATGGGATGGACCGGATATGCGAGATTGGTCCGGGGCGAGGTGCTCTCACTGCGGGAACGCGAATATGTCGCGGCGGCGCGAGCCTTGGGCGCAAGCGGATGGCGACTGCTACTGCGTCATCTGATGCCCTCAATAGTGGGGCCGCTCGCGGTCCGAGCGTCATTCGGTATCAGCAGTATCATCGTTGCGGAGGCGGCGCTCTCTTTTCTCGGTTTGGGAGTGCCGCCGCCAACTCCAAGCTGGGGCAATATGCTGCAAGCAGGACAGCCGTTCCTCCTGATCGCGCCCTATCTCACGATGGCGCCCGGAATCGCGATCGGATTGGCGGCGCTGGGATTTAATCTCTTGGGCGACGGACTGGTCGTGCTGAACAGTAATCGTCAGTAGTCATTCCTCACCGATCGCGATCAATTCGAAGACTGGATACTCTTTCGCGACTGGGCGGAAAGACCCCGATGGCGAACCCGCAGGCACCGGAAAATACCGCTGCACCGTGGTTTTGAATCGCTCGAGATATTCCTTGAGCAACATCGGTTTGTCCTCATCGCCGATCGGCACAACGCGGTAATCTTGCCTTGAAGAACCCTTCTTCAAGGTGACTCTGCTGCTGGCTTCCGCGTTGCGCACCCATTGCGATCGTCCTCGCGGACAGACGAGATATTTCTTCTCATCGATTACGAGCAAATCGATGGGTGCCGAATACAGCTTGCCACTCTTCCGTCCTCGCACCTGCAATAGGTAATTGTGCCGAAGGCCAAAGCCGAGTCCAACGAGCGAACCGAAAACGCGATTGAAAATCCGTTCAACGGGGTTCGGGCGCCGAAAGGCATCGGGCCTATTCATCGACCGTCCCACGCATCTGCGGTTTGCTTGATGCTCCGCCCTCTCCGATCGGAAGAGGATTCTGATAGTCGAGCGATCACGGATCGATCAGTACGCCCGGATTCAGAATCCCATTGGGATCCAGCGCACGTTTCGCAGCCCGAAGCGTGTTGGCGAACAGATCCGGACGCTGTTTGTCATACCACGGGCGATGATCCCGGCCCACCGCATGATGGTGCGTGATCGTTCCGCCAAGACCGATAAGCGTATCGGACACGACCTGCTTGATTTCATCCCATTGCTCAAGCTCGGAACCACGCTTACCCGGAGCGAGAATCGTGTAGTAGGGTGCGGGACCGTCGGGGTAAGCGTGAGTGAAACGCACCGTCACGGTGCCTTGGCCGCAGATACGATTCACCGCATCCTGCGCCTCTGCGATCAGTTTGGTGTTAAATTCCTCGAAGCGATTCCAGGTAATTGCCGTCTCAAAGGTCTCGGATACCATCCCCATCGCCACGACCGCATCGCGCAGATACGGCGCTTTCAGGAACGCATCGCGCCACGCACCCGCCGCGCCTTCGTGGGTCGCGTTTTCGTCCGTGCGGGTCGCCGCCGCCTGCGTCGGGATCTTGCCACCGAAATCAGCGCAGCATTCGAGCGCCCGCTTCATCCAAGGTTCGAGCGGATGATCGGCCGATTCAAAAGCCAGCACCATCACGGCGGCCTCACCCTGATTCGCGCCGGCGTTCGCCGCCTCGCCCGGATCGAGCAGGCGGCAGTTCGCTGGATAGAGCCCGGCCTGCGAGATCGCGTGCACCGCTTTCGCTCCAGTCATGAAATCAGGGAAGACGACCGAAGCGCCTGCGCGAAACTTGGGCCGATCCTGCAGGCGCATCCACGCTTCCGTGATGACCCCCAAGATGCCCTCGGAACCGATAAACATCCGATCCGGACTGGGACCGGCACCCGACCCGGGCAGGCGTCGCGACTCAACGATTCCGGCTGGTGTGACGACGCGTGTCGATTCCACGAAATCATCGATATGCGTGTAGAGCGTCGCGTAGTGGCCGCCCGATCGCGTCGCGATCCATCCGCCGAGCGAAGAGAATTCGAACGATTGCGGGAAATGACGCAGCGTCAGGCCATGCGGCCGAAGCTGATCTTCCAGCGCCGGGCCGAACACACCGCCTTGGATTCTTGCCGCGCGCGAGGCGCGATCGATCTCGATTACCTTGTTCAGTTTTTCCAGATCGATCGAGATTGCGCCGCGATAATCGCCTTTGCTCGGCGGCTCGACACCACCTACGACGCTGGATCCGCCGCCGTAGGGCACTGCTGCCACTTTCGCCGAATGGGCCCAATCAAGCAGTCGAACAACATCGGCTTCATCGCGTGGATAGGCAACGAAATCAAACGGGTTCGGATAATCGCGGCGAAACGCCCGGACCACGTCACGGAAGCTGCGCCCGTAGCTATGTTCGGCGCGTGCGTGGGTGCCGGTTGAGCATATATAAGCGAGCGAATCCGGAGGTTTGACGCGGGGTGCACGCAGATTCAGATCCGCCTCGGTCGGCACCGGGGCGAGTTTCAACTCGGGTAGATTGAAGCGCTGGGCCATCCGCTGCGCCATATGACGCTTCTGCTCCTCGGTCGGCCCCTGATCCTCGTAACCCCATCCGTAGAACTTGCGCCTGCGCTCAGCCATCGGTCGTTACCTCGATTCTCGGAAGGCCTGATTGTGCTTCAGGTCACGCATCAGCGGCAAGCGCACGAGGCTTGCCTCGGATAGGGCGACACCATAATTCTCAGAAGCTCCAAGGGAGGCTGACCGATGAGTGACGCAGCAATCTCCGCGAACGACCCCTTTTCGCGCAAACGAGTGAAAGTCGACGGAACCGAGATGGCCTACGTCGAAACCGGCACGGGCGCGCCAATCGTTTTCCTCCACGGTAACCCGACCTCATCATACCTCTGGCGCAACGTGATTCCTCATCTGGCAGGGATGGGTCGATGCCTGGCGCCTGATTTGATCGGCATGGGCGATTCGAGCAAGGCACCCGATAGTTCCTATCGGTTCGTCGATCACGCGCGTTACCTAGACGCGTGGTTCGATGCTCTCGATCTTCGACGCGACGTGACCCTGGTGATCCACGATTGGGGCTCGGGGCTCGGTTTCCATTGGGCGAATCGCCATCGCGAGGCGGTCAAAGGAATCGCCTACATGGAAGCGATTGTTCGTCCGGTCTCGTGGGAAGAGTGGCCCGACGCGGCGCGTAAGATCTTTCAGGCGATGCGCAGTCCGGGCGGCGAAGAGATGATTTTGGAGAAGAACGTCTTCATCGAGCGGATACTGCCCGCCAGCGTGATTCGCAAGCTCAGCGACGCCGAGATGGAGGCCTATCGACGCCCTTTTCTCAACGTGGGAGAGGTGCGCCGACCGATGCTGACCTGGCCGCGGCAAATTCCGATCGATGGTGAGCCTGCGGATGTCATCGCGATTACGAGCGATTTTTCCAAGTGGCTCTCGACCAGCAATGTCCCGAAACTGTTCATCAATGCTAATCCCGGTTCAATTCTGACGGGCAAGCAGCGCGAGTTCTGCCGCACCTGGCCAAATCAGCGTGAGGTGACAGTGAAAGGTCTGCACTTCATCCAGGAAGATTCACCGCACGAGATCGGCGCCGCGATCGCAAGCTGGTATCGCGATCTGCCTTGAAATCGGGTTAGATCGCATCCACTGACTTTGCAGGAGTCGCCATTATGGCTGTAGTCAATTTAGAAGTTCGCGACCACGTAGCCTACCTAACGCTGAATCGTCCCGAGGCCGCCAACGCGCTCAATTGCGAGATGGCACAGGAGCTCGAAGAGGCTTCGCTTAAGTGCGAAGAGGACCCCAATATCCGTGCCGTGCTGATGACCGGTGCGGGCAAGCTTTTCTGCGGTGGCGGCGATCTTAAGTCCTTTGCGTCACAGCCGCCGGCCGAGCTTCCCGGCCATCTGAAGAAAGTCACGATGTATCTCCATACCGCGATTCAGCGCTTCGCGCGGATGAAAGCGCCGCTCGTGATCGCGGTTAACGGTAATGCCGGTGGTGCTGGACTCAGCCTCGCGCTGATCGGCGATATTACGCTGGCAGGCGAATCGACCAAGTTCACGGTTGCCTATACCCGTATCGGCCTGACGCCGGACGGATCGAGTTCTTATTACCTGCCCCGTCTTGTTGGGCTGAAGCGCGCAGCCGAGCTGATGCTCACGAATCGCACGCTCACCGCCCGCGAGGCCGAAGCGATGGGCATGATCACCCGCGTGGTACCCGATGCGGAATTGCTCGCGCAGGCGGAGAATCTCGCTAAAGAACTGGCGCAGGGACCGACGCAGGCTTACGGCGGCGTCAAACGGCTGCTCTACACCTCACCCAATAATCCCCTGCACGAGCAGATGGAGATCGAGACGGCGATTATCTCGGACATGAGCCGCACCGCCGATGCTCGCGAAGGTATGACGGCGTTCCTCGAGAAGCGCGCCGCCAAGTTCAACGGCCACTAGAGCCCCAACTGGGGAATGGATGCAATGGCTGTCCTTCTGAGCGAAGCGAGGAAGGACAGCCATTGCCTTTTTCGAGGTCGGCTAATACCCGAGCGCGCGATCGACCAAGTTCATCAGCGGCTTGCTCGCGACAAAGCGCTCGAGGTTCTGAGCGAAGAGCTCGCAGCAGGCCGAGTTGTAACCTTTGAATGAGCCGGACATGTGCGGGGTGAGGATCGTATTTTCGAGATCCCACAGCGCGCTCTCCGGTTCCAGCGGCTCGCGCTCGAACACATCGAGTCCAGCGCCGCCGATCAGCTTCTCTCGCAGCGCATCTATAAGGGCGTTCTGATCGATCACGTCGCCGCGTCCAATATTTACGATATAGGCGTTTGGCTTCATGACCGCGATCTCATCGCGACCGATAAAACGGCTGGTCGCGGCCGTTGCGGGCAGAGTCACCGTTATGAAGTCGCTCTCACGAAGGATATCCTTGCGTCCCTCCGGACCGTACCATCGTGCCGGAATCGTCCCCTCGGGATCGCCGACTCCCGGCGGATTCCATCCAGTGTCGCGGCGATCATTCGGATTGCGCTTCAACGCCAGCACGGTCATCCCTAGCGCCTGCCCGATACGCGCCGTTTCCCGACCGATTGAGCCATAGCCGATGACGCCGAGCGTCTTGCCGCGCAGCGAATCGACCGAATCCATGAAGTCCCAATTGCGCTTCCACTCCCGCCGCATCTGCGCGCGCATCGTGACGTGGAAGCCGTGCGACCACGCCATCATCGAGCCGATCGTATATTCCGCAATTGGCGTCGAATGAATTCCACTCGCGTTCGTGATGAGCACGTTGGAGCGGGCTTTCAGTTCGCCCTTCATCACATGGTCGGCACCGGCCGAGAGAAACTGCACCCACTTGAGGTTCGGTGCCTTCTTGATGAGTTCATCGGGCGCCCGAAAGCTAAACAGGATATCGCATCCGTCGGAGGCGAGATCGATCATCTCCGCTTGCGAGCGACATCGTCGATCGACGACTTGTGCCCCGCTGATCGCTTCGAGTCTACGAATCTCTTCCGGCTTCAGTCCGACGGTCGATAGAATTTTCATTGCTGGTGTTGGCTCCCGGTTCTTATTCGCACGGCAACTCGCGACGTTTCAAGAGAGAGCGATTTATAGAACGCCCGAGCGAAGCTAAGATTTAGGGAAGGATGAGTCTGCGCAGAATCTTCCCACCCCTCGTAGCGGCCGCGGTCGTTATACTCCTGTCGGGAGTGGCTTACGCGCAAAAGGGCGTTACGCGAACTCCGGACATGGAAGCTCCCTCCGGCGATCAGGGCGGCGGTACCCTTGAGGTCGCTCCGCGCTTCCCCGCTCCTCCTCCACCCGAGGCTCCGCCCCCGGAACAGGCCGTTCCGCCGCCCGACGGGGCGAGCCCGGGGCCTGCGCAAGATGCCAACCCGACGGGCGACACCGGCGGAACTCCTGCTCCCCCGACTGACAACACCGCAGCGGCGGTGCAGCTGCCCTACCTCGGGTTATCGGCGCAATACATCGTCGCCAACGATGTGCCGGGCAAGGAAGTCCGTGGACTTGAAGTGGTAGCGGTGGATCCGAACAGTCCCGCCGAGGTGGCCGGAATCCACGGGCGCGGCAAGATGACCAAACTCGGTGCAACTGGCGCAACAGCAGGAGAGTTGATGGCGCCGCTGAATATCATCGTGATGCCTCTTCTGAAAAAGGCCGGAGAACTCGGCGACGACGGCGATCTGATTATTGCGATCGATGACAATCGCGTGGGAAGCGACGACGACCTCAAGACGGTCCTGCAAAATGCCAAGCCCGGGGATGTTCTCTATTTGACGGTCGTTCGCCCTCATCTCGACGGCCAGCACGAGACCCTCAAACTACCAGTAAAGCTCGGGCTTCCACGCTCCTGACCGAAGTCCAATTCGCACGACCATCAAGAACTCGACGCGCTATCTGCTATTATGATCGCTACCGATCAGCACTACGTCCCCGCGACGCAGCGCCGAGCGGCATTTTTCTATTCAGAAGCTGAGCTAAAGGGTGGAACGGAGTCTCAAAGAGGCAGCAAGCGAGCTTAAGGCGCGTATAGAAATGGGCGCCGAGCGCCGCTTTCCCGTGATGGGACTCAAGGGCGCGGCGAATGCGCTGATGCTGCGTGAGGCGACACTGAACCTCGGCCGTCCGTTGATCGTCGTTACGCCACTGGCCACTCAAGCCGAGGCACTCGCGGGCGAGCTCGCCCTTTTCCTCGATCAACCGGCCGATGTCGACCCTATCTACCGCAAGGTCCATCTCTTTCCGACCTGGGAGCTGCGCCCGTTTGCCCATCTGTCGCCGGCCACCGATATTCAGGCTGCACAGCTGGCGGCGTTATTCGCCCTGATTCGCACGCCCTCTCCTACGCTCATCACCTCCGTCGAAGCCCTGATGATGCGGACGCTGCCTCGCCCGCTCTTCGAGGAGTCGACGATTCGCGTTGCGCTGGCCGAGGTCCTAGACCTTGAAGCGCTGATTGATGAACTCACCGCGATGGGCTATCAGCGCGTGCCCCAAGTCGAAGAGCCCGGTGACTTCAGCGTGCGCGGCGGTATCGTCGATGTCTTCTCGCCGCTCCATCACAATCCGATACGCTTCGAACTCGAGGACGATTTGGTCACCTCGATCCGCCATTTCGACCCATCGAGCCAACGATCACTTGGCGAGGTCGAGGAGGCGACCATCATCCGGACCCGCTATCTGCCCGCGAAGGCGCTACACGAGAAGCGCCTGGTTGATCAGGTGGCGCTGCGCTGCGCAGAAATCGGGATGGTGCGGAAGGAAGCGGGCGAGCTGATCGAGACGATTGAGAACGGACTGCTCTTTCCCGGCGTCGAACTGCTGACTCCTTATCTGGATGAACGTGGATTGAGTTCGCTATTCGATTACCTTCCCGCCAATGCGATTTCATGGCTAATCGAACCCGGCCGCATCGTTGCGGAAGCCGAACGCTTTATCGAGCGAATCGAAGCGGAAGCCTCTGCCGCACAGGCAAAGCCGGTTTTTTATGCGCCACCGAACTCGATGTACCTGCAATTTGAAGAGCTGGAGCGCGGGCTCTCGGCGTTAACCGCAGTTGAGATTGGTTCGCTCGTGACCGTCAGTGCGCCGCGCGAAGGATACGCCGAAGCTATCGAGGTGAAATCCGCGCCGAGTCTGCGCCTGGGCGCCACCGAACTCACCGGCGGACACGGAGCGCTATCGTTCGAACCGCTGGCCAACGAACTCAAGGAGATTCGCCGCGGACAGGCTCGGGCGCTGATGATTGTCGAAGGACCGAATCAGGCGGCTCGCCTGCGACGCCATCTCGAGGCCTACGATCTCGAAATCAATCAAGAGTGCACTAACTTCGCCCAGATGCTCGAGTGGCCTGACTACCGCCCCGTCATTATGGAGGGTGAGATCGCCTCCGGCACAGTGCTGCAGAAAGATGGTCTGTATCTCTACAGCGAGGAGGATCTCTTCGGCGAGCCGCGTACCCGCAAACGCACGCGCAAAGCCGGCAAAGGCGCGCTGCTCAATCTGGGTGAGCTCAAACCCGAGGATTTGGTTGTCCACATCGAGCACGGGATCGGCCGTTATCGCGGCCTCAAGCACATGAAGGTCGCTGATCTCGAGGGCGATTTTCTCAATCTTGAGTACGCCGGCAACGACACGATGTATGTGCCGGTCGAGCGTATCAACCTCGTCCAACGCTACGTCGGCGGCGAAGGTGTCGAGGCAAAGCTAGATCGCTTGGGCGGTGGCTCGTGGGATCGGGTCAAGAAACGCACCCGTGAGGCGGTCCTCGCGATGGCGTCCGACCTGATAGAGATCTATGCCGCGCGTGAGGCGATCGACGGCCACGCCTATCTCCATCCAGGACGCGACTACGAAGACTTCTCCGAAGGCTTCGAGTTCGAAGAAACCCCGGACCAGCAGGCCGCAATCGATGAGGTTATCCGCGATATGGCGCGGCCCAAGCCGATGGACCGTCTCATCTGCGGCGATGCCGGCTTCGGCAAAACCGAAGTTGCGCTGCGTGCCGCCTTCATGTGCGTGATGAACCAGCGGCAGGTCGCGGTGCTAACGCCAACGACGGTGCTTGCCGAGCAGCACTGGAACAATTTCCGCAACCGCTTCAAAAACTTCCCGGTGCGTGTCGAAATGGTGTCGCGGTTCCGCAGCCCCAAAGAAAACCGCAAAGTTATCGAGGATGTGCGCAAGGGGCTGGTCGATATCGTGATCGGGACCCATCGCCTCCTCCAGCCGGACGTCGAGTTTCCGAAATTAGGCCTGCTAGTGATAGACGAGGAGCATCGCTTCGGGGTCGCCGACAAAGAGCGTATCAAGCGACTGCGCAAACTGGTCGAAGTACTGACCCTCACCGCTACGCCGATTCCACGAACGTTGCATATGGCGATGCTGGGGATCCGCGATCTCTCGGTTATCCAGACCCCTCCGCCTGATCGTCAGGCGATTCGGACCTTTGTCGCACACTTCGACGATGGCCTGATTCGCGACGTCATCGTGCGCGAGCTAAGCCGCGGCGGACAGGTCTTCTTCGTGCACAACCGGGTCGAGAATATCGAGTACATGGCGCGCCATCTGCGCGGCCTGGTCCCCGAGGCCAAGATTGGCATCGCGCATGGACAGATGAAGGAGGGCCAGCTCGAAGAGGTAATGCGCGAGTTTATCGAAGACAAGATCAACGTGCTCATCTGCACCGCGATTATCGAATCCGGCCTCGATATTCCGAACGCCAATACCATGATCATCAATCGCGCCGACCACTTCGGCTTGGCCCAACTCTATCAGCTGCGCGGACGTGTCGGACGATCAAAGCGCAAGGCTTACGCGTATCTGTTGATTCCGGGCGAGCACATCATCACGCGCGACGCCAAGCGACGTATCGAGGCGCTGCGCGAACTCGTCGATGCAGAGAGTGGCACTGGTTTCAAACTCTCGATGCGCGATTTGGAGCATCGCGGCGCTGGCAATTTGCTCGGCAAGGAGCAATCGGGCGAAATTGCCGCGGTCGGCTTCGAGCTGTACGCGGAGATGATGGAACAGGCGATCCATGAACTGCGCGGCGAACCGGTGCGACCTGATTTCGAGCCTGAGCTGCGGCTCGGCATCCCGGCGTATATCCCCGACAGCTTCGTGCCCGATGAAAACGAGCGGCTCGTCATTTATCGCCGGATGGCGCGCGCGGGCTCACTTGCCGATCTAGGCGAGATTCGCGACGAACTGCGCGACCGCTTCGGGCCGGTACCGTCATTGGTGGAAAATCTAATCGCTTCGATGAACCTGCGGAGGATGATGCGCGAACTGATGATCGTCAGCGCCTTGCTGAAGGGTAACCAAATCGAAATTAAGTTTCATTCGGAGGCGCCAGTCGAGACCGAGAAGCTCGTGGCCCTTGCCAACGCCAATCGTTCGACCATGCGCTTGACCCCGTCCTATCAAGTCATCGTGCAGCTTAAGATAGGCGAGGAATATGAACAGACTTTCGCGCAAATCGAGGGCGTCTTGCAGGCTCTGGCGGGCTGTGAAAAGTTGGAAAACTGGCCGGCTCAAACGGCCCCATCATTAGTGAATTAGCGATCATGAAGAAGCGTGATTCGGGACACCGACCTAAAGGCTCGCTGGCAATTTTTGCATCGGCCACCGTGGCTTTGCTTGCCGTCGGAATGATCGGATGTTCCGATCAAGGGGTGCACATTCCCTATGTGCTCTGGGAACCCAAAAACAAAACCCCCTCGAAAGATGCTCTGTCGAAAGAAGCCTTGGCGAGCGCCGCTCCTTACACCCCACCGGTTAGCTCAGGTTCCGGACCCAACACCATCGATAACGTAGTCGCCAGTGTCGACGGCACTCCAATTACTTCGGAAGACGTTAAGAACGTAGGTACCAAGTCAGGGTTGGGGAGCAGCAACGCCGTCGATCCAAGCGGCGCGGCGATACCTGACGATCCCAATGCCAAGCTGAAGATGCTGATCACGCAGCAGCTGATGGAGCAGGAGTCGCAAAAATACAAGGACAAGGTCGATGACGGCGACGTTGATCGAATGATCGCGAGTATCGAGGAGCGCAATCATATAACGGACCAGCAACTCCGCGATCAGTTGCAGACCCAGGGTGTGAGTTACGCCACATTTCGCGCCAAGATCCGCAAGCAGGCGCTCGCGATGGCGATGTTCCAGAAAGAAGTTCGCGATAAAGCGGTAGTGTCGGACACAGAGATCGAGGAGTTCTACAAGGAGCACTCGGACGAGTTCACCATCACCGAAGAGAAATACCAACTCGCGCAGATTCTGATTGCGGTGCCTGCCGGGGCCACCCCCGATCAAGTTTCCGCTGCCCAACTGAAGGCCAAGGACGTCCACAAGCTGGCGGTCAAAGGCGAGAATTTTGCCGATCTCGCCCGCCAGTACTCGGACGACGATTCAAAGAGCAAAGGCGGCGAACTAGGCACCTTCAAGCCCGATGAACTCAATGACGACATCGCCGCCGGGATCAAGAAGGTTAAGGTCGGCGACGTCTCTGACGTGATCAAAACCAAGTACGGCTTCCACATAGTCAAGGTCGAAGACCACGAAGTTCCCGGCACGATTCCGCTGGCCGACGTGAAATCTCAGATTAGAGAGAAGCTCCAAGCCGATAAGTCCAAGGGCGATATGCAGAAATGGGTCGACGAGGATCTCGTTAAGGAGCACTACGTCGAGACATCCAACTAAACGACGATGACTGCCTCCCGTTTGGTGGTCATCAGTATGGGCGACCCGGCCGGAATCGGCCGTGAGGTCATCCTGAAAGCCGCGGCAACCCTCTCCCACAAGCGTGACGCACCGCAGCTTGCCGTAGTAGGCGACCTCGAAGCGATGAAGGCCGCATCGCGTGAGCTTGGTATCGATTCACCCTCGCCGCGCGCTTGGGAGGAGTTCGGTAAGCCTGCTCATCTCCGCAACGGATTGCCTGTCATTAACGTGGGGAAGCTCCGCGCCGCGGCGATGCGCCACGGTCGTCCGAGCGTAGCAGGCGGTGATGCGGCCTATCGCTATATCGTCGAATGTTGTCGGCTGATAGAAACCGGTACAGCCGGAGCGATGGTCACGGCGCCGATCAGCAAGCGATGGATGAACCGCGCGGGCCATCACTTTCCCGGCCATTCAGAACTTATTGCCGATTTCGCGAAGGTGCGCGACTGGCGGATGAGCTTCGCCGGGACGCAATTGCGTATCGCACTCGTGACCGTGCATGTCGGGCTCAAGCAGATGTTCAAGCAGCTTACCGAGGAGCGTGTACTCGCCACGATTCAAATCTTCAGCGAACATCTGCGGCGACAGTTCAAGCTCGATCGCCCGCGTATCGGTGTGCTTGGGCTGAACCCGCACGCCGGCGAAAACGGCTTATTCGGCGATGAAGAAGGTCGCGTTATCACGCCGGCGATCCGTCGTGCCCAACGAGGGGGGATCGATGCTTTCGGGCCGCTCGCGCCAGACACGGCTTTCGTCCGTCACGGAGGCAAGTTTGGTTTTGACGGAGCCGTCGCGATGTATCACGATCAGGGGCTGATCGCGCTCAAGACATTGGACTTCGACCACGCAGTAAACATAACGCTGGGATTGCCGTTTGTGCGGACTTCGCCCGATCACGGCACAGCCTACGACATCGCTGGTAAAGGCCTTGCCAGCGCTGGCAGCATGATTGCCGCTATCGAATATGCGGCCGCATCCGTTAGAGGCGATAGCCGGATCGAGAGGACCACGCAAAGGCGCGCGTCATAAGCCGATGGATCGAATCATTATCAAGGGTGCTCGCGAGCACAATCTGAAAAATATCGACGTCGAGATTCCGCGCGACCAGCTCGTCGTGATCACCGGGCTGAGCGGGTCCGGCAAATCCTCGCTCGCTTTCGACACGATCTATGCCGAAGGTCAGCGCCGCTACGTCGAGTCGCTTTCCGCCTATGCTCGCCAGTTTCTCGAGCAGATGGAAAAGCCGGATATCGATTCGATCGAGGGCTTGTCGCCGGCGATTTCAATTGAGCAGAAGAGCACCTCGCGTAATCCGCGCTCGACCGTTGCCACGATAACCGAAATCTACGACTACATGCGGCTGCTGTTCGCGCGCGTCGGACGCGCATTTTGCTACAACTGCGGCCGCGAAATCTCGCAACAGAGTGTTCAGCAGATCGTCGATCGCATCCGCTCGTGGCCCGAGGGGACACGGCTTCACGTGCTTGCGCCCGTCGTGCGCGATCGCAAGGGCGAATACAAGAAGGAGCTCGCCGACTTCCGCCGTGCAGGCTTTGTCCGCGTCAAAATCGACGGCAAAGTGATGGAACTCGGCGAGGAGATCAGCCTCAACAAGAATCAGCGTCACAGTATCGACGTGATGGTCGATCGGCTCGCGATACGACCGGGAATCGAGAAGCGTCTCGCCGATTCGCTCGAAGTCGCCTTCAAGTACGGTGAGGATCTGCTCAAGGTCGAACGACTCGACGCCAAAGGTGAGGGCGAGGAGATCTTCTTCAGCCAGCGCTTTGCGTGCGTCTCCTGCGGGATCTCATACCCGGAGATCACGCCCCGCATGTTCTCCTTCAACAGCCCGCATGGTGCCTGCTCAGAATGCTCGGGGATCGGATCGATCATGTATTTCGATCCCGAGTTGGTCATCCCGAACGAGGATCTAAGCATTTCCGACGGAGCGATCGCGCCGTGGGCCTCGATGAACTACATGCAGCCGGTGATCGAGGCGCTCGCCACCCACTACAAATTCACCCTCGATCAGCCCTGGAAAAGTCTCACAGCTAAGACCCGCAAGGCGCTGCTCAATGGTTCCGGCGACGAAGAGATTGAGTTCGGCTACGAGCGAGGGTCTCATCGCCACGCCTACGCCAAGCCCTTTGAGGGAATCCTTGCGTGGCTCGATAAGCGCTACAAGGAGACCGAGTCCGAGAGCATCCGCGAATGGCTCGAACCCTTCATGAATATGCGCCCCTGCCCAAGTTGCGAGGGGACCCGACTCAAGAAGGAAAGCCTGTTCGTACGCTTTGACGGCAAATCGATCAGCGAAGTGACCGCGATGTCGATCAAGGAAGCCTGCGGCTTTTTCGCGGATCCCACGATGTCGCCGCAGGAGGCCGAGATCGGTCGCCTGATTCTCAAGGAAATCCGCGAACGACTCGGTTTTCTGGCCGACGTTGGGCTCGGCTACCTTACCCTTGATCGTACCGCGGGTAGCCTCTCCGGTGGCGAGGCCCAACGCATCCGGTTGGCTACGCAAATCGGATCGAGCCTGGTCGGCGTGCTGTACATTCTCGACGAGCCCTCGATCGGCTTACATCAGCGCGATAACGAGCGCCTGTTAGGTACGCTCAAGCGGCTCAAGGAGTTGGGCAATTCGGTCATCGTCGTTGAGCACGACCGCGACACGATGGTCGAAGCGGACCATCTCATCGACATGGGTCCGGGAGCTGGTGTCCACGGCGGCAGGATCGTAGCGCAGGGAACGCCGGCCGAAGTCATGCAAAACCCGGAATCGCTTACAGGACAATATCTTTCGGGCGCGCTCGAAATTCCGGTGCCAACGCGTCGCCGACAGATCGGTAATCGATGGCTCACGATACGCGGCGCTCGCGAGAACAATCTGCGCGATCTCACCGTCGGGATCCCGCTGGGCGTTCTCGTCTGCATCACCGGTGTCTCGGGTTCGGGCAAATCCACACTGGTGCTTGATACGCTGCATCGCGCCTTGGCGCATCGGCTCGGTGGCAGTCGCGAGCGCGCCGGTGCGTTCAAGACGATCGAGGGCGTTGAGCATCTCGACAAGGTAATCAATGTCGATCAGAGTCCGCTCGGTCGCACACCACGATCAAATCCGGCTACCTATACGGGCCTGTTCACTCATATACGCGAACTCTTCGCGCAACTGCCGGACGCCCGGATGCGCGGCTATGGTCCGGGCCGTTTTTCCTTCAACGTCAAAGGCGGGCGATGCGAGGCTTGTCAGGGCGACGGGATTATCCGCATCGAGATGCACTTCCTGCCTGACGTCTACGTGACCTGCGAGGTCTGCGGCGGCAAACGCTACAATCGCGATACGCTCGAAATTCAGTACAAGGGCAAGAGTATCGCCGAGGTTCTCGACCTCACCGCCCTCGATGCGCTCGGCTTCATGAATTCGGTCCCGCCGATCCGACAGAAGCTCGAAACCCTGCGTGACGTGGGGCTCGATTACATCCATCTCGGGCAATCGGCGACAACGCTGTCGGGCGGCGAAGCGCAGCGGATCAAGCTCGCCAAAGAGTTATCGCGCCGCGCAACCGGTCGCACGCTCTATATCCTCGACGAGCCGACCACCGGCCTTCATTTCGACGACATAAGGCGCCTGCTGTCAGTGCTGGGACGTCTCGCCGATAGTGGCAATACTGTGATCGTCATCGAGCACAATCTCGACGTCATCAAGACCGCGGACTATGTGATCGATCTTGGCCCCGAAGGCGGCGACCGCGGCGGTCAGATCGTAGCCAAGGGCTCGCCCGAAGATATCGCGGCGACTCCTGATTCGCACACCGGACATTTCCTGCGCCAGGTGCTCGGTTCGCGTGCGGCGGCATAGCGATTAGCCTCCGCAATCGGCACCTGCTCAAGACTCGACCTCATCCGCTGCTGTGCTATAACCGCACCTGATTTCAGGTGTGAATTTCCCCATTTTCGCGAGGTGAAAGATGGCTGAGCAGCGGGTCGAGGAACCCTCTCAATACGATTGGACACAACTCGTCGATGATCTGAATCGGCTATTACGGCTCAAAACGACGCCGATAGGCATGAAGCTCTTCACGTCGGTTGAGGAGATGGAAGCGATTCCGAAAATCCGCCGTCCCTCTTCGGTTCACACGACAGACCAGATTGTTGCGCAAGCTTCGCGCCTCGGTTTCACCGTCGGCATCACACAGAAAGACCTGGTCGGCGCCCAATGCGGCGCGGTGCTCGGACTTCATCCTCAGGACACCGACTGGCGCTCCGGACGTAACATGGTCGGCGTCTGGTATTCCACGCCTGAAGATTCCGCCGCGCATCAAGAGGCGATGGATGTAGTCCCGCACGGTAAATACGTCGCGATGGCGGTATCGCCGCTCGTCAGCGGACGTCTCAATCCGCCCCATATCTGCCTGATTTACGCCACGCCCGGCCAGATGATCATCTTTATCAATGGGCTCCAGTGGGCCGGCTACAAAAAGTTTCAGTGGGGGGTGGTCGGCGAGTCTGCCTGCGCCGATTCCTGGGGACGCGCACTGAAAACCGGCGAGCCGAGCCTGTCGATTCCGTGCTTCGCCGAGCGCCGTTACGGCGGTGTCCTCGACGATGAACTGCTGATGGCATTGCCGCCGCGCTATCTGCCCAAAGCTATCGAAGGGATGAAACGGCTGGGCGGCAACGGCCTTCGCTACCCGATTCCGCAGTATGGAATCCAGTCGGATGCGCGCGCTGGTCTGGCTGTCAGTTACGGAGCGAAGAAAGACTAATTCTGCCCCACCGGGCTCAAACGTACGGCATTTTTGTTCCGGACTGACCTGAAAGAAACGAGCGTCCAAGATGGATCGGAGAACTTCCCTGCACACGATTAAGGGGCTGATACTCGCGGCACTGCTGTTGATTGCTCCCGGTATCGTATTAGCGCAAAACGCAAGCAGCCCGGCGGCTCCAGCAACGGCCGCGCCCACTGCGGCCGCAGCCCCGGCACAACCGCCAGCCGCTGCTGCACCCAATACGATTCCCGTCGGCACGATCATCACGACTCAGAACTGGCGTCAGTACAGCGACTTCATGCCCGAGGGGATGGCCAAGCTTTTTG
>Ga0335069_10004187_pt1 | contig 21539 bp, 22 predicted proteins | sample Lox_Sample_11_FD_206714 | JGI IMG/M metagenome (GOLD analysis project Ga0335069, IMG submission 206714) | Soil microbial communities from Loxahatchee National Wildlife Refuge, Florida, United States - Lox_Sample_1.1 | ecosystem: Environmental > Terrestrial > Soil > Wetlands | place: USA...
GTCGCCGTGGCGCCGCCCCGCCGCCGCAAGCTGCTGCGCCAGCTCGTCGTCGTTCGCGAAGAGGCCCGAGTTGACGTTTCCGAGCGCGGTCACGCACGCGCCGGTCAGCGTCGCGATGTCGATCACCGCGGCCGGCTTGAAGCGGCCGACGTAGGTCAGCGCATCGCAAAGGATCAGCCGGCCCTCGGCATCGGTGTTGAGGACTTCGATCGTCTGGCCCGACATCGACGTCACGATGTCGCCCGGCTTGTTGGCGCGGCCCGAGGGCAGGTTCTCGCAGGCCGGAATGACGCCGACGACGTTGACGCGCAGCTTCAGCTCCGCCGCGGCACGCAGCGTCCCGAGCACCGCCGCGGCGCCGCACATGTCGTACTTCATTTCGTCCATCGCGGCCGCCGGCTTGATCGACACGCCGCCGGAATCGAACGTGATGCCCTTGCCGACGAGCGCGATCGGCGCCGCGCCTCGGCGGCCGCCGTCGTACTTGAGGACGATGAGGCGAGCCGGCTCGTCCGAGCCGCGCGCGACCGACAGGAAGGAGCCCATCCTCAGGGCCTCGATCTGGCGTGGCAGCAGGATCTGCGTCGTGATGCCGAACGCGCGCCCCAGCGCGCGCGCCTCGGCGGCGAGAAACGTGGGCGTGCAGACGTTGCCCGGCAGGTTGCCCAGGCGCCGCGCGAAGTCGGCCCCGTTGGCGATCGCGCGTCCGTGCGCGATGCCGCGCGCGGCTGGCGACTCGTCGGCTCGCGCGCCGACGACGATCGCGACCTGCGCCGGGAGGCGCGGCTCCGGATCGCGGCGGCTCTTCAACTCGTCGGTACGGACCGCGGCCTCGCGCGCCGAGATCACCAGTTGCGCCGCGCGCCAGCGCGCATCGCGACCTTGCGGGGCCCAGTCGTTGCAGTCGATCGCCAGCGTGCGCAGCGCGCCGGTGGCGCGCACCGCGGCGCGCACCGCCTCGCCGAACGCGCGATCCGTGGCCTCGCCGCGCTTGCCCAGCCCGACGAGCAGGACGCGCGCGCTCGCGATGCCCTTGAGCGCCCGCAGCATCACGGTGCTGCCGCGCTGTCCGGTCGCCTCGCCGCTTTTCACGGCGGCGCGCAGCTCGCCGCCGCACGCGACGTCCAGCGCGCGCGCCGCGGCCGTCAATTCGCCCTGAGCGTGGAGGCCGACCGCGATGCAGTCGACCCGCAGCGCCGCGAGCTCACCGCTCTTCGTGCTAAATTCCATGGCTCTCCTTCGTACGTGGCCGGGTAGCGGCGGACGCGCCTCGAACGGCCGAGTATAGACGCGCCTTCCCGATGTCCAACGTTTTCCGGCGCGCGATCCGCGGCGAACTGGCCAACTCGGCAGGCGCGGTCTTCACCGTCCTCTTCTCGATCGTCTTCTCCGTCTCGCTCGTGCGGATCCTGGGCGAGGCCGCCGGCGGCCGCGTCGACGACCAGGCGGTGTTCTCGATCGTCGCGCTCTCGGCGCTGACGAGCCTGCCGACGCTGCTGACGCTGACCGTGTTCGTCGCCATCCTGTTGAGCCTGACGCGCGCCCACCGCGATTCCGAGATGGTCGTGTGGTTCGCGTCCGGGCTGAGCCTCGTCGCGTGGGTGCGTCCGGTGTTGCGGTTCGCCGCGCCGCTGCTCGTCGCGATCGCGTTGCTGTCGCTCTTCGTCGCGCCGTGGGCGAACCACCAGATCGCCGAAAGCCGCGACCGCTTCGCGAAGCGCGACGACGTCACGCGGCTCGCGCCCGGCCGCTTCATCGAGTCCCCGGGCAGCGAGCGCGTGATCTTCGTCGAGACCGTGGACCTGGAATCCGGCCACGTGCGCAACGTCTTCGTGAGCCACAGGACGCAGAATCGCGATGGCGTCACGGTGGCCGCGCAGGGCGTCATCGAGACGCAGCCCGACGGCACGCGCTATCTCGTGCTGCTCAACGGCCGCCGCTACGAGGGCACGCCCGGGCGCCCGGAATACCGCGTGCTGGAGTTCGAGCGCTACGCGTTGCGCCTCGATGCGCAACCGGAAGCGCCGCTGACGGATGCCTCGATGCGGGCGCGCTCGACGCCGGAGCTCGTCGCGCGCTTCAACCGTTTCGACCAGGCCGAAATGCTGGCGCGCGTCGCGGCGCCGATCGTCGCCCTGGTGCTGGCCTTGCTCGCGATCCCGCTGGCGCACGCGAACCCGCGCGGCGTGCGTTCCGCCAACCTCATCTTCGCCGTGATGCTCTTCCTGCTGTACCAGAACGGGCTCGAAATCGTCCAGTCCCTCGTGATGCGCGAGCGCATGCCGTTCGTCACCGCGCTGTGGATCGTGCATGCGGTCGCGGGCGCGCTCGTCGTCGTGCTCTTCATCCGCCGCGTCCATCTGCAGCGCTGGCTGCCGCAATGGCGCGCGCTGCCGGAGAATGCCGGATGATCCGCGGTCGCCGAGACGGGGCGCGTCGGTGAGGACGCTGGGCCGCTACCTGCGGCGCGAGATCGCCTCGCGGACGATCCTCGTGCTCTTCACGCTGGTCGCGCTGTTCGCCTTCTTCGAACTCGTCAACCAGCTCGACGAGATCGGCGGCAACGCGTACTCCCTGGCGCTCGCCTTCGAGTTTGTCGCGCTCACGATGCCGTCGCGGGCCTACGAGCTGATGCCGATCGCCGCCCTCATTGGCACGATCTGGGCGCTTGCGGACCTCGCGGCGCGCTCGGAGTTCACGATCATGCGCGTCTCGGGGATGAGCACGATGCGCCTTGCCGGCACCGTGCTTCAGGTGGCCGGCGTGGTCCTGCTCGCGACCTACGTGCTGGGCGAGGTCGTCGCGCCGCCGGCGGAGCGGATCGCGCAGCGGCTGAAGCTGCAGGCGACCGGCTCGACGCGGGCGCAGCAGTTCCGCTCCGGCGTCTGGGTCCGCGACATCGCGCGCGACGAGGCCGGCCAGCCAGTCGGTTTGCGTTTCATCAATGTCGCGCGGGTGCGCGCCGACTCGCGGCTCGAGGGCTGGCGGATCTTCGAGTTCAATCGCGACTTCCGCCTGCGTTCGATCAGCACCGCGACGTCCGGAACCTACTCGGGGCCCGGAACCTGGACGCTGTCGGACGTCGTGGAGACGCGCATCCCGGCACTGAACCCGGGCGACAGCGCGCCGACGACCGAGCACACGCAGATCGTCCGGGAGCCGCAGCAGCGCTGGAAATCGGACCTGACGCCGGAGATCTTCGGCGTCGCGCTCGTGCAGCCCGAGCGCATGGGGGCGGTGAACCTGATCCAGTACATCCGCCATCTCGCGGACAATCGCGAGCGGACGGAGCGCTACGAGATCGCGTTCTGGAGCAAGCTGTTCTATCCGATGGCGGTCGTGGTGATGATGATGCTTGCGCTGCCGTTCGCGTACCTGCACGTGCGTTCCGGAACGCTGACGCTGAAGATCTTCTCCGGCGTCATGATCGGCATCCTGTTCTACATGATGAACAAGCTGTTCTCGAACCTCGGCAGCCTCAACACCTGGCCGCCGGTGGTCGTCGCCGCGCTGCCGAGCCTCGTGATGCTCGGCATCGCGCTGAGCGCGCTGTATTGGATCGAGCGGCGATAGCCCGGCGGCCGGCGCGCCGGGCCGCCGAACTCAGGCCAGGTCGCCGTCGGTGATCGCGCCGCGCACCGCGCTCGACACCAGCCGCGCGTACTTGGCCAGCACGCCGCGCGTGTAGCGCGGCTTCGGCGGCGACCACGCGGCGCGCCGGCGCGCGAGCTCCGCGTCGTCGAGGTCCAGTTGCAGCAGCAGGCGGTGGGCGTCGATCGTGATCGAATCGCCCTCGCGGACCAGCGCGATGGTGCCGCCGGCATAGGCCTCCGGCGCGACGTGGCCGACGACCATGCCCCAGGTGCCGCCGGAGAAACGGCCATCGGTGATCAGCCCGACGCTCTCGCCGAGCCCCTTGCCGATCAGCGCCGAGGTCGGCGAAAGCATCTCGCGCATCCCGGGTCCACCCTTCGGGCCTTCATAGCGGATCACCAGGACGTCCCCCGGCCGGATGCGATCCGCGAGGATCGCCTCCATCGCGGCGTCCTCCGAATCGAAGACGCGCGCGGGGCCGGTGATGCTCGGGTTCTTGAGCCCGGTGATCTTCGCGACGCAGCCGTCGGGCGCCAGGTTGCCCTTGAGGATCGCGAGGTGGCCCTGCGGATACAGGGGATCGGCGTACGGGCGAATCACGTCCTGGTCGGCGCGCGGTTCGGCCGGAATGGCGGCCAGTTCCTCCGCGAGCGTCCGGCCGGTGATCGTCATGCAGTCGCCGTGCAACAGGCCGTTGGCGAGCAGCGTCTTCATCACCTGCGGCGCGCCGCCGGCCCGGTGCAGGTCGGTCGCGACGTAGCGGCCCGACGGCTTCAGGTCGCAGAGCACCGGCACGCGGCGACGGACCCGCTCGAAGTCGTCGATCGTCCAGTCGATCTGCGCCGCGTGCGCGATGGCGAGGTAGTGCAGCACGGCGTTCGTGCTGCCGCCGATCGCCATCACGAGGCTCACCGCGTTCTCGATCGAGCGGCGGGTGATGATGTCGCGCGGCTTCAGGCCGCGTCGCACCGCCTCGACGACGACGCGCGCCGAGCGCGCGCAGCTGTCGACCTTTTCCGCGTCCGGATTGGCCATCGTCGAGGAGCCGAGCAGCGACATGCCGAGCGCCTCGAACGACGAGCTCATCGTGTTCGCGGTGTACATGCCGCCGCAGGAGCCCGAGCCCGGGATGCAGCGGCGTTCGATCTCCTTGAAGTCCTTCTCGTCGAGGCGACCGGCCGTGAATTCGCCGACGGCCTCGAAGGCCGAGACGATCGTCAGGTCCTTGCCCTTGTAGTGGCCCGGCTTCACGGTGCCGCCGTAGACGAAGATCGCCGGCACGTTGCAGCGCGCGATCGCCATCATCGCGCCGGGCATGTTCTTGTCGCAGCCGCCGACGACGACGACGCCGTCCATCCACTGGCCGTTGACGCAGGTCTCGATCGCGTCGGCGATCACCTCGCGCGACACGAGCGAATACTTCATGCCCTCGGTGCCCATGCCGATGCCGTCGGACACCGTCGGCACGCCGAAGACCTGCGAATTGGCGTCGCTGTCGGCGATCGCGGCGATGGCCGCATCGGCGAGGCGCTGCAGCCCGGAGTTGCACGGCGTGATCGTCGAGTGGCCGTTTGCGACGCCGATCATCGGACGATCGAAGTCGCCGTCGCGATATCCCATGGCGTAGTACATCGCGCGGTTCGCGGAGCGCGCGACGCCCTGCGTGACGTTCTTCGATCGATCGTTGTTGGGCATGGTCGTTTCCGGGCCGGGTCGTGGTCGTGGTCGCGGGCGCCGGCCGTGCGCGGCGGCGCCTTATACAATCGAGGCCCGCCATTCTAGCGATGCGCCTGCGACCACGCCGGCCGTGGATCGCATCCCGCCCGACGAGGCTCGCCCGTGCATCCGCTGGTCCACCCGAACTTCGATCCCGTCGCCATTCATCTCGGCCCGCTCGCCGTGCGCTGGTACGGCCTGATGTACCTGGTGGGATTCCTGATCTTCGCCGGGCTCGGGCGACTTCGCTCGCGCGACGCCTGGCGCGACATGAGTGCGCGAGACGTCGAGGACCTGCTGTTCTGGGGCGTGCTCGGCGTCGTCCTCGGCGGGCGGCTGGGCTACGTGCTGTTCTACAAACCGGCGGAATATCTTGCGCATCCGCTGGAGATCCTGATGGTCTGGCACGGCGGGATGGCGTCGCACGGCGGGATGATCGGCGTCCTCCTGGCGATGTGGCTGTTCGCGCGCAGCCGCGGCAAGTCGTTCCTGTCCGTCGCGGATTTCGTCGTGCCGCTCGTGCCGCCCGGCCTCGCGGCGGGACGGATCGGCAATTTCATCAACGGCGAGCTGTGGGGGCGTCCTGCGGATCCCTCGCGCTGGCCGTGGGCGATGATCTTCCCGCAGGCCCACGACGGCGTGCCGCGCCACCCGTCGCAGCTCTATCAGTTCGCGCTCGAGGGCGTCCTGCTCTTCGTGATCCTCTGGGTGTATTCGCGCCGGCCGCGCCCTCCCGGCGCGGTCGGCGCGCTGTTCCTCATCGGCTACGGGGTGCTGCGCTTCATCGCCGAATTTGCTCGCGAGCCCGACGCCTTCCTGGGCCTGCTGGCCTTCGACCTGTCCATGGGCCAATGGCTGTCGCTGCCGATGATCGTCGTGGGCAGCATCCTGATGGTCGTGTTCCGGCGGCGCGCGTCGCGCGCCGCCGCGGCACCGGCCTGAGGCCGCCGGCGCGACGGCGCCGGCGTGTCAGCCGCGGGGGCGCGCGGCCACGGACCGTTCGCCGAGCGTGCGCTCGATGAAATCCGTCTTGGCCGACATGTAGGCGAACGCGCTCGTCGCGTGGGTGCGCGCGAGGCGGCGCTTCAGCCCCTCGTACTCCGCAGCCAGCAGCGGGTCGGAACGCAGCAGGTCGCGGAACAGCAGCAACTGGTGCCACAGGTCGCCGTAGGCCTCGACCACGTGGACCTGATGGGTCGGCAGTTCGCGCACCATGCGCACGAGGCACCGTAGCGCCGGGGGGGCGCCGACCTGGTCGGGATCCGGCTGGTAGCCGTAGTTGCGGAGACGCTCGATCATCGCCGGGCGATCCGACAACTTCGCGACGCCGACCACCATGTCGACAATGGGTCGCGCCGCAAGGCCGGTGACGGCGGTCGAACCGATGTGCTCGAGACGCGGATTGAGGTCGGCGAGCGCGACGCGCAGCAGGTCGGCCTCGACGTGGAAACGCGCCTGCCACGAGGGTCGATACGGGACGATCACGACCGGCTCGACCGCCTGCGGCTGGATCCGCAGCCAATCCAGGATGCGGGCGCCGATCGGCTTGATCGCACGCTGGATCGTGCTTACCGTGCTCGTCGATTCCTCGGTCAATTGATCCGCCATTTAGCGTTCTCCGGGACCCGCGTTCGATCTGTCGTCCGTCGTCTTTCTACCCCGCACGCGCGTTCTTGCTCCGGTCGGATTCTAGGCTTTACCCGATCAAGTGAGTCTCGATCACACCGGGATGAACGGCTTGCCACGAATAGCTTTTCTTGGCGACCCGTATATCTGGGTCATCCAACTACGCTAATCGTTATCTAACGCGCTGCGCTGCCGACTTCCTTCGCTGCGCCATAAGACCTTCCGCTGCGTCGGAAGATCCGCGCCCGCGTCAGCGTTACCAGCGCTGAGGCGGCCGCCGGTTGATCGTGATCTGGCGGTCGACGACGGTCACGTAACCACCGATCGTCAGGTCCTTGAAGATGCGGCTGATCATGTCTCGCGAGGCGCCGACGCGGTCGGCGATCTCCTGCTGCGTCATCCGCTCCCGCACCAGCAGTTTCCCGTCCTGTTCCGTCGCGAGCGACAGCAGCAGTCGAGCCACGCGCCCGTAGACGTCCATCAGCGCCAGGTTCTTGACGTTGGTCGTCGTCGTCCGCGCACGATCGATCAGCGTCGTGATCAGCGCCAGCGCGAAGTCGGGGTTGGCGACGATCGCGTCGCGCAGTGCCTCGCGCGTGACGACCGAGCAGGTCGTCGGCTCCATCGTGATGACCGAAGCCGACCGGGGGCGGCCGTCGAGCGCCATTTCGCCGACGTAGTCTCCCGGCCCGTGGTCGGCGAGCACCATTTCCCGTCCCTCGTCGTCGGAGACGAAGACCTTGACGCGGCCGGTAATGATGACGAACAGCGAGTCGCCGCGATCGCCCTCGTTGATGATGATCGAACCCTTCGGGAAGCTGCGGACCTGGCCACGCTCCGCCAGCGTGCGCACCAGCGGATCGGCGAGGGCCGCGACGAGTTGATCAGCCATGTTCACAACGGTACCTCATTCGGGTAACGGGCGAAACCGGATTATCCCGGCGCCTCCTCGAAGGGCAAGCCGCATATTCGACAGGGCGTTGGGACGAGCAGGGGGGGTGAGCGGGCCCTGCGCGCACCGGACCGCCGAAGGGTCGTTCTCAGTAAGAGTGAATTGCCGCGCCGGCGAAAGTGCCGAGCACGGCGCCCGGGCCCATCCAGCGCGCCAGGTCGCAGCACACGGCCGCATGCACGCGGTGAGCCCGCAGGCGGGATTCGGACGTGTCGAGGATCGTGACCCGCGAGGTGTCCACCGCCATGTACGCGACGTGCCGCGGCGGGAACCCCTGCGCGTCGAGCGCGATCGCGATGAACGCCACGGATCAGGCCGCGGCGAGGCGCTCGACGATGAAGCGCCACTCCGCGGGAGTGACGGGCGTGATGGAGAGGCGATTTCCGCGGCGCAGGACGACCATCTGCTGCAGTTCGCGATGCAGGCGCAGTTCGCCGATCGGAATCAGCCGGGTCTTGCGCAGCGCGCGGACGTCGACGTGCAGCCAGCGCGGGGCTTCGGGTTTCGCGGCGGCGTCGTAGTACGGGCTCTTGCGGTCGAACTGCGTCGCATCCGGATAGGCCTTGCTCGCCACTTCCGCGATTCCGGCAATGCCCGGCTCCGCGCAGCCGGAGTGATAGAAAAGGACGCCGTCGCCGATGCGCATCCCGTCGCGCATGAAATTGCGCGCCTGGTAGTTGCGCACGCCGGTCCACGGCACGATGGAAGCGCGCGCGGCGAGCGCGTCGTCGATCGAGCACTCGTCCGGCTCCGACTTCATCAGCCAGTAGCCGTGCCGCGGCGGGGTCGTCGATGGGCGGTTCGCGGACATGGGTGTCGGAAATCCGGCGCTCGACGTCTGGCCGCGGGCCGACGGGCAGAGGGCGATGCGCCGGAAAACGGAATTAGGTCCCCGCGCGTGCCGCCCGGCCTGATGTCCTGAACCATCGGTTCAGGGTGGTCGTTGTCCGCGACGCTTAGGTTCAGCAGACGCGTGCCGATCGCACTACGGCGCGAGCCCAACGACCTTGCGCAAAGCGCATAGGTTCAAGGAACGAAAAGGCCTGTGCGCGAACACCGCAGGGAGAACGTATTCTATCGCGGGCATCGCATAATGCACGGGGAAACGCGCCGCGGCAGTCCGTCATTTCGCGCCATTGACGGGCGCGCACCTGAGCCCGCGGGCGCCTGCGCCGTCGGGTCGCAGGGACGACGCCGCGCCGCGGTACCGCCAGGCTAGAACAGCTTCTCCTGCGGAGCGAGCATCTCGTCGGCGAGGTGATTGAGTTCCTGCAGTCGCCGGCGAAGGCTGCCGAGCGCGATGCCGTCGCCGCTGCGCGCGGAAAAAAGCTCCTGCGCGATCTGCAACGCCGTCAGCACGGCGATGCGATCGGCACCCAGCACCCTGCCGCTGTCGCGCAGCGCCTCCATCCGCTCGGCGACGTAGCGCGCGCAGGCGAGCAGCGTCTCGCGCTCTTCGGGGGCGCAGCTCACGACATACTCGCGGCCGAGCAGCGTCAGCGTGACCTGTTCGGTCGCCGGCATCAGTTCTCCGCGCCGGGCGCCGGCGGCAGGCGCCCGATCAGCACGTCCAGGCGCGCCGTGGCCGTCTCGACGCGCTGGCGCATCGACTCGACTTCGGAATTGGCGTGGCCCAGCGCCGCGCGCAGTTGCCGGTTTTCCAGGCGCAGCTGGCGCACGCAGCCTGCAAGCTCATTCATCTTCGACGCGAGAGCATCCAGGTCTTCCAGCATGGTGCGGCGATGGTATCACCGGCCGCGGCGGCGGCGGCGCCTCCGCCGCAGGGCGGGCGGCGCGCTTCGACGCCCGGCGCGGACCTCGCCGGGCGCGGTCTTTGGCCGTATAGTCGGCGCGCCTTCGAGCCGGAGCCCAGATGCCCGTCATACTCGTCGCGAATCCCAAGGGAGGCGTCGGCAAGACCACCGTCGCCGCCAACCTGGCGGGCTGGTTCGCCTACCAGGGATGGCGGACGATGCTCGGCGACCTCGATCGTCAGCAGTCGTCGGCGGCCTGGCTGGGGTTGCGCCCGCCGGAGGCCCCGCGCATCGAGACCTGGAGGATCGATCCGGACCGCGTCGCGCGCCCCCCGGCGCAGGTCACGCACGTCGTGCTGGATTCGCCGGCCGGCATCCACGGGCACATGCTGAAGGACGCGCTGCGCGTCAGCGACCGGGTCATCGTCCCGCTGCAGGCATCGCTGTTCGACATCCTGGCCACGCATGCGTTCCTGCTGCGTCTGGGCGAGCGCGGCGTTCTGAAGGAGGGCGGCCGCGTCGGCATCCTCGGCATGCGCGTCGACGCGCGAACGCGCGCCGCCGACGAACTGCATCGCTTCGTCTCCGGCCTCGACCTTCCCGTGCTCGGGTTCCTGCGCGATACGCAGAACTACGTGCAACTCGCGGCCCGCGGCCTGACGCTGTGGGACGTCGCGCCGTCACGCGTCGAAAAGGACCGCGAACAGTGGCGGCCGATCATCGACTGGGTCGAGGCGGCCGACTGACGCTCGAGGCGGTCGCGGGATACGGTGGCCGGACGACGCGGCAGCGAACGGCGCCGCGCGAGGCCGGAGCGCGGCGCGGCACGCGCTCACGGCCGGTCGTGGCCGCCGTCGGCCGCCGCATCGCGCGGCAGCGTCACGAAGCCAAGGCGGACGACACCGGCGTTGCGCGCCGCGCCCATCACGAACGCGACGCGCTCGTAGCGCGTGGCGCGATCGGCGCGCAGGCGCAATTCCGGCGGCGGATCGTCGCGTGCCGCGGCCGCGAGCCGCTCCGCCAGCATGGCTTCGTCGACTCGTTCGCGGTTCCAGTACACGGCGCCGTCCGCGTCGATCGACACGTCGACCGTCACGCCGCGGACGGGCGCCACCGGCGCCTTGACGTCCGGCAGGTCGAGCCGTATCGCGTAGGCGAGCAGGGGCGCGGTGATGATGAAGATCACGAGCAGCACCAGCATCACGTCGACTAGCGGCGTGACGTTGATTTCGGCCATCGGCTGCGGTGCCGGGCTGCCGCGGTCGAAGGATCCGAAGCTCATGAGCCGTCGATCCGCGTGCCGACCGTCAGGAATGCGTGGAGGTCGTGCGCGAAGCCGTCGAGCTGCGCCAGCACCAGCCGGTTCACGCGCGTCAGTGCGTTGTACGCCAGGACGGCCGGGATGGCCACGACGAGGCCGAGCGCGGTCATGATGAGCGCCTCGCCGACCGGGCCGGCGACCTTGTCGATCGCGATCGTTCCGGCGGCGGCGATTCCCAGCAGCGCGCGGTAGATTCCCCACACCGTTCCGAAGAGACCGACGAATGGTGCGGTGCTGCCGACCGAGGCGAGCCACGTCAGCCCGGTCTCCAGGCGGGCCGCCGCGACGTTGATGCGCTGGCGCAACGCGCGGGTGATGAGTTCCGAGCGATCGACCTGCGCGGCGAGCGAGCCGGCCGGCGCCGCGACCGTCGCGGCGCCCGCGGCGGCGGTGGCGAGAGGAACGAAGATCTGTTCGGCGTCGACGGCGGCAAGCGCCGCGACGGCGCTGTCGATCGAGCTTGCCGCCCAGAACCCGTCGATGCGCTGCGCCGCGCGCCGCACCTGGATCCAGACCCACGCGCGCCACGCGATCAGGAACCAGCTCACGATCGACATCGCGACGAGCAGGTACACCGTGGACCGGATGACGGCGTCCGCCTGGTCCCAGAAATCCCGTGCGCCGAGTCCGGCGGAATCCATCAGGCGGAGCCGAGCACGTCGCGCATGTCGTAGAGGCCGGGGGTCCGTCCGGCGACGAAGCGTGCCGCGCGCAGGCTGCCGTGCGCGTAGCTCACGCGGCTCGAACTGCGATGCGTGATTTCGACGCGCTCGCCGTCGGCGGCGAAGAGCACCGTGTGGTCGCCCACGACATCGCCGCCACGCAGCGCCGCGAAGCCGATCGTCCCCTCGCGGCGTGCGCCGGTGACGCCTTCGCGCTGGTAGACGGCGACGTCGGGCAGCTTCACGCCGCGCGCTGCAGCGACCAGCTCGCCCATCCGCAGCGCCGTGCCCGAGGGCGCGTCGACCTTGTGGCGGTGATGCAGCTCGAGGATCTCGACATCGTATTCCGCGCCGAGGATCCGCGCGGCCAGCTCGACGAGGCGCATCGTCGCGTTGACGCCGACGCTCATGTTCGGCGCGAAGACGATCGGGATCTTCGCCGCCGCTTCCTGGATGGCCTGGCGGCCGGCGTCGTCGAATCCCGTCGTTCCGATCACCATCGCGACGCCGGCATCGGTACAGGCGCTCAGGTGCGCCAGCGTCGCCGCAGGGCGCGTGAAATCGATGAGGACGTCGGCGCCGCGCACGGCCGCCGGATCCGCGGCGATGCCGACGCCGCTCGCGCGACCGAGGAACGCGGCGCAATCCTGGCCCAATTCCGGGGCATCGGGACGGTCCAGCGCGGCGACGAGTTGGAGGTCGGGGGACTGCAGCGTCGTTTCGATGAGCATGCGGCCCATCTTGCCGGAGCTGCCGGCGACGGCAATCCGGATCGCCTTCGCGCTCATTTCGAGGTCGGCAACGTAACCTGCGGCTCCGGCTCCTTGGGCGGCGGCGCCGGCAACGGCTTGGGCTTGCGCCCGAGGATCAGGTTGTCGGCCAGCGTCTCCGGCGGCAACTCGCCGGCCTCGAAGTGCTCGAGGCGCGTCTCCTTGAAGAACACGACGACCCGCCGTTCCTGCGTGCTGCCGTCGCGGCGGCGCAGGAAGTAGACGTAGTCCCAGCGGTCCTTGCGGAAGATGCTGGCCAGCAGCGGCGTGCCGAGCAGGAAGCGCACCTGGTCCTGCGACATCCCCGGTCGAAGCTGCTCGACCATCTCCTGGGTCACGATGTTGCCCTGGGGCACGTCAGGGCGGTACGGCTTCATGAAACCCGGTGCCCATCCGGTGACGGTCGTCGCGACGCTGCCGCAACCCGCACAGGCGATCGCGACAGCGACCGCGAATGCCCGGGTCGCGTGCCGCGCCAGCGGCCTGCGCGCGCGCGCCGCATCGTGGACGCCGTCGGCGGCATCCGGTGCGCCTTCGCGCCGTGAGTTGTTGTCCGCGATGTTTTCCATCGGACGCTATGATACCGATGCGCTTCGTGGCACCGCCGCAATCCGACGCGATCCTCGCGCGAGACCTGCAGCCGGTGCCGATCCCCGTCAAGCAAGGGCCCCACGATGCCCCACCGCACTGCACCGACTTCCGACAACCTGAAAAGCAGCGGGCTGAAGGCGACGCTGCCGCGGCTTAAGATCCTCGAAATCTTCGAACGCACGAGCGCGCAGCGCGGCGTGCGCCACATGAGCGCGGAGGATGTCTACAAGGCGCTGATGGCCGAACAGATCGATGTCGGCCTCGCCACGGTCTATCGCGTGCTGACGCAGTTCGAGCAGGCCGGGCTGCTGGCCCGGCACCACTTCGAGGCCGGTCGCGCGGTGTTCGAACTCAACGAGGGCGCGCACCACGACCACCTGGTCTGCCTGACGTGCGGCCGCGTCGAGGAGTTCTTCGATCCGGAGATCGAGGCGCGCCAGCAGCAGGTCGCGCAGGAGCGCGGGTTCCGGCTCCAGGAACACGCGCTCGCGCTGTACGGCACCTGCGCGAAGCCGAACTGCCCGAATCGTCCGCGCGAAGAGGCTTGAGCGGCGCCGAGCCGCCCCGCCGCGGTCAGGCCTCGCCGTGACTGAGTAGCGCGGCAGCCTTCGCGACCGGCGAGATGTCGCGCGCGTAGGCAAGCCCGCAGACGGCGCGGGCGCTCGCGAGGACTTCGTCGGCCGACCGCTGCGCCGCACCCGCCTGGGCCAGGTACGTCTCGACGACGAAATCGCGCAGCCAGCTTTCGGGCCACGTTCTCGCGATGCAGGAGGCCGCCTGCCTGGCGCCGTCGCGGGCCGCGACGGCCGACCCGTAGGCCGCCTGGACCTGCGCCGTCAAGGCGATGTTGCGCAACCGTGCAGCAAACGCGCGGGAAGCCTCCAGGGCGTCCCACGCGGGAATCACGTCACTTCTTTCATGGGTCATCGGTCGAATCGTCCGATGGTGCAATGCAACATCGTACCACGGAAGCGCGACGCGTGGCGACGGCCGCGTCCCGCCGGCCCGCGGCTAGCCGACGAGCATCTCGCGCGCGTGTTTCCGCGTCGTATCCGTCAATTCCAGGCCGCCGAGCATCCGCGCGATCTCCTCGACACGCTCCTTGCGCTCAAGCCGCGTGATTCGCGAGACGGGACGGCCGTCGGCCGCGGTGGCCTTGCTGACCGCGAGGTGGTGGTCACCGCGCGCCGCGACCTGCGGCAGGTGCGTGACGCAAAGAACCTGGCGCATCTGGCCCAATTGCCTCAGCAGCCGTCCTACCGTTTCGGCGACGGCGCCGCCGATGCCGGCGTCGACCTCGTCGAAGATCAGCGTTGCCACGGGCGTGGCGGTGGCCGCGATCACGGCGATCGCAAGGCTGATGCGGGCCAGTTCACCGCCGGAGGCGATTCGCGCCAGCGCCCGGGGCGCGACGCCGGCGTGGCCGGCGACGCGAAACTCGACCTTTTCGACGCCGGTGGCCGACGGCTCCGCGGCCGTCAGCTCGACCTGGAAGCGTCCGCCGGCCATCGACAGGTCCTGCATCGCGCGCGTGACCTCGCGCTCGAGCGCGCCGGCGGCCCCGATGCGCGCCTGCGAAAGGAGCGCCGCGGACGCGTCGAAACGGCTCGTCGCTTCCGCGACCGCGGCTTCGAGCCGCTCGATGTCGGCCGAGGCGGCGAGGTCCTGCAGCTTGCGACGCGATGCCTCCAGCAGTTGCGGCAGCGCATCGGGCGCGCACCGCAGCTTGCGCCCGGCCGCGTGCAGCGCCCCGACGCGCGCGTCGACGGCGGCGAGCCGCGCGTCGTCCAGGTCGGCCCGGTCCAGGTACTGCGACAACGCGCGCGCCGCGTCGTCGGCGTGGATCCTCGCCGCCTCCAGCGTTTCGCGTATCGCCGCCAGGCTGGGATCGTAGCTCGCCAGCTGTCCGATGCGGGCGATCACGCCGTCGAGCTGCGAAATCGCCGCGCCGTCGTTTTCGGCGAGCGCGTCGACGGCCCCGCGCGCGCCTTCGAGCAGGTGGGCCGCGTGCGACAGGCGCTTGTGCTCGGATTGCACGCGCTCCCATTCGCCCGGTTCCGGCGCGAGGTCGGTGAGCTCGTCGACGACCCACCGCAAGCGATCCTGTTCGGCCAGCGCGCTCTCGGCCATGGCGCGCGCGTCGTCACGCGCGCGTTGTGCCCGACGCAGCGCCTGCCAGGCGGCGGCGACGTCGCGCGCCAGCGCGCCGGCCCCGGCGTGCTCGTCGAGCATCTGCAGTTGCGCGCCCGCGCGCAGCAGCGACTGGTGCGCATGCTGGCCGTGGACGTCGACGAGGAGTTCACCGAGTTCGCGCAACTGCGCGAGCGGCACCGGACGCCCGTTGATGTAGCCCTTGCCGCGCCCGGCCGCATCGACGACGCGGCGCAGGTACAGCGCCTCGTCGCCGGTCGGCTCCGGCTCGCCGAGGTCGTGCGCGGCGAGCCAAGCGGCGGCTTCGGCACCGGCGCGAAAGGTCGCCGTGACGTCGGCCCGCGCGGCGCCCTCGCGCACGACGTCGGCGTCGCCGCGCTCGCCGAGCGCCAGCAGCAGCGCGTCGATCAGGATCGACTTGCCGGCGCCGGTCTCGCCGCTGAGGACCGTGAATCCGGGCCCGAACTCGAGCTCGAGTTCGTCGACGATGACGAAATCGCGGATCGAAAGGCTGAGCAGCATGGAATCGTTGCGCGGCGGGCGCGGCGTCGGCCGGCCTTGCCGCGGGCAGTCGGGAACGGCGCCATGCTACCGGGGTCGCGCGACGCCGTTGCCGGCAGCGCCCGGGCCGGGAAGCGCGGCGCCGCGGTCAGACCCGCCCGGGCGGGTCGATCGGCATGACGTTCCAATGCAGTTTCTCGCGCAGCGTCGCGAAATAGCTGTAGCCCACCGGGTGCAGCAGCGTCACGACATCGCGGCAGCGGCTCACGCGCACGACGTCGCCGGCCCCGAGCTGCGAGAACGACTGCATGTCGAAATGCGTGCTGGCGTCGCGCGCGTCGGTGAGCTCGATCTCGACGACGAGGCCGTCGGGCAGCGCGATCGGCCGGTGCGACAGCGTCTGCGGGGCGACCGGAACCAGCAGGAGGCCCGGCAGCCGGGGATGCAGGATCGGCCCGTTGGCCGACAGCGCGTAGGCCGTCGAACCCGTCGGCGTCGCGAGGATCAGGCCGTCGGCGCGCTGCGTCGCGATCGTCGCGCCGTCGACGCGGATGAGGTACTCCACCATGCCGCCGGCAACGCCGCGCGAGATGACGACGTCGTTCAGCGCCCGCGCGTCGAAGACGCAGCGCTGGTCGCGTACGACCTCGCCCTGAAGCAGGGTGCGCCGGTCGGTCTCGTAATCGCCGTCGAGCATGGCCGGAAGCACGTGCGCGACCTGGTTCAGGGCCACGTCGGCCATGAAGCCCAGGCGTCCGTGGTTGATGCCGACCAGCGGAACCCGGTACGAAGAGAGCTCGCGCGCGATGCCGAGCATCGTCCCGTCGCCGCCGACGACGAGCGCGACGTCGGCCTCGGATCCGATCTCCTCGATCGAGTGGCCCTGGAACTCCTGCAGGCCGACGCTGTCGCGCGTGGCCGCGTCGAACATCACGCGCCGCCGGCCCGCCTGTGCGATGACGGCGACGTCCCGCAGCGCCTGCCGCATTCCCTCGGCGCGCGGCTTGCCGAAGATCGCGACGGTCCTGAAGGCGGCGGCCATGGCCTGATTATGCAAGAAAGGCCTTGCTGCGCCGCGTCCAGGCCGGCGCGATCGGTGGCGTCCGTCCGGCGGCACCTGACAAGCCTTCGCCGTATTCGTAGAATTTCAAGATGCTGGACAAACGATCTCGCCTGCTGCTCAAGACGCTCGTCGAGCGCTACATCGCCGACGGGCAGCCGGTCGGGTCGCGCGCGCTGTCGAAGATTACCGGCGTCGAGCTGTCGCCGGCGACAATACGCAACGTGATGTCCGACCTCGAGGACCTCGGGTTCGTCGCCAGCCCGCACACCTCCGCAGGACGCGTCCCGACGCCGCGCGGCTATCGGTTCTTCGTCGACGCGCTGCTGACGGTGCAGCCGCTGGATGCCGGCGAGACCGGGCTGATCCAGGGCCGGATGCAAGTGGCCGAGCCGCAGCGCGCCATCCAGACCGCGGCCCAGCTGCTCTCGAACCTGTCGCATTTCGCCGGCGTCGTGACGACGCAGCGGCGCGCCCCGACGTTCCGCCAGCTGGAATTCATGCGCCTGTCGGATCGCCGCGTGCTGCTGATCATCGTGACGCCGGAGGGTGGCGTGCAGAACCGGATCCTGCTGACCGCGCGCCCCTACACGCAGGGCGAGCTCATCGAGGCGACGAACATCCTCAACTCGCACTTCGCCGGGCTGAGCTTCGAGGAGGCGCGCGCGCGACTGCATCGCGAACTGTCCGCCTTGCGCGGCGAGATCGCGGCGCTGATGGACGCGGCGGTCGAGGCCGGTGCCCAGGCGCTCGAGGAGACCGAGCCGGTCGTCATCTCCGGCGAGCGCAACCTCCTGGGCGTCAACGATTTCGCCGGCAGTGCGGAGAAGCTGCGCGCGATGTTCGACCTGTTCGAGCACAAGACCCGCCTCATGGAACTGCTGGACGTGTCCGGCCGCTCGGAAGGCGTGCAGATCTTCATCGGCGGCGAATCCGAGCTCGTGCCGCTCGACGAGGTCTCGCTCGTCGTGGCGCCCTACCAGGTCGACGGCCAGGTCGTCGGCACGCTCGGCGTGATCGGCCCGACGCGGATGGCCTACGAGCGGATGATCCCGATCGTCGACATCACCGCGCGCATGCTGTCGATCGCGCTGTCGCGCGAATAGCGCGCCTTCGGCCTTCAGTCGTCGACGGCCTGGCCCAGCACGACGCGCGTCGCGACGAGCACGCCATTGCTGAGCGTGCCGGTCACGGACACATAGACGCCGTTGGCAGGCGCCACGGCAGTGCCGGACTCGACGAGCTGCGCGGCGCTGGCGTCGACGGGCTGGTTCGCAACGACAAAGCTCGATAGCGAGTCGAAGCTCGTGATGTAGCCGTCCACGCGCGTGCCGCCGTCCGATACGCCGTCCGTGCCCAGGATGCTGACGACCGTGGCGACGATCGATCCGCCGCTCGTTTGGGCCTGGACCACGACCGGGCTGCCCTCGACCAGCGCGTTCGCCCCCGCGGCGGTCTCGCCGATGAAATATTGCGTCTGCGCATCGAGGCCGATCGTCTGGCCATCGAGCGTGAACGACGTGCTCGTGACGCCCGAGGCGGTTCCCTCGAGTCGCAGGCCCGGCGGATTGGCCGGATTGTCGAGGAACTGGATCGTGCTCGCCGCAAGCGGCCCGCCGGCCGCGGCGAGGCTTCCGGACGCGACGACCCGGCGGCCGTCGGCGAGATTCGTCGCCGCGCCGTCGAGGTAGCTCGTCGCCGCGCCGACCTGCACGAGGACCGACTCCTCCCCCAGACGGAACGTCCCGGTCGCGGCGTCGAACTGCGAGATGTCGCCGGCGACGACGGGGACGAAGTCGCTGCTCGACGAGCCGACGACTTGGACCGAGGTCGCGGAGACGGCGCCCGAGGAGATGACGCCGTCGACCGCCACGGCAACGCCGTTGGCGAGGTTCGCCGTCGTCGCGGGCGCGATGGTCGGCGCCGCACCCCATTGGACCGGCGCGCCGCGGACGCGGAATCCGTAGCCCGGTGCGACGAAGTTCGTGATCGGCCCGGTTAGCCGAACCGGCGCGTCGGCGGCCGTTCGCAGCACCTGGACCGCGTCGGCGAGCAGCGTGCCGCCGGCGAACGCGCCGTGCACGCGCACGACCGCGCCGTCGACGATGTCCTGCGCGCCCCCGCCGGACACGACCGCGGCCGAGGCATCGACGGCGTAGATCCCGACGTGCAGGTTCGCGATCGACGCGAACGCATTGACGAAGCCGTCGACGCGGGCGTCGGCGACGTCGGCGGGACGCGCGCCGTCGATCCGCAGCGCGGTCGCCGCGACGACCCCGCCGCCCGGAGGCGTCGTCGAGTACGCGACGACGCGGACGCCCGCGACCAGCGGGCCGCCCTGCGCCAGCCGTTGCGCATTGCCGTAGGAGACCGTTTCGCCCCCGATCGTGAGCTGCTGCCGCGACGGATCGACCGTGCCGACGGGGCCCGCGAGGCGTACGAAACCGGTCGCCCGGCTGCGCAGCGCGACGCGCGTCGCGTCGATCGTTCCGTCGCTTGCGCGCTGCCCGTGGACCTCGACGATGCTTCCGGGCGCGAGCGACGCCAGCGTCGCGACCCCGTCAAGCACGGTCGCGCCGGCCGGGGCGGCGTCGATCCGGACCGCCTGGCCCAGGACCTGCAAGCTGCCGGCCGCCGCATCGACCGCATCGACGGGCCCGATCACTTCCGCGCCGACCGTCGCCTGCTGCACGCTGCCGCCGGATTGCGACAGCGCGACCTGCATACCCAGCGCGATGTCCCCGGCGACGGCCGCGCGCGGCGCGCGCGGATCCTCGTCGACGGCATAGCGCGCCTGCGTCGTCGCGAACTCGACGCCGCCGACGATGAGGCTGCCGAACCCGTTGACCGTGCCGCCGGCGAAGCCGGTCCCGCCTTCGCCCACGCCGCCCGCACTCGCCCCGCCGCCGCACGCGTGCAGCAGGGCCAGCGCGACGATGGCCGCGGCGGCGCCGGCGAGCCTGCAGATGCTGCCGATCCGGGACCTGGTCATTCTCGCTGCTCTCCCGATGCGCTGCCGCCGCTTCCGGTATCCGCGGCCGGCGCCGTCGTGGCTTCCGGGGCCGCCTCGGCAAAGAAGAAGGTGCCGGCCCGCAGGCGTTGCGCCGCGGCCGGCTCGACGCCGCGGTCGCGCTCGACACAGGCCCGCGCGGCCTCGTAGATCTGCCGCAGCGATTGGTTCCAGAGCGTGCGGGCCAATTGCTGCAGCTCCGCGACCGACTCGGCCGACAGGCCGTCGGCGAACAGCGCATGCTCCAGGAACGGCGGCGCCTTGCCGTCATGCACGGCCTGAAGGTTGGCCGCGCCGGCGGCCAGGTGGTCGCGGACGTTGGCCCCGAAGTAGAACGCCAGCTCGGCGAAGCCGGACGCCGGCGTGAACTGGTCGGCGCACGGACGGACCTCGTCGCCGTCGACCTCGACGAGGCGAAGGCGCACCAGTTCGTCGAGGACCGACCGCGCGTGGAAATCCTTCGAGACGGACTGCGCGAGCGATTCGAACGACGGGGGGGTGCCGTCGCCGGCGGCGCGAACCGGCAGCGCGAGGGGGCGCCCATCCGGCCCGCCGAACGCCGGGTCGCGTATCCAGCGCGCGAAGACCTGGGCCGCCATCGACAGGCTGCGCCTTCGCGTCGGCGACAGTCCGCCGGCCCACGCTTCGGACCCGGCCGCGTACGCGCGCACGTCCTTGCGATGGACGCCGGACAGCAGGCTGAGCGCCGAATCCGTCATCCGGCGCTGGTCGCGCTCGAGTTCGACACGTGCGGCCTGCAGGAACACCGCCTTCAGCGCTTGCGCGAAGACGGGATAGGTCACGCCGTGCGTGATCAGCATCCTCGCCAGCGGGGCGACGATCGTCAGCGCCTCGCGCAACAGCACGTCGGCGCGCGAATCCGCAGCAGGGGCGTCGGTCGGCACGATATCGTTCGAAGGGTGGCCGGTCGCCGCGCCGCGGGCGACCGCCGCCCGCGCGCCACCGTGCGCCCCGCCACCGGGATTATTTCCCGGATCCGCATCGCCCGCAGGAATCCGTACGGATGACCAGGAAGGCGATCGCGGCTCGGGCGATAACATGCGTGCCTTTCCCGCCTACACGCCGCGCCGCCCGCGGCCCGGATGCATGAAATACCTGCCGGAACCCGGTCCCGCCTCCGACGCCGCGCCCACGGAGAGGGCGGCCGTCGTCCTCTTCAATCTCGGGACGCCGCAGGCGCCCACCGCGGCCGCGGTCCGGCGCTACCTCGCCGAGTTCCTGTCGGATCCGCGGGTCGTGGAGATCCCGCGCCTGGTCTGGTGGCCGATCCTCCATGGCGTCGTGCTGCGCACGCGCCCCCGGCTTTCGGCGGCCAAGTACGCATCGATCTGGACGCCCGCCGGATCGCCCCTGAAGGTCTATACCGAGCAGCAGGCGCTGCTGCTGCGCGGGTATCTCGGCGATCGCGGCATCGATGTCGATGTCTTTGCCGCGATGCGGTACGGGGAGCCGTCGATTCCCTCCGCCTTCTCGGCGATGCGGGAGCGGCGCGTCGGGCGCGTCCTGCTGATACCGCTGTACCCGCAGTACTCCGCGACGACGACCGGTTCGACGATCGATGCCGTCGGCGCCGTACTGTCGCGAACGCGCAACGTTCCGGAAGTTCGCTGGGTCAAGCAGTTCCACGACGATCCGGGCTACGTCGCGGCGCTGGCGCAGTCGATCCGGAAGTCCTGGAGCGGACGCACGCCGGGCGACCGGCTGTTGATGAGTTTCCACGGCGTGCCGCGCCGCATGGTCGAACTGGGCGATCCGTACTACGACCAGTGCATCCGGACGGCGGAGCGCCTCGCGGCGGCACTGGCATTGC
>Ga0335069_10004188_pt1 | contig 21536 bp, 21 predicted proteins | sample Lox_Sample_11_FD_206714 | JGI IMG/M metagenome (GOLD analysis project Ga0335069, IMG submission 206714) | Soil microbial communities from Loxahatchee National Wildlife Refuge, Florida, United States - Lox_Sample_1.1 | ecosystem: Environmental > Terrestrial > Soil > Wetlands | place: USA...
CAGCGAGCGCAGGATATACACGAGCCCGAGCAGGATCTGCTTGGGCAGCCGGTCGCCCAGCCAGCCGAACAACAGCGAGCCGAAGACGTTGAACAGGCCGACCGTGGCCAGCATCTGGGCTCCGAGCATCGGGTCCATCCCGCACAGGGCCAGATAGGTCGGCAGGTGATTGGTGACGAACGCGAGCTGCAGCCCGCAGACGAAAAACGCGATGGCCATGGTCACGTAGCCGCCGTGGCTGGCCGCTTCGCCCAAAGCATCCGGCAGGTTCGCGGCCTCCGAGGCGGCGGTCTGCCGCGGCTGGCGGTCCGCGCCGCCAATGGCGAACGCCGCCGGCAGCATGGCCGCCGCGAGGCCGATGAACGCCACCAAGGCGATCTGCCAGCCGTCGTTGCGCAGAAGTGATTGCGCGAGCGGGGCCGTGAGGAACGTGCCGAGGGAGCCGGCCCCCGAGACGAGTCCGAGCACGAAGCTGCGCCGGGCCGGCGAAACGGTGCGCGCGACCGCGGCCAGCGAAACGCTGAAGGACGTGCACGACTGAGCGGTGCCGACGATCAGACCGGCACCGATCGTGAAGCCGAGCACGCTCGGCATCGCGACCGCAAGGCCGAGGCCCAAGGCGTGCAGGACCGCCCCCATCATCGTCACGGCCCGCGTGCTGGTGCGGTCCGCGAGCGCCCCGATGAACGGCTGCGTGACACCCCAGGTGATATTCTGGATGGCGATCGCGAGGGTGAAATCGCCTATCGTCAGCACGTGGCCCGCGGTGACCGGCCCCAGAAACAGGCCCATGGTCTGACGCATCCCCATGCTGAGACTGACCAAAATCGACGCGCCGACGATGACCGACAGGCTCTGTAAGGAGATCGGCGAGAGTTGGCCGGCGCGCATGCGGGCATCCTTGTGTGACGTGCCGGGCAACAGTGCTCGACCGCCCGCGATTTGGCAAACAATGCCTCCTCAGCCGTCGGATTAAAAAAGGTAATTCGGTCCCGAGGCTTGCCTCAGCCGTGCGGGGAAAGCGCTCCCGCTGTCCCGGCCGCAAGAACCATCGGCGCGCCGCAGCGCGCGAGCAGCGCGCGCAGCTCGCGGATGATCGGGAAGACTTCCTGGTTCCAGTCGGCACCCTGCTGGTCATGCGCTTCCTGCTCGCGTTCGACCACCCAGCGATCCTGGGTGAAGATGCGCTCGGTGAACCAGCAGATGAGAGGCCAGGCCAGATGGATGATGCCGGGCAGACCCGGCTTGCGGATCGAAAGCAGGCCGAATGTCCGATTGGTCCGCTGCGCGTGGTCGAGCGGCACGTAGACGATCCACAGTTCCATGATCGAGGGAGCGTCGCCGACCCGGATGGTCAGGGTCTGGTATGGGTACTCGGTACGCACCGTCATCACGTCCGCACCTTCCTCGGGGTTCGCACCTCCGAAGATGGCGGCCTCGCCGAAATTGCGTTTTCCGGCTTTGCGGTGGAACGTGTAGTCCACCTCGAGCGAAGACGGCCCGCGGCGGCTTCCCTCGAAGCGGGCATGGATCTGCCCCATCAGTCGGCGGTGCAGGAACTGATGGTTCATGTCCATCAGGTTCTCGTGCAGGAAGCTGTAATGACAGCGGACGTTGCCGCCGAAGCGGCGCGTCTTGTAGGCGGGATCCTTCGCGGCCCAGAGGTCCGGCACGGGGTGCGTGGCGGCAGTCTCGGGGGATCCCGGGAACACGAAGATCAAGCCGGCATTCTCGCGGCAGGGATAGGCGCGCACGCCGTTTGGCGTGTGATGCTTGTCGAGATACGGCACGTCGACGCAACGCCCGCTGCCGTCATAGGTCCAGCCGTGATAGCAGCAGCGAAGGGTCTCGCCCGTTACGACGCCAAAGCGAAGCGGCACCTGCCGATGCGCACAGCGGTCCTCAAGAGCAAACACGGTCCCGGACAGCGTGCGGACGATCACGATCGGCTGGCCGGCGAAGCGGGTGCCCAGCGCGCGTCCGGGTTTGACCTCCTTCGACCACGCGAGGGGGTACCAGTGGTTGGGATGCGAGCCCACTCGTCGAAGATCTCCGGCCGACGCGAACTCCTCGCTCGCGCTCGGCACCGCCGCGTCAGCCGTCAATTGTCTCCCCTCCTGCAAGCATTTTTGGTGGTTTCGACGCCGAGCCGCGGTGAGTGACCGTAACATCCGCCCGTGTGTCGCGCGATGACTTATGCAGGCGGGAGGCCCAAAATGCGTCACTGCTACGGACTCAGTGGACTTCCGGGACCGAGTAGGGAGTTCCCCGGATTGTCGCGCGGCGGAAAGCGTATTGTATTGCCGCCGGGCCGCGCGCCTGGGCGCGGCGTCAGTCCGTTGCCCTCGTCGCCCGGGGAGGCTCCCATGGCCAAATTGGACATCGGTGATATAGGATCGAAGGCGGCGCTGGAAGCCTGCGGCCGCCGCATCGATCAGGTCCGCGAGATCTCGGATTTGTGGTTGGGGAACCTCCAGCGCGCGACCGACTCGGGGCTGCAGCTTGCAGCACAGCTCACGCGCTGCGCCGATGCCTCTGAGGCGGCCCAGCTCTATCGCGCCTGGATGAACGAATGCCGGGACCGCCTGTTTGCCGACAGCCGCGCCGCGAGCGAGCTGTGGCTGAAGCTGTGCCGCACCGAGGCGGATCTGCTGATGTCGGCCGTGTCGAACTCGGTGCAGCATGGGCCTGGCTCTCTCGCCGCGGAGTAGCCCCTGCGCGTTGACCACCGGCGCCCGGCGTGATTCAGTGCCTTATGCCCAGGATCAACGCCGTCAGGCTGATCGCCGATCTTCGGAGCCTGGCCCGGTTCGGACAGGCCGGCTCCGGCGTCGACCGGATTGCATTTTCGCCGCAGGACCAGGCGGCACGGCAGTGGCTGCGCGGCCGCTTGGCCGAGGCCGGGCTCGACGCGCGGATCGACCGGCTGGGCAATGTGATCGGGCGCTATCCCGATGTGCGGCGCACCGTCCTCATCGGCTCGCATACCGATACGGTCCCCAAGGGCGGGTGGCTCGACGGGGCGTATGGGGTGATTTGCGGTCTTGAGATCGCGCGCGCGCTCCGCGAGCGCGGCGGCGGCCCGGGGCTGGGAGTCGACGTCGCGTCGTTCCAGGATGAAGAAGGCACATTCCTGCCGTTCCTCGGCAGCCGCTCGTTCTGCGGCGATTTGAGCGACGCCGATCTCGCCGCGGTCAAATCCAAGGACGGCACGCCGCTTGCGGCAGCCCTGGAGGCCGCGGCGTATGCCGGTCCTGCGGCAAAATACGATCCGGCGCGCCACGCGGCCTACCTGGAGGCGCATATCGAGCAGGGGCCCCGCCTCGAGGCCGAGCGGCGGCGCATCGGCATCGTGAGCGGCATCGTCGGCATCCGCCGGCTGCGCATCTTCGCCAAAGGCCAGGCCGACCATGCCGGCACGACGCCCATGGCGATGCGCAAGGACGCCGGAGCCGTCCTGCTGCGCCTGGGCGCGCGCATTCTTGCCGAGTTTCCGTCACGGGCCGGGGCCGAGACGGTGTGGAACATCGGACGTATCGAGTTCCGCCCGGGGGCGGCCAACGTCGTACCGGCCGAGGCGGAGATGGTGCTGGAGATCCGCGACACGGCCGTGGCCAAGCTGGACGAGCTCGAAGCCTGTGTGGCGGAGTGGATTGCGGACGGCGACCGCCAGGGCCCGGTGTCGATCGCGTCCGAGCCCATCGCGCGGATCACGCCGACCGCCATGTCGCCCGAGATCGGCCGATTGATCGCCGCGGCCGCGCGCGAGCATCACGCCGAGCCGTTGCCGATGCCGAGCGGGGCGGGGCACGATGCGATGGTGCTGGGCCGCTTCATGCCGGCTGCGATGCTGTTCGTGCCCAGCATCGGCGGGCGGAGCCACGACATCGTCGAGGACACATCTGAAGCCGATCTGGCCCTCGGCTGCGAGGTGCTGGCGGCCACCGTCGAGAAGCTGGCCGCGTCGGCCGTCTAGATTACGGTCGCCACTCGATGACTCGGATGGGCGTCGGGTTCCAGCCCGAGCACGGGTTATAGAGTTGCGGGCAGTTCGACATCACCACCAGCACGTCCTTGTCGGCGCGCAGCTCGACGAAGTCCCACGGACGCGACCGGCCCTCACGGATGGCGGTGCGGCCGCTCGCCAGGACCGGCACGTTCATGAAGAAATTGATGTTGGCGTGAACGTCGCTCGGCCGCATGCCGAGCTTCTTCATCGCCGACAGGAAATTGTCCCGGCAGCTGCAAGTGTTCTTGATCCCGTAGCGTAGCTCGTTGACCTCGTGGCTGCAGGCGCCGCCGATCGTATCGTGGCGGCCCACCGTGTCGCGCGTCACCGTCATCAGGATATCGGCCGTGTCGGAATAGAGCTTAAAGCCCTCGCCGACATAGATCGTCTCGTTGAGTTTCAGCGAATTCGCAGCGTTGTAGCGGATGTCGGTGTCCGGCAGGTCGAAGCATAGGAAGTCGACCGCCTGCTGGCCGCCGAGATCGATGATCCGCAGATGCGTGCCCTTCGCGAGCTTGCCGATGTAGTGGTTGTCCCCGGGCTGGTTGATCTCGTCCTTGAGCACGGTGCCAGGGATGCTCAGGGCGGCCTTCTTCTTGCGGGTGCCGGATTTTTTCTCCGCCGCCGCCATCTTCTTGATCGCGCGCGCTTTCATCTTGGCCGCCATCTTCTTGACGTAAGCGGCGCGCGCGGCGGCGCTGATCTGCTTGCCCTTGAGTACGATCCCCGCCATGGCGGTCCTCCTGCTCGCGTTGATCTTAGGGCGCGGATCTCAGCAAACGCCGTGCCACCAGGACCACCAGGACATGCCGCGCGAAACAGCGTGAATTAGGCCGTCCGGATGTTGAGCAGCGCCTGCCGCTTCTCGACCCGGACGGCGTGCAGGGCGGCGTGAAGCGCCTTTGGCAGCTGTGCCGGATCGTCGACCCGTTCGCCGAAGCCGCCGCTGGCGCGCACCACCTGCTCGAACGCCGTCTCGTGCGAGAAGTCGCTGAGCGGCATGCGGTTGCTGCGCACGGCGTGGCCGCCCGGGTACATCATGCGATTCGAGCGCCGCACCGCTTCCCAGCCTGTGTTGTTGAACACCACGACCAGGAGCGGAAGGTCCTCGGCCTGGGCGACGTAATGCCCGGCGACGGGGTTGTTGAAGATGTAGGCGCCGTCGCCCAGGCCCAGAACGACCAGCCGGTCGCGGGCCGCGAGCTTCGTGCCAAGTGCTGCACCGAATCCCCAGCCCAGGCCGCCGGCCGGCGTCGAGCCGAAAAAACTGCCGGGCGAGTCGAGCTGCAGCTGGTCGAGCTGGAACGGATATTCGTTGACGTAGATCGTCTCGGGCCCGCACGCCTCGGCGATGCAGCGGCAGGCATAGGCCGGGTCGATGGGGCGCTTCTGCCGGCCGGCCTCGGCGCGGGCCGCCGCCGCGTCGAGCATGGCCTTGCGGCGCTCGGCGAGCTTGGCGCGGCGCGTCGCCAGACGCTCCGGCCGCAGCGCCAGCTCGTCGGCGAGGGCCGCGGTCAGCACGGGCAGCACGTCCTCGGCCGTGCCGGTCAGCACCGCGTCGCCGGCGAAGCCGCGGATCGGCTCGCGGGGGAAGATCGGGTCTAGGCCGAGCTGGATGACCTTATGCCCGGGGGCCGGCTGTTCGAGGCTCGGCACCCACGGCACGTCGCACTCGGCGGCGATCACAAGGTCCGCCTCCTTCAGAAGCTCGCCGGGAACGAGCCCGAGATTCATCGGGTGGCTGTGCGCGATGTTGAGGAAGCGCGGATGGTGCTGGATGACGGGAATGGCGAACCGCTCGGCGAACGCCTCGAGCGCCTTGACCGAGGCCGCGTGCCGGCCGACATCCGCGGTCACGATCAGCGGCCGCTCGGCGCGCGCGATGAGTTCCGCCGCGCGTTCCAGCTCGCGCGGATTGGGTCCTGGTGCGGGGGCCGGGAGCAGGCGAGAGGGCGAGGTGTCGACCGGCTCCGCGAGCGCAGCACCGATGACCTCGCGCGGCAGCGTCAAATACACCGGGCCGCGCGGCTCGCTCATCGCCACCTGGAACGCGCGGTCGACGACCGTCTGGAGCTGCAGGGCTGACCTGAGCTCGTAGTCCCATTTGACGTGCTCGCGCAGCATGCCGCCCTGGTCGAACATCTCCTGCGCCCAGTGGATGACGCGGTTGCGCCCCCCATGCACGCCCGTCTCGTGGATCGGCGTGCGCCCGGCCGTGAACAGGACCGGCACCTTCTGGTCGATCGCGTTGATCATCCCGCAGATACCGTTGGCCGTGCCGACATGCACGTGAACCATGACCGCCTGGGCGCGACCGGTCATCTGGTAGTAGCCGTGCGCCATGGCGACGGCGAGGTTCTCGTGCGGCACGATGACCGGCGTCGGCAGCTTCGCGTTCGTCGTCGTGGCCTTGGCGAAGGCTTCGATGATCGGCGGGAAGTCGGTTCCCGCGTTGGCGAAGAAATAATCGACGCCGCGCGCGGCGAGCAGCGCCAGATAACCGTCGGACACCGTCTGCTGTGGATCGGCCATGATGGACTCGCAGGGTTCGCGTTACTGGACTTTGACGCCCGATTTCTGAACCACGTCGGCCCACCGGGTCATCTCCTGGCCGACCAGCTTCTCGAATTCCTCGGGACTGCTGCCGACCCGCTCGGCGCCCAGCGCCTGGAAGCGCTCGATCACCTCGGGCGCCTGCAGTGCCTTGCGGGCAGAGGCATTCAGCCGGTCGATGATCGGCCGCGGCGTGCCCGTGGGCGCGCTGAAGCCCTGCCAGATCACGACCGAGAAATCGGGCACGCCCGCCTCCTGCATCGTCGGGATATCGGGGGCCGCCGGCGAGCGCTTCGGGGACGTCACGGCGAGGCCGCGCAGCTGGCCGGCCTGGATATGCGGCAGCGCCACCGGGCTGTTGGAGAACATGGCGTCGGCGTTGCCGGCCATCACGTCGGCGCTCGAGAAATTGTCGCCGCGATAGGGAATTTGGGCGACATGGATGCCGGTTTTCAGCTTCAGGAGCTCGACCGTGAGGTTGGTGAGGGTGCCCACGCCGTTGTTGGCGAAGTTGAGCGTGCCGGGTTTTCCTTTGGCGAGTGCGATCAGCTCCTTGACGCTGGTCGCAGGAAGCTTCGGATTGACGACGAGGACGAACGGATTCTCCGCCACGTCGCAGATGTGAACGAATGCCTTGTCGGGATCGAAGGTGAGGCCGGGGACCGTCGCCGCCATCACCGGATATCCGGCCGTGGTCCACACCAGCGTATATCCGTCCGGTGCTGCCCGTGCCGCAAGGCCGTAGGCGATGGCGCCGCCCGCGCCGGGTTTGTTCTCGACGACGATCGTCTGGCCGAGGTCCTCATCCATGTGCTTGGCGAGGATGCGGACCAGCACGTCGGCCCCGCCGCCCGCGGGAAAGGACACGATCATCTTGATCGGGTGTTCGGGATAGGACTGCGCGCGGGCGTGCGGTGCCGTCGCGACGGCTGCCAGTGCCGCCAGGGCTGCGATGCGCGTCAGAATACCGGTCCGTATATGCATGAATGCTCCCCTCGGGTTCGGTCGGCCGCGTGCGGGCTTACGCCTTCATCAACGCGCCCCACGTGATTCGCGTCGTGTCCTGGCCCGCTGCTTTCAGCGTCGCCCACAAGGTGGCCTGGTTGCTGCTGATCACCGGCCGCCCCAGGACCTGCTCGAGCTTGTCGTGCAGCATACGGGTCGGAAGGTCGGTGCAGCTGAGCAGCAGCGCATCGCCGCCGGCGGCCGCCGTGTCCAGCGCCAGGCGCTCGATCCGCTCCGGCGGCAGCTTCGCGATCTGGATATATTCGTGGGGGCCGCCGGCACCGATGCCGAGCCCGTCGATCTGCACGACCTCCAGTCCGCAGTCGGCCAGGAAGTCCGCTTCGTGCTCGTTCAGCGCGGCATGATAGGGGGTGGCGACCGCGACCCGGCGCACGCCGAGCTGCCGCGCCGCCTGGACGAGGGCAGGGGCCGTCGCGGCGCACGGCCGGCCGAGGGCGCGGCTCAGAGTCTCGGGCAGCCAGTCCGGCGGATGGATCAGCGAGCCCGCGGTGCAGCCATAGGCGATCGCATCCGCGCCCGCCTGGATCAGAGGCCGCGCCGTCGCGGCGAGGTCCGCGATCAGAATGCCCCGGCCGTGTTCGGACGCCAGGTCGTCGTGGAGCGGCATGCGCGCGACGCGCACCGTTACGTCCGTCGACAAGGCGGCCCGCCACTCCGCCTCGTTCACGGTGTTGGTCGGCGGAACGATCAGCCCGAGGGCAAGGCCGGTCATTCGATCTTCTCCGCCTCGCGCAGGCCGGTGATCATAGATGCCTTCAACATGTACTCGCGCGCAGTCTTGGGGTCTGCGGCCATCCGCCGCATTGCCTCGATCGACTTTTGCCGCACCGCGGGATCGCGCTCGCTGATGATCTGGCGATTGCGGTCCGTCTGCTGCTGGACGGCGTCGCGCGCGGTGGTGCGGCGTTGGCGGTCGTAACGGTCAAGCAGCCGCTCATCGGCCCCGCCGTAGATCGCGGCCAGCTTGTCTGCGAGGTTGAACGCATCGTGGATGCCGCCGTTCATGCCCATGCCGCCCAGCGGATTGTTGATGTGCGCCGAATCGCCGCTCAGGATCACGCGCCCGGCGCGGAAGCTCGACGCGATACGCTGATGGACGTGGTAGACCGACCGATGGACGATGCGGTAGCGCTCCGTCCGCCGCACCACGCGCTGCAGCACCGCCTCGAGAGAGTCGTCGGACAGGAGCTGCTCGCGGTCGGCCGTTTCCACGGCGGGCACGAGCACCCGCCACAAGCCGACCACGCGCAGCAGCACGAGCCACTCGTTGGGATCGGCGATGTAGTTCACGTAGGAGATGTCCGTGAGATCGCGCTCGAACGGGTAATCGGTCGAGGCGACCAGGAACAGCTCGGGGTAGGTGAGCCCTTCGAACCCGACGCCGAGCGACCGGCGGACAGCACTGCGCGCGCCGTCGGCCGCGATGACGTAGCGGCCGGAGATGCGCACGTTGCCGCCTGGCGTCTCCGCCTCCACCGTGACCTGATCGTCGCCGGGATGGACGCCCGTGACCGTGTGGGCGAACAGAATCTCGCTGCCCGGGATCTTCTGATACTCGTCGCGCAGCGCGCGGGTGAGCTTCCACTGCTCGCATTGCACCCGGTAGGGGTGGTTCGTGTCGCCGGCGAGAAGCGACATGTCGAACGTGGCCACCGGGCCGGTCTCGCGGTCGCGGAATTGCCAGGTCGGCGCCTTCAGGCCTTCGGCGATCATTCGCGGCACCACGCCGAACTCGTCGAGCATGTCGAGCGTGGGCGGGTGGAACGTGGAGCCTCGCAGCTCCTGCACGAGCTCGGGTTCGGCCTCGAGCACGACGTTGGGGATACCGCGGCGGGCGAGGGCGAGGGCCGCCGTCAGGCCCACGGGCCCCGCACCGACGATGACGACACGATCGATCTTGGTGGACATGGGGTGGGCGATCTCAGAACTCTTCCAGCAGCCGGCCGAAGCCGGAGACGCGGTCTTTGATCCCGTTGGCCCGCAACGCGTGCCAGTAGGTCGCCGTGTTGATCGCGATCACGGGCTTGCCCAGCCAGAGCTCGGCCGCGGCGGCGAGGCGGATCATGCTGAGGTTGGTGCCTACCTGGATGATGGCGTCCACGTCGTCGCCGTCGAGAGATTGGATCGTTTTCCGGCAGGTCTCGGGGGTCACCTCGGCGATGGCAAGCCAGCTCGGGCAGCGCAGGCTGACGTCGCGCACGACCTCGTAGCCGCACTCGGAGAAATAGCGGCGCACCTCCGCGTTGGCGGTCGGAAAATAGGGGGAGAAGAACGCGATCCGCTTCACCCCGCCATAGGCCTTCAACGCGGCGGCGCAGGCATGCGAGCCGCAGCTCAGCTTCAGCCCGGTTTCCTCTTCGATGGTCCGCTGGAACCGGTTGGCGCCCTCGATGCCGTCGAAGAACGTCACCGCGGACATGCCCAGCACGAGATAGTCCGGTGAGCAGGTCATGACGCTGCGCACCGCGTCGAGCGTGTTCTGGCCGATCAGCCGCGCGCCGGACATGAAGCTCTCGTTGCTCACGGCCTGCGTGTTCGGCGTGAAGATCCGGCTGTAGTGGTTGGTGACCCCCGCCGGCCGCATGTCGTCGAAATCGGGCTGCACGACCGTATTCGTCGACGGCCCCATGACGCCGAATTTCTTTCGCCAGCCTAGAACGTCCGCCATGACCTCCTCCTCCTCCTCGATGTGCCCGTCGCGTCCGGTTGAGTCTTCATTCGCCGGGTTTCGTCTCCATCTGATCCGCGCGCACCGCCCACCGCCGCTCGAATTCCCAGGCCTCCGGAAAGCCCATGAGCTCGCACATTTTGGTAAAGCCGTAGGTCTGGTCCGGCGGCAGGGCGGTTGTGTCGCCGCGCTCACGCACATGGGAATAGACCCGCTCGAGCGCTGCGGTCGCGGCCAGGAAGCCGATCGCCGGATAGATGGCGATGGAAAACCCCAGGGCGGCCAGCCTCTTCGCCGGCAGGATGGGCGTGCGGCCGCCTTCGACCATGTTGGCGAGCAGCGGTGCGTCGATCTCGCCGCCGATCCGCTTCATCTCCTCTTCGGTCTCCGGGCTCTCGACGAAGACGATGTCGGCGCCGGCGCGCGCGAACAACTTGCCGCGGCGGATTGCCTCGTCGAGCCCGAGCGAGGTCCGCGCGTCGGTTCGCGCGATGATCAGGAAGTCGGAGTTTGTGCGGGATTCGACCGCGACCTCGATCTTGAGGACCATCTCGTTCGCGGGGATCACGCGGCGGCCCGGCGTGTGGCCGCATTTCTTGGGCTGCTCCTGGTCCTCGATCTGGATCGCTGCGATCCCTGCCGCCTCGTAGCCCTGAACGGTGCGGCGGACATTCAAAAGCCCGCCATAGCCGGTGTCGGCATCGGCCATCACCGGGGTGCGGCAAATCCGGGCGATGCCGCCCACGCGATCGACCATCTCGGTGTAGGTCGCCACGCCCACGTCGGCGAGGCCGAGAGAGGAGGCCACGGCTCCGTACCCTGTCGCATAGAGCGCATCGAAGCCCATCCGGTCGGCGACCCGCGCCGAGATGAGGTCGTAGACGCCCGGCGCCACGATAACGGATCCTTTGCGTACTGCGGTTCTGAGCCGTGGATCAGCCATGTGCCGTACCTCTCGTGTCATGATTGGCCAGTCGTCGCCGGGTTCTTTCGACCAATCCGCCCGCGGCCAGGATCGCCGCGACCTCGCCGTCGAGCGGATCGGCCCGCCATGACGCGTCGCCTTGCCGGATCAGGCCGGCGCCCAGACGAATGGTGGCCGGTTCGCCCGCTTTCATCTGCGCCGATGCATTGGGCGAGATGAGCACCGGCAGGCCGAGATTGATCGCATTGCGGTAGAAGATGCGCGCCGCCGATGCCGCAATGACGGCGCGGATTCCTGCGGCCAGCAACGCGATCGGGGCATGCTCGCGCGAAGACCCGCAGCCGAAATTGCGGCCCGCGACCAGGATGTCGCCGGCTTTGACCCGCGTGCAGAATTGCGGATCGAGGGCTTCGAAGCAGTGGCGGCCGAGCTCTTCCGGATCGCGCAGTGCCAGATAGCGGCCCGGCAGGATGGCGTCGGTATCGACGTGGTCGCCCACGCGATAGACGCGCCCGATGTGGTCGGCATCGATCGGAATCATGCGTCGGCGTCGCGGGAGAGGGTGGCGGGGGACACGATCTTTCCGGCGACCGCGGCGGCCGCCGCCGTCCAGGCGCTGGCGAGGAACACGTGCGAGTCGGGATGGCCCATGCGGCCGCGGAAATTGCGATTGGTCGTCGCAACGGCGGTCTCGCCTGCGGCCAGGATGCCGAAATGCCCGCCGAAACAGGCACCGCAGGTGGAGGGGCCGATCACCGCACCGGCCGCCGCCAGGATTTCCAGCAGGCCTTCGGCCATGGCCGTGCGCATGATCTGTTGCGTCGCAGGGACCACGATGAGCCGCACGCCTGGTGCTACTCGACGGCCCTTGAGGATCGACGCCGCCTGCCGGAGGTCGGTCAACGATCCGTTGGCGCAATTCCCGATATAGACCTGATCCACCCGCTCGCCGGCGACGCTCTCGACGGGAACGACCGAGGCCGGGGAGGGCGGCCGTGCGATGAGCGGCGACAGAGCGGAGAGGTCGATCGAAAGGCGCGACCGGTAATGCGCGCCATCGTCCGGCAGCATCGGCGGCCCGGTGTCGCGTCGGCGCGTCGCGAGATAGGCGGCGGAGACCTCGTCGCCCTCGAATGCGCAAGCGTCCGCACCCGCCTCGACCGCCATGTTGGCGATCGCAAACCGCTCGTCCATGCCGAGATGGGCGAGTCCGGGCCCGCCGAACTCGAGGACCGCGCCGAGCCCGCCGTCCTCCTTGAGCTCGCGGGTCACGCTGAGGGCCACATCCTTGCCGGTCACGAAGCCGGCGGGCGAGCCCGTGAGGTCTATGCGGATCGTTTCGGGGGTCCTCAGCCAGAGCGAGCCGGTCGCGAGGGCCGCCGCGAGGTCGGCCGAGCCGAACCCCATGCCGAGCGCGTTGAGCGCGCCAGCCGTACAGGTGTGGCTATCGGCGCCGAACACGACCGCGCCGTGGTCAACCATTCCAAGCTCCGCGAGAAGCGCATGCTCGATCCCGCCGCGGCCCGGCTCGTAGTGATGCGCGATGCCGTAGGTGCTGGCGAATTCGCGCAACATGCGGTTGGCCGAGGCGCTCGCAATGTCGCTCGCGGGCGCGAAATGATCGGCGACGAGAACGACCCGCTCCGGGCTCGCGACCCGCCGGGCCTCCATCGCCTTGAACCGGTCGAAGGCGATCGGTCCCGACACGTCGTTCAGAAGCAGCACGTCAGGCGCGATGGTGACGATGCGGCCGGACGACACGTCGCCCTCGAACGCGTGCCGCGCCAGGATCTTCTCTGCGATCGTCTTGGCCATTGAGCTCGCACCGTGGCGGAACGGCCCAAATATGTCTGAACAAGTGACTAAGTCAATACGCCAGTCGTATTGACAACTAGATGTCGGTTCGCTGACACTCCCGGCTCAATGGCGGAGCGGGCTTACGGCGATTGTGGCCAGCCGCCGCTCGGAGATGATCGTGCTGATTGTCCAGCAACTGATCAATGGGGTGATGCTCGGCGCGATCTACGTGACCGTGGCCCTGGCGTTCAACCTCACTGTGGGAATCCTGAATTTCCTGAATTTCACCATCCCCTCCGTCTTCATGCTGGCGGCCGTCATCGCCGGCGCGGCCGAGGAGCGCGGGCTTCCCTTCGGTCTTTCGGGGCCATTGTCGTGGAGTGCGGCACTCGGGGTCGGTCTTGCCGCCGGCCTGTTGGCATCGCTGCTCGTCGAGAGGCTGACGTTCCGCTATCTCAAGACGCGCTATGGCGACGCGACCGAACATGCGATCCCGCTGGTCTCGTCGCTCGGCTTCCTTCTCGTCTTTCAGAATCTCGCGCGGCTGTTTTTCGGCACGCAGCCACACAGCTTCACCTCGCCGATCGCGGATGCGAATCTGAGGGTCAGCGGGCTCATCGTGAGCGCGCCGCAGCTGCTGAGCCTTGCCATCGCGCTGTCGATCGTGGTCGCGGTCACGTGGATTCTGCGTGTCACCAGGATCGGCCGGGCCCTGCGCGCGATCGCCGAAAATCCCGACGCGACCCTGCTCATGGGCGTCGACGTGAAACGCATCGTGCCCGTCGTCTTTGCGCTGGCGGGCGTGCTGTGCGGCGTCGCGGCGGCGATCTTCGCCGTCAATTACGGGCAGGTCTATTCAGGCATGGGCGACGAGATCGGCAACAAGGCGGTCGCCGGCATGGTGCTGGGGGGCCTCGGATCGATCTGGGGTGCCGTCGTCGGCGGTCTCATCGTCGGCGTCGCCGAGACTCTCTCGATCCAGTTCCTCGGCGGCGATTCCGTCCAGGCCGTCGTCTGGGGCCTTCTGCTGCTCGCCCTCGTCCTGCGGCCCGAGGGCATCTTCGGTCATCACGCCATCGGAAAAGGCAAGCTCTGATGTCCGGCTATTTCGGCGGCGTGATCGTCATCCTGTCGCTCAATGTGATCCTCGCTTACGCGATTTTCCTGCCGGTCGCGTCGGGACAGCTCAATCTCGGCGGCGCCGCGTTCCAGGCGGTCGGCGCGTACACGGCGGGGTTTCTGTCCACCTCCTACGACCTGGCGGTCGGCCCCTCGCTGGCCCTGTCCGTACTCGCGGGTGGGCTCGTGGCCCTGTTCTTCTCGTTCATCATCCTGCGCACCAGGAGCGTCTATCTGGTCCTGGCGACGTTCGCGTTCTCGGAATTCGTCAGCGGCGTGATCGTGAATATCGACGCGCTGGGCGGGTCGGTCGGCCTGTCGGTCTCGACCCACATCAGCGGCACCGTCGTCCTCGTCGCGGCCGTGATCGCCGCGGCCATCGTGCTGCTGTTCATGCAGACGCGTCTCGGTCTCGCCACGCGCGCGATCCACGACGACGACCTTGTTTCCGAGCTCATGGGCATCGGCGTGCGCTGGACGCGCGTCATCGCGTTCACGCTCGGTGGCCTCCTGGCCGGCCTCGCCGGTGGGCTTTACGCCTTCTATTTCAATTTCGTCGACATCCAGAGCTTCGACGCGGCGAGCTCGATCTACCTCCTACTCTTCGTTCTTCTCGGCGGCACGCAGACCTTCTGGGGCCCGCTGGTGGGTGCTGCCTTCTTCACCATCGTGCCCGAGCTGCTGCGCAGTGCGATCTCCGCTGCGCCCGCGCTTGCGCACGCGCTGGGCGTGACCGGAGAGCTCGATTCGAGCTGGCGGTTTATCATTCTCGGAGCCCTCACGGTCGCCATGATGATCGTGCGCCCGGAGGGCGCCATCACGCGCATCGGGCTCAGCCGTCTTCAGGCCGCCTTGTTCCCCTCGCGCCTGAGAAAGCGGCCGGCATGAGCCAGCGCGATGTCATCCTCACGTTGCAGAAGGTGTCGAAGTCCTTTTCCGGCCTCACCGTGCTCGACCACTTGAGCTTCGAGGTGCGGGCGGGCGAGCGGGTCGCCCTCATCGGGCCCAACGGTGCCGGCAAGACGACCGTCTTCAACGTCATCTCGGGCGCCTATCTGGCGGACGAAGGCGCCATTGTCCTCGACGGACAGGACATCGTCAGCAAGCCGCCGCGGGCGCGGGCGCGCATGGGATTGGCGCGCTCCTTTCAGAACATCCGGTTGATGCCGCATCTGTCGGTGGTCGAGAACGTCATGATCGGGCAGCATTCGCGGGCGCGCGGCCTTGCGGACCTTCTGACGCCGCTCTGGCTGACGCGCAACCGCCATTGGCGGCAGGAGGCTGAGGAACGCCTGCGGTCGTTCGGGCTCGACACGTACCCGCACGTGGTCACGTCCAATCTTCCCTACGGCGTGCGCAAGAAGATCGAAGTCGTGCGGGCGCTCATGAGCCATCCGAAGGTGCTGCTGCTGGACGAGCCGGCGGCCGGGCTCGACCCCCGGGAAACCCACGACCTGCAGGAATTCCTGCTGGGCGTCGCGGCACAGGGCGTCACCTTGCTCGTGATCGAGCACGACATGTCGCTCGTGCGGGGATTGTGCGAGCACACGATCGTTCTCAATTTCGGCCGCAAGATCTTCGACGGCCCGACGAGCGCCGTGCACGAAGATCCGCAGGTCCTGGAGGCCTATCTCGGGCCGCAGGACGCCGAGCCTGCGCGCCGGCTCGCGGTGGGAGGCGGCTGACGATGCTGCTCGACGTGCGCGAGCTCGAAGTCCGTTACGACCGTACGCGCGCGGTGAAGGGCGTGAGCCTCGCCGTCGACGAGGGCCAGATCGTCGCCGCCCTGGGCGCCAACGGCGCCGGCAAATCGTCCCTGCTGCGGTCGATCCAGGGCATGGTCGCGCCGAGCCGCGGCAGGATCGTCTTCGACGGTGCCGACATCACCGCGATGGCTACGCCGGCGCGGGTCAAGCGAGGTCTCGTCCTGGTGCCCGAAGGGCGGCAGATTTTCGTCAGCCTGACCGTTCAGGACAATCTGCTCATGGGCGCCTACACGCGGCGCGACGGCGACATCCAGCGCGATCTGGACACGATCTACGACCGGTTCCCGAATCTCGCGGAGCGGCGCCACCGCCTCGCGAGCGTGCTCTCGGGCGGCGAGCAGCAGATGCTTGCCATTGGCCGCGCCCTGCTTGCACGGCCGCGGCTCATGATGCTGGACGAGCCGTCGCTCGGACTGTCGCCACTCTTCGTCAAGCGCATCTTCGATCTATTGCGGGGTCTCAACCGGGACGGTTTGGCGATTCTGCTGGTGGAACAGAACACGGCGATGGCGCTTGAGGCGGCCTCGAGCGCCATCGTGATGGAGCGCGGATCGGTCGTTCTCTCCGGGTCGGCGCAGGATTTGGCACGCGACCAGCATCTGAGACGGGCGTATCTGGGCGCCGCCTGAGCGGCGCCGGAAAACAGGAACGGGACAGGAGGAGGATCATCATGTTTAAAAGCATCATCGGCGGTCTTGCGGCTCTGGCAGCACTTGCGGCGATGGCCGCGCCCGCCGCGGCCGCCGACAACGCGGAATGGCAAATCGGCCTTGTGAAGGAAACGAGCGGGCCTTTGAAAGAGGTCGGCGATTCGACGTCGATCGCCGCCAAGCTGGCCGTCGCCGACATCAATGCCGCCGGCGGCATCGCGGGAAAGAAAATTCATCTCATCGAGTATGATACGGCCGGCGATCCCAAGCAGGCCTCGGTCGGCGTGCGGTCTCTGGCGGAAGACAAACAGGCGCTGGCGATCGTCGGGCCCCTGTCGTCGGCGGAAACGGCCGTCGCCGCGAACGACGCGGAGCGGCTGCACATCCTGATGCTGCCGTATTCCTCGAGCGCGCCCGGGATCACCGATGGCAAGACGTTCACCTGGCGTCTTTCGGCGACCGAGGACCAGCAGTTCGCGCGGGTCATCAAGGCGCTTCAGCGGAAGAACGTGTCGCTGAAGACGGTCGATATCCTCTATACGTCGGACGACCGGATCTCGAACGTCACCGGCACGAAGGTCTTTCCGCCGCTTCTCAAGCAGGCTGGCATCGAGGTTCCCCGGTCGGTCAGCATCACCTTCAGCAGCTTCGATGTGTCGCCGCAGATCGCGCAGGTCATGCAGGACAAGCCTGACGCCATAGCGCTTGCCGCCAACTTCGACCAGGCGGTGACCGTGATGAAGGAGCTCCATCGCCAGAACTTCAAAGGCCGCGTGATCGGGTCGCAGATTTTTTCCGACCCCAATCTCGCCGGCCTGTTCGGCACGGATGCGGATGGCATGATCTTCGCCTCGGGCTTCTGGCGGTACGAGAACGACAAAACGAAGAAGTTCGCCGACCGCTTCGTGCACGAGATGGCGGCTCACGGCATCAAGAAGGTGGGGCCGCATCACGTCGACGCGCAGGCCTACGACACCGTCTACTTGCTGAAGTCTGCGATCGAGAAGTCACACGTGACGGGAGATCCGGCCAAGCTGGTGGCGGAGCGGGTCGCCGTGCGCGACGCGATGAAAGGCATGATCTTCTCGGGCGTGCTGGGCGACAACATCTGCTTCGTCGAAAACAACGCGCAGCTTCCCGGCTATATCATCGAGGTGAAGGGCGGCCAGTGGACGTTGTTCGACCAGTTCCCGCCCGACAGCTGCAAGAAGTCTTGATGAAGTCGGACCGACCGGCTGGCGGAGGCGGGGCGATGCTCGTGCTGGGCTCGGCGCGGGTCGATCGCCTCGTCGACCTGCCCCGGTTCGAAATGAGGCTCACGTCCTTGTTCCCGGACGCGACACTCGACGCGCTCGAGGGGGAGCGCGGCTGGCTCGAGCCGCGCTTCCTCAAGGGCGACGTCGTCTATCTCGCCATCCAGACGATGGTTCTGCGTCTGGGCGGAAAGGTCATCCTGGTCGACACCTGCGTGGGGGAGCACAAGCCGCGCGCCCGCCATCCGGCCTGGGACCGCAGAGCGGCCACGACGTACCTTGCGCAGCTGGCGGGTCTGGGCTTGCGGGCGGAGGACGTCGATTACGTTCTGTGCACCCATCTCCACGCCGATCACGTCGGCTGGAACACCCAATGGGCGGGCGGGCGCTGGGTCCCGACCTTTCCGCGGGCTCGCTACCTGGTCGGGCGCGCGGAGCTTGCGCATTGGGAGGACCGGCGCAAGGGGCAGGGTGCGGAGCTGGTCAATCATGGCTCTTACGAGGATTCCGTGCTGCCCGTGATCGATGCCGGTCTTCTCGACCGCGTGGATCCCGGCGATGCGCTGCTTCCCGGGCTCAGGCTGCGCGCCCTTCCGGGGCATACGCCGGGCCAGGTGGGGCTTGAAGTTCGCGACGACGGTGTGCGCGGACTCTTCATCGGCGATGCGATGCATCATCCGGTGCAGCTGGTGCGGCCGCAGTGGTCGACAGGCCTGTGCACCGATCCGGAGCTTGCCCGCATGACGCGCCGATCCTTCCTGGACGAGGCCGCGGAGGACCGGATGTGGCTCATCCCGGCGCACTTCATGGAGATGACCGGCGTGCAAGTGAAGCGCGCGGGCGACGGCTTCCGCCCGGTGTCCCTTTGAAGCAATCTCTACCAACCATGCCGTACCAACATGACTGAGCTCCTGGACGAAGATGCACAGCCGGAAGAGCGGTCAAAATCGCCGCTCTATCTTCACATCGCGGCCGAGCTGCAGGATCGCATTCAGCGCGGCGTCTATCCCGTGTCCTCGCTCCTGCCGGCGGAAGCGGAGCTGACGCAGGAGTTTGGCACCAGCCGCAACACGGTGCGCGAGGCGCTGCGGCTTCTGGTGGAACGCGGCCTCGTGAGGCGGCGCCAGGGCTCGGGCACGCTCGTGACGGCGACCGCGCCCCATGTGCAGTACGTATTGTCGATCAACAAGCTCGATGATCTGTTCGCCAGCGCGCGGGACACCTACTACGCGCTGCATTCCGTTGAATCGGTCCGGCTCGACGACGAGGCCGCAGCACGGATCGGGGCGACGGCGGGTGAGACATGGCTGCTGGTCACCGGCGTGCGCTGGACCGAGCGCGGCGGCACGGCGCTGGCGTTCATCGAGTCCTATGTGCCTATGGCGTTCAAGACGATCGTGGACGGATTCTGGAACGTGCAGCAGTCGCCCTTCTACGCCGTGCTGGAGAAAAAGACCGGGTTCAGCGTGGACGAGGTGATCCAGGACGTGCGGGCTTTGGCGATGCCGCGGCGCGTCGCAAACACGTTCGGGCTGCCGGAGGGCAGCATATCGCTGCAGGTCACGCGCCGCTATACGACGCGGGCGGGCACGCTGATCGCGTCGGTCAATTGGCACCGCGGCGATCAGTTTACGTACAACATGCGCATGAACCGCAGCTTCGGGCGCGAAGGCCGCCCGGCTGCAGAGGAGGGCGGGCCGTGAACGATCTCGAACAGAACTACCGGCGCGCCTACGGGCGCCGCATCGGCTTCGGCAAACGGCCGGTATTGCTGATGGTCGATTTCGTGCAAGCCTATTTCGAGCCGACATGCTCGCTCTACGCCGGGGTTGAAGACGCGCTGGCGAGCGCCTTGCGCGTGCGCGCGGCGGCGCGGGCGGCCGGTATTCCCGTCGTCCTGACCAACGTCGTCTATCATCCCCAGGCGCTCGACGGCGGCCGCTTCTTCCAGAAAGCCGCACCCCTCGAGAATTTCGTCCGCGGGCACCCGATGGGGGCGTGGCCCCAAGGCCTGCAGCCGTTCGAGGACGAGCTCGTCGTTTCGAAGCAATATCCGAGCGCTTTCTTCGGCACGTCGCTCGCCTCGACGCTCACGGCCTGGCAGCGGGATTCGGTGATCCTGACCGGGCTCACCACGAGCGGCTGCGTGCGCGCGAGCTGTGTCGATGCATGTTCGCACGGCTTCATTCCGATCGTGGTACGCGAGGCGTGCGGGGACCGGCATTCCCAGCCTCACGAGGCCAACCTGTTCGACATGGACGCCAAATATGCCGACGTCGTCTCCGAGCCGGAGGCGCTGAGCTATCTCAAGACCCTGCAGCCCGCCTGAGGGCGGCACACGGTTTGTTTTCCCGACGGAGCTTAAGCGATGAAATACGACTACGTGCCCCTTCCGGCGCGCAAGCCGCTGCGCTGGCCGAATGGCAAGCGGCTTGCGCTGATGATCACGATCAATCTCGAATACTGGGACACGGTGCGGGAGTCGCCGAAACCGTTCTATCCCGGGGGCCCGAGCATCGTGGGCGGCGAACTGCCGGGCAACGTCTATGACAACCCGAACTACACCTGGCGCGAATACGGGCAGCGTGTCGGCGTCTGGCGCATGATCGATGCGATCGACAAAGCCGGCGCGTCCGCGACCTGCACGATGAACGCCAAGATGGGGATCGAGCGGCGGGCGGTCATCCAGGCGGCGCTGCAGCGCAATTGGGAGATCGTGGCGCACAACTACGTGCAGACGGATCTTCTGACGGATTTCATGTTCGACGAGGAGAAGGAGCGGCAGGTCATCCGGGAGACGCTGCGCGTGTACCAGGAGGTGTGCGGAAAGCCGGCCAAGGGCTGGCTCTCGAGTTCCTTGCGCTCGACGTTGAACACCGCCGATTTGGTCGCCGAAGAGGGGCTCATTTTCTTCACCGACCTCCTGAACGACGATCAGCCCTACCTGATCCGGACGCGCAGCGGCAAGCCGCTGGTCTCCGTGCCCTATACGTCGGAGGTCAACGATTTCACGGTCTTTCTGCGCCAGGGCAAGGACGTCGACGGCGCCTTCGCCGTGTTCAAGGAGCAGTTCGACTGGCTCTACGAGGAAGCGGCCCAGAGCGGGCGGATGATGAATGTCGGGCTGCATCCGCACGTGGTCGGGCAGCCCTTCCGCATCCGCGCGCTGCGCGATTTTCTGGACTACGTGCGCCGGTTCGACGGCGTCTGGTTCGCCACGCGCGAAGAAATCGCGGAGTGGTATCTCGAAAACCACCGAAGCCACATCGAGTAAGGCGATTTTGCGTACCAGGCATTTTGGCCGCTGATGGCGCCCGGCGTCGGCGCAGTACGGTTTCCGAAATCAGAATAGGTGAGCCAAAATCGACGAGCAGCAATTGGACTTGCTCGCGGCCACTCCGCGCCACTCATTCCGCCGGAGCATGGCGCAACGCGCCCCGCTCGCGCCGAGTCCAGAGCGAGAGATAGCCGAAGCCCATGGCGATCAGGACCGGTAGGGAACCGAACACGATGAACACGAGATCGCCGGGAAGCCGCAGCCACTCGATGAGGCGCGGCAAGCTTTCTGAGCCGTAGGCGAGGCTGCGCGCGTGCCAATAGCCATGCTCCACCACGTCGTACAGCTGCAGCACGCCGCCGGGGAAGAGACTGAGCACGATCATCATCGCGAGTCCGATATTGAGGCCGAAGAAGGCACATCGGACGTACTTCCGCAGCGGCGTCCAGGTCGCCTCGTCTGTGATCTCCCGTAAGATAAACACCATCAGCGC
>Ga0335069_10004189_pt1 | contig 21531 bp, 17 predicted proteins | sample Lox_Sample_11_FD_206714 | JGI IMG/M metagenome (GOLD analysis project Ga0335069, IMG submission 206714) | Soil microbial communities from Loxahatchee National Wildlife Refuge, Florida, United States - Lox_Sample_1.1 | ecosystem: Environmental > Terrestrial > Soil > Wetlands | place: USA...
GAGGTGGAAGATCCCGTCCGGCGAATCGAGCTGGCCGGACGCCGCCAGCCGGCGGCCCACTTCCAGGAGCGCGAGCCTTGTGGGCAGCATCATGGCGACCATGGCCGACTTGCACTCCTCGCGCACGGACGCGGCTTCCCGCAGCTTGCGGGCGAACCAGAGGAGCAGAGGCGCGCGCAGAGGCAAGCGGCGGCGCACCCGGCGCTCCGCCTGGCGGCGCACCTCGGAGGCGGCTTCCCGCGGGTCCCGCGCGGGCGGGTTGGCGCGAATGGCCTCCACCTGGGCCAGCACCCACGACGGGTCCTCCACCCAGCGCGGATTGCGGGCGTCGGTCTCATATACGGCCCGGTGTCCAAAATCGCGCAGGAACTCTTCCACGGTGGATTGGCCGCGCGCAATCTCGTACAGGCGGTACCCGTGCTCCGCGCTTGCTACCCCGCCGCCTCCGGACTGGAGCCGGCTGACCAGCGCGGGGTCCTTCAGAGCGCCTTCCAGAGCCAGAAGCCACGGCCCGTGGGCGGCGTTGGCCAGGCCCACCACCGGGATGAAAGTTTCCTGAATGGAGGCCACTTCGGCCAGAATGGCGCCGATCTCCGCGAACGTGTAGCGGGTAAGATCCATCGCGCTCAGGCGGCGCTGTTCCTGAAACTGGACGCGCACCGCGGGCTTGGCTTTGCGGGGCGCGTTCCAAATGAGACGCAAGAGGCGCAGTCCCGCTGCGTTGCGGCGGGCGGCGGATCGCCAGGAGGCGCGCGGAACGCGGATTTCGGGCTGGTGGCCGCCGATGCTCTTCACTACCTCGGAGGGCGCGATGCCGAACGCGTCGTAGAACCCGTACTGCATCAGGGTGAGATTAAAGAAGCCGCGGCCGTGAATCCGGCGCACCATTTGCATGCCCGGGGGAACGGCATAGCCCGCGGCGGTGAGAGCCGCAAACAGAACGTCGCCAACCACTTCATCCAGAACGCTCCAGGAGAGCTCGCACCAGCCGTTGGGCTGGTTGTCCTTCAAGTTGGCAGTGGACCAGTATTGCGGCATGCGCGCGGCCTCCGGCCAACCCGGGCGCGGCAGGCGCGTCACGGGGCGCGCCTGGAGCAGCCAAAGACGCTCGCCGTCATAGGCCCACTCGACGTCCTGCGGGTGCTGCCCCTCGCCTAGCGCCCACTGCACGCGCTTCACCTGGTGCGCCAGTTCCTCTTCCACGGGCAGGGGCAGGGGAGAGTCAGACGCGGAGTCAGGCTCTCGCCGCAGAATGCCGGCGCAGCTCCGCCAGGCGGCGCGATGTGGGTTCACTTGGCCGCCGACGACTGCTTGGCCGAGACCTTCGGCGGCGTCGATTACAATCAGGTCGCGCCGGCCAGTGGCCGGGTCGCAGGAAAACGCCACGCCCGCGCAACGCGCCTTGACCATCTCGCAAATCACCACCGCGCAGCACACTTCGTCATCGCGGAAGCCCATGCGGCGGCGGTAGGCCATGGCTTCCGGCGTTTGCAGGGAGTCGACGCAGCCTTGCGCGGCGCGTTCGGCGGCGACCGCGCCTCTGACGTTCAGGAAACTGCGATGGATGCCGGCGAAGGAAGCCGTAGAGCTGTCTTCCGCGGTGGCGCTGGAGCGCACGGCGACGTCGGCATCCGTGAGACTGAGGCGCGCCAGGCCTTCGGAGATTGCCGAAAGCGGCGCGCCGATGGGCAGAACGCCTCCGCGAGGAACGTGAAACCCATAGCGCGCCAGGCGAGCCAGGTTATAGCCCTTGCCTCCGCACAGCTCCGGCCCTGCCTCATAAGTCTCCTGCCAGGAAAGGAAACGCGTCATGAAGTTGTAACTTCCAGTCTCGCATTGGAAGCGGGAGGGTAGTCACCCTGGCCCTGCACGGGGCGATTTGCGCGGAACGCCGGCGCGCGGAGCGTCTTTCGAGCGGCGTTACGGCCGGTACGTCGCGCTACAGAGGTCTGTTTCCCAGAGTTTCACCGCGGCCACTTTCACCGGCGAAATCTCTTTCAATCCGTCGGAGACGCCGTCATAGATGTGCTTGGCGATGTTTTCGGCCGAGGGGTTGAGGATATCGAAGGGTGGGAGATCGTTGAGCCACTGATGGTCCAGGCGGTCGATCACCGTGTGCAGCACCTTCTTGAGCGCCACGAAGTCCACCAGCAGACCGTTTTCGTCCACGCGCTCGCCTTCAATGGTGACGTGACAGCGGTAGTTGTGGCCGTGCACATTCTCGCACTTGCCGCGGTAATTCCGCAGGGCGTGCCCGGCGGAGAAACTTTCTTCAACGGTGACTTCAAACATCGAAAAACTTCTCCACGTCCTCGATATCGGTGGTAAATCCGTAACTCGGCAGGCTGTCGAAGAAGACCTGGCCGTAGCGCTGGCTGGTGATGCGGTTATCGAGCAAGACCAGAACGCCGCGGTCGAGCTTGCTCCGGATCAGCCGGCCGAAGCCCTGCTTTAGAGCGATGGCGGCCCGTGGAATCTGGTAATCGTAGAACGGATTGCCCCCCGCCGCCCGAATGCTTTCGATGCGCGCGTTTACCACCGGATCGGTGGGCGCCGCAAACGGCAACTTATCTATGATAACGCAGCTCAGTTGCTCTCCCGGCACATCCACGCCCTGCCAAAACGATGACGTGGCGAAGAGCACGCAATTCGGAGTGGCGCGGAACTCGTCGAGCAGCGCCGAGCGCGGCGCCGTGCCCTGCAGCAGCGTCGGGTATTCGATCTCGAAGGAAACCTTGTCATGCACCATGCGCATCTGCTGGTGGCTGGTAAAGAGCACGAATGCGCGGCCCCGGCTATGCGTGAGGATGCGGATGACCTCCTCGGACGCGGCGCGCGTGAAGGCGGCGTTGCGCGGGTCCGGCATGTGCTGCGGAACGTAGAGCAGCGCCTGCTTCTGATAATCGAAATGACCCTCCACGAGCAGCGTGCGGGCATCCGGCACGCCCAGGCGCGCGCGCACGAAATCGAATCCGCCCGCCACGGCCAGGGTGGCGGAGGTCAGCACAACGGTGTCCGTCTTGTTAAACAGGCGCTCGGCGAGCAGGTTCGAGACATCGATGGGGGTCGCCTGCAGGTAGCAGCCGCGGCCGCGGCGCTCCATCCAGAAGACGTACTCTTCGTCGTCGCTCTCCATGACGAAGCGCAACGCCTGGGTGAGTTCCAGGGAGCGGCGCATCAGGGGCAGCACTTCGTCGGGCGGGTTCTCGATGAGCTTGAGGTGGGAGCCGGTCAGATCGAGCGCCGTGAGGACGTCGGAATAGACGTCTTCGTTTTCTTCCCGGAAGGCGGCGCGGCTCTGGAAGGCCACGCGGCGTTCGGCTTCCCCGAAGAGCGCGAAGAACCGCAGCGTAACTTCTTCCAGGCGATTCAGCACGCGGTCCAGCTCCGGCGCGCCGAACTTCTTCGCGCGACTGACGGCGGCGATATCGCGGCGCAGATCCTGAAGCTGCAAATTGCTGATGGAAACGCCGAAGTACTGGCCCGCGACGTCCTCGATTTCGTGCGCTTCATCGAACACCACGGCGTGATATTCGGGCAGGATGCCGCCGTCGTAGGCTTCGTCGCGCAGCGCGAGGTCCGCGAAGAAGAGATGGTGGTTGACGATGACGATATCGCTTTCCTGCGCGCGCTGGTGCATGAGCGTCAGGAAGCAGCGTTCGAAGTTGGGGCACTTCTGGCCGGAGCAGAGGTCGGCGCGGGCATCGAGTTTGGCCCAGGCAGTGCTGTGTTCGGGGAGCTTGCGAATCTCGGCGCGGTCGCCGATCTCGGTGGTCTTCTCCCAATCGCGGATGATCTGGAAATCGGCCACTTCTTCGAGGCCGGCGAGGATCGGTTCCTTTTCGGCGTCGTAAATCTTCTGGCGGCAGGCGTAATTGTTGCGCCCCTTCATGTAGCAGACTTTGAGCGGACGCGGGAAGTGTTTCTGGAGGAACGGCACGTCCTTGAAGAAAAGCTGCTCCTGAAGGTTCTTGGTGCCAGTGGAAACGATAATGCGCTTGCCGGAAAGCAGCGCGGGGACCAGGTAGGCGAGCGTCTTGCCGGTGCCCGTGCCGGCTTCCACAATCAGGTGGCGCTTGGCGGCCAAAGCGCTTTCCACGGCTTCGGCCATGTCCAGTTGGCCCTGGCGAAACTCATAATTCGGCTGCCATTTGGAGAGCGCGCCGTGCCGGGAGAAGAACTGCCGCGCGCCCGCGATGCGGGCCTCAGTGGGCATGGGTTGCTTTGATTTTAGCAGCGAAGAGGAAAGCGGAATTGCAAACAGAAAACGGTCGACTGCGATAAGCGCGCTGGCGCGGGAGATCCTGGTTCCGGTGGTGAGCCCTGCGCTGGGTTCGCTAGCGCTTTCCCCAGCTTTCCCGGCGGGCGTCCCGCAGGATCAGGAAATCGGAGAGCGTCATAGGCGGACCCGCGCCGCTGCGCAACTGACGGGCCACGGCGTTTCTGTACTGAACCAGGATTTCCGTCCTCCGGCGGCTTTCCAGGCGGCAGGCCGCCAGGTCCGCGATGATGGCCACCTCCCATGCCTCGAAGAGATTGCCATCCAGCGCGCCGCGCATCACGCCGGCGAGCAGGCGCTCATAGCGGCGAAACGTGGACTCGTGCTGCAAAGCGGTTTTGGCATTCACCCTACCTGTGGAGATCGGCTGAGACGGCCGCCGGCTTTAGGCCTGGAAGCAAAATCCACCGGCTTCACGGCGCCGATTCCGAAGAAAGTGAACGCCGCGCCGGCCAGCGCCACCAGGGCGGCTACCACGAAGGCGGCGTAAAAGCGGCCGGTGCGTTGCAGAACCCAGCCCGTGACCCAGGGAGCCGCCACGCCGGAGAGGTTGCCGAGGCCGTTCTGGATGGCGCACCATTTGCCCGCCGCGCGAGGCCCGGCCAGCGTCTGTGTGATGGCCCAAACGTTTGACGTCCACATGCCGACAGCGGCGCAGGAGAGGATCAGGAGGGTCATGGCGGCGCGGTCGCTTTGCACGATCGATACCGGCAAAATGACCACAGCCAAGGCCAGGCCTCCGCCGCAAAAGGCCTTACGAACCCGTGTGACCGTGGCGCCCGCGGAGATCCACCGGTCGGACAGCCAGCCGCAAAACACGCACGCGACGGCGGCGGCAAGGAATGCGACCGCGCCGAGCACGGCCATTTTCGGAGCGGGGAAGTGACGCTCCCGTTGGAGATAGGCGGGAAGCCAGGTGATGAGGAAATACCAGATATAGTCGCCGAAGAGGCAGAGGAAGGTGAACCAGGCCGAACGCTGCCGCAGAATGTCGAGCACCGTGGGAGCGCGGCCCTCACCGGGTTCGCCGCTGGCCGGCGCCGAAGGCCGCGCGCGGCCCCCAGGCATCACGAAGACCCATGCCACCAGCCAGAGCATGCTGCCGAGCCCCAGGCTGAGGAAGAAGATGCGCCATCCGAAACCGGCCATAAGCAATCCGCCCGCCAGCGTGCCGAAGGCGGGTCCGCTGCGGCTGCCGAAATCGATGACGCCGTTAGCCAGCCCACGGCGGTTTTCGGGGAAGGCGGCCAGGATGTGGGAGTAGGCCGGGTAAGCGACGGATTCGCCGACGCCCAGGAGAAGGCGAAGAGCAAAGAGGGACTCGAATCCCCGGCTGAGGCCCGTGCCGGCGGTCGCCGCGGACCACAGCAGGAAACCACCGGCGAGGATCCAACCTACATGGAAACGGTCCACCAGCCAGCCTGCCAGCGAGCAAAGCTGGCAGGCGGCGTATGTCCAGAAGAATGCGGACAGAAGCTTGCCGAGCTGGTAGTCGGTTAGGCCAAGCTCCCGTTGAATGGAAACGGCGCCGACCGAGAGCGTAGTGCGGTCAATGTAGTTGATGAAGGCGGAAAGCGCCAGCAGCGCCAGAGCCCAACGCTCCCGAGTGGACAGCATTAAGGCATTGTAGCGGCCTGAGGCAGCCGGAACCCGCCGCGTGCCGGGGGGCGGAAAAGCCGGCCGCTACTTCTTCTTGGGGTGGTATTCCACGAACAGTTCCGGGAACTGGTTCTCCAGGGCTTCCATCTTCGGCCGGTCGCAGACCTCGATGTAGGGATTCTGCGGGTTGTAGTAGGCGTAGTCCTGGTGATAGTCCTCGGCCCGGTAAAACGCCTTGAGCGGCGTCACGTCCGTGACAATGGGGCGCGCGAATACGTGCGCGGCGTCGAGCTGCTTGATGTAAGCGGCAGCCAGGCGGCGCTGCTCCTCGCTGGCGTAGAAGATTACCGAGCGATAAGACGGGCCGATGTCCGGGCCCTGCTGGTTCAACTGCGTGGGATCGTGCGCCACCGCGAAGAAGATGCGCAACAGCGTGCCGTAGGTGATCTTGGACGGGTCGAAGACCACTTCCACGGACTCGGCGTGCCCGGTGGTCTCCGTGGTCACCTGGTCATAGGTGGCGGTGGCGGCGGTTCCACCCGAATAGCCCGCGGTGGTGGCGGTGACGCCCTTCACTCGTTGAAACACCGATTGCACGCCCCAGAAGCAGCCGCCGGCGAAAACGGCGGTCTCCTTGCCGGGCGCTTTGGCGAGCTGGGCGTCAGTAGTAGGTGCGGGAATCATGGAAGCTCCAAAAGCAGCGCTTGCCGCGAGGCAAACAGCCGCGGTAAGGCCAGCGCGGGCGAACAGTGAGGACATGGAAGCAGCATCCTTTGCTTCTAGAATACTGCACGCGGCCGGCGGCCGCCGCGGCGGATCGCCCTGCCTTGGTCTCTTCGGTCTGGAGCGGCCGGGTTTTCGCTATCTTAATAGGGTGATCTCCAGACGTCATTTCTTGGCCGCCATGCCCTTTGCGGCATACGGCAGGGCGGAGGTCGCTCCGCCAACCGCGTTTGGCGCGCTGCCCTCACCGCGCCAGTTGCAATGGCATGAGCTGGAAACCACGGCATTTCTTCATTTCGGCGTAAACACGTTCACGAACAAGGAATGGGGGCTGGGCAACGAGGACCCTAACCTTTTCAACCCCACGGCATTCGATGCCGACGCCATTATGAGCCCGCTGGTAAAGGCAGGCATGCGGGGTGTGGTTCTCACCTGCAAGCACCACGACGGCTTATGCTTATGGCCCACGGCCACCACCGAGCATTCCATTCGCAAGAGCTCCTGGCGCGATGGCAAGGGCGACGTGGTGCGGGCGATTTCGGATGCCGCCAATAGCGCGGGGCTGAAGTTCGGCGTCTACCTCTCTCCCTGGGACCGCAACAACGCCGAGTACGGCAAGCCGGGCTACATCGATATTTACCGCCGCCAGCTCACCGAGCTGCTCACGAATTACGGACCGATTTTCGAGGTCTGGCATGACGGCGCCAACGGCGGGGACGGCTATTATGGCGGCGCCAACGAGCGGCGCACCATCGACAAGAAGACCTATTACGATTGGCCCGATACCTGGGCGCTGATCCGCAAACTGCAACCCGATGCCGTGATTTTCAGCGACGTGGGCCCGGACATTCGCTGGGTAGGCAACGAGCGCGGCATTGCGGGGGACCCGTGCTGGGCCACGTACGACCCGGTGGGCGCGGACGGCGGGCCGGCATCGCCCGGCGACATTCGCTCGAAAGACTCGCCCACGGGAACGCGCGAAGGCTCCGCGTGGTTGCCGGCCGAGTGCGACGTTTCCATCCGGCCCGGCTGGTTCTGGCACGAATCGGAAAACGCCCGCGTGAAGACGCCCCAGCAGCTGATCGAGCTCTACTACCAATCCACGGGGCGCGGCGCGAATCTTCTTCTGAACGTTCCTCCCACGCGCGAAGGCGTGCTGGCGGAGCCGGATATCGAATCGCTGCTGGCGTTCGGCGAATACCGGCGTAAGACCTTCGAGACTGATTTGGCCGCCGGAGCGAAGGTGACGCCTTCCAACATACGCGGCGGGCGGCGCATGTATGGCGGGGCGAATCTGGTGGACGGCAAGAACGACACAGTCTGGGCCACCGACGACGGCGTAAAGACGCCGCAAGCGCAGATTGACCTGGCGCACCGCGCGACCTTCAACGTGATTCGCCTGCGCGAGGCGATTGAGTACGGCCAGCGCATCGACTCGGTGGCGATTGACGTGTGGCAGGCGAAGGATTGGCAGCCGCTTGCCTCGGCGACCAGCATCGGGCCGCGGCGGCTGATTCGCTTGCCGCAACCAGTAACCGCCTCGCGGTTAAGGCTGCGGGTCAGCAAGGCGCTGGCGAGTCCGGTGCTAACGGAGTTTGCGCTGTTCGCGGAACCGAAGTGACGCAGCCAACGGCAGAGGATCGAGGGACATAACGGCGATGGAATACAGATTTCTCGGGAAGAGCGGATTGAGCGTGCCGGCGCTTTGCCTGGGCACGATGACGTTTGGCGGGCGGGGACGGCACGCGGCCATGGGCACGGTGGACGCTGAGGAAGCGCGCCGGTTCGTGGACCTTTCGCTGGAACGCGGCGTGACGCTCTTCGACACGGCGGACATTTACTCCGAAGGGCTTTCGGAGGAAGTGCTCGGCGCGGCCCTGAAAGGGCGGCGGCAGAGCGTGCTGGTGGCCACCAAGGCGTTTTCCAAAATGGGTCCCGGGCCCAACGATCTGGCGCTCTCGCGGCATCACCTGATCGAGGCCTGCGAGGCCAGCTTGCGGCGGCTGGGTACCGATTACATCGATCTCTACCAGGCGCATTCGGTGGATTCGATCACGCCCATGGAAGAGACCATGGCGGCGTTTGACCATTTAGTGCGGCAGGGGAAAGTTCGCTACATCGGATGCTCGAATTTCCCGGCCTGGCAAACCATGAAGGCCTGCGCCATCGCCGAGCGGCGCGGCTGGGCGCGCTACATCAGCCAGCAGATTCAGTACTCGCTGCTCATCCGCGACGCCGAGTATGAGTTGATTCCCATGGGACTCGACCAAGGCGTCGGCGTAATGGCATGGAGCCCGCTGCTGTTCGGTCTGCTCTCCGGCAAGATTCGCCGCGACGCCCCGCAGGCTACCGAAGGCCGGCTGGCGGCGCTGGGCGAACCCGTGGCCGTGGATCGCGAGTTGCTCTACCGCGTGGTGGACGCCATGGCCGAGGTGGCTCGCGCCCGCGGCGTTTCCGCGCCGCAGGTGGCCATCAACTGGGTGAAGGGAAAGCCCGGTGTGGATACCGTGATTCTGGGCGCCAGGAACGAAGCGCAGCTCTTGGATAACCTGGCCGCCGCGGAGTGGGACTTGACCGCGGAGGAGATGGCCAAGCTGGACGAGGCGAGCTCGGTTCCCGAACCGTACCCGTACTGGCATCAGCACAAGTGGGCTTCGGCGCGGAACCCCAAGCTCGCCGCCAAACGAAGCTGAGTCAAGAGCCGGCTTACGTCCAGTAAGGCTCGGGAGCCGGCATGTATTGCACCGGCACGCCGGGCACCAGCGGGCGAAGCCAATCCGCGAATACCTTCATGCCGGGTTGTTCGGAGACGCAGTGACCCAAGGCGATGTAGCCTTTGGGAATTCCGAGCGCCGCGCAGTCCTGGGCGTATTCGACGTTGTCGAACTGGCCGTCGGCTTCCTGCTGCTCGCCGCCCACCACCACGTCCACGCCGACGCTGAAACGCGGCGTAGCGTAGCCCGGGCCAACCCCGATGCGGCTGATCTTCGCGCTCGGATCGCCCACCACGCGGAAGGCCCGCGATCCGGTCATCGTCTTAACCTTGGAAGCGAACGCGCCCAAGGTGGTTTCGGGGATGGTATAGATCTTGCCGCCGCCCATGGTGGCTTCTTCGTCCTCGATGCCGATCTCGCGCAGCTCGCCGACCACGATTTGATCCGGCCGGTGCGCGTGCTGCGCGTCGTGGATGCGCCAGATGACCATGCCGTTCTGTTTGCACCACTCGGTCTTGATCTTATACAGCTTGTTGCCGGCGAGTTTGCTGACGTCGTCCGGGTCGTTCCAGAAGGTGTCCTCATGCGAGATGATGAGGTTGAGCTTGGCCGCGTGCGCCCGCTTGATCACGTCGAACATGCCCATGAAGGTGCAGGCGACTCCGGTCACTTGCGTATTCGGATCGCCGACCTTGAAGGTGTCGCGGCGGCTCCGCTCGCTCCAGGTCCCCATGTTCTTCTTAACAATGTCCACCACTTCATTCGCCGTCATCAGACTGCCCTCCAATAGGGGTCGCTCACGGCGACCCATTTGACCGGAATATTCTTGACTACCGTCTTCAGCCAGGTGGCGCAGGCGTTCATGCCGGGGTCCTCGGACATGGTGCGCCCGACGGTCACGAGACTTTTGGGAATGCCGGCGGTGTTCATGTCCACGGCGTAGGGTACGCACTCCCACTCGCGGACTTCGCCGGCAAGCAGCAAATCCACGTCGTCGAAGTACTTCAGCATGGTGTCGATGGGAATCGAGCCGGGGCACAGGGCAACGCGCTTCACCTTGGATTTCGGGTCGCCCACCGAACGCAGGCCGCCGCGAAGGTTCAGCTTCTTGCGCACGGCCGCCACCGTATCCGCCAAGGAAGCGGAGGGAATGTCATAGAAGGGCGCGTCGCCCGGCACGCGATGCGCGGTCCAGCCGAGGGCCGCTGCGAGACCGGTCAGCATTTCGCCTTCTTTCCGGTCCTGCCAGTGCTGGCGCAGGCGGAAGACCACCATGCCGTTGCTGTCGATAAAGTCGCGCTTCTCGATCTGCGCGTCATCCGGAGCGGCGGCAAGACCAGGGCCGCGCCCGGCCGCGGCCGCGCCGGCCGCGCCACGCGCGCCAGCGGCTGCGCCGCGCCCCGCCTCACCTGCTGCTCCAGGGCCGCGTCCAGCCGCGCCGCCCCTGCCTTGGAAAGCGGGCGCCGCGGCGCCGTCGCGCGAGCCGTAGAAGGTCGGCTCAAGCGTAATGACCATGTTCAAGCCAGCCTTATTCGCCTGACGGAGCACATCCACGGTGGCCATGGCCGTGGTTGCGATTCCCTTAACTTCGGTCTCCGGCTTGCCGGCCTTAAACCCGTCCGGGCCGTTCTCGGGCCACTCGCCACCGAGGCTGGTTTGGATCAACTTTGCGATATCCTGCGCCGTGGAGGTCGCGCCGTAAATGGGTGCGTGCACCAAGGCCAGGCTGCCCGCGAGCCGCGCGAAGGCGCGTCGCGAGAGATTCGGCGTAGTCATGTCTGAAAACCCCTCATCGAGAGCCTATCACAGACCGGCGAAAAGGACCCGCGAACGCTTGAAGCTGGAGGCTTTGACGCGAACGCCGTCTGGCCTGCGCTCAGGCTGCGCCCTTGCCGCGCTTCAAGAAGGTGCCGTCCTCCAGCTCGCGGTAGGCTTCCCGAAGCTGGTCCTGGGTGTTCATCACAATGGGCCCGTACCAGGCAACCGGTTCCTGAAGCGGCTGGCCGGTGCAGAGCAGGAACCGGACGCCCTGTTCGCTGGCTTGTATGGCCACCTCATCGCCGCGATCGAAGAGAACCAGGGAACGGTTCTCCGCCTCGGTGGGGGGCGTGGTGTCCGCCCACCCAATGCCCTCGGTAGGAACTTCCAGCGGGCCGGAGGCGTTGCAGAATTTGCCCGCGCCCGCGAACACGTAGGCGAACGCATGGCGCGTGGTTTCCACGGGCAGGACTTTACGGCGACCGGGCGGCACGGAGACGTCCACGTACAGCGGGTCCGCGGCGATGCCGTCCACGGGGCCGGACTTGCCCCAGAAGCTGCCGCAGACGATGCGCACATGCGTGCCGTCGTCGTCGGTAACCTCCGGGATGTCTCCGGATTTGACTTCCTGGTAGCGCGGCGGCGTCATCTTGAGGTGCGCCGGCAGGTTGGCCCAAAGCTGGAACCCGTGCATTTGCCCGGCGGCGTCACCCTTGGGCATCTCCTGATGGATGATCCCGCTGCCGGCGGTCATCCACTGGATGTCGCCCGCGCCGATGGCTCCGCGGTTGCCCATGCTGTCGCCGTGCTCCACGGTTCCGGCCAGCACGTAGGTGATGGTTTCGATGCCCCGGTGCGGATGCCAGGGGAAGCCCGCAAGGTAGTCGTCCGGAATGTCGTTGCGGAAATCGTCGAGAAGAAGGAACGGGTCGAAGTCGTGCGTGTTGCCGAACCCGAACGCGCGGCGCAGGTGCACGCCGGCGCCTTCCAGAGTCGGTTTGGACTTAATCAGCTTCTTGACCGGGCGTAGAGACATGAAACCCCTCCGGGGGATTGGATGAGGGAAACCGAAGTTCGGATGCCGCCCTAGCCGGCGATGGCGGAAACCAGGGCCAGGGACGCCCCGCTCGCCTGCATTTCCGCTAGCGCCTGGGTGGAGTTGGCGGCGTCCAGGGTTTCGATGGCGTCGGTGACCACTGTGACCGGCTTGCCGGTCTGGAGCAGGCCGCGAACCGCGTGCAGAACGCACACCTCGGTTACCACGCCGTAAACCACGTAGCGCTCCGCCTGGAGGGCATCGAGCAGCTTGTGTATGTTTCGGCACTCAAAGGCGTTGACGGTCTGCTTCTCAAGGATGAATTGGCGCCCGGCTTCAAGCGGGAGAGCGCATTCGACGTTCGGAATCGTGACGCGGCCTTCCACGAGGGTGGCCTCCGGTTTGCGCTGGCCCAGGGTTCCGGCAATGCAGTGAGGCGGCCAGACGGAAAACTCGGGATCATTCTCCGCATGGGCATCCATGGAGGAAATCAGGGGGATTCCGCGCGCGGCGGCGAAATGGTTCAATCGCGAGACCGCCGGCGCAATACGCTCCGCCCCCGGCACATAGAGCGCCCCGGCGGGGTACAGAAAATCGATTTGCGTATCGACGTCGAAGAAGACCGTTCTCATGGGAGCAGATTGCGGCGGGTCTGCTCGATGAGCGCGCGCAGTTCGCGGCTGTGGATCACCGTGCGAGGCTCGGCCACGTCCAATTCTCGCAAAGCGGGGGACAGCTTGGCGATGCACTCCGCCGCGCGCTGGCGAGCCTGTTCCAGGGAGGGCAGCGTCTCCACCAGACGCCCGCTCAGGATGACGGGCCGCAGCAGCGCTTCCCCGCGTCCGCATTCGCCGGAGCGCGCAATCACGTCGCGCTCCACGTCGCGAAACACTTGCTTGGCGCCGGGGTAGGAGGTCTTCTCCTCGCTGTACTTGGCGGTGAAGCGCTTGATGCCCTGAATGTCCAGTTCCACCAGCTTGTACGCGGCGGGCATGGCCGGGGCGTCGGCCGAGGTGGCTAGTTCGGTCCCCACGCCGAAACTGTCAATGGGCGCGCCGCCGCGCACCAGGTCGCGGATCTTGTACTCGTCCAGGTCGCCGCTGGCCATGATCTTGGCATCGGCGCAGCCGGCCTCATCCAGAATGGCGCGGACCTGGCGTGTCAGCGCCGCCAGGTCGCCGCTATCCAGGCGCACGCCCCACAGCGGCCGGCCGAGTTTCGCCGCGCGGCGGGCGCCCTCCAGCGTGTCGTAGGTGTCGATAAGTTGGACAGCCGATTCGCCCAGCGTGCGCTGGAGATGGCGGAAGGCCTCAAGCTCGCCCGCAAAAGACATCACCCAGGAGTGCGCCGCCGTCCCCATTACGGGGATTCCGTAGCGATAGCCCGCAAGCGTGTTGCTGGTTCCGGCGCACCCGCCGATGTAGGCCGCGCGCGCTCCCAGTACGCCCGCTTCCGGGGTATGGGCGCGGCGCGTTCCGAACTCCACCACGGGGCGGCCGCCGGCCGCGGCCACGCAGCGCGCCGCCTTGGAAGCCACCAGCGTGGGGAAAGTGGCCGCGGCGAGCAGGTACGTTTCCGGAATCTGCGCTTCCACGATGGGCGCGCGCACGGTCAACATCGGTTCGCCGGCAAAGAGAGGCGTGCCCTCGGGGACCGCGAACAGATCGCCTGTGAAGCGCAGTTGCCGCAGGTATTCGAAGAACTCCGGCGGCGCCTTTTGAAACGGAGGCAGGCCGCGCAGGTAGGCGATCTCCTCGGGCGTGAAGCGTAGGTTCAGCAGGTAATCGACGACCTGCGGCAGGCCGGCTGCCACAACGTAGTTGCGGTTCCGAGGCAGATGCCGGACGTACAATTCGAATGTCGCGACCTCGTCCGTCTTGCCGGCCTGAAAATAGCCGGCCGCCATGGTGAGCTCGTAGAGGTCGGTGAGCAGGGCGGGCATGGGTGCAGTAGTCGTCAGTAAGAGATAGCCATCAGCCGTCAGCCTTTGGTGGCTCGCTCCGCTTGCGTCTGTTTTGCCGACGGCTAAAGGCTGATGGCTGACGGCTGCCTTCTTCCTACTTCTTCTTCTCCGGGAGCGCCTCTACTACTCCGGCGGCGGCCTTTTGCAGGTCGTCCACGGCTGTGGCGTCCAATACATAGATGCTCGGCCCGCCCACCCGGGTCGCGAAATAATCGCTGCCTTGCTTGGTGATGACCACCTTGTCGACCTTTTTGCCGCCGTTCCAGGTCACGCCCGCCTCGAAAACCTCGCTTCCGCCGCCCTTGTCGGAAAACTTGGTGGCGGTCAAGTCGCGCAATTTGTCGATCACGGCCTGGACGCTGGCGCTGTCCATGGTCTTCGCGCCGTTCAGCCACTTGTCGCCGGATTTCACGTAGGTGGCGTTCTTGAGCTCGATCTTGCTCGGATCGTTAAAACCGAAGTCGTAGAGCTTCTTGTTGCGATAATCGTCCAGGCCTTTGGCCAGGGCATCCCCGGTGTCGCTGGATGTCTTCCATTCGCCCTGCACCACGGAGCTCTTGGCGTAGTAGTTCTTGTCCTTGTCCTGGCGGATTTCCAGGGTCTGGCTCCCCGCCGAATCGGTCACCGTGACGGTGGCGATCTTCGCCGCGCCGGCGAATTTCTTGGCGGCGTCCTCCGCGGTCTCGGTGTTATCGAACTTGGCGTCCTTGAGCTTGTCCACCAGTCCGCTCACTGCGGAACTATCGGCGCGCAGCGGGCGCGGCTTCACAATCTCCCAATCGCCCTGGCCGTTCTTGCCGAACTCGATGTTGTCGCCCTTCACGTTGAGCGCCACGCGCGTGAGCTTGTCCGGGTCGAACGTCAGCAGGCTCTTGTCGCGCAGAATGTCCGCGGTCTTATCGAGCGCGGTCTTGGCGTCGCTCCCCACGGTGAATACCCGCGGATCGCTGGGCAGCTTGGCGTAGTAGCCGGAATTATCCAGCGTAGCGTTCCCGATCAGGACTTCGTCCTTCTTGCCGTCCTTGCGGGTTACCGTGACATCCAGCGTGGGGATGTCCAGCCCATAGGCGTGCAGATCGGCGTCCTTATCCACCACGGTCTTGTCGGCGTTCAGAGCGGAGAGCGTGGAAACAATGCTCGCCACGCCATCCTGATCCGCCGGGTACGCCTGCGGCGCCGTGATGGCCCATTTGCCGTTTTGCTTGGCCAGGTCCAGGGTCTGGCCCACCAGGTTCTTGATTTGGATGTCCTGAAACTGGTCGTCCGGGATGCTCAGGATCTTAACGGTGTTGTCGGCGGGCTTGGTGGTGGCCTGCTTCTTGTTCGACCACCAGACCAGCCCGCTCAAACCAACCAGGACGACTACGGCGATCAATAGTCCCTGAGGCTTCATGGACTACCTCCGTTTCCACCACGTGCCGAGGCCGAACCCGACCACGGCCAGCGGGAATATGACAATGCTCAGCCAGAACAGCGTGGTGAGACGCTGCACGGTGAGGTTCATCGGCTGGTCCGCGGTGGACTTGGGGCGAATGGAGATGAGGTCTTCCTGGGAAGCGAGCCAGTTGATCATGTTGGCGAACAGGTCGCCATTGGCGAGGCGGCGCGAGCCTGCCAGGCTGTTTTCCGCCCATTCCGACGTGCCCACCACAATGAACCGGCCGTTCGGGCTGCCGGTGTATGTGCCCGCCACGGCGATGTTGAACGGACCCTTCTTGCCCTTCTTGGGATCCACGGCGCCGCCCGGCCCGATCTCGGTGGTGGCTAGGCTATCCTCCGTGGTGGCGATCAGCTTATCCAACGTGGTCTTGTCCGCGTTCTTGATGTCGATGGAGCGCGAAAGCGGGAACGCCGTGGGCACGCCGGAGAGCGGCTGAGTGACGGTGTGAGTGGGGTATTGCGTGATGAACGGCACTTCCGGCCCAAGGCCGAACAGGCCCCCCAGTCCGCTGAGGTCCAGCACCAGATCCTTGTTCACGGTTACGCCCCAGCCCGCCAGCAGGCCCAGCAGCGGGGCATTGTCGGCGGGAGATTGGCCGCGGCCCAGCTTCAGCGTCTCATCCAGCAGAAAGAGCCCGCGCCCGCCGCCTTCAATGTAGGACTTCAGGCCGTCCACCACGGACTGCGGATAATCCGTCTGCGGTCCGGCGGCCACCAACACTGTGCAGTCCTTCGGCACTTCAAAGGCCTGCGGCGCGGCGGCTTGCTGCACGTTGAGCGTCTTGCCCGCTTCCGGCGCGGCGCCCTTGGGCGTAATGGTGCGGGTCTTGTAATTGTCCTGCTCCACCAGTTGCTTCACCGCGGAATAACCGGAGGCCCCGGTGTCGTCAATGGAGTGCTCGCCGGCGGCGGAGAGGAAGCACACGTTGCGGTCGCCCGTGCTCTCGGCTCGCAGCAGGGCGCCGGTAATCTCTTCCTCGGTAAGGGCCTTGGCGCCTTCCTTCTTATCGCCCATGGCCACAATGACGGGGGAATCGCTGCGATAACCCGCGGCCTTCGCCTGCTCCGGTTTGCGCGTCGGGTCCACGTATACCGCGTGCACCTTGGGTGAAAGATCGGAGTAGCGGTCCAGCGTGTCCTTGGCGGTCTGGAAGCTGGCGTTGTCTCCGAAATACGTGAGAGTGGCGTCCGTTTTCAGTCCCTTCACCAGCTTGATGGTCTGGTCGCTGAGGCTGAATTGCTTGTTGGAAGTCGCGTCGTAGGACTTGTCGTAGCGGTTGCCGAGGAAGTTGATGGCCGCCAGGACCGCGAGCACCACAAGCGTGTATATGGTGGCGTAAACGCTGTACTTCGTCTGCCGGGATTTCATCCAGTTCGCGGCCATGTTAGGACCTCCACCGCAGCGATTCGAGCGATCGCGCCGTCAGGAATAAGCAGAGAAACGTCAGGGACAGGTAAAAGATCACGTCCTTGGAGTCCAGCACGCCTTTTCCGAAGTTCTCAAAGTGCGTGACAATCGACATGTAGTTCACCACCTGGGAAGTTACCGTATTGTCGAAGGCCGTGAACCAGCTCAGCAGCCAAAGGAGCAGCGCCATGAAAAAAGTAGCGATTCCCGCGATGATCTGGTTCTTGGTCATGGTGGAAATCAGCGTTCCCAGCGCCAGCAGGCAGCCGCCTTGCAGCAGCAGCCCCAGGTAGCCCACCAGCGTGGGCTTCAGGTCCGGCTTGCCCCACAGGAACAAAAGGCCCAGGTTCAGCATGGACATTCCCAACACGCAGGCGTAGAGCGTGAGCGCCCCGAGCCATTTCCCCACGATCACTTCCAGGTCCGAAACCGGCGAGGTGAGCAGCAGTTCGATGGTGCCGGTGCGCTTCTCCTCGGCGAACACCCGCATGGTGATCATGGGGATCAGGAACAGTCCGATGGTTCCGGCGAAGCCGAGCAGGGGCCGGATGATCTGGTCGTTGACGCTGATGGGCCCCCCGCCTTCCTGGGATTGCAGCAACGTGAAGCGAACGAAATCGCGCGAGGCGTTGAAGAACGTCCAACCGAAAATCAGCGCGAAGATCGCCATGACGGCGTAAGCGATAGGGGACGCGAAATAGCTTCTGAGTTCTTTTCGGCAAATCAGCAGAGCATTCGTCATTGCTGGCTTTCTCCTTTGGCCGCTTCGGCGGGAACGGCGGAGTGCTTCTCCGCGGCAGTGAGCTGCAGGAAGATGTCTTCCAGGCTCAAACCCGCGGCGTGCAATTCATTCAAGCCCCAGCCGGAGTTGACCACGGCGCGCGCCAGGTCGGCGCGGATATGGCGGCCCTGCAGGCTCTCCACTTCAAAGCGCAGGCGGCTGTCCTTGGAATCCTTCATCACCACGCGGCTCACGCCTGGGGCCTGCTCCAGCTTTTGCTGGACCTGCGTGGGATCGGGGTGTCCTCCGGGCGCCTCCACTTCCACCATCACGGATTCGGAGCCGCGCAGGCGATTGGTGAGGTTGGACACCGTATCGATGGCGACCAGCTTGCCCTGGTTGATGATGATGACGTTGTCGCAGGTGTGCTCCACTTCCGAAAGGATGTGGGTGCTGAGGATGATGGTGTGCTCGCCCGCCAGCGACCGCAGCAGCTCGCGGATTTCGATGATCTGCTTGGGGTCCAGGCCGGAGGTGGGCTCGTCCAAAATCAAAACGTCGGGGTTGTGGATGATGGCCGCAGCCAGCCCGACGCGCTGGCGGTAGCCTTTGGAGAGCTTCGAGATCAGCTTGCTGCGAACGTCGCCGAGGGCGCAGCGTCCGGTAACGTCGTCCACGCGGCGGCCGAGATCGGCCGAGGAGATCCGCTTCAACCTGCCGACGAAGCGCAGGTATTCGCGGACTTCCATTTCCGGATAAAGCGGGGGCGTTTCGGGCAAATAGCCGATGCGGCGCTTGACTTGCATCGGGTGCTCGAGCACGTCGTAACCGGCGACGGTCGCGCTGCCGGCGGTTGGCGGTAGGAAGCACGTAAGGACGCGCATCGTGGTGGTCTTCCCGGCGCCGTTGGGGCCCAGAAAACCCACAATTTGGCCCTTGGCGACTTCGAAAGAAATGTTGTCCACGGCGACGGTGCGTGCGTATCGCTTGGTTAGACCTTCAACTTTAATCATGGCGATTGAATGTCCCGGCAAAGATAGACGTGAAAGTAGCCATTTTGGCGCGAACAGAGGAGCGCAAGGGTCCAAAAACAGAAAACCCTTGCTGCTTAAACATGATATGAGCGGTTGGGAAGGCTTGTCAATTTGACCCATCAGCCTTCAGCCGTCTGCCATCAGGAAATGCACCGCATGTTGCGGTCTTGCTGGGCTCCGCCTTGGGCCGCGGCCGGCCGAACGCCGCGGGCGCACGCCGCCGGCGGCTGCAGGGCGGGAAGCGCCGCGCGCGAATCGCTGACGGCTGATGGCTGAAAGCTGGTAGCGTATTTCCCATGGGCCGCATTCGCGTTCTTCCGGATCAGGTCGCCAACAAGATCGCGGCGGGGGAAGTGGTGGAGCGGCCGGCTTCGGTGGTCAAGGAGCTGCTGGAAAACTCTCTGGACGCCGGCGCCACGGACCTGCGCGTGGAGGTGGAAGCCGGCGGCCGCCGTCTGATGCGCGTCGTCGACGACGGCTGCGGTATGCTGCGGGACGACGCGCTGCTGGCCTTTGAGCGCCACGCCACCAGCAAGCTGCGCGATGTGAAGGACCTGCTTTCCATCGCCACGCTGGGGTTCCGCGGCGAGGCCTTGCCGTCCATCGCGTCGGTCTCGCGGCTCTTGCTGGAGACGCGCGCGGCCGAGGAAACCACGGGCACGAGCATCGAGATTGCAGGCGGGAAGATGCTGCGCTGCGAGGAAGCGGCGCTTGGCCGCGGAACGTCCATCACCGTGCGCGATCTGTTTTATAACGTGCCGGCGCGGCGCAAGTTCCTGCGCACGGAGCAAACCGAGCTGGCGCATATCGCGTCCTTGGTGACGCACTACAGCCTGGCGCATCCGGAAAAGGCCTTCCGCCTGGTTAGCGGCGCCTCCGAGCTGCTCAGCGTGACGCCCGTGGCCACGCTCCACGAGCGCGTGTATCAGGTATTCGGCAGTCAGGCGTTGGAGGACCTGGTGGAGATAGGCGCGCGCGAGAGGAACCTCTTCCTGCCCGCCCCCAGCGCGCCGCCCACGCAGGCGATTGCGGAAAGCCGCGCGGAGCCCGAGGAACCCGCGGTGCGCACGTTCCGGCTGACGGGCTTTTTCTCGCGCCCGCAAGTGCAGAAAGCCAACCGCAATTCGATTTTCATTTTCGTGAATGGACGATTGATCCGGGACCGCCTGCTGCTGCACGCGCTCTCCTCCGCGTATCACAACCTGATGCCGGCTACGTCGTACCCGTTCTCCCTGCTGTTTCTCACATGTGACGCCGAGGAAGTGGATGTAAACGTACATCCCTCCAAAACCGAGGTCCGATTCCGTCACGGATCGTTCGTGCACGACTTCGTGCGGGACACGATTCGCGAGCGGTTGATGGAGAGCCGTCCGGCGCCCTCCTTCTCGGCGGGGCCGGCGCGTCCCCCGTCCTTGCCCACGCCGCAGCCCGGCGCCGCGCTGCCGTACTCCGAGTTCAGCCAGATGATAGAGAACCAGGAAGCGGCGGGCCTGGTGGATGCGGCCGATGCCGCCGGCATGGCGCGCGAGAGGAACGGCCGGGAGGAAGGAGAGCCCGCGCCGGGCGCGGCGCTGCCCGATTTCGCGCTGCGTCCCACGCGCGCTCCGGATCCTCGCTTGGATTTCACGGCGCCGCCGCTCGAAATCTCGCCCGGGCCCGCGCCATCGGGCAAACTATCTCGGCGTCTCGATACGCATGGAGTGTTCCCGCCGGAGGCGGTGCCGGCGCCGGAGACGTCGCTCAGCGCGCTCTCCGACCTGCGGCCGCTGGGGCAGATCCACGAGAGCTTCATCATCGCCGCGGGGCGCGATGGTCTGTGGATCATCGATCAGCATGTGGCCCACGAACGCATCCTGTTCGAGCAGGTGATGAAGCAGCGGGCGGCCGGGCGCGTGGAGATGCAGCGGCTGCTCATGCCGGTGATTATCCAGCTCACGCCCGAACAGCAGATCGATTACGCGCGCATCGCCGAGGAACTGCACGCCTCCGGATTCGAGACCGAACCCTTCGGCGCGCGGACCATTGCCGTGAAGGCCGCGCCGGCGGCGGTGGGCGGCGCGGATCTGGAGAAGATCCTGTTTGAGATTCTGGAGACGGCGGATGCGGAGCTGCGCGGGGCGTCCCTGGACGACCTGAGGCGCGGCATCTGCGCCTCCATCGCCTGCCGCGCCGCCATCAAGATCAACACGCATCTAGACGCCGCCAAAATGGAGTGGCTCCTGCGCGCCCTGGCGGCCACGGACTGCCCCATGAGCTGCCCCCACGGCCGCCCCATCGCCCTGCACTACTCAACCCGCGACATCCTGAAGACATTCCACCGCATCTAACCCCAATGTGCCATCAAACGTGTTGAAAGATCCAACACATTGCAGGTAAATAGGTCTTATTCGACCTGTTCGTGTAGTTTTTCCCCTCGGTTTGTGAAAATTCGCTTGTCGCGGATTTCCATATGGCGCTAATCTCCAAGTATGCGGCCGTTCGCGCCGCTCGCTCAAGGGAGATCGATCATGCCGGAAGAAGCTTTACATATTACTGATAAGCGCACGGGGGCCGCTTATGAGGTCCCCATCAACGACGGGACCATTCGGGCCATGGATCTGCGCAAGATCAAGGCCGGGCCCGAGGATTTCGGGCTGATGACCTACGACCCCGCGTTCATGAACACGGCGTCCTGCCGTAGCGCCATCACCTACATTGACGGCGATAAGGGCATCCTGCGCTACCGCGGGTACCCGATCGAGCAGCTCGCCGAGAGTTGCACCTTTCTGGAAGTCGCGTACCTGCTGCTGAATGGGGAGCTTCCCACCCAGTCTCAGCTAGACGACTGGGTCAATCAGGTGACGCATCACACCATGA
>Ga0335069_10004190_pt1 | contig 21530 bp, 21 predicted proteins | sample Lox_Sample_11_FD_206714 | JGI IMG/M metagenome (GOLD analysis project Ga0335069, IMG submission 206714) | Soil microbial communities from Loxahatchee National Wildlife Refuge, Florida, United States - Lox_Sample_1.1 | ecosystem: Environmental > Terrestrial > Soil > Wetlands | place: USA...
CGCATCGATGCGGAAAGGTGCTCCCGTTTCTCGCCAGGCAAACGGAGAACACATTAACGCTAGTTCCACCTTTGCCAATGCCGCGGATCATGTTCGTCAGCGAGGTAGAACAGGCAAGACTTCTTCCGAAGGAGATCATTCTCCAACAGCCAGAAATTTCGAATTGCAGTCCGTAAGGGCGAAAGAGAGTAGAACCATGCCAGTACCCAGACAGCCAGTCCTCAAACAGAACGTTTGGCACCATGAAAACCAATATACCGCGGATTCAGCGTGTTCTCATTGCAGTGGCGTCGTCGACCATGAACCGTGGTGCAGCACACACAACTCGAACGTTCGTTACGCTTTCCAAGTTGTCTTATATCCCGATTATTTGACAATTCAAGACGCTCTAATCCTGCACGCTCTAGGTGTAGCGTGGGAAGGCAAGAAGTGCTAGGCGCCTACCGCCGAGGGTTTCACGTTCCCGTTGTCTGCGACTACAGCGAGACGCGGGAACATTGTCCTCCCGACAGTTTGCCGCACCCTGGGAAGGGTAGAAAGCGATCTAGGAGTTGCTTGCGTGCGACGGACCGTGCTGCTGGTTTTCTTGACTCGCCAAATCACAGCTGAGGATAATCTACCGAGGCAGTTGCTCGCCAGCTCATGCTTTGAACGGGATTGCCGTTTCAGATCTTCATGGCCTCGCGCCATCAAAGGAATCCGGCTCCAGTCAATGTCCTCGCGTCGGTATGGTGTCTGCCAAAATGTTGACAGTATCCCTTTGCAGTACAAACCTGCTCGGCCGGCAGCCATCCCAGAGGGAATACCTACTTCTAATGTTTCTTACGAGATAAGAATTCGATGAGCCTAGCCGGCGAGTTTGGCCCTTCGAGTGCTAATAAGAAAGGTAGCAACGGCGTTCGATCCGGTATCCGGAACGACGAAGAGATCAAGGATTGATTAAGGGTAAACCAGCCCATATAGCAATTGCTAAGGAGTGTTACATGCAAACCCGCAGGCAAAGACACTCGACCATGAATACCCGTAACAGGCGCTGCAACACACTCCCGTCCCTTTTCCCTCTCCCCAGGCAGGGGGCCCGCTGATTGTTGGCGACCCCTGCCTCCTGCCTTATCCGTCGAACTGGGCTGTCAAGTCCTCGCAACTGGGAATAAGACAGCTAGGCCCGTTTCTCAGACCAACCCGCCTGGGTTCTCCCTTCGCTAGTCCGTCACCCTATGCACTCGGGGTCAATACCGATGAAGTGGAGTTCCTGAAACCAACGGTAGGAAGTCACCCCGCCTCGCTCGTTATGCGATTCGCCGTGGCTCTTCGAAGAGACGAGCCGTTGCCGCCCCAAAGAGGAAGCTGCCTTATGTGCGCCAGGTAGGCCACGCCTCCCGACTGCACCTGTGCCACCGAATCGGCATTGAAAAGTTGCGTGAGGAGCCAAAACCCAATCAATAGTGCGGCCGGGATGAATAGCCACGACCCCGCCCACAAGGTAGAATACAGAATAACGCCGTGGGCCCATCGCGTCTTCGATCTCGGGGCCAAAAGCCCAGAAGAAGATCATGTTGCCGATGATGTGCGACCAACTACCGTGCAGGAACATCGCTGTTATGATCGTAATCCAGTGATGGCCGGAAACAATTTGGGCGGGGATCGCCGACCAGTTGGTGACAAACGTTTCCCCACCCATAAGCTCCAGCGCAAAAACACATGCGTTCGTAAGGATAATGAGAATGGTTACGACAGGAATGTCCACGGGGCGTCGAGAGGCATCCCCAAGCGGGATCATCGTTCCCATTCAGTCTTCCTCCATCATCCGGGCAAGAAGCGCTACTCGCCCTGTCGCTTCAAGCCTTGGAGCAGCATAGTTTTCGTTTCATCCTACATTGTGTCAACGATTCGCCGTGAATATTTCGACTTTCCGAATCTCCAGCAGAGCGTCGTTGCCCTTCACAAGGTCCGTCGGGAATCCTCGCGCGTTGGAGCAGTTGGGGCTTGTTAGGGCGACTGCCCACCGTTTTCAGGTACTCAAGAACCCGGCCCCGGCTATTGCGCGGACGCAACACCCTGCCAGCCGTGCACCTCGGTGTCAAGACGCCCCCGCAATTGACAGGTTGACAGTACGAGGCTGACACGGCTCGACCCTCACTCCCCTGCCCGCATTCACCTAAGTACTAAGTTTCTAGTGAAATACGCCTAGATGGGCGGGGCGAAAGCTTTGGCCCTCGATTTGCACTGCCCTACAGCGGGAGGCTTTGGCGAGCAGGCTAGGGAATCTGACCAGAAATGCCTGTTGTCCGAGCAACCCATTTGTCATAACAACCTTATTGGAGGATTTAATGAAGTTCGGCAGTGGAAGACGCATACGCCTCGCAATATTGTCTGCGGTTTGCTTGTACCTGCTTGCTGCAATGACGTCGGTGGCAGCGGCAAAAACAAACCACGCTGGGAAGGCAAGAAAGGCGAAAATCACAGGCACAATCACGTCACGCGATGGTGACGCGGTTATCGTTCTGGACAAAAGGGATAACTCAACGAAAGTCGTCAACATCACCGACCATACCCAGATTCATCGCGATGGATTCTGGAGTGACAAAACCATGAACGCCACCGCACTGGTTCCGGGCTTGACCATCAAGGCAGACGGCGTCATGAACGAGCAAGGCCAGATTGACGCCAAGAAAGTCAGCTTCCATCCCGATGCCTTTGCGGTCACGGTAGCCCAAGAACAACAGATTATGGCCAACAAAGCAGCGGCCGGCCATGCCCAGACTACCGCAGATCAAGGAGTAGCGAATGCGGCTACAGCGCAGTCATCCGCGAACCAGGCGCAGTCTACCGCGGACCAGGGAGTGGCGTCAGCACAGGCCGCGAATACAGCAGCAGCAGCCAATGCTGTCGCTGTGAAGACAGTCGATCAGCGGGTGTCAAATCTTGGCGAGTACACGACCGTGGCCTCGGCAGGAGTTTACTTTGCGAACAACAGCTCTAAATTGACCGACAACGGCAAGGCAGCTCTTGACCAGCTCATCTCCTCCAATTCGAACGTCAATGGATACAGGATCGAGATTGCAGGTTACACCTCCAGCACTGGCGGTGCGACGTACAACCAGAAGCTGAGCGAACGGCGGGCCGCCGCTGTAGCCCAGTACCTGCGTGAAAACGCCGATGTTCCTATGTGGCGAATCCTCGTACCTGCGGGCTATGGAGAGACACATCCCGCAGCTAGCAACGATGACGCCAAGGAACGTGCCCTGAATCGTCGAGTAGAGGTCAGGGTCATGGTCAGCAAAGGCCTGCAGCAAGACTCACAGGTCGCGAGTGCTCGGCCGTGATCCAGGTACCGCCTAACGCCCGTGATTCATCATTGTTATGGAGCACGGGCGGCGGGCAGATTCGCCCGGTTCATCCCACGCACTCCTGGGCGCCGGGATTCATAAGCGTGGTCCTTCGTACTGAGGCGCCCAGTTGCCAATACCCCCATGGCACCTTGGCAGCCCGAGCGATGGCCGGGCGGCGGGAGAACTTGTTTCAGTCACTTGGGACGGTTCTCCCTTTAATTGCGATTCAGACCCTTGTTAGCGACGGGCCGATCAAGGCAGATAGCCGGGCGTATTAGAAGTGAAGTTTCGGAGGACTTTTAGTCGTGACACTTGAACGGGCAAGAGTACTGCCTCTTTTGTTTTTCCTCGGAACCGTTGTTTCGCTGGGCCAAACCCAACCGGCGCCGGTCGAAACGGAAGCGCTGCAAGTTACCGGCCTGACTGGGGTCAAACAAAATACCAAAGGAAGCTTGAAGGTGGAGAACGGATCCCTCAGCTTCGTATATTCCAAGGGCAACTGCGATTTGCCCGCAGCTTCCATACAGGATGTGGTTACCGGACGCGATAGTCAGCGTGTCATAGGGGGAACTGTGGGCACGCTCTCGAGGCTAGCGCCTTACGGGGGTGGGACGGCAATGAGCCTCCTCCGCACTAAGCTCGACACCCTCACGATTCAATACCAGGATTCAAACGGCGGCCTTCACGGAGCCATCTTCACCCTGCCGGTCGGGCACGCCGAAGCTATCAAAGAACAACTCCTCGCGCAGGGTGCCCGCACCAGCATTCCCTCGAAGCCGGAGCCCACCACGGACCCAAGTGCGCAATCTGAGGCGAAGGAGCAACTACGTTGAAGTCCATCAAGACAGCTATTATTCTTTGGACGCTAATAGCCGGACTGGATGCAGCACCGCGGCCGTGTGCGCAAGAACATGTGCTTGCGAGGGAAAACGCAACGGCAAAAGCATCGGCCATACAGATCGAGATGATGCAAGCCGGAGAGGTAAGCCTGCCTGCTGAATTTCGGGTGGCACTGTATGAGAACCTCATCCAAGAGATGCAGAAGGGAAGTGGGTTCCCCGAGGTGTATCGTGACGGCGACCGTAACGCTGCCGGCGCTCCGGACTTGGTCATTCTTCACACCACGGTTACAGGATTCAAGCAAGGCAGCGAACTAAAGCGTGACGTTACAACCGTGGGCGGAGCGACCTCAATTACCGTTCTTTGTCAGTTCACCGATAGAGAGGGAAAAGTGTTGCTTGAGCGTAGCATCGACGGCAAGGTGCGGTTGATCGGCGATAACCTGAACGCAACCGATGACTTCGCAAAAAAGACCGCGAAGCTTGCCAGCGAACGCTTCAATCCTGATCGTAATGCCGCCAATAGCGCCAGCGCGATCCTGAGGTAAAGAGAAGGAAGACACCATGAAGCAACTCACCGCGGAACAGGCAAAGTTGGGATTCATTGGCTTGGGAAACATGGGGAGCCGGATCGCACTTCGCCTGCTTGATCACGGATATCGACTCGCCGTCTACGACCGGGACCCTGCCAGAGGGCAAGCCATTGCTGCGAAGGGGGGCGTCCTTGCGAAGAACATTTGTGAACTGGCAGAGACTTGCGACGTACTTCTCTCCTGCCTCACCGACGATGAAGCAGTTCAGGACGTTTATACAGGTCCTGAGGGAGTTTTCGCCGCGGAGCGGCCAGGACTCGTCGTGCTCGAGATGAGCACGATCTCTCCAGACGGCTCACGCGAGCTGCACAAGCTCGGCGCCAGAGTGGGCATCGAAGTCATGGATGTTGCCATCTCGGGCAGCACTCCTGCCGCCGCGCAAGGTACTCTGACGCTGCTGGCAGGTGGCAACCGGGAACTGTTCCGAGCTGCTAAGCCGATATTCCAGGCGATCGCAAAGCAATCTCATCTTATGGGCGGCATTGGTTCTGGAACAACCATGAAGCTCGTCGTCAACACCCTCTTGGGAGTTGGCATGCAAGCGATCGCCGAGGCAGTGGTCCTGGGCGAGAAATCTGGCCTTGATCGCGAGCGTTTGCTCGAAGTCTTGGCAAAGACGGCGGTGATCGCTCCGGCTCATGTAGGAAAGCTGACGAGGATGGCGACCAACGATTACAGTCCTCAGTTCCCATTGCGACTGATGCACAAAGATTTTCAGCTGATTCTAGGTACAGCGGCGCAAGAACAGCTCATCATGCCTGTGACGGAAGCGGCGTTTCGCGTCAATTCGGTTGCGCTGGCGCACGGTGGGGAGGAGGACTTCTCGGCTGTCCTGCGGCGGATGGAGGAGGTTGCGGGGGGCGCAGATGGTGACTTCGCGAGCAAGGCTGCAAGGCTTACTCAGGAAGCCCTTGCGTCCGATTCCATTTCCTCCGGCTCTAAGAAGTCTGGCGACGAGATCGCACTTTGACGCTGAGAATCCGAGACGGTGAATAACACCCTGCGATGCATCGGCATACAGATCAAACGCACCGCCAGTACCCGACCTGAGAATGGCGTTCCAACGGCGCAAAACCGACCTGTGTGCGAGCCTCACTGTATTGCGGAAATCGCTTAGATCGAGGAGACTGTCCGCAAATGAATGACTAAGGGTCAACCAATGCTATCGTTGAACCACATCCTTGTCGCCACCGATCTCTGCCCTATCTCCCTGCTCGCGCTTCGGCACGCTCTGGGCATCGCATGTCGCTACCACTCGACCGTGTCCGTGCTTCACGTCATTGATCCGTCGATATACGGGTTGGCGGGTCCGGACGGGACATCGGCCGATGCAGATGCCGGGCTCCGCCATGCCGAAGATATCGAAGCTGGTCTCAGAAGTGAAGGTTGTCTCGAAGGGGTACGCCATGAATCAATCGTCGCAGTGGGGCCGGTTTGGAGAACCATCGCAGACACGGTTGAGCAGAAGCGCACCGCCTTGCTCGTGCTTGGGACCCACGGCCGAACCGGGGTTCGCAAGGTCACCATGGGCTCGGTGGCGGAAAGTGCTTTCAGGGAAGCGCCGTGCCCGGTGCTCACCGTTGGACCTCGGGTATTGCGAGCGAGAAGTTCCGGGGGTGAGGCTAAGCATTTTCTCGTCCCCACCGATCTTTCTTTGGAGTCCCAGAGCGCCCTCCTTTATGGCATTTCCCTGGCAGAAGCTACGGGTGGGGACGTGACCCTTCTCTACGTTCGAGCCGCCCGGCTGGGTTCCAACGACGCTGGTGCGGCCGAGTCAGTCGACGCAGCGAAATCCCGCCTCCTGGAATTTCTCCAGCTACATCCGGCAGCGCAGTCCATCACTCCGATCATCGTGCAAGCCGGTCGGCCTGCTGACGCTATCGTTGCATTTGCCGACGAGCATCGCATGGACTTGATTGTGATGGGCAGACGCGCGTGGGCACCTGAAAGCCAACCTATGTGGCGAACAGCATACGCCGTGGTCACCCAGGCTTGCTGTCCGGTCTTGTCGATGCAGACGCCGCTACCTTCGACTTCTCCTGGAATGTGAGACATTCCGGCTAATCGCGCTGCGTGTCAGTGTGCGTCATGGTGTGTCAGCGGGTTGACGCCGGCTTTGGAAGTCCAGCAAGGACCGCCACCTTCGCATCTCCTGCCGTCATGTATGTGACTCCAAGCGAAGCACTTACTAGCTGGCTATCGTCATTCTGGATGTGGCACGCCGCTTGCAAAACCACAAAGTGTACGAGGAACTCGTTTACGCGGAGTTGTTATGCAGAAGCTAACACGTCATGACCTGCAGTCGGCGCGAGAGCAAGTGCCTCTCCTATCGATCTCGGGCTATGTAGCCAGTCTATTCCCAGCAACGGAAAGTGATCCGCCGGCCCCGCTGCGTTGCTCGTGTGGTTCGCCGGTTGTCATTTGGGAGTGCGAATACTTCTGCAGTGCGACGGGCGACCTTTGTAGCAAGTGTTCCCGCGCGCTAGCTTAGCCAGCATTGCCTTGTTACATCGTCATCATGACAACACAGCGGAGAGTGTAGAAGTCAACATGTGCTGCAATCGCAGCTTAGTATTCATCGATCGATTGAAAGGCGAGATCACCTTTCAACCAGAACGACTCGGCCACTTACTTTTTGGAATCGATGTACCAGACACCATAGGAGCCTGATATGTCCGCCTCTCCTGCACCCGCGCCAACTCGGGTCCCGATCCCCGTACCTGCGCAGCCCGCCGAGACACCGAAAGACGATGACAACGCTGCTGCGAAGAGTACGCCCAGGTGGCAGAAGTACTTAACTCCCATTCTGGTTGTTCTACTCGCTCTCGCCATCTTGATAACCATTACCCGGAATTGGAATTCTTGGGAGGGCGGCAAGGCTCAACAGGTTACCGACGACGCTTATGTTCGCGGCGACCTGACCCCGCTTAGTACCAAAGTCGCGGGCATTGTTAGCGTAGTACACGTCTCCGACTATCAGCATGTGCACAAAGGGGACCTACTGGTCGAATTGCAGGACAGTGATTTCCAAGCGCAAGTTGACCAGGCGAATGCAGCTGTTGAGGCTGCCCGAGCCGCCATCGACAACAATCTTCGCCAGCGCGAACTTCAGGATGCTCGCATCCAGAGGGCAATGGCGGGGATCGACCAGGCCAAAGCCCAGATTGCCGCGGCACAGGCAGGTAAGGAAGCTACACAAGCCGACTTAGTTCGTACCCGCTCCGAACGCAAGCGCCAGGAGGGACTGTACCAGACTCATTCAACTACCCAGCAGAAAGTTGAAGTTGCGGTTGCTGACGAGGAGCGGTTGGCTGCGCAGTATGCCAGTCGCGATGCCGACTTGGAACAGGCCAGGACTATGTTGCGCAGCAATGAACTGGCAGTCGAAGCCGAACGGCGCATGAAGACTGTTTTGGAGTCTCAGGAAGTGCAACTTGTCGCTGACCTGCGCGCCAGAGAAGCATCCCTGGCTGTGGCGCACGTGAATCTTGGATACACGAAGATCTACGCCCCCGGAGACGGCAATGTCGGGGAACGGCAGGTTCGCCCCGGACAGCTGGTGTCTCCCGGAACGCAGGTGATTGCGTTTGTCGATAAGACGAAATGGATAGAGGCGAATTACAAAGAAACGCAGCTCGCGAACCTACGGGTTGGTGATCCTGCACAAATCCGCATTGACAAGTATCCAGGGCAGGTGATTCGGGGCAAAGTCATCGAAATCGCTCCTGCCAGCGGATCGCAGTTTGCTTTGTTGCCACCCGACAATGCCACAGGGAATTTCACAAAAGTTGTCCAGCGAATCCCAGTCAAGATTGCACTTGACGATGCGGAACTGGCCAGTAAGTTACAACCTGGATTATCGGTGATAGCTGCTGTCCGCACGAGGCAATAGCAGGCATACGATGTCGAGTGCAACTACCGTAATCCCAGTACCAACACCGCTGCAGGAGGCACAGTTTGTTGCTTCGAAGGTCCTCCCCTCGGACCTGTCGAAGAGCCCTCTGCTCGGGATTCTGGGCGTCCTTATCGGCGCAGGAACGGTAACGCTTACCAGCCGCATGATCTCTCTCGGTATGCCCGACTACAGGGGCCACATGGGGTTTGGGTTCGACGAAGCCGCATGGATTGGCACTGCCTTCGACATAGGCCTGATGTTTATCGGTCCATTCATCGTCTATCTCGGCGGTCTGCTTGGACCACGCCGCATTCTGCTTACAGCCGCCGCCATTTTCACGGTGCTACTTATCTTCCTTCCCCTTGTGCATAGTTACAGCCTGGTGATTGCCATGGCGCTTCTCGGCGGCCTGACCTCCGGGACGTTCTATCCGCTCACGCTAACCTTCGCGCTGCGCAACATTCCACTTCGATTTCTTCCTTTCACGATGGCACTGTATGCCACCTTTATAGATGGAGCGGTCAACATCGCGCCCTCTGTGTATGGCTGGTACAGGAGTCATATCTCCTGGCACTGGATGTTCTGGAATGAGGCACTGATCACACCTGTGATGATGCTCTGCATCTTCTACGGAATACCTAAAATGCCGCCGCCGAAGAGATCGGGACCGGCATCGAGCTTCGCGGGCGTCTTGTACTTCAGCACCGGGTTGGCCTTGATCCTTGCCGCCTTCGAACAGGGCCAACGGCTTGACTGGTGGCGTTCGGGGGTTTACAACGCGTTGTTCTGGTCAGGCGCTTTCTTACTCCTGTGCGCGATCATCCGAAGGCTAAGGGGGGCGAATCCGCTTGTCGCCCTGCCCTATCTGTGGAACCGAAATGCAATTCTTCTTGGCGCTTTGCTCCTCTGGTTTCGTTTTACCCTGGCCGGAACGATCGTGCTGATACCGCAATCGTTAGCTATCCGCGGTTTCGAACCCGAGCAGATTGGGCCCGCCGTTATAGGGAGCGCCATTCCGTTGATACTCGTCGCTCTTATCGCCGGGTGGTTCATGTTCCGAAATGTTGATCCGCGCCTCATCTTCGCCACGGGGCTGACGTGCGTCGCCATCGCCGCGCTGCTGAATAGTAATTACGACAGTACCTGGGCGGCGGCAAATTATTACCGTACGGAACTGCTCACCGGCATTGGACAGGCGTACGGGTTGATCGGCCTGGTGGGTTGCATCATCCTCCATGGAGTCTTCACGGGTGGCTTGGCGAAACCGCAACGAATTCTGACCTACTCCGCATACTTTCATACGATTCGGCTATTCGGTGGTACGGCGTCGGCCATCTACGTTTCCCATTTTGTGGCCGAGCGGGAAAAGCTCCATTCAAATCTTCTGCTGGGGATGCACGCGAGCCGGGGAAGCTGGATTACAGACTGGAACATTCACGCGATGACGGCGGGAGTCTTTGCCAAGTCATCGGGCTTGGCTGCGGCAGCATCGCGCGCGATGGACCTGATCAGCATGCGGGCACGGCTTCAGGCTTATTCGCTGGCAATTATGGACGGAAATTGCCTGCTCGCCTGGGAGTGTGCTGTCGCCCTTCTCTTTGTTGCTTTGCTGCGCAAATCGCCAATGTATTACGGGGACCTGGCTAAATTGCAAGAGGACCCTGTCGCAGCCTACAGCAGGCTGGCTACCATGCAAGGACCTCCGACGTGGATGCACGTGCGGGATATTAGGCGGGAAGCCCCGGCCAAGGAGTCGAAACAATGAAACCGAAAGCACGGACCCTACTGATAGCACTTGGGCTTTGCAGCTCGCTCGCCTTTGCGGGAGAGCCAGGCGGTACCTCTTCCGCGCGCCGCATTACATTGCAGGAGGCGGTCCAGCTTGCGCTTCAGCACAACCACGGCGTCCGCATTGCTGGATACAAAGTCGAAGAAAAGCAGCACGCCGAAGAAGTCGCGAAAAGCGCCTATTTTCCCAGCATTCGAAATGACAGCAGCTTCGTACACCTGACCGACACGCAGTTGGTAGAAATCTATCAGGGTTCTCTTGGTACGGTCGCAGGCAGCCCGGTTCCTACTGCAAATTCGATCGTTAACCAGGGTGGGCGTAACTTGACGACCAGTGGGACCCAGCTGACACAGCCCCTGACCACACTGCTGAAAATCCGACCAGTAAATGACATGGCACAAGCGGAGTGGAAGGCCTCACAACAGAAAGCCCAACAGACCGAGAACGACGTTGCCCTCAGGGTTCACCAGCTCTATTACAAGGTTCTGATCGCACAAGTCCACCGAGACGCCACCGAAGCCAGAATCAAAGCGTCGCAAGACTTGCAGAGCGAACGCGTCCAGCAGGTGAAATACGGCAGCATATTGGAAGAAAACCTGATCGAAAGCCGGGCGCAACTTCTGCAGGCAAAACAAGAGCTGCTGACTACCGACTTACAGCTCTCCGACCTCAAGTTGCAGCTCAACGATGCCATCGGGCTGCCGCTCACAACGGCGCTGGATCTTGACCCCAACACTGCCGAAGTGCAGCCGGCCTGCGCGCGCGAAACGTGCGTGGCCGAGGCTCTGGCATCGCATCCCGAAATTATCGAAGCGCGGAACGAGGTGGAGAAAGCGAATGCCGCGGTTCGTCTGGCAAAAACGGACATCTATGTACCGGATGTGGACGCCTTTGCTCGTTACAGCTATCAAAACAACGTTCCATTTCTGGCCCGTAACTTCGGCACTTTCGGAGTTCACTTCGGCTACGACCTCTTCGACTCAGGGCGCAAGCGTGCGTTGCTCCGCGAACGCCAGGCCCAGCTGTCGCAGGCGAAAGAAAATCTTGCCCGGCTTACCGATGAAGTCGAACTGGCAGTGCAGACCGCATACAACAAGCTGGAAAGAACCCAGCAAATGCGGAGGGTATCCGAGGAACTGCTGGCCTTGCGCACCGAATCCAGTCGCGTTGTCCATGACCAACTGGTGCGGGGAGAGGCGCTCAGCTCCCAGGCCGATATGGGAACAGCCCAGGAACTCGACGCCCAGACGTTGCTTCTGCAGTCGCAGCTGGATTACACCCAGGCCAACGACGAGATCATCCACGCCATGGGGAAGACACCTGAATAGAAAGGCTGACTTCAACCAAGCTTTATTGAGGTTGCCACTTCCTAAATTGGGAAGCAGTAAGGGTTGGGTGTACCCTCCTCCCCCTATGTTGCAAAATCCTAGTTTTGCTGGAGATAGACGGAAACACGTGCAAGACCTTGAGCACGCGGGGGTTACAGGCAAAGTCTTCTTCAATAAGAGCTTAGACGGGATCTCTTTTGGAACAGACTAAGGTGTTGGGGCAAATGAGCGGGAACGGGCTTGACCCTTCATGGGTCAAACCTCTAGCGAGGGTGCGGGTAACATCTGGCAGCCGCACTCGCGCGCAACGCACAGCGAGTTAGTCACGGTTCAGCGTGACGGGCCACCATCGTCGATGGTTGGGCCCCCAAATTTCACATTAGCCTTTGTCTACATCCTGACCGTTTTATCCTGGGACTTGCTGGGACTATTTCTTTATTCCGCCGGTTTACAGTTTTAGGTGGGGAATCCGGTCGAAGGTGAACGCGATTCCGCTGTGAAGCCGAACACGATTCCGTTGTGATTCCGAACAGCATTCCGGTCTGAAGGTGAACGCCGATTCCGGTGGGAAGGCGAACAGTATTTGTCGCCTAGCGGAATGGCGTTCGGCTTGGAGCGGAATGTTTTCCACAGACGAACAGCAGGAGGTGCAGCGACGCTGGACAATCACCCGGCATTGAAACTCCATAAATGAAGGAGGACAGGGTGCCGGCCAGGAGAAAGTCCATGCGAAAAGTCAAAGAGGTCCTGCGGTTGAGGTTCGAGTTGGGGTTGGGGCAGCGCCAGATCGCACGCAGTTGCGGAATGGGGCTGGGCACGGTCCACGAGTATCTGGAACGGGCGGTGGCAGCCGGGATTGGTTGGCCGTTGCCGGAAGGCTTGGGCGAAGAAGAACTGGAAGCCAAGCTGTTTGGGAACCAGTCCGTGCAGGCCGGAGCGGTGCGACAGGGGTCACAACCAGACTGGAATACCATCCATCAGCAACTCCAGCAACATCGTCATCTGACCCTGCAGTTGGTGTGGGAAGAATACCGGCAAGCCCATCCCGAGGGGTATCGCTACAGTTGGTTTTGCGAGCGCTATCAGCACTGGCGGCGGCACCTGGATGTGGTGCTGCGCCAGGAACATAAGGCCGGGGAGAAGATGTTCGTGGACTGGGCGGGGGCCACGATTCCCGTTTATGACGCCACGACGGGACAAGCCTGGCCAGCATCGTTGTTTGTTTCCGTGCTCGGCGCCAGTTCCTACACCTACGCAGAAGCGACTCGCGATCAGCAACTAGAAGCCTGGATTCAGGCGCACATCCACGCGCTGGAGTTTTTCGGCGGGGTGCCGATTCTGGTAGTACCCGATAACACCAAAACGGCCGTCACCCGAGCCTGCCGATACGATCCGGATCTGAATCCCACTTATCAAGAGTTCGCGGTGCATTACGGAATGGGAGTGGTGCCGGCGCGTCCCTACAAGCCACGGGACAAAGCAAAGGCGGAAAGTGCAGTCCAAGTCGTGGAACGCTGGACTGTGGCGGCGCTGCGGAACCGGAAGTTCTTCAGTCTGCCGGAACTCAACCAGGCGATCCGCGAGCTGCTGGTGCGACTGAACGAGCGTCCTTTCCGCAAGCGGGACGGATCGCGGTCGAGTCTGTTTCACAGCCTGGAGAAACCGGCTCTGGCAGCGTTACCGGCCGAGCGCTTCGACATGAGCCAGTGGTCGCGTGCCACCGTCAACATCGATTACCACATCGCCTTCGATGGGAACTTTTACAGTGTGCCGTACACTCTGGTGCAGCAGGTCGTGGAAGTCCGTTCCACGCCGACCACGGTGGAGATCTTCCACAAGGGCAACCGGATCGCTTCCCACCTGCGCGGCCGCAGGCGCGGTCAAGCCATCAGCCAGAACGAGCACCGCCCCAAGAGTCATCAAGCCCACCTGGAATGGCCTCCCTCGCGGATGGTGAACTGGGCGCGCAGCATCGGTCCCAACACGGTCCGGTTGTTCGAGCGAATCCTGAACGAGAAGCCGCACCCGGAGATGGGCTACCGCTCCTGTCTGGGCATCATTCGCCTGGCGCAGCAGTACTCCCGGCAACGCATGGAAGCCGCGGCGGAACGGGCACTCCTCGCGCAGGCGTGTCGCTATCAGAGCGTGAAGTCGATCTTGAAGAACTCGCTCGACGCTGTTCCCTTATCTCCACCACAACCCGGCTCTCCACCTCTGACCCATGACAACGTCCGCGGTGCCGAGTACTTCGACCAAGGGGGGCCGACCCCATGCTGAACCAACCGATGATGGAAAAACTGCTGGCCATGCGGCTGCAAGGCATGGTCGAGGCCCTGAAGGCCCAGGAGCAAGATCGAGCGATCAACGAACTGAGTTTCCTCGAACGACTCGCGTTGCTGGTCGATCAACAATGGAGTTGGCGAGAGAACCAGGCGCTGGCGCGTAGGTTGAAAGCGGCCAAACTGCGAGGACCGGCCTGTGTGGAGGACATCGACTATCGCACAGCGCGTGGACTGGACAAGACGGTAGTGCGTGCTCTGGCAAAAGACTCGGCCTGGGTCCGCAACCACGAGAACATCTTCGTGTTGGGTCCGACCGGCGTGGGCAAGAGCTTTATCGCATCGGCCCTGGCGCAGAAAGCTTGTCGCGACGGCTACTCGGCTCTCTATTTGCGGGCTGCCGCCTTGCTACGTGAATTGGCCCTGGCACGAGCCGATGGAAGCCTGCGCCACTTCCTTGCACGACTGGGCCGTATCGATGTTCTGGTCATTGATGACTGGGCCATGGCGCCGCTGAACGAAAACGAGCGCCGCGAAGTCTGGGAGATCTGCGAGGATCGCTACCAGACTCGTTCCACCATCCTCACTTCCCAGTTGCCGATCTCGCGCTGGCACGAGCAGATTGGCGATCCCACTATCGCCGATGGCATCCTCGACCGTCTGGTTCGCAACGCCCACCGCATCGAAATGCGCGGCGAGTCCATGCGTAAGAAACGCAATCCCCCGCAGGACGAGAAGAAGGAATGAACCAAAGTCAACATATTTGAGTGCGACATGGCAATATCACAACTATTAACGGTGCTCCAAAGCCAGACGAAACGCAAAGACTTGCCCGACAACTCTGTTGCCGGTGTCTAATGATTTGGGAGGCGTTGGAATGCGGCGAGGGACCCGCTCTCTGCTGTCGCCGGTCACGCAGACCGTCCAGATCGCATGGTTGCTTGGGTGCGTCGGTTTTTCCCAACCGATGACGACACTGTCAGGGAGTACTCAGGCTTCAGCCCAACCCCGAGCGCATCCTGCAGCAGTGGTGTCGACACCCATGGAAGCGGCTGTTGACGCATTGCGTACCCGCTTCCCAGGCCAAATTGTGGTTGGCTTTGAAGAGCTTTGGGATGAACGCCCGGTGACTGAGCCGCAAGTGGAATTAGGCCCTCCCGATTCGAGCCTCAAGCAAGTTCTCGATCGCATCCGTCAGGCCAACCCTAAATACAAAGTGGACTTGCTTGAGGACGGACTCGTTCATGTTTATCCGGCGAAAGGCACTGCTGATCCCGTAGGGCTGCTGGATATTCGATTGCGAGAATTCTTCCTGCCGCCAGACGACTGCCTGCCACAGCAGATGATCAACTACACAGGTAGCCTGTCTCCGGGATTTTCGTACACGCCCGACCTGAGTGAGTATCTGATGCGAAAGAAACTGGAGTGGAACAAGCGCCACGGAAATCCAGTGTTCGGCATCGTGGGCGATTTCATGGGCGATTGCCAGCCCTCACACCATCGCCAAGAACCTATCTACCACAACATCACGGTTAGGGAGGCGCTGAATCGAATGGCGATACGTTCCCTTGAAGTCGCCCGTGGAACTACGAACAAGCCCAGTTGGGCTAGGCCGAAACCGATCTCTTGGAAGTACCGTTTCCGCAGAGACCGCGACGCGGATACGGGTCTCGGGGGTGTGCCGATTTTCCAAACCTTCTGAATATCTGTCGTGATCAGGCGAATGCATACTCAATCGGGGCCTGCGGTCGCCTGGAGCGGCCAATGATCCTTTCTTCTACAACGAGGAAGCAGGGGCAAAGGGGCTGCCGCCCCTTTCCCCTGCACCCCAATCCCCGCCGAACCTGCCTCCGCTTCGCTTCGGACCATCTCTTCCGGACCACCTCACTCCGGACCACCTCACTTGACGAAGCCGAACACTTCTTGCACAATCATCACGCCAGCGTCGCTTCGCTCCGACTGCTGTTCACCTTCGCTCCGGAACGCCGTTCGGCTTCCCTCCGGAATCGATGTTCACCTTCACCGGAATACCCATTTAGGCCGAGCGAGCCGGCAGATATTGCCGCACTGGCCTTCCCGATCACTGCATTTAATCTTTACCCGCACGGGGGCGGTCTGTGGGCATCCGCGAATACGGGACGGGGAGCGACGCTTCAGTTCACGCTGCCTATTAAGGCTTCGCCATTCTCATCTTCCGCAATCTAAGTGGAAGAGGTGTGAAGACTGCGCCTGACCCGTCCATTCGGGGCAACTCGTGACCCCCGTTGGTCAGATTGAAACATGTTTGCAGGGGCGGTGAAGCGTAAGCGACGGGCGTGTTGGTCACGCCCGTCCTGCCTTTCAGTCCAGCTTATTACGACTCATGGTTTGGAAACTTGCCGCCATGCGATCAAGCCACGCGGATCAGTTTCTTGTTTACGAACTCACTGATGCCCAGATCCGAGAGTTCGCGGCCATAGCCGGAGTTCTTCACGCCGCCGAATGGTAGGTCAGGTGCGGTCCAGGTCGACCGGTTGATGAAGACCATTCCTGTCTCGATCTGGCGGGCGATGCGCTTGCCCCGCTCGACATCTTTGGTGATCACCGATCCACCCAGCCCGTACGGAGAGTCGTTCGCAAGCGCGATCGCTTCTTTTTCATTCTTCACGCGGAAGATCAGCGCAACCGGGGCGAAGAACTCCACATGAAAAGCCGGGTTCTCGGGAGTAATATCGGTCAGGATTGTGGGCGCTAGAAAGTAGCCTGGGCGGTTGAGCCGCTTGCCGCCGGTGAGCACCTTCGCGCCGCCATCGACCGCCATCTGGATCTGTTTCTCGACTAACGCCAGCGCACCTTTCGTGCACAGCGGGCCCAACGTGGTCTTAGAGTCCATCGGATCCCCGGGCACCAGCGCCTCGAGTGCTTCTTTAAAGCGCTCCAGGAACGTGTCGGCGATGGTTTCGTGGAGGATAAACCTTTTTGCGGCAACGCAGCACTCACCGGTGTTGTTCATGCGGCCCCAGACACCCCATTTAACGGCGGTATCCATGTCGGCATCGTCCAGGACGATGAACGCGTCGCTGCCGCCGAGTTCCATGGTTGACTTCTTCAGCGCCTGCCCGGCTTCAGCAGCAACCGCCGAACCCGCCCTCTCGCTGCCCGTCAGTGCGACGCCTTTGATCCGAGGATCAGCAACCGCCTTCGCGGCCTGCTCGTTCGAAAGAAAGACATTGGTGTAGACGCCTTCCGGAGCACCGGCATCTAGAAACAACTTTTCGAACGCCAAGGCGCACTGCGGTACATTGGGAGCATGCTTGATGATCACGACATTGCCGGTCATCAAGTCGGGGCCGGCGACGCGTGCCAATTGATAATAGGGAAAGTTCCAAGGTTCGACGCAGAACAGCACGCCGAGCGGTTCGCTCTCGACGACCGCCTCCCCATCCGCCACCTTGAGCTTGCGGGGCGCCAGGAACGTGCTGGCGTTATCGGCATAGTACTCCAGTATGTCCGCGCTCAACGTGACCTCCGCCTGGGCCTCGCTGAACAGTTTGCCCATCTCGAGCGTGATGGGCTTGGCGAATTCATCGACGTTCTGACGGAGAATCGCGGCGGCCTTCTTGACGATCTTCTTGCGTTCTGCAAGCGACCTCTGACTCCAGTCGTTCTTAAACACGGATTCGGCTTTGGCAATGATTTCCTCCAACTGCGCGTCCGTGTGCATTGGAAAGGTTTTGATTAGTTCCTCTGTGAAAGGATTGATCGTTTGATACTCCATCGAATTACTCCTCTTTTTCCTTGTCGAATGTCGCCTGCTCCTGCGAGTGAGCCGACGCGGTTATAGGTTCGGTCTTTATTGACCGTCGCAGCCCTTGTCTATACCCCGTTGTCCAACGATTTCGCGGACACACATCAATTGAGCCCACCTATCGTTGCCCGGATAATATTGAGCAGCGGCGCGGGGTACACGCCAAACCATATGAGCAGCACCGCGAGTCCACCGAGGACAAAAGTGCTGCTCCACCCGAGTCTTTGTAGCGAAGACGGACGCTCCGGCACTGCTGAGAAGAGCGCAACCACGACGCGCAGGTAATAGAACAGGCCGATAACGCTGGTGAGAGCGAGGACAATAATCAGCGGCCAGGCCGAGGCATCCGCGCCGGAGGCGAGGATACAGAACTTCCCGACGAAACCCATGGTGGCGGGGATTCCGGCGAGCGAGAGCAGCGCGGCGGTGAAGACGCCGGCGAGCGCCGGCTTCCGCCAGAAGAGACCGCGGTAATCTTCGAGATCGTCGGCGTCGGCCTCTGAAGTCGAGAGGACCGTGATGACGCCGAAAGCCGTGAGGATGGTTACGGTATACCCCACGAGATAGAAGGCCACGGCGCCAGCCGCCATAGTTGTCGCGGCCAGAAACGCCACCAGGATGTATCCAAAGTGCGCAATCGACGAGTAGGCCAGAATGCGCTTTACATTGTTCTGTCGGAGCGCAAGTAGATTGCCCGCAAACATCGAGGCGACCGCAACGACCGAGAACAGCAAGAAGACCGCCTTAGACTGCTGAGTCCCGGCCACCAGATAGCGCAGCATCAGCGCCACGACCGCGGCTTTGGATGTGGTCGCCACGAAAGCCGACACTGGCGCCGGTGCCCCCTGATATACGTCCGGTGTCCACAGATGGAAGGGCACCACGCCGAGCTTGAATCCTATGCCAGTAACGCTGAGTGCGATACCCGGCAACAGGAGCACGAGGTTGGTCCTATCCAGAGAAAGATACCGGATGCTCGAAAACGCGATCGTGCCGGTATCGGCATAAATGAGCGCCATGCCGAAGAGAAGGAACGCGGACGAGGCCGAGGCAAGGATCAGGTACTTGATACCAGCTTCGAGTGCCTGATCACGGTCCGTGAAGAACGCAACCATGCCATACAGGGAAATGCTTAGGACCTCGAGGCCGAGAAGAAACGATGCAAAATGGACGCTGGTCACCAGCACCCCGCATCCCAGGGTCGCCAAAACCAGCAACAGATAGAGTTCTTCGCGTTGGCCGTCGTGTTTCGCGAAATATTGGTAGGACAGCACTGCAACGGCCGCGGCGGAAGAAATGATCAGCCCCAGGTAGAACAGAGCATACCTGTCGATAAGCAACAGCGAGGTCACTTGCCGCGGAGCCAGCGGAGCAACCGCGAAGACAGAGATGAAAGAAGCGGCGAGGCCGCTGACCGTCAGCCCGGCCGTCAGCTCGTGACTCCGCTTCACGGCGATGCCCAGCATGACCATAACTGCGGTCCCTGCGATCAGGAGCAGTGGAAGGAGGGCAAGTGTATCGGTGGCGTTCATGGCTGTGTCCTAAGGGCCGCGGCCGGCATCTGAACCTCACGCTGTAAGCTGTCAATAGCCGGCGCGAAGGTATTGAGGACCGGTTGCGGATAGAGTCCCAGCCAGAGCAGGCCTAGGATCATCACGGCCATAATGAGTCCCTCGCGACGTGTGAGGTCAGGCAGTCGCCAAGAATTTGTGTTCGGGCCGAAAAAAGCACGCTGCACCATCCGCAACGCGTAGAAGGTGGATGCGAGAATTCCGACAGTGGCGACCGCCGTGAGAGTAACGCTGACCTTATAGGATCCGAGCAACACGAGGAACTCGCCGACGAAGTCCCCCAGGCCGGGCAGCCCAAGTGAGGCCAGGCTGAAGAAGAGCGCCGCAGCGCTCAGGTGCGGCACGACAGCCCAGAGGCCACCCATGCGGTTCATATCCCGGGTGTGCATCCGTTCCTGCAAACCGCCGACCAAGACGAAGAGTGCGCCCGTGCTCAGCCCATGACAGATCATCGTCATGATCGCGCCCTGAAGGCCGAGCGGGTTCCACGAGAAGATACCGAGCAAAACAAAGCCCAGGTGGCTGACGCTGGTGTAGGCAACCAGGCGCTTGAGGTCCGTCTGCGAGAAAGCCATGACGGCGCCGTAAATTATCCCGACAACCGCGAGTGCCAATGCCACAGGAGTGAACTGATGGGCAGCGCGCGGAAACAGCGGGATCACGAAGCGCAATAGACCGTATCCACCCGTCTTCAACAGTAATCCCGCCAGGATGACGCTTCCCGCTGTGGGTGCTTCGGTGTGAGCATCCGGCAGCCAGGTATGCAGGGGCACTACCGGCAGTTTCACCGCAAAAGCGACGAAGAAGCCGAGCACGATCGCGAGTTCCGCGCGGCTGCTGAGTGTTGTGCCCAAGAGTTCCGAATATTCGAAGGTGTAAACGCCCGTGAGCTGGTGGTGCATGAAGTACAGCGCCAGAATCGAGATCAGCATCAGCAAGCCGCTGCACTGTGTGAACAGGAAAAACTTCGTCGCCGCGTACACGCGCAATTCGTGTCCCCAGATAACGATGAGGAAGTACATCGGGATGAGCATTAATTCCCAGGCGAAGTAGAACAGGAACAGGTCCATTGCCAGGAACACACTTACGATTCCGGCCAGCACCCACATCAGATTGAAATGGAAGAAGCCGATCTTCTCGCGGATTTCGGTCCAGGAACACAGCACTGCGATGAGGCCGAGGAAGAACGTGAGCATCAGCATCAGCAGGCTAAGGCCGTCGACCGCAAGATGAAAGTGAATGCCGAAGCTCGGCACCCAATTCCAGTCCACCTCGTCGTACCAGGCGCTCGAACCGCTTAACGACCGGCCGGCCCAGATACGCGCCGCAAGGACAAGATCTGCGGCGAGTGCGGCCAGTGAGATCCATCGCGGCAGGTACGTGCTCCAGCGCGCCGATATTCCGGCGACAATACCGGCACTTAAGAGAACGACGATTAGGAAGATCAGAATCATACGAAGATCACCATGACTACCAAAGCAGCACCACCGCTATAAACAGCACTGACCCCGCAGCCATTGCTGTGGCGTACCAGCGCACGCGACCGGTTTCGCTGCTGCTCAGCCAGCGATATGACACCTCAGTTATGCGCCCGATTCCGGTATAGAATGCGTCTACGAAATCGCTCTTGTTCACGTTGGCCGCCCAGATAAATGGCTGCACGAACGCCTTGTCGTAAATCCAATCGAAACCCCAGCCGACAAACCACCATTGGTCGAGAGCACGACCAATCGGGTTCGCGACCAGCACGTCGGAGAGGATCCGTTTCTGGAGGTGGAAGACATAAGCAAGATACAGTCCGACGAAGAACACGATTCCGGCAATCGCCTCCGAGCTCGCTTCCGTCAAACCAGAGACGCGCCCTTCGATCGTCGACGGCAGTGCCGAATGCAGAAACGCAAGCAACGGCCCTTTCACATATCCGCCCGCGATGGCGAAAACTGCGAGGATGACAAGAGGAACTTTCATTGCATAGCCGGGCCGCTTCGTTACGGGCGTACCCAGCGGGCCAAAGAAGACGCGGAAAATCAGCCGAAAGGTATACAGCGAGGTCAATCCTGCGCCGAGCATCCCAGCCATCCAAAGCGCCGGATGTCCGCTTTGGGCCGACCACGCTT
>Ga0335069_10004191_pt1 | contig 21527 bp, 11 predicted proteins | sample Lox_Sample_11_FD_206714 | JGI IMG/M metagenome (GOLD analysis project Ga0335069, IMG submission 206714) | Soil microbial communities from Loxahatchee National Wildlife Refuge, Florida, United States - Lox_Sample_1.1 | ecosystem: Environmental > Terrestrial > Soil > Wetlands | place: USA...
CTTGAAGCCCTGTTGCTCGGCCCAGCGCAGGTACATGCGCAGCAGCATCTCGGCCCAGTCCTGGCTTTCGGTGCCGCCCGCGCCAGGATGCACCGTGACGATGGCGTTCAGCGGATCGGTTTCGCCGGAAAGCATTGTCCGGGCTTCCAGTTCCTCGGCGAAGAAGGCCAGCGCCTTGATCTCGCGGTCGAGGTCCTCAAGCACGTTCTCGCCTTCGCGCGCCAGTTCGAAGTAGGCGTCGGTGTCGCCTGTACGGCGGACGAGCTGCTCATCGTCGGCGATCAACGCTTCAAGCCGCTTCCGGTCGCGCATCAGTGGCTGGGTGGCCGCCGGACTGGACCACAACGCCGGGTCGGCGAGTTTGGTTTCTATGTCTGCGAGTTCCCTGCGGATGCGGGCAGGGTCAAAGATACTCCCGCAGGTCGCGCACCTGGTCGCGCACGGGAGCATAGGCGAATTCGAGATCCTGAAGGGATGCCATGTTTTGCTCTTATGACCTGACTTTTACTTGAACTTGGACGTACGCGGCGGCGGGCCGCTGAAGGCGGTTCACACACCACACCACGACGCCTATGGAAAGTATGGCACATACCCAGGCAAAGACGTCACCATGCGCGGTGTAGAAGGTGATGTCAGTGCGGAAATCGTACTGGGCCGGCAGCGCGTCCGCCTGGTGGCGGGGGATGCTCTGGCGCACCCGTCCGTAGGGGTCGATTGCCGCCGTCACGCCGTTGTTGGTGTCGCGCAGCAGCCAGCGGCGGTTCTCGATAGCGCGCATCCGGGCCATGTTCAGATGCTGCCAGGGGGCGCTGGTGTCGCCATACCAGCCGTCGTCGCTGATGTTTACCAGGACCTCGGCGCCGTTGGCGGCGAAGTGGCGCACCTCGTCGGAAAAGACGGACTCGTAGCAGATGAAAACGCCGTAGCGGTGAGCGATGCCGTCCGCGCCAGTGATTCTCAAGGGAGAACGATCTCTGCCGCGGTCAAACTTGCCCACGCGGCCCGTAAGTTTCTTCGCGAAGAACAGCAGGTTCTCGTATGGGACAAACTCGCCAAAGGGGACGAGGTGAATCTTGTCATACCGGCCCATAAAGCGGCCATCAGGGCCGTAAAGCATGGCGGAGTTGTAATCCTGCCACCGATTTTCCAGGGTCGAAAAGTCATTGCCCACTCCGCCGATGATCACCGCGGAATGAGTCGCATGGGCGACATTGGCCATGGTCTGGCCGAACCGCGGTTCCGCCTGAAAGAAGGGCGCGGGCGCCTCCGGCCACGCCACCAGGCCCGGACGCGTCGGGTACGGCGGGCAAACAATTTCGCCGCTGGGCGCGCCAGTCTGCGGGATGCCCGCGATGTAAGTTTTGCATTGCTCACCGGCGAGCTGGGTGAAGTCGGCGATGTGCCTGTCCCATTCCCCCGGGCCGGTCCAGTTGCTGTCCGAACCCACGTCGAGATTGGGCTGTACAAGCACGGCGGTAGCGCTGGTCGGCGCTTCTCTGGGACGCACGGTTATTCCGGTCCACAGGAACATGATCCCCAGCCAGACGCAGAAGACCCACGCACCCACCTGGTATTTCCGCCAGCCGAGCCGAAGCACACACAGGCGCAGGGAGGCAAAGAACGCGTTCGCAGCAACCAGCAGAAACGTTATCCCATAAACGCCCGTCCACGGCGCTAACCGGTTCACCATCCCGTTATCGACCTGCGAATATCCCAGTTGATCCCAGGGCACGCTGGTGAACCGTGCAGCCAGCAAGTCGAGCGCCGTCCAAAGGAACGGAGACGCTGCGAGCGCCCACTCCGTCTTTCCAGTCGCGCGCCTCACCAGCATCAACCCCAGCCCAAACAGCCCGAAATACAAGCCCAGCACCAGGCTGAAGGCGATGAGCAGCAGCGTGGGCGCCAGGGGCGGCATATCGCCATACCGCGACATGGTATCCCGCACCCAGTAACAGTTCCCCACGTACCAAAGGAACCCCGAAAGATAGCCAAGCAAAAAAGCCCGGCGCATGGGGCGAGGCGAGTCGGCGCTTTGCAGCGACAGAATTGCCCAGATCAACGGGACCAGCCCGAACCAGGCGAACACGGAGCGCCAGGGCGGCATGGGCCCGGCGAGAGGAAACGGCAGTTCCAGCAGGCCGGCAGAGAGGCCTGCGGCTCCCCATTGCTTCCATGCGTGGCGTTGCATACAGCGCCGAGTGTAAAGCATCCGCCTCCGCGCCTGCCGAGACCGAGCGCTCACCCCGGCAAGGCGCCCCTCCCTGTTCCCTGTTCCCTGCTTCTCTTGACTCCCGCGCTACAATTGCCATATGAACCTCGCCATCTTCTTTATCCGGCTTCTAGAGCTCATGTTCTTCGTGGGTCTGGTGGGGTCCGCGATCGTCGTCCTGATCAGCTTTTTCGAAGATTTCAAAGAACTTTTTGGAGAGGACTAAACCGATTCTCTAAAGCGTTTGTGGGCTGCTCTCAATTCTATTGACTCCCTGACAGCGCGGAAATAGACTCTTCGCAGGGCGTTCGTTCTTCAGCCCATGGAAAGTCCAAGCGGCCGGCACATTTCAGCCGGTACTTTTGCAATGGCATCTTCTCGAACGACCGTTGCCCCGCCTTCCGACCGCGTGCGGCTGATCGTGGCATCCTCCGTGATGCTCACCTTCATCTCTTTCTGGCGCGCGGCGGCCATCGTTCTCAACGATCTTGGTTCGTCGGCGTTCTATGCCGGGGGCATCGCCGAGCATGCCGTGGGCGCCTCGGCTCCCTGGTTCATCCTGGGCATCATGCTGTTCAGCTTTGCCGTACGCGCGGTGTACGTGGAAAGCTGCTCCATGTTTACGCGCGGCGGGGTGTACCGGGTGGTCAAGGAGGCATTGGGCGGAACTTTCGCCAAGCTGAGCGTGTCGGCGCTCATGTTTGACTACATCCTCACGGGCCCAATTTCGGGCGTGTCCGCCGGGCAGTACATCGTCGGCCTCATGAACGAGATGATGACTGTGGCAAATAGCAGCCATTGGCTTCCACCTGCACTCACAGATGGACATGGCAACCCCTTCCAGTTCGATGTGAATTACACGTCGGCTGTATTTGCCGCCGCAGTCACCATTTACTACTGGTGGCAAAACATCAAGGGAATCGAGGAGTCCAGCGACAAGGCTCTCCGCGTCATGCAGATCACCACCATCATGGTGGTGATTCTTTTTGTCTGGGGCGGATACTCACTGTTCGTTAAAGGCGTTCATTTTCCTCCCTTCCCATCGCCCACGGATCTCAAGTTCAGCGAGGATGCGCTGGGATTCCTGAAGGGAACGTCGCTGGTCCCCATGTTCGGCCTGTTCGGCATTATTATGGCCTTCGGCCACTCCATCCTCGCCATGAGCGGCGAGGAGACCCTGGCCCAGGTCAACCGCGAAATCGAACATCCCAAACTCAAGAACCTCAAGCGGGCGGCGATCGTCATCGCAATCTACAGCCTGATCTTCACGGGTGGCGCCACGTTGATGGCGTCCATGCTGATTCCCGACGGCCCGCGCACCCATATCTACCAGGACAACCTGATCGCCGGCCTGGCCATGCACATGGTCGGCCCGGAGATGGCCCGCATCGGCTTCCGCATCTTCGTGGTGTTCGTGGGCTTCATCATCCTGTCCGGCGCCATCAACACGTCGATGATCGGCTCGACCGGGGTGCTGATGCGGGTGGCCGAGGACGGCGTCCTCACGGACTGGTTTCGCAAACCGCACTCCAAGTTCGGCACCAGCTACCGCATCGTGAACCTGGTCTTCGCGCTCCAGATGTTCACCATCATCGCCTCGCGGGGCAATGTCATCATCCTGGGCGAAGCGTACGCCTTCGGCGTCATCTGGTCCTTCACCTTCAACAGCCTGGCCATTCTGGTGCTGCGCTGGAAGTACCACGGCGAGCGCGGCTGGAAGGTGCCGCCCAATATTCGCATCGGAAAGACCGAAATCCCGGTCGGGCTCATCTCGGTTTTCCTGGTGCTTCTTTCCACCGCGGTCACCAATCTGTTTACGAAGTCGGTAGCCACGGTGAGCGGCGTTGTCTTTGCCGCGGCGTTCTTCGTGATCTTCACCTTGTCGGAGCGCGACAACCTGCGCAAGCATGCCCTGGCCGCGCGACAGATGAAGGACCACTTCCAACTCGAGCACCAGGACACCATCAGCCGGGAGTCAGTCGCCATCCGCCCAGGCGGCACCATGGTCACGATGCGCGATGCAGCCAATCCATTTGCTCTGAAATGGACCCTGGCACGCACCTCCACCGACGATCTGGACGTGATCGTGCTGAGCGTGCGCATTATGGGTGCCGGCGGACCCGAATTCCTCAGCGCCGATCAGCAAAGCTTCTCCGAGCACGAGCAGATGCTTTTTACGAAGGCCATCTCGGTGGCCGAGAGCTTCGGCAAAAAAGTATCGCTGCTGGTAGTGCCGGCGGGCGATATCTTCGCCGCACTGGCGCAGAGCGCTAACAACCTCGAGGTCGATTCCGTGGTCTCAGGCATCTCCACGAAGATGACCGCGGAGGAGCAGGCCTTCCATCTCGGCCAGGCGTGGGAGGCGTTGCCTGAGCCCAAGCGCCAGTTCAACTTTTACGTAGTCGATTCGAGCGGACAAGCCAAGGTCTTCTACATCGGCCCGCACGCGCCGGCCTTGAGTCCCGACGACGTGCAGTTGGTTCATCGCTTGTGGCTGAATATGCGCCGTGATCCCTCGGTGACAGACCTGCATCACAGCGACATCATCACCTACGCGCTGACCCGCCTGGCTGGGCAGTACGCTCGCGAGAAACAGGAGATTCTGCGAGACCTGCGCAACTACAAAGCCGCAGAGACTTCGACGTTGCCGGTCCGGATGCCGGGCCCCGACCTGCCTGGCTCGCATCAGAGTGCGCGTCCGCCGGAACCCCAACCCCCTGGCGGACAAACACGCGCTTCTCGCTGACCGCTTTCGATTCATCTGGATCGTTGCGAAAGCATGTCGCGCGGGTTCCGCGCAAGCATTCTTAGTTATCCCGAATCCTTCTCAGATTCTTTGCTCCGCCGCAAAGATGTAACTTGCCTGATTCTAATAAGGTCATCTGAGCCGGAGCAAACGACTGCAATTTGTTTTGTGGATGATCAGGACGTATAGGTACGTGAAATCGCGCTAACTTATCACTTTTGAGTTAGCAGTCTGACAATTCCAGGTTTCTCGGGGCCGATCGTACTCCCCAGGTCGGCCCCCCTTTTTGCTGTTTTCCTATATGTCGCAGTGACTGGCGCGTTCACTCACGACAGTGCGATAGTCTGCTTTCGATGCGGGTGTCAGATCCTTGCTCAATTTCTGAGAAGTTAGTCGAGAGAATTACCGCACAATCTCGGGCTTGCTGAATGTCAATTCGTGATTGTACGTGTGCCGCTCGCCAGTGCTTTGCAATGAAGCTAGGAAGCTTCCAGCGGGATCATCTTCTCGGCGCGACGGAGAGCGAGCGTCAACATCAGGCGAGTGGTGCCAGTCAGGATCATGTTGATCCCTACGATCGTTCCGACAACCCAAAGAGATCCGCTTGGCCAATGGCGCCAGATCATCAGCCCCAGAACGAACGAGGTTATGCCGTGCAAAAGTAACCACACGGAGACGCCACTCTTACGAGTCCGGTAATAGATAAACACATCGAGTAAACCCTGGAAGACAAAGAACAGAATCAAAGCAAGAGTGAGTGCGGCGAGACCGATTCCTAAATTGAATCGGAGAAACATTCCAGTGAGGAAATAGGCAAGTGCGACGGCGATCTTCCACACGGTATGCCATCCGCGGGCGCTTCGAAATGCGTCTACAACCTGCACGATCCCACTGATCATCAAGAGCCAGCAGACCACGATGACGACTCCTACCGACATTTCGATCGGCAATAGAATAGCCAGACATCCAAAGATGATGAGAAGGACGGCCAAGACAATCGAAAACGCGAATGAACGCTTTGATTGTCCCTTGGAAGGGAAAGACTCCGCTTCGGGCACATTCGCAGGCGACGCCATACAAACCACCTCGTGTCGTAAACACGTCATCCTAGAACCGAATTGCGAACGGGAGTACTCATAGAATTACCAGCGGGAATCTGCTTTCAGATCGAAAGCCATTTGGCTTCCTGGTTAGATTGTGTCTCCGGGATTCCACGCAATCACTTCGATCTCGGGACTGACCAGCGCGGATAACTGCTGCGGCGTGCCTTTCAGCGGAGGAAAGGTTCCGAAGTGAATCGGCAGAATTGTTTTCGCTCCCAAATAGCGCGCGGCCACAGCCGCTTCCTTCGGCCCCATCGTATAGAAGCCGCCGATAGGCAGCATGGCGGCTTGGGGATGATATAACTCGCCGATAAGTCGCATGTCTCCAAATACGTGTGTATCGCCGGCATGATAGAGCACGGGACCGTTCGCAATCGTCAGGACATAGCCCGCGGCAACGCCGACATAATGAGTTCCACCCTTGTCTTGCGCTCCGGAAGAATGCTTCGCATCGACCATGGAAGCCGCAACGTCGCCGAGGTCAACCGTTCCGCCCAGATTCATTCCGATGGTCTTGTTCTGGTCGATTCCCTGTTTGGCGACGTAATCAGCCAGCTCGTAAATGGCCACCACGGTGGATCCGTGCTTCTTCGCGACCGGAACGGCATCCGAAATGTGATCGCCGTGACCGTGCGTGAGCAGAACGTAATCAATCTTCGAGGGGAGTTCGTAATTCTTCGGATATTTGGGATTGCCCGTAATGAACGGATCGACGAGAAGATTTGTACCTTTGGGGGTCTGAATCAAGACAGTGGCATGTCCCAACCACGTGATGCGCGTGCCTTGTAGTGAAGCCATTTGCTTGTTCCTTTCGCGAAGAATCAGGGCGTCCCGACGCACTCAGGATGGCACGCCGGACCCTGACCTGCCAAAATACGCGAGGATTCGCCCCGTCAAGGGCTTGACGTCTGTTGTGGCAGTCGCTATTTTGTGTTTATGGGCGAATATATGGCGAAACTAGAGACCCTCTTCCCCATCCTCAACACGCCCGCTTCCTCCACCCTCGCCCGGGCTGCCGCCGCTGCTCCGCTTCACTCCACCGGCTGCCTGACCGAGTATCGTCCTATCGCCGCCCGCTCGATCGTCGGCAAAACAAACTCCAGGCGCGGGCTTCCTTTCACGCACACCATCAATCCCTACCGGGGGTGCGAATTCGCCTGCCGGTATTGCTACGCCCGCTACACCCATGAGTTCCTGGAGATCCGCAATTCGGACGAGTTCGAGCACAAAATCTACCTCAAGGAGAACGCGGCATGGCTCCTGAACCAAGACCTTGCGCGCCTGAAACGGGGCACCGAGATCGCATTGGGAACGGCAACCGATCCCTATCAGCCCCTGGATCGCCGGCAGCGTGTGACGCGTTCCCTGCTGGAAGTCTTTGCGGGCAAGAGTGGGTTCGGACTGGGTATTGTCACCAAGTCCACGCTGATTGTGGGGACATCGACCTGCTCCAGGAGATCGCCGCCCGTCACAAGCTGACCGTGCACCTGACCATCACCACTATGAAAACGCGGCTTGCGCGCATACTCGAGCCGCGAGCGCCGCGGCCCGACCTGCGGATTCGGACGCTGGCGCGGCTCCGTGAAGCCGGGATTCGCGCGGGTGTTCTCTGTTCGCCGCTCATGCCCGGCATCACCGATACGCGAAGTTCGATCAGCGCGGTTGCGCAGGCCGCGGCCGAAGCGGGCGCAAAATTCTTCGCTGCGGGAGCACTGTTCCTGAAACCGTGCTCGCAGCCCACGTTCTTCCGCTTTGTTCGCGAGCACTTCCCCGAGAAGCTGGCGGATTACGAACGGCGGTACGGTTCGAGCGCATGGGTTTCGCCCGAGTGTCGCAAGCGCACGGCCGACCTGGTGAACTCGATATGCCGGGAGCACAAGCTGGGCAAACGAAATGTGGATCCGCTGGCGAACGAGGACGAAGTGCCGGACCCTCCGGCGCAGATCGAGGTACAGCCCTGGCTGCCGTTTGGGGCGGGTGCGGAGCACCGGTGACCGGTCCACGTCTTGGGTGAGCTTCAGTCGAGCGAAGAAAGCCAATAGACATACGGACTTCAGCCGCCGCTTTGATCCGCCGAGTCTTCAGACAGCTGTTACGGCACGGTAAACGGACGGAAACCTTCGTTCGGGAATAATCCGGTTGGCGACGTCACTGTCGATGGCTGGGCGCGGAACGTATAGTGAATTGAGAAGCCGGCCGAGACCGCCGCGTAGTTGCGCGAGTTGTTGGCGCTCAGGAATCCGCCGGCGAACCAGTGCGGGCTGATCTGGTAGGCAACGGTACCGCGCAGGTTGTAGTTCGGTCCCACGCTGGTCACGGCCGGCAGCGCCGCATTGTTCAGGGCTACTTCGAGGGCCTTCTGAGCGGCGAGAGGATACAGCGGTGTTTTGTCCTGCTGGAAGGCCTGCACGCCTATTCCGCCCAGGATTTCGTAGTGCCAGCGGGTCTGGTAGTGCGCCGCCCACGTGAACGGAATGTTGGCCAGGAAGTACTCCTGCGGACTGAAGTAGCCGCCCATTCCGAACGTGAACGCCTGCTGGTTATGCTCGTAGTGCATCCCGAAGAAGTTCACACCCACGCTGAGGTTGCCGTATTCCGGCAGCGTCTTGATGCGCCAGTAGGCGCCGCCCGTTCCATCCAGGCGGACATTGTCCTGTACGTTGTAGCCGGTGAGATATTGCCCGCCCACTCCGATATAAAAGCCCGATTGCGCATCGCCGCGCGAATATTGCACGTTGCCCTGGTTGGCGATGACGCCGCCCCAGATGGTTCCCGGATAGCTGAGTGAAGCCGATCCCGGGTCGCGCAGTCCGCCGTAGGAGAGCTGCGTGTCCTTCACCGAATCGCGGACAAAGCTGAACGTGAACGGACCGTTTTCAGGACGCCACTGCGCGCGCCCGGTGACATTCGAGACCAGTAACCCATACGGCGTGTAGCCGGCCGCCAGAGCGAGATGAGGAAAGGCCAGTTGGACTTCGCCGCCCACCCCGGCCGCATTCTGCTGCGGAGGCGTTGTGAATGTGGTGGAGGTCGCCGTGGTTCCACACGCGGAGGCGGTGCCCTGCGGTCCGGTATTGGTGGCTGTGCCCAGTGGCTGCGAGATGGTGACGAGGCAGGTGCCGGAAGTGGTGGCTTCCTGCACGGTGATCACGCTGGTGCCGTCGGCTTGTCCGGAATCGAGAAAAACGGACTTGGCGACCACGGTAAGGCGCGCGTTGTAACCGAACGGTGTGGAGACTTCAAATGGAGCTTCCAGCGCCGAGAGATGATCGTAGCCCAGACTGCCGCTGCGATAGTCGATGCGGCCGGTGCCTCCCATCCAGGGGCTGTAGCCGCTCTCCAATGACTGCAACTGGGCTTCAGCTTCCTCGCGCGGGCTGACGACCCTCTGCTCGCGCTGGACGCGCACCCAGGGGCCGCGCAGCGGAGGCAGGTTCTGCTGCTGGAGCTCTTCATCCGTGATCCCGCTGGTGCTGAAAGTGCCGGGGGAAGGAGGAACCGGCGTCTCGGGGGCCGGCGTGGACTGAACCTCGGGCGCAGGTCCCTGGGGGATCGTGACCTGTGACGGACTCTGCTCCCCGGGCGCTGTCACCAGGGTGGGCACCGTCTCGGTGCGCGGCGATTTGCGCTTCGGCTTTTTCCCTTGCTCTGTTTGCGCGGGTGCCGGATTCACGGGCGGTTGCGGGGCAGGTTGCTGGACTGTTGGAGGCGGTGGTTGCGGCGCGGCCGGTTGATGCGAGGGCGTCTGCTGCCGCTTCTGCGCGGAATACGCCCCGGTCGCTGCTTCCTGCGCCGAAGGCGTGTACTGGGCTTCGTTATAAGCGATGGACCGCTCTGCCGGCGGTAGTCCATTGGCATCCAGGGCTTGACGCACGGAATCCGACGGCAACGTCACCGGCGCATTCGCGAGCGAGTGGATTTGCGCCGCCGAGCCCTGCGTCAATTGGCCGTCGGTTTGCTCCGCAAACAGCGCTTGTGCCTGCGCAGCCTTTGTGTCCATGGGCTGCGAAGTGATGCGCAACTGAGGATGCGGGCCTGAGTCGGGGGGTGCAACCGATGACTGCGGCTGCGGAGGCGTGATTGGCTGCTGCGATGGCGTCGGCTGCACAGGAACCGTGTCGGCAGGAGGCGGAGGGATAAAGACGGGAGATCGCCGCTGCGGGACCGGATTCGGAGTGGTTGTGGAGTTGATGTTCTCTTCTGAGGGGGGCAGATTCACCTTTCCGGAATACGTGCCCGGTCCGGACGAGGAATGGTTGCGGGCGGAAGCGGAATTTGCCCTGGAGTTGTTGAGTGGAGTGGCGCTTGACGTCTCAGTGGACGGCGCCCTTGCGATTGGAACGGGCGATTGTGCGGTCGTGGAACGAGTCGCCTGCGCAGATTGCGCTGGGATCTGCGTCGTGGCCGGGGCGGTGATCATGGGCGCCTGCTGCTGCGCCGTCGGTTGGGGCTGGGGGAGCGCCACCGGCGCCCGTCCGTTGTACGGATCGGGTCCGTAGGCGGGCAGCGGCGGAAGCTTGGTGGTCTTTGGGAAGGGTTCGTTGTCGGGATTGAGCAGTTGCTGCAGATCGGCGGCGGTGCGCGCCTTATGCGGCGTCTTGCTCACATCGGGATAGGCGAGGTCGTGCGCCAGGCGATCGGTAGGCGAAGTGGCGGGCATGGCTGCGATCGACGCGCGCCAATAGTCCGCAGCGCGCTGATTGTCACCACGCGCCTGCTCGAATCGCGCCGCCATGGCGAGAATCGAGGCATCATTGGGGAAGCGATCGAGGGCCTGGCGGAGCCATGCTTCCGTTAGAGCCTTATCGTTGGCAGCCAGGGCCGCGCCGATCGCGCCTTGGAAGTCCGACGCGCTCGCATCCTGCATGCCCACGCTCTTGTACATGGCGAGCGCTTCCTTGATCTGGCCGGTGCGCACATATCCGCCGGCAAGGACTTTGCGGACAGTCAGGTTATCGGGAAACGCCCGGGAGGCCGCTTCGAGGATTTCGACGGCACGCTGATTGTCGTTGTTGTCGAGCGCAACGCCGGCGCGACGCACACTCCAATTGGCCCAGATGGTCTGCACAGTCTCGCGCTGTGTCGGAGTCAGGTCCTGGCGGCTGCCCAGACGCATCAGAGCGGGATAGAGCGCCCGATCGTTCTTCGTGTTGTAGAGCAGCCAGGCGTTCTGAATTTCGACGTTCGCCGGTGGGGCCTGTTTGAGTTGCGCGTAGTGCGCCTGCACGCGGCCCATGTATTCGATGGCGTGCGGCGTGTCTCCGGTCGAGGCATAGAGACTGGCTTCCCCTTGGACGAATTCCGGATCAGCTTCAAGTTGCTTGCGCACCGCGGGGGGAATCAGGGAGATTTCCTGGAGTGCCTCGTTGCTGCGATTGGTGACTTGCAGGGTCGCGATCAGGCCCTTCCAGGCATCTACACGATCGGGATGGGCGGTGAGTACCTGGCGATAGATGTTATAGGCCTGGTCAGTATTATTGCGCTGCAAATAGAGAGCCGCCAATTGCAATTGAAGCTGTACGCTGGGCTGGCCGCCGGCGGCTATTTGCAGCTTCGCCGAGCGTTCCAGAAGATTCTGGGCGACGTCGAACTGGTTGGCCTGCTGGTAGATCGATCCCAGCATCGAAAGGAAGCCGGCGTCGTTCAGCGCGGCCTCGTAGGTGGTGGGCGGCATCTTCTCCACGTCGGCGATGGCATCGGTATCGCGGCCCAGTTCGTGATGCGCGCTCACCAGGCCCATCCACGCCGAGAGGTTGCCCGCATCATCGTTCAGGATTTGCGTGTACATCTCGGCGGCCTGATCGAAGCGGCTGGCCTCCATCAGGATGCCGGCGTACTGCAGACGGGTGTCTGCCTGTAGAGTCGTTCCGTTGTTGGGGAACGGCAGGGCCAGCGCCTGGGCAAGAACCCGCTGGGCCTCGATGGGCCGGTTCTGCGCGTGATAAATCGTGGCAAGCGTCCGCAGGTATTCGGGATCTCTCGCGCTCGATGCCTTCACCGCCGGCGAAAAGCGATTCGCGATGGCAAGTGCCTGGTCATTCTGGCCGTCCCGGGCGTAGGAGAAAAACAGCCCGCGCCACGCATCGCCGTTCTGGGGCTCCACCTTGAGCAGGTCCTGATAGGCGGCTGCAGACTGGGCATACTGCTGCTGCTTCATGTAGAGTCCCGCCAGGCCGCTCAAAGCTTCATGGCTGCGCGGACGCATGGCGAGCGCTTCCTTGTATTTCGCGGCCGCGGTCTCCATCTCGTTTTCATCGAAGGCCTGGGTGGCTTCGCCCATCGTGTACCAGAAGCGCGACGTGGCGAGGGCGTCTTCGACGGTGCGGTCCTTGTAGCCGTTCTGCTCAGCCTGGGTGAAATAGCTGATTGCCCCGGCAAAGTTGTTCTGCTGCATGCGCAGGAAACCCATGCCCGCGGCGGCACGGCCATTGGTGGGCTCCTTTTCCAGGAGCGCCATGAAACGAGCCTCGGCATCCTGAAGCTTGTGTGCGTTCAGGGCGGCAAACGCCGCACGCTCGGCCGGCGTGCGCGCGATACCGGAGTTCATTTGCGCCAGCTTCGCCTCGTTTTCCTTCAGGCGGCTCTCGAGTTCCGTGTCCTGGGGGTGCTGCTTGAGGTACTCGCGAAGTTCGGCAGCCGACGCCGGATTGGCCGAATCCCAGATGAGCGCCTGCCGCAGCGCCGTCTGCGCGTTGGGATCCTGCGGATGCTCTTTGAGGATGCGGATGCCCTCGGCGCGGGTGCTGGCCTGATAGGTGAGCATCTGTCCCAGCGAAACGGCGAAACGCGGGTCGCCCGGATTGCGTGCGGCGAGGGCGCGCATGGCGGCAATAGCGGTATCTTTGCCGCCGCTGGTCCCGTACAACGTCTGGTAGTACGCGAGCGCGATGTCGCCGTCGGGCGGGCGGTCGCCGTAGAGCTCGCGATAAATCTTCATCGCCTCTTCGTTGTGTCCCTGGCGGGCGAGGTTGCCGGCCTGGCGAAGGCGATCGCTCTGGGCCTTGGTGCTGGCCAGGGCCTGGATCCTGGCGATGTTGGGGTCGTTGGGATTAACGGCGCGCAGCTTTTCCAACGTGGCATCGGCCTGGGTGAGGTTTCCGCTCAGCTTGTAATCGCGCGCCAGGCCAGCCAGGGCTTCGGCGTTCTTGGGGTCGGATAAGAGAATCTGCTGCCAGATCTGGATGGCCATGTCCGGGCGGCCGCGCGACTCGAGAGCGCGCGCGTTGGCGATGAGGACCTGGCGGGTGCGGTCAGAGCTCGCCGGAGGCGCCTGCTTTTGCGCAAATCCCTGCCGCGCCGATCCGGACACACTCATGGCGAGAACTGCAATTGCCCACAATGTCCTGCGCGCAACCCTCATCACTTTGTCCACTCCACCTTCAGTTCCCCTCGCAGACCGAACCGAAATCGCTCATCCAAAAAACCGGTCGCAAACAGGACAAGGTTCTGATCGTAATATGCCGGGTCTTTTCCATACAAACCTGTGTTCGGATCCAGCTGGGCGCTCATGCGTATCCTCTGCTGGGCCGACACTTTCTCCGCGTTCGGAAAGGCCCGCAAATACGGGAGCACAGCCGCCGAAAACCCCACAGGTCCATCTTGCTCCATGGGAATGCCGCGATCACTGACCTTTTCAGGGGGAGCACCATGATTGCCAAGGTAGGCTCCCATTCCGGATAGCGAGCCGATCATGTCGGTGCGCGTCTGCCCTTCGCCCAGCATCCCCGCCCACAGATACACCCGGATGGCGTCATAACTGCCCACCGCGGGAGGCAGGTCGATCTTCTGCTCAGAGCTCTGACCGCTCTTCTGGTCGCCTTTCTGCGGCTGTGGCTGGGCAGGCTGCGCACCGGGCGCCGGTGCGGGGTAGAAACCGTCGGACGGCACATAATCGACCCAATCCATGGCGAAGCCATGCCGTGAACTCTGTGCGAGAAGGCGCGGAATGTTCATGGCGATGGCGCCCCAGGGACCGGCCGACTGGATGGCAGAGAAGCGCTCAAAGATGAAGAGGGGCACATAGCTCGGGTTTACCGTCCATGTTCCCTTGTGCGTGAACAGCGCAGCGGGCCCGGGCATGAGCATCATTCCAAAGCCGGGCAGTTCGCCGACTTCCTGGCGGGCGATCAGGCCCATCATTTCGCGGCCGAGGCTGGAGTAGGCGGGATTGTTCCACAGGCGCCCCGCCTCAACCAGCGAGTAGGCGATCCATACGTCGGCATCCGCGGCCGGGGTGGGGTCAAGGGTTTTCCATTCACCCTCTTTGGACTTGCCCCACAACCATGCGGGCAGGTGCGTGGCCAGATCTCCTTGCGCCAGGTTGGCCTGGGTCCACTTGAGCACCTGTTCAAAGCGCGCCTGGTCGTTGCTTACCAGCGCGAAGAACAGGGCGTACGACTGTCCTTCCGAAGTGGTGCGCCCGCCACCCTGCGGATCAACGACTCGACCCTGGGCGTCAATGAAATGCGAGGCGTAAGCATTCCACAACGTCCAGGGTCCCTGCCTGCAGCCACCTGTGCCGCCGAGGAAAAAGAGGAAGGAAATGAGCAGGGCCAATCGTGAACGCATCTCCCGGGGGATCATTTTTAACGCATACCTCAAGTAAATTAAGCCATCCCGGTCGGTCGAGATATGCAGACGGTCATCCTGAGCGAAGTTGGGAGCACGTTGCGCTCCAAACGCAGTCGAAGGCCCTGCATTTCTTGCACAGGCGTCGCGATGGTGCCCTAGTCCGCAATCATCTTCAAGCGCGACCGCGCCTTCTGCCGCAGCCATTGCCGCGTCCAGATGGCGAACAGAAACGCCAGTACAAGTACGACCACCGCCGCGAGCCATGGCACTTCCATGAACCACAGAGTCAGTCTTGTCCACCAAGGCAGTATGCCCACATGGTATACCGCTGAACCCACCCGGAACGACTGGAACCGGGTACCCAGCAGCATGGAAACCGAACCCTGGATATCGCTGGCCTGCTGCACGTAGAGGAACGTCTGCATGAAGGGCTCGAAGGTTGCGGCATCCTTCAGCCGGATGGCGACCACGCTCCTGCTTCCGCCGATGGCATAGGGAGACTCGATGCCCTCGATCACCGCATCCGGAGAGCCCGTGGCGATGAGGTCGCCCGATTCGCTATGCTCCTCCGACTGCACCTTCCACCACGCACGATGTAGAGGAGCAAAGAAGCCCTGCGTATCATGCACCTGGATCTTGCCACCCTGCAGCGTCACCGGCAGGTGCGCCGCCAACTTGTCAAAACCCGGCTGATCCTCGCCCGTTCCGATCACCAGGAAATCCGTCCTCGCGCCTGGAACCAATGCATCGGCATTGGCCACTGTGACACGCAGCGCCGGAAATCCCGTCTGCCTTCCGAAGTGGCTCATCAGGGTGACGAACATCTCGATCTCCTGCTCGGTCGGCGTGGATGGCAACACAACAGTGGTCTCCGCCAGGTCGGCATAACGCGTGAACGGAAATCCCGCGTTGGCGAAGATCTCGAGGTTAGGCATGGGCGCGTAGTGCGGATAGCCCGAGAGGTCCAGGTACGAATCCCTCAGGATCGATCCCTGCATGTTGATCGGGGTGGTGTCCTGGCAGTTGCTTTTCTTGAGCAGCTGGAACGTGAAGTCAAAGGAGAGCGAATTCGAGAAGGGACGCAGGTTGACGACCGGCACGGGTACATCCAGCTGCATCCGGCGCGACGCTTCCTGTCCCGGAACCAGCGGCACCGACCCTAGAAACGCGTTGTTCACTCGGACCTGCATGCTGGAAATGGGCCCGATAGGGACGGAATTGTAGCGGTACGAGAGCCGCAAAACCGCATTGGGGCGTTCGTCGTAGAAGAGGTCGGGGGCCAGGCGGAAATACACGCTCAGCGGCGCGGAGCCGTCGCCCTGCAACTGCTCCGCGCTGGCATAATCGCCCAGGGATACTGTCTGATCGCTTCGCGCCCAGCGCGGCGCATCGTCGGCGGCACGCCGCGCAGGCAGGTTCAGTGTCTCGATGCTGGTCTGCGCTCCCTGTAGAAGATCGCTATGCAATGCCACGGCCTGGGCTGCGCGGATGGTCTGATCCGGATCGGGTCCGGCAATGACGAGCACTTTCCCGAACGGGTCATTGGGGTTGGTTCGCATGGCCACCGTCGGGGAATCGAGGATCGGCATGCCCAGGCCGGCAGGCAGATTCGACGCATTATCGGAGATGACGATGGCATTGCCGGGCGGGATGTCCCCGATGTGCACGGGGAAGCGCACCGGCCGGCCCTCGGACATCATGCCGAAGTAACTGGTGGCAATGCCCGCAGCCTGGATGGCCTTGATGGACGGCGCAGATGCGAAGATCACCGGCAGACTCAAGGGCTGCACCACCGCCGGATCAAGGAACGGAAGCGGGAGTTGCTTCAGGTCGTCGGCCAGAGGCAGCAGGTCGCCCTGGATATCGAGATAGGTACTGCGATGGACACGCGCCCAGAGTGTGGTGTTGGCCGGGTCCTCGCACTGCATGACGTAATGCCCGATGAACTGAACCGTCACCGCATTGTTGTGGATCATCAGTTCGGGCGGGATGTTGAATTCGGCCTCGCCGATCTGCGTCGAGGATCCGCCCGACCCGTTGGGTGTGGGCTGCACAGTCGCGAACAGCGTTCCGTTCATCATCAGCTTGATCATGCTCAACTGCGGAATCAGGCTCGGCGAAAAGGCATACGAGAGGTGAATCTTCGCGCTGCGCGGGACGTGGGTCTGCGGGAGGGTGAAGTAGACCGAATGGCTGCTGTCGATGCCGTGCAGATCGATCTGCGAGGAGCCGGCATCGGCAAGGCTGAATACGTCGCGAAACTGTCCGGGCGGCACAGGGGGAAGCGGACTCTTCAGCGAGAGCGAACCGGCCTGTTGCCCTTCGGCATTGACGGCCGCCTGCGCGTGCGAATGGAGCGCGGCGGCGCCTAGAATGATCGCGGCCAGCAGAATAGTAGAGCTGGTGGCCGGCAGGGTCCTCGCGGCCTTGGTCGCCTTCTTCTTCTGGGAGGCGAACAGGCTCTTGGCGGTGGTGATCAGCCCTTGCATGGAGATCTGGAAGATCCGGTGCAGGCTGCGCAATACATTATCGTTCTCGCGCGACTCGCCCCATCCCAGCCACGAATCCGCGCGCGAATACAACACCGTCGTCAAAACTTCCTGCTCGGGGATCGTAAGCTCCTGGAATTTCACGCGGAGCACTGTGCCCTCAGAAGAGACTACGCTGGCGCGCAGTTCGCTGTCCTCGCCCGGCAGCGGGAAGACCAGCCGCACCGGTGTCTGAGGCGCAATGTCCAGGGATTCGCCGAAGCGGATGCTGGTTCCGCCGGAAGACATGTCGATGGTCTCTCCGGCCACCAGTTGTCCGTCGGGCAGCTTGGCCATCACCGGCGTCACCATGGCAATGCGCACCGTGGCCCGCAACTGCTTCATCTCGCGCGCGACCGCGCACGTGACACCGAGAATGACGACGTTGAACAGGCACCAGACCACGTTCATCAGGACCGTGCCGGGACGGTCGCGATCCCAGATAAAGAACCGCGGAACCGCGATCAGGATGCCGGCCAGATTGAAGATCAGGAGAATCAGGAACGGCTGCGCGATCCGAGTATCGAAGAAAGTCCGCTTTACGATGCCGCCCTTGGCCGTCACATTGAACTTACCCAGCTTGGGGTTGATGAGCGCCATCATGGTGGGGAGCAGAATGTAGGGCGACAGTACGGTCTCGTAAATCTCGTTCCAGAACGAGTGCCGGTGCTCGCCCTGGATGCGCGAATTGGTCACGTTGGAGAGGATCAGGTGCGGCAGCGCGTAGGCCAGGATCGCGGCCCAATAGCCGGGCACGTTGGTGTGATTCAGCAAGAGGTAGATCAACGGCGCACTCAGGAAGATGAGCCGGGGAATTGCGTACAGGAAGTGCATCATCGCATTGAAGTAGCACAGCCGCTGGGGAAACTTCAGCCCCGCAGCGAAGAGCGGATTGTCGGTGCGCAGGATCTGGATCATGCCGCGGGCCCAGCGAATCCGCTGTCCCACGTGCGCTGAAAGGCGCTCGGTGGCCAGGCCGGCGGCCTGAGGGATGTTGATGTAGGCCGTACTCCAGCCGTTCATCTGCATGCGCAGAGAGGTGTGCGCATCCTCGGTGACGGTTTCAACGGCGATACCGCCGATTTCATCGAGAGCCGTGCGACGCAGCACCGCGCAAGAGCCGCAGAAGAAGGTGGCGTTCCAGAAATCGTTGCCGTCCTGCACGATTCCGTAGAACAGCTCGCCCTCGTTGGGAATGATGCGGAACTGCTGAAGGTTGCGCTCGAACGGATCGGGCGAATAGAAATGGTGCGGCGTCTGCAGCATGGCTAGCTTTTTGTCGCGCACGAACCAGCCCATGGTCATCTGCAGGAAGCTGCGGGTGGGCACGTGGTCACAGTCGAAGATAGCCACGAAGGGCGAGTTCATGCTCTTCAGCGCCGTGTTGATGTTGCCGGCCTTGGCGTGCTTGTTGTCGGGACGAATCTTGTAGCCGATACCGGCCTCGAACGCGAACCGCTCGAACTCCTTGCGCCGGCCGTCGTCGAGGATGTAGACGTGCAGCTTGTCCGCCGGCCAGTCAATGTTGAGCGCGCCGAGGGCGGTGTAGCGAACCACGTCGAGGGGCTCGTTGTAGGTGGGGATGAGGACGTCCACATGCGGCCACTCATTCGGATCGTCGGGGAGGGGCACGGGCGCGCGCCGCAGTGGCCAGATGGTCTGGAAATAGCCGAGAAACAGGATGAAGAAGGCGTAGGACTCGGCCAGCAAAAGGCAGGCGATAAAGAAGGCGTCCAACATCCCCCAGTGATTCGCGGGGTCGCGGAAGAACGCCACAGTCGTGGAAATGCGCCAATACCCGTAGCGGAACGTGCAGAACAGCGACATGATCATCAGCGTGAGCGTGATCAGGTACGAGTCGGAGCTGCGCGCCACCGCCAGTGCGATAAGCAGCGTCAAGAGCCCGCATACCGCCTGCTGAGGCCAGGTCAGAGGCAGAACAGCCAGAAAAGCGAAGATTCCGATGCCCGCCGCGAGGAACAAAAGACGGAGAGCCTTCGTTAATCCGTTTTCTCCGGCTCCGATGTCGAGCCAGAGGCCGGTTGGGGTCATTTTTCACTCCAGCGCACGCCGCGGAACCCGTGGGTAGCGGGGGCGGCCAGGCTTTTTACCCAACCCGCCAGATTGCCGTAGTCCTCGGCAACATTGGAGTTGGGGGCGTAGTCGACTACCGTCATACCCTCCGCGAGCGCCTCGCTGATGGCCGGGGTGCGGCGCAGCACAAACGGCAACAGGCGATCGCCGACTTGCTCGCGCAGCACTTCGCGCACATCCAGATGCAGCGGAAGAGACGGGTCGAACTGGTTGAGGACATAGTAAGGCCTGACGGGCTGACCTGACGCGCTGAGATTGTGCTGGAAGAAACTGTCGATCGAACTGACGCTCACCACCGAATTCATGTCCGGAACCACCGGAACCAGCACGGTGGGGGAGAGGCGCAGCACGCGGCGGGTGGTTGCACCGGACGCGGTGGCGAGGTCGATGATCACGCGCCCGGCGCTTCGCGAATGGCGCGAAATCTCCTGGGTGAGCGTCTCCTGGGGCGCGGCTTCCGGCCCCAGCGACTCGGGATCCACAGTAATCAACTGGACAGGCGCATCGCCACTGGTCGTGGGCGCAGTAAACGTCCGCAGAACACCGGGGCGCTGATCGCGCGCGCCAAAGAAGAATGGCAGGAGCCCAAAGGCCGCCGTGTCGACCAGCAGAATCCGCTCGCCTCGCGCCGACAACGCACGCCCAAGAGTGGCTACAAGGCTGGTCTTTCCCACACCGCCTGCCAGCGAAAACACCGCCAGGACCGGTGGCCGCTGCGTGCTCGACGCCGGAACAACTTCCGCCGAAGCCGTACTTCCGTTGAACAGCCCGTTCAATGCGAACCAGCGGGAAGTGAGACGATCGCGCGAAGCCTGGAGGGTATCTTCGGGAGCCGGGGGAACGAGGGGCTGTGCCGGCGCATCCGTGTTTTCGGTGGCGGAAAGCCAGGCGGGACGCGCAGCAGCCTCTCTCGTCTCGGCCGGAGCCCAGGGATTGCGAACCTGTAGAAAATGGTCCTCTCTTCCGCGGTATTGTTCTTCGCGCACCGGCACCGCCGGGGGCTGCGGGACTGGCGCATATCGCACCGGGTTGTCGGACCCGGCATAGAGGGGCTGGCCAACCGGCTGAGAGTAGTGGTGCTGATGAATCGGCTGCCCGGCAAGCGGGGAAGGGGCCGGCTGGCCGGAAGGGGCCGCATATGATCGCCCGTACGAAAAATCGGCAGGTGCCGGCTGATAGGTTTCGTTCGGCGTTTGAGCGGCGGGGCGAACGGCCTCCGCGGCACGCTGAGCAACCTGCTGTTCGGCCTTCAATGCCTGCTCCCTGGCCGCCTCTTCCTGTTTGCGCTGCGCTTCGGCCAGGATGGCAGCATCGGCTGCCGCTTTCGCATCGGCCTGCTTCTGCACTTCGGCCTCATCGCGGGCCCGGCGCCGCTCGGCCTCGATGGCTTCCTGTACCCTCTGCCGCGCCTTTTCACGCGTCTGCGCCCGAGACGCCGAGAAATCACGATATTTTGCCCCGTGCAGGTTGGCCCACGAATAGAGGGTCGCTACGTCTTCAGGCGTGTCATTTGGATCAAGAAGGGCTTTGCGATCAGTCATCTACCACCTTCATCCGGCACCCTCTCCGGCACCTAATGGGCCGCTTGCGTTCCTGTCTCGAAGATCGGCTGGACGCACTGCCAGATAGGGTGATCCTTGCCCCCAGATGCTATGGCCTGGCTGTCTTCGTAACAATAACACTTGTAACGTTACCTTTCTAACACTTTAGGGGTATTCCCAGGTCTGTTGTCAGACCGATAAGCCACCAGAATTTGCGGCGAATGCGTGGTTTTACATTTGTAAATACAGTTCCGATCTAGAATCCCGGCGTGATATTCATCTTCACTTGCCGCTCGCCTCGAATTCCAGTGTCCGCCTCCATTAATCAACTTGATTCCCATCCGTGTCCAACTGTCACGCTCAGCGGCGGGCAGCCATTAACCAGTGAGAGGTCGGGTCTGCGTTTCCAGAAAACCCGCACAACTCCCGAATTCCGTAGCTTGTTTGCTGTCTATGCTCTACACTTCTCTACAATCTCCTCTCCCCAGGGGAATTCTGTGCCAGTAATTCAGACAGAGCAGATTGTTCCGTTTGAGGCCGGCGACGGCTTCGAGTGCAACCTCATTCACGTAGAAGGGCACACTCCGCCCACCAAGGGCCCGGTGCTGCTGATTCACGGAGCCGGCGTGCGCGCCAACCTGTTTCGCGCCCCGGTGGACCGGACGATCGTCGACCACCTGATCGACTGCGGATACGACGTCTGGCTGGAGAACTGGCGTGCTTCGATTGATCTGA
>Ga0335069_10004192_pt1 | contig 21527 bp, 20 predicted proteins | sample Lox_Sample_11_FD_206714 | JGI IMG/M metagenome (GOLD analysis project Ga0335069, IMG submission 206714) | Soil microbial communities from Loxahatchee National Wildlife Refuge, Florida, United States - Lox_Sample_1.1 | ecosystem: Environmental > Terrestrial > Soil > Wetlands | place: USA...
TGGATGCGCTGGCGGCAGTGACCAACACGCGCGGTCAATCGCTTCGCGCCGCCCGAATGTGGGGTTCTGCCGAACGATTGCGGGAAGAAATTGGAGCGACGCTGCCACCAAGAGGCAGGCCCCGCTACGAGCAGCGCGTGGCCGCGGCACGCGCGGCCGTGAACGACGATGCAGCCTTCGACCGCGCTTGGCAGGAGGGCCGCGCAATGACGCTCGAGCAGGCGATCGAGCTTGCGCTGGAACAGGCTTTAGAGCGACAGTGACTGCTACTCCGGCGGAGGAGTTCCACCACGGGGTCAGTGTCATCGCAATGAAGCCAGTGCGCCTGCGCACGGGATATCGGTGAGCCAATCACGACGGCGAATGACGGCATTGGAGCAATGGATCAGCCGTCTGCTTCTGGCCGGTCAGAGACCTCGGCTTTGCCGATGCAGCCGACCGCTGCCTTACTTAGAGCGGTCATCGGAGCGCAGACGGCGGGTGTGAATCGACGAGCGGACGCTCAGCGCGCTGAGGAGGGTGTCGGCCCCGACCCTGAGTTGCCGTCCAAGTCGCTGCTTGGGCCCGCGCCGCTGCCTCGGCGCCGCGCATCGGCATCGACGTCAGCTGTGGATCGGATCGCGACCTGTCAGCAGGCGGCCGGCGTCTTCGAGCGCCCACGCGCTCTCGCGGTAGATCGATTCATGCGTGAACGCCGCAACGTGGGGCGTCGCGAGCACCCGCGGATGCGACACCAGTCGGTTGGGATGGCGCGGGGGCTCCACGGCGAATACGTCGAGGGCAGCACCGCGCAGAGCGCCGCGGTCCAGCGCATCGAGCAATGCCTGCTCGTCGACGAGCCGGCCGCGCGCGGTATTGACGAGCAGCGCGTCCCGCTTCATCACACCGAGCGCGGCGCGGCCTATCATCCCAGCCGTCTGTGCATTCATCTCGCAATGCAGCGACACGATATCGGCCGTTCGGAGCAGATCCTCCAATGAGGAAGGTTGCACGTCGAGCCGCGCTGCAGCCTCCGCATCGAAGCGCGGATCGAAGGCGACGATCTTTCCGCCGAAGGCGCGATAGCGCTTGGCAACCTCGCGCGCCACGGCGCCGAACCCCACGAGACCCAGCGTACGCCCCGCGAGCTCGCTGCCGAGAAGCTGGAAGTCACGCCACCCGCCCTCTTCCAGGCGCCGAATCAGCGCCGGAAGTCCGCGCAGCATCGCGAGGATCGAAGCAATGGTCATCTCCGCGACGCTGACCGCGTTGGCCCCCGGCGTCCAGAGCACGCGCACGCCGTGCTCGGCGGCAGCGTCTAAATCGACGTTGGAAGTCGGCTTCGAGCCGCCCTTGGCGATCACTCGGAGCTGCGGAGAAGCCTCGATCACGCGCCTCGTGATGTGGTCGCGCGAGTAGATCGCGACCGCATGGGCGCCCCGGACGAAGTCGACGAGCTCCTCCTCATCGAAGCGCGGACCGGGCCTCCCCTGCCGGATCGCGAATCGTCCGTCGAGCACCTCGAGAGCCGCGTCGGGAAACGGCTCCGGGATCGCCACGATCCAGGCGCTAGTCGCGCGCATGTCCTGCGGCCGACTCCGCGCGCGAGATGTCGGGGCACAGCTGCTCGAGACAGGCGATCGTCTCCTTCGAGACAGGATAGATCGGACGCCGGGTCGGACCGGCGGGCCGCCCCGCCATCGCGAGCGCGACCTTGAGCGGGCCCGGATTGGGCTCGCCGTAAATCACGCTGCACAGCGGCAGCAGGCTCAGTTGAATTTGCTGCGCCTCGTCCAGACGTCCGGCGGCAAACGCGTTGTGAAGTTTGCGCAGCAAGGCGGGTACCAGGGCTCCGAGCGAAAGCACCGCGCCGTGGCCGCCAAGAGCGAGCGTGGGGAGCACGTACTCGTCGAACCCTTGCAGGACGCGAAAGCCTCTCGGCGCCGAACGCAAGAGCTCGGCGCAAATCGCAAGATCGCCCGACGTTTCCTTGATGGCTACCAATGACGGTACCGCTAACAGGAGCTCTAGGATCGCGTCCGCGGAGAGGCGCACGCCGCTGCGTCCCGGTCCGTGGAAGAGCACCATCGGCATGTCCACACGCTCCGCAATCGTCTGAAAGTGAGCGCGCGTATGCGCGGGCTTCGTATTGATGAAATACGGAGGGATGACCATGATCGCGTCGGCGCCCGCGGATTTTGCATGGCGCCCGCACTCGACGATGTCCTCCTGGCGCGCCAGCAACGTCCCGATCACGACGGGGACGCGTCCTGCGGCCTCGTGCACCACGGCGTCGATCACCTGCTTATGCTCGTCGACTGTGAGCGACAACGGCTCGCCGGTCCCCCCCAAGGGACACAAGCCGCCGGCGCCGCTCGCGATGAGATGGCGCACGCTCGCCCTCATGGCGGGCAAGTCGAGCGCGCCGTCGTTGCGAAAGCACGTGACCATCGCCGTGATGATTCCCTCGATCGCCTTCACGTTCAACCTTTCAAATCATGGAATTTGCATGCAGACCCGCGCTGCGCCGCGGTGCATACTTCCTGCTTCCGACTTCCCCCGCGATGCCGTGACTCTATCCATGCTTCCCGCCACCGCCCGCCCCGCGTGGTCGGTCATCGATCTCGATGCCCTCGCCCATAACGTCCGGATCATCAGGTCGATGCTCCGGCCGACGGATCGCTTCTACGCGGTATGCAAGAACAACGCCTACGGCTGCGGCGCTCGCGAGACCGCCCAGACCATGCTGGCCGCCGGAGCCGATGCGTTCGCCGTTTCCGATCCGGAAGACGCCGAGCGCATTCGCGCTGCCGGTGTCAAGGCGCCGATCCTCCTGTACGCGAGCACATGTCCCGACGCCGCGCATGCCGTGGCCGAACTCGACCTCATCGCGACCGTCCACGACTTCGAGGGTCTCGACGCCTTTTCGCTGTTGCAGCGCCCCGTGCGTGTGCACGTCGAGGTCGACTGCGGATACGGCCGCCTGGGCTTCACTCCGTGCGAATACAAGGAAGCATTCGGCCGCCTGGCCCGCTCGCGGAACCTGCACGTGGTGGGGCTTTACACGCATCTCACGGAAGTCGAGAACGCGGCCGCCGTGCGCTGCCAGGCGGAGCTCTTCGAGCGCGCGAGCCGCGAGGCGCACGCTGCCGGATTCAGGGACATCGAGCGCATGGCGGCCAGCAGCCGTGTGATGCTCGGCTATCCCGAGCTCAATCTCAACGCCGTCAATCCCGGGCGCATGCTCTACGGCATGATCGAGGACCCGTGGCAGGGCAAAGCGGATCTCATGCCGGTTATCCGCGCGATCCATTCGCGCGTGCTGCAGGTGAAGACGATTCCGGCGTCCTTCGACTTCGACTGGCCGCGGCACCGCGCAGATCCCGGCACGCTGCGCACGGCGGTCATCGCCTTCGGCTTCAAGGATGGCCTGCCCCGTCAGCCGGCGGGTGGGACGGTGCTGATCCGCGGCCGCCGCGCGCCGATCATCGGCATGCGCGCTACCGAGCATACGGTCGTCGACGTCTCCGACATTCCAGACGTCGCCGCAGGCGACGAGGTCGTCATCGTGGGCGGTCAAGGCGCGGAGACGATCACCGGGCATGAAGCCGTCGCCACTTACAGGACGCCGATGATCGAGCTCTTGCCGCGCATGACGCTCAACACGTTGCGGGTCTATCGGCGCAACGGCGCGTGACGCGCGATCACAGGTAGTTGGCCTCTGAGAAGCGGCGCAGGAACGCTTTCAGCCGATCGCTCTCGGGATGATCAAGCACGTCGCGCGGCGCGCCCTGCTGCAGGATGCGGCCGCCGTCGAAGAACAGCAGCTGGTCGGCCACGTCACGGGCGAAGTGCATCTCGTGCGTGACGAGGATCATCGTCATCCCGTCCTGCGCGAGGTTGCGGATGACGCGCAGCACTTCGCCCACCAACTCGGGATCGAGCGCCGACGTCACCTCGTCGAACAGCATGACCTTGGGCTCCATCGCGAGCGCGCGGGCGATCGCTACGCGCTGTTGCTGCCCTCCCGACAGATTGGCAGGTAGCGAATCGAGCTTGTCCGACAATCCGACCTTGGCAAGGAGCGCTTCGGCGATGGTCCTCGCTTCCTGCCTCGCCATGCCTTTGGCGAGCACAGGCCCGCACATCACGTTCTCGACGACGGTCTTGTGGGGAAACAGATTGAAGCTCTGGAACACCATGCCGACTTCCTGGCGGTGCCGCGCGATCGTCTTGTCGTTCTGGGGCACCCGGGCGCCGTCTGGCCGCAGGTCGTAGCCGACGCTTTCGCCGCCCACACGGATGGTGCCGGCCTGGAAGTTTTCCAGGAAGTTGATGCATCGAAGGATCGTCGACTTGCCGGACCCACTCGCTCCGATGATCGCCGCGACCTCGCCCTGTCCCACGTCGAACGAGACACCTTTCAGCACCTCGAGCGAGCCGTAGCTCTTCACGACGTTGCGCACTTCGATCATCGCGGTCATGGCGGGCGCTAATGCACGATCGCCGCCCGCTTTTCGAGCCGGCGCGACAGGAGCGACATGGGATAGCAAATGATGAAGTAGGCCGCCATCACCGCACCGAAGATCTCGAACGTGGCGAGCGTGCGCTCGACGATCTCCTTCGCCGCGTACGTGAGCTCCCACGCCCCGACGATGGCGGCATACGACGTGCTCTTCACGATGACGATCGACGTGTTGAGCCACGGCGGAATCGACGACTTCATCGCCTGTGGCAGCAGGATGTGGAACACCGTCGGAATCCTCGCGATGCCGAGGCTGCGCGCCGCTTCCAGCTGGCCACGGGGGACGGCGGCCAGGGCGCCGCGCATGACGTCCGTGTAGAACGCGGCCGCGTACAGCGTGAGCGCAACCGTCACCGCGGCGAAGCTCGACACGCGGTAGCCGACCGCGGGAAACGCATAGTAGGTGATGAACATGATCACCAGCACGGGAATGCCACGAGTGACGAAGATGAAAGCGTCGATTGCACCCCGCACCACCGTGCTCCTCGACCCTGCGGCGAGCCCGAGGCCCAAGCCGAGAACGGAACCGATCGCGATGGCGAGCGCGGCCATGACGACGGTGTCGAGCGCGCCCTTGGCGAGGTAAGGGAGGCTCTGCGTCAGCACGCTCATCGTTACGCCGACATCGCCCGCGTCCGGTTCTCAATCCAGCGCACGACAAGGCCGAGGACGACCGTCAGCGCGAGGTAGAACGACGCTACAACGAGGAATACCTCGAACGAGGCAGCATTTCGCTCGAGGATGATCTTGCCCGTGAGGGTGAGGTCGAGCACGGCGATACCTGATACGACCGACGTGTCCTTGACGAGGATGATGAGCTGGTTGCCGATCGGCGCTGCGACCTTGACGGCAGCCTGCGGCAGGATGAGATGCCACATCGCGGTCGAATCGGCGATGCCGAGTGCGCGCGACGCCTCCCACTGCCGCCGGCTGATCGTCTCGATGGCGCCGCGAAACGTCTCCGCCAAGAACGCAGAGTGCTGGAGCGCGATCGCGAGCACGCCGCAATAAAGGCCGTCGAGCCGCCAGCCGAGCATGGGCAGCGCGAAGTACAGCATGAACATCTGCAGCAGGAGCGGCGTATTGCGCATGATCTCGATCCACGAGCCGATCAGCGCGCTGACCGGCTTGGGCGCGTACATGCGCAATACCGCGATGACGACCCCCAGGACGACGGCCAAGGGCAGGGACAGCGCCGCGATGGTGACCGTGACGCCCAGCGCTTCGAGCATCTGCGGATAAATGCTGGCGATCAGCCGCAGCTTGATCAGCCACCAGTCCATCGCTGCGCCCCTGCCCTTACCGCTTAGCGCTTGAAGTAGTACTTGGTGTGGTTAGGCTGCGTGCCGAACCACTTCTCGTAGATCGCCGAATAGTCGTTGAAAAGGCTTCCGCCCGTCATCTCGCCGATCAGCGTGTCGATGGCAAGCCACATCTTGAAGTCACCCATCTTCATGAACACCGCGTTGTTGGTCGGCGGCACGAGGGGCTCCTCGAGGATGCGCATGTCGGGATTCTGCTTGACGTACCACTGCGCCACCGGCGTGTCGAGCTGCGCGCCATCCGCCCGGTTCGACTTCACGGCAGTGAACTGCGCCGCGATTGAATCGAAAATCTGGGTCTTGGCCTTCGGGAAGAACTTCTTCGCGCGCTCCGCCTGCTGCGGGTTGGTCAAGAGCGCGGTCGTGTACTTGGCATCGTCGAGGTCCTTCAGTCGCTTGAACGACGAGTCCTTGCGCACGACCATCACGATCCCACTGTCGATGTAGGGCCGCGTGAATGCCACGCGCAACACGCGGTCAGGCAGGATGGTCGTGACCTGAATGCCGATGTCGACGGCGCCGGACTCCACGTTCGGCCAGCGGGCGGCGAACCCTTGCTTGACGAATTCAATGCGCTTGGGTGAGTCATCGCCGTTGAACAGCTGCTTCGCGAGCAGCTTGGCAATGTCGATGTCGAAGCCCACGAGCTCGCCCTTGTCGTCGATGAACCCGAACGGCGGCGCCTCGGACGACACGCCCACGATAAGCTTGCCGCGCGCGAGAATCTCGTCGAGCCGGGATTTCTCCTGTGCCTGCGCTGCGCCGGTCGCCGCCAGCCCGACGAGCGCAAGTGTTGCGATGAGCTTTTTCAGCATGACCCGATCTCCTCCATTGAACAGACGGTTGAACTGAACGTTCCTGCTACGGCTTTTCGAGCTCCAGCCTTCCGTCGCGCACGTAAAGGTCGCGCGTCGTGAGTCCCTTGCGCTTTCCATTCGGCACGTCGATCCAGTACCGCACCAGGTGGCGCTTCTGCGTGGCGCTGTCGCGGTACTCGGTGCGCGAGTGCATCACGGTGAAGTTGTTCACGTACTGTATGTCCCCCTTGCGCATCTCCATGTGCAACTGATACTCGGGACGTGCCATCACGGCGTCGGTGTAGTCCATTGCCTCGATTTGCCGCGCCGAGAACACGATGCCTTCTTCGGCCGACCACAGCGACTGGTTGCGATCGTACGTGCAATGCAGCAGCCCGTCATAGAAGGCGAACACCGGTATCGGCGCCGGCGATATCGGATTGTCGCCGGGCGCGTGCTCGCCGCGCCGGTGATGGTGGAATCCCTCGAGGAGGATAGCGTAGAGATCCGGGCGCTCGGCGAGAATCGCGTTGCTCACGGCACCCGAGCTCGTTAGTACGCTCTGTCCTCCGTCGACCGCGCTCTGCAGGCACAGCAGGCCGGTAAGCACGGCGCCGTCGGTGTGAAAGCGCAGCATCGCGTTGCTGTGATAGCCGCGGACGTCCTTGCCGTACGCGAGTCCCATGTCCTTGACGTCGGCCTTCATCGCACCGGCGTAGCTCTGGTCGACGAGCTTGCCCAAGTGCGCGGACACGCCCGCGTAGCCGATGAGGCTCTCCTCATAAGTGAAGCGGTCGACGGGAAAGTCGCCGATCACGGAAAAGCCGGCGCCGTTCTCGAGGTCGTCGAAGACCTCGCGCAGCATCGACCGCGTCCTGGGCAGCGGAAAGTCGGTGATTCCCACGTCGGTGTAGGTCTTGCCCGCGGCAACCGCCTTGCGCACGCCGGCTTCGATCTCGTCCTGGCATCCGTCGCTCAAAGGACGTACCCAGGATCGCGAAGCGCCGAGATCGGCAGCGAGCCATACGCTCCTATCGTGGACGATCATGGGAGGCGTCGATTTCATGCGGCTCGTTCCTGTCGCGCGCGCCTTGCGTGGCGATTCACTCGTCGTCCGAGATGGCTGCCGCGATTTCAGCCGCGGCCGACTGCATGAGGGGCCGGTGGTTCTTCAACTGCTCGACGGATACGCGCGCGTCGGGCGCCGACACGCCGAGCCCGGCGATGAGACGGCCGCTTCTCGTCCGTATCGGTACGGCGCAGCCCACCACCCCGACGACCAGTTCGCCGACCGTGATGGCCCAGCCTTCCTGCCGCACCTTGCGCAGGGCGGTACGAAGCGCCTGGGGCGAAACGATCGTCGACGGCGTCATGCGTTTCAAATCCGCGCGCGCGATCCACAAATCGAGGTCCGCCGCGGTCATGTCGGCAAGGAACAGCTTCCCCGTCGACGTGCAGTGCATCGGAGCGCGACCGCCCTGCTCGAAGTAGAGGCCATCGGCGCGTTGCACCGTCGCCGAGTCGACATACACGATCTCGTCGTCGAACCGCCGGCCGATCTGGCAGTGCTCGCCGAGGCGCTTGGCAAGTGTCACGAGTATGTGACGCGGCCTGTCGGCGCGCAACGCCCCCTCGAGCGACGCCATGCCGAGCCGCACGAGCTCGCGCCCGACCACGAGCTTCTTCGATCCGAGCGCCCGGCTCAAGAGCCCGCGGCGCTCGAGCTGCGCGACGAGGCGATGGGCGGTGGGGACGGGTAGACCGCACTCGGCCGCGATCTCCGTCACCGAAATCGGCCGGGAAGCGTCCGCAACAGCGCTCAGGACCGCGACGGCGCGATCGAGTGGCTGATCGGTCGTCGTCTCCGTCGCGTCGGCCGTCGACCTCGAAAGAAGTGCTTGACCGCTGTTCATGGGTTGAAAAACAATAACCGAAAATAGGAAGAAAATCTTCCATTTTTCAAAATTCCATCCACGGACCCTTACGCCTACGGCCTCGAAGCGCAACGAAGGAGATCGTCATTCAAGCGAAGGACGAACGGACCAAAGAATCGAAGGCGCATTCCTCGCCACGTCGCGGCCCCATCGTCGGCCTGCGGGTGCTCGACGCGGGCAACATGATCGCGGGGCCGCTTGCGGCCACGCAGCTCGCCGACTTCGGCGCCGACGTGATCAAGGTCGAATTGCCGGGCGTCGGCGACTCGATGCGGCACTGGGCGCCCATGAAGGACGGGCGCTCGCTGTGGTGGAAGGTCATCGGTCGCAACAAGCGCCTCATCACGCTCGCCCTTTCGAAGCCGCGCGGGCAGGCGCTGTTCAAGGAGCTCGTCCGCCACACCGACATCCTCATCGAGAACTTCCGGCCCGGGACCTTCGAGCGCTGGGGCTTGGGCTTCGGCGACCTGTCGAAGATCAATTCCCGGCTCGTCATGGTGCGCCTGTCCGGATTCGGACAGACGGGGCCTTACGCCAGGCGCGGCGGCTACGGCACGATCGCAGAGGCGTTCTCGGGCATCCCCTCGTTCACGGGGTTTGCGGATCGGCCGCCCACGCTCCCCGGCTTCCCGATGGCCGATTCGGTGGCGTCGACCTTCGCGGCCATGGCTGCCATGTTCGCCATCTACAACCGCGACAACGGCGGCACCGGGCAGGAAATCGACGTGAGCTTGTACGAGCCGCTGTTCCGGCTCGTCGAATCGCAGGTGATCGGCTTCGACCAGCTCGGAATCGTCAAGACGCGGCAGGGCAACCGGCTCGCCGAAGACTCGCCCCGCAACACCTACGAGACGCGCGATGGCCGGTGGATCGGGATCTCCGCAAGCTCGCAGCGCACGTTCGAACGGCTTGCGGCGGCCATGGGAATGCCGGAGCTCGCGACCGATCCCCGGTTCCTCGACAACAAGCTACGGTGCGACAACGACGTTGCCCTCGACGAGATCATCGGACGTTGGTTTCGCGAGCGCGACTGCGATGCGGTCATGGAGCTCTTCGAGGAGGCGGAGGTGGTCGCGGGCCCGGTGCTCGACATCCGCGACATCGTCGAGGATCCGCAATACATCGCGAGGCAGAATATCGTATCGGTGCCCGACGACGACTTCGGCAGCGTCCGTATGCAAGGCGTCGTGCCGCGCTTCGTCGGCACGCCGGGCGAGGTGCGCCACTCGGGCAGGAGCCTCGGCGCGGACAACGAGGATGTCTACATGAACGTCCTCGGGCTCGGCAAGGCCGAGATCGAAGAGCTCGAGCGCGAAGGAATCGTCTAAGATGAAACTGCTCCAACGCTCGCTGCGCCCCGAGGGGGCGTGTCGGTGGGTCGGGGCGGCCCTTCCCCACTGACATGGCCTCCGTCTTCGAAGGCGTCCGCATCGTCGGCGCCGGCCAGACCGCCTACGCCAAGCGCTCGCCCGACACGGTGCAGAAGCTTCTGTACGTTGCCGGGACCGCGGCGTTGCGCGACGCCGGCCTCGACTGGTCGCGCGTCGATGGGCTCGCCGTGACGTCGTTCATGCTCCCTCCGGACAACGTCGCCACCGTCGCCGAGCACTTGGGCATCGAAGCGCGGTTCCTGTTCCAGGGGCTGTATGGCGGCGCCTCGGGCGTGATCGGAATGGCGCACGCGGCACGGGCCATTCGCGACGGCAGTTGCGACGTCGTCGTCGTCGCAGCCGCCGATGCCTTCGACGTCAGCTCCCACAACGAGACGCTCGACCGGTTCAACGGATCGGTGCGCGACTTCATGTCGCCACAAGGCTTCGGCGGTGCCAACGGTATGTTCGCGTTGCACACGCGGCTCTACATGGAGCGGCACGGCGCCACGCGCGAGGACTTCGGACGCTTCTGCATCGCGCTTCGCACGAACGCGCTCCTCAATCCCAACGCGCTGTTCAAGGTGCCGTTGACGATGGCCGACTATCTCAACGCCAAGCCCATCGCCGATCCCTTGCGCCTCTACGACTGCGTGCTTCCGTGCGTTGGGGCAGACGCGATCGTCCTCGTCTCCGAGCGCATCGCGCGCGATCTCGGAGGACCGTCCCTGCGCATTCTCGCCTCCGAGGAGATTCACAATCACCCCGCGAACGATGTCTATGCCACGCCGGGCGGTTGGGCGGGCCTTGCCGACAGGCTCTATGCACGTGCCGGCTGCGGCGTCAGGGATCTGCACTTCGCGCAGCTGTACGACGACTACCCGGTCATGTGCTTCGTGCAGATGGAGGGATTGGGCATCTGCCCGCCGGGTACGGCGCATCGCTTCGTCCGCGACACGGACATCACCACGCGCGGGACGTTTCCGATCAACACGGGCGGCGGGCAGCTGTCGGCCGGCCAGGCCGGTGCTGCGGGGGGCACCATCGGCGTGTACGAAGCGGTGACGCAATTGCTGGGCCGCGCCGGCGCGCGGCAGGTCAAGTGCGAGCGCGGGCTCGTGGCGGGCTACGGAATGATCGCCTACGGTCGCGGATTGAGCTCGAGCGCCGCGATCCTCGAGCGCGTGCAATAGAAAACGCCGTGACGAATTCCAAACCAGCCACCCCAGTGAAGCCGCAACCGCGCGTGACCGAGCTCACGCGTCCCTATTGGGAAGGCGCGAACGATGGACGCCTCATGATTCAGCGCTGCGAGGATCCGGCCTGCGCGAAGGCGGTCTTCTACCCTCGCGTGTGCTGTCCGTATTGCCAGGGTAGCAAGCTCACTTGGTTTCGCGCCGCGGGAAACGGATCGATCATTACCCACACCACGGTGCGCCGTCCGCATCACGACGGCTTTGCCGCGTCCGCACCCTACGTTTTCGCCGCGGTCGAGATCGAGGAAGGCGCCTGCATCTACGCGGAGATCCCCGACGCGCCACTCGAGGGTGAATCGCTCATCGGGCGCCGGGTGATGGTCGACTTCGTCCACCATGGGCCGCAGCGCCGCATGCCGGTATTCCGCCTGCAGGATTGAAGATGACCGAGGAATCCGTGGCAGCGCCGGACGACGCGCTCGACTTCGGCTCCGAGAACACCTCGCCCGTGCACCCGGCGTTCGTCGAGGCGATCACCGCCGCCAACGTCGGTTTCGCCACGAACTTCGAGGACGAATCGTGGACGCGCAGCGCCCTGTCGCGCTTGCGTGCGTTCTTCGAGCACGATTCGCTCGAAGCCTTTACGGTGTCGACGGGCACGGCGGCGAACGCCATCGCGCTCGGCGCCTTGGTGCCGCCGTACGGCTCCATCCTTTGTCACTGGGACGCGCACATTGAGACGGACGAGTGCGGCGCGCCCGAAATGTTCAGCTTCGGCGCCCGCCAGATTCCGCTGCCGGGCGAGCATGGGCGGATTTCACCGGCGGCGCTCGTCAAGCACCTGTCGCAAGCGCGCATCGGCATCGTGCATGCCCTGCAACCCGCGGCACTGAGCCTAACGAACCTCACAGAGGCAGGCACCGCGTACAGCGTTGCGCAAATCCAGGAGCTCGCGGGTATCGCGCGCAAGTACGGCCTCGGCGTGCACATGGACGGCGCACGCTTTGCCAACGCGGCTGCTGCGACAGGCGCTGGGCCCAAGGCGCTGACCTGGGCCGCGGGGGTCGACGTGCTGACGCTCGGTACGACGAAGAGCGGCTCCTTCGGCGTCGAGACGATCGTCTCGTTCAATCCTCGCTACAACACGCCGCTTGCCTTTCTGCGCAAGCGATCCGGTCATCTCGCACCCAAGAGCCGATTTTTCGCGGCCCAGCTCCTGGCCTACATGGATCACGAGCTTTGGCTTGCGAACGCGCGCAGCGCCAACGAAAAGGCGCGACGTTTGAGCGAAGGATTGCTTCGCGTGGCCGGCGCTTCGCTGGTGCATCCGACTGAAGGCAACGAAGTGTTCGTCCAGTTGCCGGAGCACGTAACGCAAGCGCTGGTCGACCACGGCTGCCGTTTCCAGCGAGGCTGGCGGCACGAGCCGCCGCATCACCGCTTCGTCTGCTCGTGGGCCACAACCGAGCGGCACGTCGATGACGTGGTGGCGATCGCGCTCGCTGCCACGCCGCGGCAAGGATGATGCCGGGGTGAATAGGACCGTCGGTCTCCTCTGCCTCATCATCTTCGTCAACACGCTCTCAATCGGAGCGTTCCCCGTTCTCCTTCCCGAGATCGGCCGCAGCAACGGCGTCGAGTACTTCGCCCTGGGAGCAATCGCTGGCGCCTTCGGCCTCGCGAGGGTGTTTGCCGACATCCCGGCGGGGCTCTTTATCACCCACCATCTGCGACGCGCGCTCGTCATCGGCGTCGTGTCGGTGGCTGCCGGAGTGATCTGCCTCGGTGTCGGCGGGCCGTATGCAATGCTCGTGACGGGACGCACTCTCAGCGGCATTGGTCATGCTCTGTCCATGCTCGGCGGATTGACGGCGATCATTCGTTACGGGCCGGCGGGCTCCCGCGGCCTGTCGCTCAATGCGTTCGAGATGAGTGGGATGCTCGGCGTACTGTGCGGCATGATCGCCGCCGGGTTTCTTCCCGAGCGCTGGCCCTGGAACGTGACCTTCCTCGCAGCGTCCGCGCCGCAAGCGCTCGCGCTCGCGTTGCTCGCGCCGGTGCTCCGAACACTTCCGGCGGACACCAACGCGGGACGCACGCGTCTCCTCTTCTCACGTGGAGAGGCCGATGGCGGCGGCGGCTCGCGAGCGAGGATATCTCGCACGACCATCGTCGCATTCGTGGGCGGCTGCGTGATCGCGGTCGCCTGGTCGTCGACGGGGCAGTTCGTTTTGCCGATCCGCGCGAGCCGCGACTTCGATCTCGGTCGCGAGAGCGTGGCGCTTCTGCTGTCAATACCGCAGGTCTTCGACGTGTTGCTGCTGCTGCCCGTTGGCCTGCTGGCCGACCGCACGTCGCACGCGCGCGTGCTTGCGATCGTGCTCGTGTCGATGGCGGCCGGTGTCGTTGCCATCGGCTTCGGCTCCATGCCGGTGGTGATCGTGGGCTGTGGGTTGTTTGGGATGGGACTCGCGGGGTGGATGCTTCCGGTATCGCTCATCAATCAGGAGGGTTCGGCGCGCGGGGCGTCATGGCGCACTGCGCTGTACCGGACGGGCGTCGATGCCGGCGTATTTCTTGGGCCGGTGCTGAGCGGCCTCCTCATCCAGTTCGACGTGCTGTGGATGCTCACCGCGACGACGACGGCCGGGCTGTTGGGTCTAAGCGCAATGCTCTACCGAGTGCCGAATCATCGCGAGCGTTAAAGATCCTGTACCCGATCTAGAACCGCTCAGGAGCTGAGTTTTCCGGGTCCGCCAGATCGTCGATGTGGTAGCGAATGCCCTTCCCGCGGCCGCGAAACTTGGGCTCCCCACCGGCGGCGCGCCACGCCTCGAGCGTCCGAGGCTTGACTCCTAGGTGTGCGGGGGCCTGCATAGGGGTAAACCAAACGCGATGCGACCGCAAGAGCGCACAGAAATCGCTTGGTCGGATAGCCGTCAGAGCAGCGGCCGGGTCAATCACAAGTATCTCCAACGGCCCCGTAGGCAGACTGTGGCCAAATGCGGTGTACGTGCACAAATTGCATGCGGCGAGCCCCTCCAGAAACGCCTTCATCGTCGTAGTCATCCAGTACGGGAACTTTCCGTCATAGCCATCCGGCTTTGGGTACCGACCAGTCCGCAGCCCGGCGTAGAGTGTGGAGTGTGAGCACGCGAGTATCGCCAGCAAGTGAGCCACCCTCAGGCGTCCCACTTGATCCAGTCCAATCACAGGTGCTTTCGGGACGCCCCAGCCTCGTTTCGGGGGCGACATCACGGGGCCCCACTATCCTGCAAATCGCTCATGCAAGTCTCCTCTGCGGGACAACAAAGGCCCGCCGATTAACGATTGCTCCGGCGATGCTGCATCACGGAAGTCCCGTCGGGCCGGAGTGCCAAGTTGGGCATTGCGCCCACCCCGTCGGGCTGCCAGAGAGATTCTGGTCTAGCCCACGCACTCCTTGCTGACGGATGAAGAACTACTACATAGTACTAGGCTGTCGTCAAGTGACCTTCGCCTGATCAACCAGCTCCAGTGACTGCGTCAACGCAGACTAACGCCCTTTGTGAATTCTGGGGTGTAGATACGAGCGGATTGCGGAGGTCTCGTCAATCGCTGCCAGTAGGCCCAGAGCTCGAAGGCGTGCGCCCGCCGTGCCGACCGCGGCGGACCCGGTCGCGGATGAACTCTGTTTCGCCGACGCGCGGCTGTGCGCGGCTACGTTTGCGCCTCGCCGTCTTCCGACGTCCCGCGTGCGGACCTCGAAATTCGCCCGCGTTTCGCCGATAATGCCAGCTACTGCAACGCTCACCGGAAATCCGGGGATAGCCCATGGTCGACGACCTCGTCGTGGATCTGTCGCGCTGGCAATTCGCGGCGACCGCGCTCTACCACTTCCTGTTCGTGCCGCTCACCCTGGGGCTGTCGGTCATGCTCGCGGCGATGGAGACCGTGTACGTCACCACGGGTCGCGCCATCTACCGCGAGATGACGCAGTTCTGGAGCAAGCTGTTCCTCGTCAACTTCGCGCTCGGGGTGGCGACGGGCCTCACGATGGAGTTCCAGTTCGGCACCAACTGGTCGTACTACTCGAGCTTCGTCGGCGACACGTTCGGCGCGCCTCTCGCGATCGAGGGACTCATGGCGTTCTTCATGGAGTCCACGTTCGTGGGCCTCATGGTGTTCGGCTGGGAGCGGCTGACCCGGGGCCAGCACCTCATCGTCACGTACCTCGTGGCGCTCGGCTCGAACCTCTCAGCGCTGTGGATCCTCGTGGCCAACAGTTTCATGCAGCATCCGCAGGGCGCGCGCTTCAATCCCGTCACGATGCGCATGGAGCTCGAGAGCTTCGGCAGCCTGTTCTTCAACCCGGACGCGCAGGCGAAGTTCGTGCACACGAGCATCGCCGGCTACGTGACGGCGGCCATCTTCGTGGCGGGGATCAGCGCGTACTACCTGCTGCGCAACCGCCATGTCGAGTTCGCGCGCCGCTCCTTCCGCATGGCGGCGCTGTTCGGCACGCTCGCGACCGCGGGCGTGCTCACGCTCGGCGACGCCCTGGGCTTCGTCGGCGCTCACGCGCAGCCGACCAAGCTCGCCGCGATGGAGGCGCTGTGGACCACGCAGAGCGCTCCGATGCCCTTCAACGCGGTAGCGCTCCCGTCGCAGGCGCAGCAGCGCAACTTGGTGGAGATCCAGGTGCCGGCGCTTCTGTCGATCCTCGTGACGCACTCGTTGAGCGGGACCGTTCCCGCCGTGGACGTCCTGGAGCCGCAGGCCGACAAGCGCATCCGCAACGGTATTCCGGCGGTCGTCGCGCTCAAGAGGCTGAGCGAGTCGCCGGGCGACAAGGACGCGCTCACGCAGTTCGAGGCGCACGGCGCGGACCTGGGCTACGGCTTCCTCGCCCAGCGCTACGCGCCGGACGGAGACGTTACGAAGCTCACCGACGCCGATATCGCGAGGGCCGCGCGCGACACCATCCCAGAGGTCTGGCTCGTGTTCTGGTCGTTCCGCGTGATGGTCGGGCTCGGCCTCGCGATGCTCGCCTACTTCGTCCTGGCGGCGATGTTCACGCTGCGTAACCGCATCGAGCGCGAGCGTTGGTTCCTGCGCGTGGCAGTCTGGATGATCCCGGTGCCATTCATCGCCTGCGAGATGGGATGGCTCGTCGCCGAGAGCGGGCGGCAGCCATGGTCGGTCTTCGAGACGCTGCCGACCTGGCTCGCCGCGTCCACGCACAGCGTGGCGTACATGATCTTCTCCCTGTCGGGCTTCGTCGCCCTGTACACCATTTTCATCATCGTGGAGATGTACCTCATGTTCCGGTTCGCGCGCGAGGGACCGGTCGGCCATGGACCGGAAGCCGGCGCCGCCGCCCCTGTTGCGGCGATCGCAGGCTGAGGGAGGAGGCGAGCATGGAGATCTACCTCGTTCTCAAGGCGCTATGGTGGCTGCTGCTCGGCGTGCTGCTGATGGGCCTCGCCGCGATGGTCGGCACGGACATGGGCGTGGGCACGATCCTGCGCTACGTCGGCCGCAGCGACGACGAGCGTCGCGTCGCGCTCAACATCATCGGCCCGCATTGGGACGGCAACCAGGTGTGGTTCATCCTGGGCGGGGGCGCGATCTTCGCCGCCTGGCCGCTCGTGTACGCGACGGCGTTCTCCGGCCTCTACATCGTGATGCTCGTGCTGCTGTGGAGCATGATCGTGCGCCCGCTCGGCTTCGAGTACCGCAGCAAGCTCGCGTCGCCGCGCTGGCGCAACGGCTGGGACTGGTGTCTGTTCGTGAGCGGCTTCGTGCCGATGCTCGTATTCGGAGCCGCGATAGGCAACATGCTCCAGGGCGTGCCGTTCCACTTCGACTGGCGGCTGACGTCGTTCTATACCGGGAGCTTCATCGCGCTGTTCAATCCGCTGGCCATCCTCTGCGGGCTCCTGTCGGTCGCCATGTCGGTGTACATGGGCGCCGCGATGATCGCGATGCGCAGCGAGGGCCCGATGGCCGGCCGCGCGCAAGGGATTGCGCGCCTTGCCGCCCTCGTCGCGATCGCCCTGTTCACGATCGGCGGGATCTGGGTGGGCTTCCTCGACGGCTATCGACTCGTGCGATCGCCCGATCCGTGGCTCGCGCAAACGCCGCTCCAGCAGACCGTCGAGCGCGAGTCGGGACGCTGGCTCGCTAATTTCCGCTCCGCGCCGATCCTCTGGCTCGTTCCCGCGCTGGGCTACGTCGGCATCCTCGGCGGCCTCATGGCGCTGCGAAGCGGGCGCGGTCATCTTGCGTGGTGGTCGGGCGCGCTGGGCTGGATCGGCATCATCGGCACCGCCGGCGCGGCCATGTTCCCGTTCATGATGCCGTCGAGCTCGAACCCGTCGCACAGCCTGACTGTGTGGAACGCGTCCTCGAGCGAGCGCACCCTCGCGTGGATGGTCGGCTTCACCGTTATCTTCATGCCGCTGGTCGTGTGGTACACGAGCTGGGCGTTCTGGGTGATGCGCGGCAAGATGAGCGCCGAGCGCGTCCGCTCCTCCGAGCACGCCTACTAGGAAGGGACCCCTGGAGCCGACCATGAGCCTGCCGATTCGCTTCATCGTCGCGTTACTGCTGACTTGCCTGGTGATCCTCATCGCGGTCATCCTCGGCGACTACGGGCCGTGGTACTTCTCATGGCTGCTCGGCACCGGATTCATGGTGCTGGTCGCCGCCGCCGGCGCGGTGCTGCTGGACGCGCAGGACGAGGCGCGCCGCGCCGCCGCCGGCAGCCGATCCCGCTAGCCGACGGGCAGGGGCCGCGTGGCGACGCGTCCGCCCTCGATGAGAACGACCTCGTCGACCAGTGCGCGCAGCGCTGCGAGATCATGCGTGACGAGCAGGACCGTGCGATTGCGCGCGAGTGCGGAAAGCGACTCGAGCATCGCCTGCGCCGTGGGCGCGTCGAGGCTCTCGGTCGGCTCGTCGAGCAGCAGGATCGGGGCATCGCGCAGCAGCGCGCGCGCGACCGCCACGCGGCGCGCCTGGCCTGCTGACAGCCTTACGCCGGTCTCGCCGACCCAGGTGGCGTAGCCCTGGGGAAGCGAGGCGACGAAGTCGTGGATCTGTGCGCCTTGGGCTGCACGCACCACGGCCGCCTCGTCCGCATCCGGGTCGGCCAATCGCAGGTTGTCGAGGATCGTCGCGTTGAACAGGTACGTGTCCTGCGACACGACGCACATCATCCGGCGCAGCTCGGATGGCGCGTAGCGGCGAAGGTCGTGCCCTCCCAGGCGCACCTGACCGGACTCGAACTCGTGGAAGCGCAAGAGCACATTGACGAGACTGCTCTTGCCTGCGCCGGATGGACCGATTATCCCGACGCGGGTGCCGTTCGCCACCTCGAGGTCGATGCCGTCGAGCGCCCAGGGGCCGTCCGGATCGTAGCGCATGCGCACGCCGCGCATCGCGAAGCCGAAATCGCGGGGCTTTGGCGAAGGGGTGGAAGGCAACTCGATGGGCGAAGGCGCATCGGCCAGCGCGAAGATGCGGCGCGCCGCGGCGACCGTTTCGCCCAGACGGTGGAAGGCGGCCGGCAGCGGTCCGACGGCCTCGAAGCTGGCGAGCACGGCGAGGGCGAGCATCGGCACTTCCGCCGGATCGAGTTCGCCGCGACCGACGAGCGCGATGGCCACGAGGGCGGTTCCCCACATCGCGAGGCTCGCGCACATCGCGGCCGCGGCCTCCGACCGCGCGGACTGGCGGGCGAGGCGCCGCTGCGCATCGAGCGCGCGCCGTGTGAGCTTCGCGACTCTCGCCGCCGCGCGGGCGCTGCCGCCGTATACGGCGAGGTCCGCCATGCCCTGTACGGCGTCGAGCACGGCCACGCGCAGCGCCGCGCGTGTTTCGACCAGTGCGACGCCGGGCTCGCGGCCGGCGCTGCGAGCGGCTAGCGGGACGGCGATCCCCGCGGCAAGCAGTAGCGCGAGCGCGATTGCCGCGATTGCGACGCTGTAGGTGCAGAGGACAGCCGTGACGACGGCGGCGCCGGTCGCGGCGACGGCGGCCGGTGCGAACAGTCGCAAGTAGGCGTTCTGCAGCGTGTCGATGTCGGCCTGCACGCGCGTGACGAGGTCACCGCTGCGGTGACGCGCCAGAATCGCCGGCGCCAGCGGCTCGATGCTTCGGAAGAACCAGACCCGAAGCTCGGCGAGGAGGCGGAACGTGGCCTCGTGCGTGACGAGCCGCTCGGCGTAGCGCCCGCCTGTGCGCAAGATAGCGAACAGGCGGATGAGCGCGGCCGGCAGGAAGTAGTTCATCAGGACGCCGGCGGCGCCGGCGAGGGCCATCGACGCGATGAACCATCCCGCGACCGCCATGAGGCCGATGTTTGCGAGCAGCGTCGCCGTCGCGATCGCCGCGCCCAGCGCCATCCACGCGCGATAGGGACGGAAGACGCGCAGCAGGCGCATCAGGACCCGAAGCTCGCCGTTCATCCGCGCAGGCCGCCGGCCTCGATCATGCGTGCGTAGTGCGCGCCGCGGCGCAGCAGGGCGTCGTGCGTGCCTTCCTCGACGACACGACCTTCGTCCAGCACCACGATGCGGTCCGCGCCTTGCACGGTGTGCACGCGATGCGCGACGGCCAGCACCGTGCGTCCGCGCGAGAGGCTCGCGATCGCCTCGGCAACGAGGGCTTCCGTCGCGGCGTCGAGGCTCGCTGTCGCCTCGTCCATGACGAGCACCGGGGCGTCCTTGAGGAAGGCGCGGGCGAGGGCGAGGCGCCGAGCTTCGCCGCCCGACAGCGTCTGCCCGCGCTCGCCGACGGGAGTGTCGTAGCCCAGCGGCAGTCGCTCGATGAAGCTCTCGGCGTGCGCGAGCCGTGCGGCTGCGCGAACGGCGTCGTGGCCGATGCCAGCGTCGCCCATACGGATGTTGTCGAGGATGCTGCCGGCGAATACGTGAGGACGCTGCGGCAGCCAGGCCACGCGGCGCATCCAGTCCTCGCGATCGATCGCCGCGAGGTCGCGTCCCCCGACCAGCCCCCGTCCGCGCTGCGGGCGGAGGAAGCCCATCATCAGGTCGAGCGCGGTGCTCTTGCCCGCGCCGCTCGCCCCGACCAGCGCCGTCACGCGCTGTGCCTCGATCGAAAAGCTCGCGCCGCGCAGTGCCTCCCGTCCTGGCGCGTAGGCGAAATGAACGTCGTCGAAGCGGATGTCGATCGAAAGGGGGAGGGATGCGGGGCTCGCGGCCGCCCGCGTCGGGGGGGAGATCGACAAGACCTGGGCGATGCGCTCCGCGGCGGCGACCGCCTCCATGCGGGCGTGATGTTGCGTGCCGAGCTGGCGCAGCGGCAAATAGAACTCGGGTGCGAGCAGCAGGACGAACACCCCCGCTTCGAAGGTCAGCGATCCGCTCATGAGGCGGAAGCCGATCAGCACGGCGAGCAAAGCGATGCTGACGGTGGCGAAGAATTCCAGAACGAGCGCGGACAGAAAGGCGACGCGCAGCACGCGCATCGTGTCGCGTCGATAGTCCTCGGAGAGGCGGGCGAGGACCTGCGCCTCGCGGCCGGCGGCGTCGAACGTCGCAAGCGTCGCGAGCCCGCGAAAAGCGTCGAGGAAGCGTGCCGCCATGCGCGCGAGCCCCTTCCACTGCCGCGCGCTCAACCGATCGGCGCTGCGTCCGACGAGCATCATGAAAAGCGGGATGACGGGTGCGGTCAGGACGAGCACGAGCGCCGAGATCGGGTCGCGCGGGAGCACGCTCGCGAGGATCGCGGTCGGCACGGCGGCGACGAGCGCGACCTGCGGCAGGTAGCGCGCATAGTAGGGCTCGAGCGCCTCGACGGCATCAATCGCGGTGACCGCGATCTCGCCGCTGTGCGCGCCGCGCGCGAAAGCCGGTCCCAGGGATTGCAGGTGACGCAAGAGGCGATCGCGGACCTCGGTTCTGACGAGCGCAGCAGCCTCGAACGCCGAGCGCTCGGTCGCCTGCGCCAGCGCGAATCGGACGGCGAAGACCAGGAGCAGCGGCCATAACCACGGCAGGACAGCATGCAACGGCGCGCGGCTCACGACCGCGTCGCTCAGCGCGTGGGCGAGCAGCCACGCCTGAGGGACGAGCAGGAAACCGCCGAGGGCGCCGAGGGTCGCAGCGAGGAGGACAGGTTGACGGACACGCTGCCGCTCGCCGCGCAGCCATGCTGCTCCGTGGGCCTCTCTTGAGGCGTCGGCGTCGGGGCGTTGAGGGCTCACGCGGATGGATTATATGCAGTAGAGATCCAGCAGGACCGACCTGGCGACTCGCCAGCGCGGCCCTGAGAGCGGGCGACAGGGAGCACCGTGGCGCCTCCCGCGCAGCCCGGAGTTCACCCCCATGCGCACTCTAACCGTAATCGCAGTGCCGCTCCTGGCTGGCGCGTCGCTCGTGGCATCGGGCCAGACGC
>Ga0335069_10004193_pt1 | contig 21524 bp, 16 predicted proteins | sample Lox_Sample_11_FD_206714 | JGI IMG/M metagenome (GOLD analysis project Ga0335069, IMG submission 206714) | Soil microbial communities from Loxahatchee National Wildlife Refuge, Florida, United States - Lox_Sample_1.1 | ecosystem: Environmental > Terrestrial > Soil > Wetlands | place: USA...
ATCCATCACGGTGGGCGTGAAGATGTGAATGCCGAAAAAGCATAGATAGTAGCCTGCCCGGATTCCAGGCATAATGAGCCGGTGCTCGGCTTCAGTGGGGGTGGGTTTTTCCAGCACAGTCTCGACGCGGTATACGTCCTGGCGGCCGGACAGACGGCGCCCCGCCACGGCACCGAAGCGGTTGAGAAGACTTTCGCGGGTGGGCTGGACTCCGGAGGCCGAGCAGGACTCTGACTCCGCCAGCTCGATCAAACGCTGGATGCCCGGCTTTTCCCCGCTGACATAAAGGTGGTCTCCCACAATGTGCAGAAAGGGTTCGTCGGCAACAAACTCCCGGGCGCAGTAGAGGGCATGGCCGTACCCCCTCGGTGGTTGTTGCTGGGGGATGAAGCGTGCTGCCCCAGCCACGCTGCCTGCCGCCTGCGCATAGCGATCCTCGTCGCCAGGCCACACCACCACGCCGACCTCGCCAATCTCGTTAGTAAGAGCCTGTTCAATCAAGAGGTTGAGCACAGATTTTTCAACCCCGTCTTGAATGAGTGTTTGGAGCGGAAGCGCTCGCTGGTTTCCTCCCGCCGCTGTGATGACCGCCTTACGGATTCGCACGCTGGGTACTCCTTAATCATGCAGAAGTTATCATGTGCCCGCTTGGCGGTCAATCAGCGACTCTAACTCAAACGCCGCCCTTGAGAGGGCGCCAAATGGCGTTCCCGCACGGGCGGGGCCGGCGCTGGCCCCGATATCAGGTCCACTACCACGAAGAGCTGCTCTTGCGGATGTCTGGCTCGCCTTGGTAGATTACAACATTAACCCTGCTTTATCCGGACACACTGAGTCGGAGAAACGGAGGACTACCCTGGCCGGAGAAAACCTTCGCAAATTGATCGAGCTGACAGCCCATCTGCGCGGCCCTCAGGGATGTCCTTGGGACCGCGCCCAGGACTACGACAGCCTGAAGGGCCTGCTTCTCGAGGAAGCCTACGAAGTGGTCGATGCCGCGGGCGCGCGCGACTTTGACGGTCTTGAGGATGAACTGGGGGATTTGCTTTTCATGATCACGTTCTATTCCCGGGTTGCCGAAGAGGATGGGCATTTCGCCATCGACGACGTTGTGGAGCACGTGCACGCCAAGCTGATTCGGCGCCATCCCCACGTGTTCGGCGAAGTTCGGGCGCGCGATGCCGGCGAGGCGTTGCAGAGCTGGCTGGCGGTGAAACAGCAGGAACGGGGCGCGGCAAACGAGAGTGCCAAAAGCTCCGTGATGGATGGGATTACCGCTTCGCTGCCGTCCACTTTGATGGCTCACGAACTGGGTGTACGCGCGGCGGATGTCGGGTTCGAGTGGACCAAGGTGGGGGACCTACTGGACAAAATCGAGGAAGAAGTCCGTGAGTTGCGGCAGGAGTTGGCCGCTCAACCGGGTAACCCTTCCACGGATCCGGCGTCAGGAACTGGAACGGCCGTGGTAAACTCCCCGGCGGGCACTGGCGCACCCAGCCGCGTGGAAGAGGAAGTGGGCGATCTGCTCTTCGCAGTAGCCAACCTTTCACGATTCCTCCATTTCGACCCGGAGAGCTGCTTGCGTCACGCCAACCGGAAATTCCAGCGCCGCTTCCGGGCCATGGAACAGGAACTGGCATCACGAGGAAGAAGGCTGAAGGACTGTTCTCTTGATGAGATGGAGGCAGTTTGGACCGAGATCAAAAGACGGGAAACCCTTTAGGTTACGTTGTTCGGCAGTGCGAGACCCTCCAGGACCTCGCAGGGTGTATCCGAATTCAAAAGGAAGTATGGGGCTACACCGCGCAGGAACTCTACCCCTTGCGGTTGTTCGTCAATCTGAATCGGATCGGGGGCCACGTCCTGGGCGCCTTCACCCCGGAGGGCGAGCAGGTGGGTTTTGTGGCGTCGATGCCGGCGTGGCATGGAAGGCGTCGCTATCTCCACTCCCTATCCCTCGGTGTCATCCGATGTCATGAAAATCGCGGACTGGGAAGGGCGTTGAAGCTGGCGCAGCGAGAACTGGCCTTGCGCGCGCGCATCGATTGCATTGAGTGGTCGTATGATCCCCTGCGTGCCAGGAATGCGAATTTGAACATTAACCGCCTGGGGGCCATCGTGCGCCGCTACGAGCCTGACTACTATGGTCGGGTGGCGAGCCGCTTCCAGCAGGGACTGCCGAGCGATCGCTTGTTTGCAGAATGGTGGCTAACATCACCCCGCGTCCTGCGAGCTCTGGCCGGCAAGCCGGCCAGGAATTCGCGCCACAAGCCGGCGCGGGTGGTCGAGATCCCAATCGACATCGACGCCTTGATGCGAACAAATTTTGAGGAAGCCCGGAACTACCAGGTTCGTGTTCGCGATCTTTTGCGGGAAGGCTTCTCTCGCAGGCTGGCCGTGACGGGCTTTGTTCGTGATGGAGAATCGGCACGTTATCTACTGGATGCCTATGAGAATTGAACATGTTGAGCTTCGAGAATTGCAGCTTCCCCTCGTGCATTTTTTCGAGACGAGCTTCGGCCGCACGACCGCCCGTCGAATCGTTTTGGTGCGGGTTGATGCCGATGACGTAACCGGATGGGGCGAGGTGACCGCCGGAGAAGAACCGTTTTACAGTTACGAAACACCCGACACGGCGTGGCATATCCTGCGGGATTTTCTTATTCCCTGGACGCTTGGCAGACAGTGGTCATCGCCGGGCGATGTCGCGGCGCGCTTTCGCCCCATTCGGGGGCACAATATGGCGAAGGCCGCGCTGGAAAATGCGCTCTGGGATATTGCCGCGCAGCGGCAGAATCTCCCCTTGGCAAAGCTGGTGGGCGGAACGCTGGAGGAGATCCCGTGCGGCGTTTCGATCGGGATTCAGACCTCGATCGAGGCCTTGCTGGACAAGATTGCGCGCGAGGTGGCAGCGGGATACCAGCGGATTAAAGTGAAGATCAAACCGGGTTGGGATGTGAATGTACTCGAGGCGATTCGTAACCGCTTCCCGCGCATCCTGCTCATGGCCGACGCCAACAGCGCATACTCCCTGGCCGACCTTGCGCACTTGAAGGATTTTGATCGTTTCTACCTGATGATGGTGGAGCAGCCGCTGGGTTGGGACGACATCTTTGACCACGCCAGGCTGCAAAAGGAAATTGCCACGCCCGTTTGCCTGGACGAGTCCATCCACAGTGCGGAAGACGCGCGTAAGGCCATCGAGATCGGCGCGTGCAAGATCGTCAATATCAAACTGGGGCGGGTGGGCGGATTCGCGGCCGCAAAACAGGTTCACGACGTCTGCCGCGCCCGAAACGTCCCCGTGTGGTGCGGCGGCATGCTGGAGTCCGGCATTGGGCGCGGCCACAACATCGCCATGTCTGCACTGCCGGGATTCACGCTGCCCGGCGATGTTTCCGCCAGCAAGCGCTATTGGACCGAGGACATCATCGACCCGGAGGTGACGGTCAGCACGCAGGGCACAATTCAGGTTCCCCAGGCGGCAGGACTGGGTTATTCCCCCAACCGGCAGCGGATCGATGCGTGTACCGTGCGGAAGGAGTCGTTTGAGTAGCAACCCGCCGCTTCCTCCCGGACAATCGGAGGCCCGGGCGGGCCATGGCCGCATGCACTTGATCATGCTGTTGGTCACGGTCTGCTGGGCGAGCAATATCATCGCCGGAAAACAAGCCTTGACGGGATTCAGCCCGCTCGCACTGGCGCAACTGCGCGTGTCGGGCGCCGCGATCATTTACCTCCCCTTCTTCCTGGCTGCCGGCGGGCTGCGGCGCCTGCAGTTTTCGCGACGGAAATTAATCCTCCTGGTGGCCATGGCGGCATTCGGCATTGCTTTGAACCAACTGGCTTTTATTGGAGGCATGGCGCTGAGCACGGTTGCCCATACCGGCCTTATCGTTGCCTTAGGGCCGGTGATGGTGCTGATGATCGCCGTGGTCATTCGGCTGGAAGTGCTGACGGCCGGGAAATCTGCCGGAATGTTGATCGCCTTTGCGGGCGTCGGCATCCTGACCGCAGAGAAGACCGGGCAGGGAACTGGAAGCCATTTGAAGGGAGACCTTATCCTGCTGGCGGGCACGTTGGTCTTCGCCATTTATACGATCCTGGTGAAAGAAGTAGCAAATCACTTCGACACCCTCAGCCTGAACACCCTCATTTTTTCAATGGGCGCGCTCATGATGCTCCCTTTCTGTGCACACGAACTCGCGACCACGAAGTGGACTCAGCTTAACCTGGAGGCATGCTGGGGGCTGGGGTTTTTAGTCGTATTTGGGTCGGTAATCTCTTATTTGCTCTTCGCGTATGCGATGACCGAGCTCGCAGCATCGCGCGCCGCCGCGTTCAACTATTTACAGCCGATCATCGCCAGTGGCCTGGGTATCTGGTTGCTTTCGGAGCATCTGACTTCGAAAGTGCTGATCGGCGGCGCGCTGATTCTGGCCGGAGTCTATCTGACGGAACGAGAGACCGGAGAGGTGCGGGATTCCCAATCCCTGCTTGACTGAAGTTGCGTGAAACCTGATCTGGCCTCGCCCGCCAACGACGTTCACGAAACGACTTCGACTACGGGACCACCCCGTTGCGGGCGCAGAATCAGAGCCAGCAGAGCTCCAAATGCAAACCCTCCGATGTGCGCCCACCAAGCAACGCCACCCGCTGTTGCAGTTTCAATAGAGAGCATCTGGAAGCCGGACACAAACTGAATCAGGAACCAGTAACCAAGCAGTAGGATGGCGGGAATTTGCACGGTCCAGAAAAAAAAGAAGAGAGGAATGAGCGTGGTGATACGCGCTCCCGGATAGCAAACGAAGTAGGCGCCGAGTACTCCGGCAATGGCGCCACTCGCCCCGATCGTTGGAACTCGCGACCCCCCACTTACAACAATTTGCACGATCGCCGCCGCCACCCCGGAAAGCAAGTAGAGCAGAAGGAAGGGAATGTGCCCAAAGCGGTCTTCAATGCTTCGCCCGAACACAAAGAGAAAGAGCATGTTTCCCAGCAGGTGCAGCCACCCGCCGTGGAGAAACATGGAGATAAATATGGGCGCGACGGTAATCCGTGCAGGGAGTGCGAAGATGGTCGGAGATGTGTGGCGGGCCGGGATCAGCCCATACAGGAGGACAAAGCGATTCAGGTGTGGGCCGAGAGATAGTTCAAATAGAAAGGCCCAGGTGTTTATCACGATAAGGAGGAGGGTGAATGCCCAGAAACTCCTCCGGCGAATATGGTCGGTAAGGGGGATCGGGACCATGCCCCTTCATTCTACCGTGCTGAAACGTGGCTGCCCACGGGAAAAGCATGCTCGCTGGGGGAAGGGTGCAAACATGCCTTTCCTTGGTGGGCAGGCTCGATCGCAGACGGCGCCCTGGCGAAAGGTACAGGCCGCAGCCTGCGTATGCCGATGCTATTCTTGGAACACGATCACATCATTCGATCCGTGGAAGCGGATTTCCTGGATCGAGCGCGAGCCGTTGGGCAGTTCGTTGTAAACGACCTCGTCATCCTTGTATACCGTTCCACGATTTATCACTTTGCCCTCGGCCGTCGCCACTACCTTGTTTCCCTTCATGAAGGTAACCGTCGCTTCCGGGCTGTGGGTTACCCATTTGACACTGTAATTGCCACTGGTGAGGTGAGTGCTGCCTACGGTGGCATCGAAATGAAGGAGCACGTCTTTCGAATCCCGTGGTTTGGCCGCAGTACTTACAGCGACCAGGAGACCCGTTGCGAGAATTGTAACGCCCAGACCCTTTGACAATCTCATGTCTATCCTCCTCAAGGTTTTTGGTTGCCCCGGGGTGTTGATAATGGCGATCCTCGATTCCGAACCGAATGGAACGCCCTCCGATTCAAACTGCGGTTTAGCTTGCAATTGCCCTTGCATCGCCCCTAAAATCGAGTGGGGTTAAATGAAAAACGGGAAGTCATGAGACTTCGCGTCTTTTCCGAGGGGCCATCGTTGCCCAGGCCGCCAAACCGTCAGCAACGGTAGTCCATTTAACCCCGATTTTTTCCGTGCCCTAGCTGCTTAGACGCGGCAAGACATCAAAAGTCACCATCGCCCTTTCACTCGCATCGTGTCCTCACTACTTCCCTCTTAGACGTAAAATCGAGCTTTCCGTAATCTCACTGGCATCTCAGCAGTTTCTTCGAGTTGTGCACGTTGGGTTTTGTCCCACGCTCATCATTACGGACATTTCGGGCAAAAAGTTCCAACCTATTGTTCAGGGAGTGTGAACATTCTATCAGCTGCTTTTGAACAACAGGTCATAGTTAGACCCACGTTGACCCTATCGAGGGGCGGCGATATACTGCGCGAGGGGGCTTAGGGCGCATCTCTTCCTCGTGCCGGGACTTGCACGCGGGCCGGCATCCTTTTCCCCGCGGCCAACGCTATGAAACCTTCCGGGCTTGCTAAAGAACTCGCCGGCATCGTAGGCAAGGACGGCGTCTTGTGGAATCCTGAAGACTTGATGCTATACGAGTACGACGCACTTTCTTCCCTGCGACAGCCGGATGCCGTGGTTTTCCCCCGCAATACTGAGCACGTCGTACAAATCGCGAAGGCGGCATTGCGGCGAAATTTGGCTCTCGTAGCGCGTGGTGCGGGTACGGGTTTAAGCGGCGGGTCCGTCGCCACCGAGGGTGGAATCCTGCTGGTCTTCTCGCGCATGAAACAGATCCTGGAGATTGATTTGGAGAATCAGCGCGCGCGTGTGCAACCGGGAGTGGTGAATCTGGACCTTTCGCTGGCCGTGGCGGACGCGGGCTATTATTACGCGCCCGATCCCTCCAGCCAGAAAGCCTGCACCATCGGCGGCAACGTGGCGGAGAACTCGGGCGGCCCGCACACCCTGGCATATGGAGTCACGACCAACCACGTGCTGTCGCTGGAAGTGGTCCTCCCCGATGGCGAGGTAATTCGCACGGGCTCCAGCCATTGGGACCGTCCGGGGTACGATCTTACGGGGCTCTTCGTGGGCTCCGAGGGCACGCTCGGCGTCGTCACAGAAGCCACCGTAAGGTTGTGCCGAAAGCCGGAGGCGATAAAGACCATTCTAGCCATTTACGACCAGGTGGCGGATGCAACACGCACGGTGGCCGCTATCACGGCGCGCGGCATCACTCCGGCGGCGCTCGAGATGATGGATGGGTTCACCCTGCGCGCGGTCGAGGAAGCCACGCATGCCGGTTACCCAATGGACTGCGCGGCGGTGCTGCTGATCGAAGTGGAAGGGCTGAAGGAAGCCGTGGAGGAGCATGCGGAAGAGATAGAGGCTGTTTGCAGGGAAAATCACGCCCGGGAAGTCCGGCGAGCCAAGACAGCCGAAGAGCGGGACCTGCTGTGGAAAGGGAGAAAAACAGCCTTCGGAGCATTGGGGCGCATCAGTCCCAACTATTATGTTCAGGACGGCGTCATTCCTCGTACCCGCCTGCCCGAGATGCTGGATTTCATTGGAAGCATCGAGAAGAAGTACGATCTGCGCATCGGCAACATCTTCCATGCGGGGGATGGAAACCTGCACCCTCTCCTCATGTACGACGAGCGCGACCGCGACCAGACGGCCCGCGTGATGAAGGCAGCCAAAGAAATCATCCTGCAATGCGTGGAAATGGGTGGCTCGATCACCGGGGAGCACGGCGTGGGGGTGGAGAAGAACGACCTTATGCCGCTGATCTTTTCCGAGACTGATTTGGAGTTGATGGCACGGATCAAGAACCTCTTTAACCCGCTTGGGCATCTGAACCCTGGAAAGCTCCTTCCCACCGGGAAGATGTGCGGAGAACTGCGCGGTGGGACGGCGGCCGGAGGAATGGTATGACCTTGGCGGTGGACTCCTTGCGTGCTGACCTTTCCGCCATGCTGGACTCAACCTCCGTGGCGTCAGACGCGGCTGTCCTCGCAGCTTTGGCTGTGGATGACAAGGTCCCGGCCACTGCCGTTGCCCCCACCACGGCCGAGCAAGTGGCTCCGGTATTGCAATATGCCTCCGAGCATCATCAGGGGTTGATCGCACGCGGCAACGGGACCAAGCTGTCCATGGGCGCCCCGCCGCGACAATACGACATCGCCCTATCGCTCCGAGAAATGAAGCGGGTCACCCATTACGAACCGGCGGACTTGACGATCAGCGTTGAGGCCGGAATGACATTTGGAGAATTCCAGACTCTCGTGGGGCAGAACGGCTTGTGGCTTCCCCTGGATCCACGGGGCGGGCCGGATGCGACCATGGGTGGAATTATCGCGGCGAATGCGGCGGGGCCACTGCGACAGGCGTTTGGCGGGCCTCGCGACATGGTTCTGGGATTGAAGATTGCCACCACAGACGGAAAGATCGCCAAGACCGGCGGCAGAGTTGTGAAGAACGTCGCGGGCTATGATTTGGGGAAATTGTTGACGGGCTCGTTTGGCACCCTGGGCGTGATCGTCGAGGCCAGCCTGAAACTTTTTCCCAAGCCTCCCGAGCGTGCCACCTTTGTCATGCGGGCCGGCACGCTGGGCATTGCGCGGGAGTTGCGCCGGGGAATTCTACGCTCACCCCTCGATCCCATGCGATTGGTCCTCCTCGATTCCGGTGCCGTTGCGCTCCTGGAGTCCTCCTCTCCGTCTGATGTCCAGGCGGGGGCGGAATTATGGGTTGAGGTGGGGGGATCACATCGTGTTATAGAACGCTGCATGCTTGAACTCAAACATGCCGCGTTTGCTGTTGGGGCAACACTTGCGCGGAGGGAGGGGGCGGAGGAGGCATGGGGGAAGGTTTCGAACCTGGCCCTTTGGCTGCAGACGAAATATCGCGATGTTACCGTCCTGAAAGCTGCCTTGCCCTTGGCGGCAAGTGAAGAGTTCCTCAGCTACGCAGAACAGGAAGCCGAAGCAGAGCGCGTCAGGCTGGCTGGTTTCGCCCAGGTGGGGGTCGGTGTCGTTCACCTTTGTCTGTTGCAGGAGACAATGGGAGCGAATGTCACAGGGCTGGTCCTTCGCCTTCGCCGCTCTGCCAATGGGCTCAAAGGGAGTCTTGTGGTCGAACATTGTCCGCTGGACCTCAAGAATCAGTTGGACGTTTGGGGCAGCGACGGAGATGACCTCCCAATCATGCGCAAAATGAAGTCCGCCTGGGATCCAGAGGGAGTCTTGGCTCCGGGCCGGTTCTTGGGATTTTAGATTATCGATTTTGGATTTTCGAAACCGAACGCGCCCTCGCCCTCTCGTCTCGATGGATGAAGGCTCCGTTGGCGAGCCGTCAACTATGTAAGGGGGCGAGGGCACAAATTCAATGCTACTAGATCCGCAGCAAGCCACACTGCCGGAGCAGACCAATTCCGGCGCGACACGTTCGGGGTACGGCGCGGGCGAGGCCCCGCGTTGGGTGGATTATTCGCGGTGCGTTCATTGTGGTCTGTGCCTGAATGCCTGTCCGACCTATCGCGAGTTGGGACTCGAGATGGACTCGCCGCGCGGCCGCATCTACCAGATTATCCAGGTAGAGAAGGGAAGGCTGCCGCTCGGTGACAGTTTCGTTCGCCACATCGATCTTTGCCTGGATTGCCGGGCCTGCGAAACGGCGTGCCCCTCGGGTGTCGAATACGGAAAGTTGGTGGAAGCAGCGCGGGGGCAGATTGAAAAACATTATCGCCGCCCTCCTCTCCCGACCTTGTTGCGGAAGCTTTTCTATTATGAAATTCTGCCTCACCCCGCCCGGCTGCAGATGCTGGGAAGGCTGTTGCGATTGTACCAGCGCTCGGGTTTGGAAAAGCTGATCCTTGCCTCGCGTGTGCTGAAGTTGCTTCCGGGTCGCATCGATCGAGTGGCGCGCCTCGCGCCGCGCATGGAGAAACCGTTCTTTTACGATCGCCTGGGCACAACGGTTCCGGCAGAAGGGAAGCGGCGGTACCGGGTGGCGCTCTTTGCCGGCTGCATTGCCAATCTCTCGTTTGCCCGGCTGAATGACGCAACCGTAAGGGTGCTGGCCCGGAATGGCTGCGAGGTCGTGATTCCCCGGCGCCAGGGCTGCTGCGGCGCGTTGCATGTGCACGCCGGCATCCGCGGCATTGCCCGGGACTTGGCCAAGGGGAACATCCAGGCGTTCCAGGCGGGGGAATTCGACGCCATCATTTCGAATGCGGCGGGCTGCGGTTCCGTTCTCAAAGAATATCCGCTCCTCTTCGAGGAGGAGGACCGGGAATTCTATGAACCGGCCAAGGCCTTTGTGGCCAGACTGCGCGATGTGACGGAATTTCTGGCGGGGATTGACTTCAACCGGGAACTGGGAATAATAAAAGCTAGGGCGACCTATCAGGATCCTTGTCACCTCGGGCACGCGCAACGCATCCGGACGGCCCCCCGTAAGCTGCTGGCGGCTATTCCCGGACTGGAACTGGTCGAACTGAAAGAGGCAGAAATCTGTTGCGGCAGCGCCGGCGTTTACAACGTTGTTCACAATGAGATGGCGGAGGGTTTGCTTGCGAACAAGATGCGCCGCATTGGCGAAACCGGGGCGGAACTGATCCTGACCGCCAATCCCGGCTGCCTCCTGCAGCTCCGTGCCGGAGTTCAGCGCGAAGGTAATCGACGACGAGTGCTGCACGTCATCGAATTGCTGGACGAAGCGTATCGAAGGGCCGGTGGATGACCGGCGGTTCGCGGGGGTTGTCAGTTTTCAGTTGTCAGTAGTCAGTTGTCGTCCGTCGTAAACGCTTCTACTGATGCCTGAAACCTGATAACTGATGACTTTATTGAACCCAATTAAAACTCACCAATCACAAACTCCAAGCGAGGTTCTCTATGCCTACGAAAGAAACGGCGGGTTCGAATAATGTTCTAGGGCCGGTGGATGATCCCCACACGCATCATCTGGGCGACTACGAGGCAAGTGCATCGTCGTTCCGCTGGGAAGATTCTTACCAGGAATTTGATTGGGCCAAGACGGGCAAGGTGAACATGGCCCACGAGGCCATTGACCGCCACCTTACACGCGGCCGCCGCAATAAACTGGCGCTGATCTACACCGATAAGGAACGAACTTCTCGCTTCACTTTCGAGGATATGTCCCTCCAGTCAAACCAGTTTGCTAACGTCTTGCGCAAGCTGGGTGTCGGGAAGGGTGACCGCGTGTTTGTGTTTCTGGGGCGCCGTCCCGAGCTTTACATCGCAATCCTCGGCATTTTGAAGATCGGCGCGATTCCCAGCCCGCTCTTCGAGGCTTTCATGGAAGATGCCGTGCGGGACCGCATGTCCAATGCAGAAGCCGTGGCGCTGGTGACCTCGCCGGCTCTAGTGGAGCGCGTCCCACAGTACGAATTGCCCGCCCTCAAACACATTATTCTGGTGGGCGCCTCGGCGAGCGAGGTGGCGGAAGGGCAGAAGAGCTACGAGGCCTTGATGGAAAAGGCCGAAGACAAAACGGAGATTGAGTGGTTGAGGCTCGATGACCCGCTCATCATCCACTACACCTCGGGTTCGACCGGGAAGCCGAAGGGCGTGCTGCACGTGCAAAAGGCCATGCTCGGCCACCTCATGACCGGCCGCTGGGTGCTCGATATGCGGGAAGACGACGTTTATTGGTGCACCGCGGACCCCGGCTGGGTGACGGGAACATCCTATGGCATGTTTTCACCCTGGCTTAATGGCACCACCAACTTGATCCGGGGCGGCAGGTTTAATGCCGCCGACTGGTACGAAACCATCCAGCGATTTCGTGTAAACATCTGGTACAGCGCCCCGACCGCCTACCGCATGCTCATGGCGGCCGGGGAGGACGTTGCGCAACGGTACGACCTTTCCAGCCTGCGGCATGTGCTGAGCGTGGGCGAGCCGTTGAATCCCGAAGTGGTCTGGTGGGGTTGGAAAACCTACGGCCGGCGCATCCATGACAACTGGTGGATGACCGAGACGGGTCACATTCTGGTTTCGAACTATCCTTCCATGACCATTCGTCCGGGCTCCATGGGGCGCCCCGTCCCCGGCGTGTACGCCGCCATTGTCGACGACGACGGGAAGGAGGTGCCACCGAATACCCTCGGCAATCTGGTCGTAAAGCCAGGCTGGCCAGGCATGATGCGGGACATCTGGAAACAACCCGAGCGGTATGAAACCTATTTCCGCATCCCCGGGTGGTACGTGACCGGGGACAGCGCTTACAAGGACCCAGACGGCTACTTCTGGTTCCAGGGACGTATCGACGACCTGATTATCACAGCGGGTGAAAATGTGGGGCCATTTGAAGTTGAAAGCTGCCTGGTGGAGCATCCGGCGGTTGCGGAAGCGGGCGTAATCGGAAAACCCGACGCGATGCGCGGGCACATCATCAAAGCCTTCATCTCACTGCGGGACGGATATGTTCCCAGCGAAGAACTAAAGAGTGAGATTCAAAAATTTGTCCGCCAGAAGCTGGCTGCCCATGCCGCCCCGCGCGAGATCGAATTCCGCGCCAAACTCCCCAAGACGCGAAGCGGCAAAATCATGCGCCGGGTCCTGAAAGCTTGGGAACTAGGTCTGCCGACAGGAGACCTTTCTACGCTGGAGGATTAGGAGTTCAACCCTTTATACTCCCCCCCGCATGAGCATAGCCTCTGTGGCGGGGGCGAGGCCCCACCCGCCCCCGGTTGGATGGCGAATTTCACAGGCACAAAGTCAATGATTCGCCTTCCGGAACATGAGTGATTCTTCCCATCCGCCGGGACGAATCGCCGTCACCATTTGCGTGTCGCCGTTCGTCACCGCGTCGATTTCCGTGTAGTCATTCTTCTTGGACTGAGCAATCATTTTTGCCAGTACGGTGGCCATGACTTTGCCATCTTTCTTGAACATCACCTCGGGTGTTTGGGAATTCTCGGGAACCTCCATGTCGTAAGTTCCGGCCGCTAAAACACTTCCGTTATCGAACTTCGTCTTCTTCAGAAACGTCACGTCGGTTCTGCGATCGGACGACTTGTGAATACCCCAGGAACCGAACCCCAGACATGCGGTGGCGAAAACCGCAGCCGCAAGCCCCATAAGCACACTTTTACCCTGGACTCTCATAGAAGATTCAACCTCCTACACTGTCTATCACCCTGCACTAGATTTGACGTCGGGGGGGAATTACAAGGTTGCCCGAGCTCGCCCAAGGAGGGGAATCGCCTCACCAATTCAATCGCAATGAGAACTGAATCTGCCGGGAATTCTCAGCAGAGCTGATCATCCCGAAGTTCGAGGTGGCAAAGATCAATCCGGGTCTGTCGAAATTGGTATGGTTGGTGAGATTGAAGAAATCCGCGCGGAATACCGTGCTCAGGCGCTCGGTGAGGCGAAAGGAACGCTCCAGGCTGCAATCCCAGCTGGCCAAACCGGGTCCCGTAATGACATTGCGGCCCTCGCTTCCGGGTATGCTGTAGGCGCCCTGGGAATCATAAAACACCGGGGGCGTCGCAAAGGCATTCGTGTTGAACCACCGATTCGGGCTGCGCTCATTGCCGGGCAGGCTCGGGTTGGCAATCAGGTCAGGGCGGTCGGTTCCATTGGACTGCGTCCCGCTCAAGGCCGTAGACAGGACGGCAGTGAGGGGTTGGCCCGACTCCAGAGTCAGGATATTGGCAAGCTGCCATTGACCCAGGACGTGCCCCGATACGCCTTGCTGGGCCCAGCGGCGTCCATCCCCGAAGGGAAGCATCCAGAGGCTCGAGAAGGTGAGCCGCTGACGCATATCGAAATCCGAAAGCCCGTACTCAGCGCGCATATTGTAGTTGTCCTGCGCCTGGGTGGTGCCATTGAGGCCAGAGGCCGTGTCGAGCGACTTGCCGTAGGTGTAGCCTGCCGCGAAGGAAAGCCCGCCGGAGAGGCGCCGGTCGATCCGTGCCACCAGCGCGTTATAGTTGGTGTTCACGTCGGTCGCTCGTACGAACTGGTTCACACCGGGCTGGGGATGATAACCTCGTCGTTCACCAGGCAGATTCGGGACGCCCTGATTCTGGAGGCTGCGGCGCGGCAGTTTATGCCCCTCGGCGCCCGTGTAGCTAAGGGACAAAATCGTATTGGGAGCCAGCTCCTGCTCGTAGGTAAAGCTCCACTCGTAAACATATCCGTTACGAAGATCGGGGGGGGAGGAGATGGCCGTGGGCGACGAATTTCCCAATTGGTAAGCAAGGTCATAGGTCAAAATGCGTGGGGCGTAGGATTGGCCGCAGGCCCCTGGCCCATAGTAGCGGCAGAGATCAAGACCGAAGAGGAATTCGGTAAGCGGGGCGCTCAAGCGCGTCTCCGCCGCGTAATCCAGCTCTCCCAGCGAGTTGAAAACTCCCACCCCACCGCGCAGCGTCCGCGTGTGCGCCCCCGAGAGATCATAAGCAAATCCCAGGCGCGGGGCCCAACCGGACCAATCCGGCTCGATCAGCGAATTCGGCAGGCCTGCCTGCTCCGAGGTCTCGAACTCCAGGCCGTAGAGTTGTTGCAGTGTCACGATGAAAGGATTGGCAACGAGGCCCGCGGCTTGCCCGCGGTCGTTGCGGACGATGAAGCGCAAGGCGTTCGAGGGGTCGAGAATAGAGGCCCGGCCGTCGGTGTTGGTCGGGGGTGAGTAGAACTCCTCGCGCAATCCATAGTTGAGCGTCAGACGCCGGGTGGCGTGGAACTCATCTGCAAAGTACGCGCCGAAATAATCCAGGCGATCGTTGCCTCCTGAGTTGCCCGCTTGAGCGTAGGAGAGAAAAGGCCGGCCAAGGAGGAAGTCGGAGAAGGAGGTTCCCGAGACCGACCCCAAGCCATCGCTGAACGAAAACTGCCCCTGACCGAAATCCTCCACCAGGTAGAACAGCCGGTAGCGGCGCACGTCGGCGCCGAACTTCCACGTGTGCCGCCCCTTCACCCACGCGAGGTTGTCCGAAAACTGAAAAGTGCTGTCCTTGCGAATCTGCGGCTGGAAGATGTCGCTGTCGCCAAGGTCGGCATAACCGGGTACGTTGATGGCGGGGATTCCGTCGTTGGTGGCACCGGGAGCGCGCGTGACTCCCAGGGACTCGAGGAAGCCACTATGGATGTTCTGGGCTTCTTTGGTGCCCAAATAGTACGTGTACCCGAATCGAACGTCATTGAGCAGGGCTGGGCGAAACACCGAAGTCAATCCCAGTGCCAGGTTTCTCCCCGTGTCATCCTTGTTGGTGCCGAATCCCGGCGGGGCGGAAGGGTTCTGCGCGAAGCTGTTGGGCACGAAGGGAAACAGTTGGGCGCTGTCAAAGAGCAGGAAGCGGCCGAACAGTTGATGACGGGGGTTGAGTTGATGGTCCACGCGCGCCAGGAACTGATCCATGCTGACATGCCTCAAGCCCACGTTGATGTTGTTATTCTCGCCTGACGAGGCAGCGGCCAGGTTCGGCAAAGGTTCACGTTCCAGGACCGCCATCGATAGCGGATCCAGGGAAGACGAAGGAATCTGGTTTCCTGCGAAGGGCTGGCCAGTAACGGGATTAATGATAGCGGGGTATGGCTGCCCGCTGAGGGGATTGATGCCGCTTAGATCGCCTTGCCGCTGAGCAGCCGTGGGCAGGAGCGTGGTATTAGTAATGCTCTGGTGGATGCGCAAGCCCTCATAGTTTGTGAAAAAGAAGGTGCGGTCATGCCGCACCGGACCGCCGAGGCTCGCCCCGAATTGATTCTGCCGGTAGGGTGGAATCTTCTGGTCGGGGGAATCAAAAAAGTTCTTGGCGTCGAGCGCGCTGTTGCGCAAGAACTCGTAGGCAGTTCCGGAGAACCGGTTGGTCCCGGACCGTGAAACAATATTGACCTGCGCTCCCGAAGTAATGCCTTGTTCGGCGGAATAGGAATCCTCTACGACGCGAAACTCTCGAATCGCGTCGATGGAGGGGTTTACGGTCAGGCTGTAGGCAAAGGGCTCCATCAGCGTGACCCCGTCGAGCGAGAAGTTGTTGCGCTCGGAGCGCTGTCCGTTTACCGAGAAGCCGAGCCCCAGCGCCGCGGTATTGAACTGCTGTGTGGAACCGTTTGGATAAGGCGGGACCGCGCCCGCCGCAAGCAGCGCCAACTGAGAGAACTGCCGGCCGTTGAGGGGCAGGGAATTGACGCGTTGATTTGAGATCTCGTCGCCGATGGCAGGAGAGGCTGCCTCCACCAGCGGCGGCCGGACATCAACCTGAATGGTGTCCTGCCCGCGCGCCAGTTGCAAAGTGACGTCGACGCGCTGATCCTGCCCGACTTCCAACGTCAGGCCGGCGAAGAGTCGAGGGGCAAAGCCGGGCGCGGCAACAGTCAGATCGTACTCTCCCACGGGGAGGAGCGGGAAAGTGTAAAAACCCATCTCGTTGCTCTGAGTTTGGCGAACTTGTCCGGAGGCGACATTTTTCAACGTGACCTGGGCCCGCGGGATGACGGCGGCGCTAGGGTCGGTTATGAGTCCTTCCAGGTGGCTGTTCCAGTTCTGGGCTTGCAGAGAAGCCGGGATCAGAAAAATCGCGAGCAGGCCCGTGACAGCGGCGCAGACGACGGGCGCACACCGGGTGCAATGAGCATCGGAACGGCGTCGCAAAAGATCTCCATAAGGCGGGGCAGGGAACGGAGGGAGGACTGGACTGCGTAGATGTACCTGTCAGGGCCCGCCGCCGCGCGTCGCGATGGCAGTTTTGTCCCCAAAACGCAGACCGGTCCGAACCTTCTTCCATCCGGACTTTACCGTCGGCCCCGGAGTTTCACCGGATCGTGGGGGCCAAGAGCAGTGAACGGTGCACGGTGAAAAGTGAACAGCGAATATCCATCTCAACTGTTCACTATTCACCGTGCACTGTTCACTGCTCTTTTGCCCCCTCGCGGGCTTTACCGCCGATCGGGAATTGGAGATGCGACCATAGAACGCGCCGCAAATCCTCACCCTGCCCCGAAGGTTGAACTTCCACTTTAAATTTACCACTTTGCGCCGTGTCCCTCAAGCCGGGCGTTTGTAAGATTATTGCAAATGCGCTGTCAGCATTTCCGCTCGTCGATAGTCCTTCCCGTAAGAGGCGAGGCATGCCTGTAACTTAAACTTGCCGAAACTCATCCACTAATGGATATAATCGCTGCTCTTTGATTGCATCTTGCTCCTTTGACTACTGAACCAAATGGAAGAAAACTCAAATAAGCAGGTACGCCGGCGCGGTGAACCATGGGCACTCGGGTCCGTGCTCGGCTACGCTTCGGCGAACATCTTTGACCGCGTGGCGGTGGTGCAGGCGGATCCGCTGATCGGCCCCGTCCTGCGGGGGTTACCCAGCCTGGTGCTGGGTATTATCCTGGTGGGGAAGCACGGCACATTGAAACAGATAACCCCCCGTTCTCCCGCCTATATTGGCTTGCGTCCCATTATGGCCTTCGTGGCCGCCGGCGTAATTTCAACGGTGGGTCTTTTCCTCTATTACTTCGCCATGAGTCTCGGGGGAGTGGTCATCACGGTCCCAGTGCAGGAAACTTATGTAATTTGGGGCACACTGATCGCCTGGGTATTTCTCCGTGAGCGAATCAGTCGCTACGCTTTGGGCGGCGTGCTTTTGATCTTCACCGGTCTCGTGGGTCTCTCGTTCGGACAGTTGCACGGACAACCGATTTCGCCCCACTGGTACTGGGCGATTCCGCTGGGACTTACCACGGCGCTGACGTACGGAATTTCGGGAGTTCTCTGGCGGGACGGGCAACTGCGCGGGGCGCACCAATCCGTGGCGATCTTCCTTCAATTCGTCACGAGCGTGATCGTGGGCCTGGCTGGGTTGGTGCTGGCCGGACGCATTCCGACCTTGCAGGCAGTGACCTGGCGCCCCCTGGCAGCCCTCCTGGCCAGCGGAGTGCTTTCCGGCGTGTTTGCCATCTATTGCATGTTCACGGCGCTGCGGTTGATGGCTGTGGCGCGCGTCTATGCGTTTTCCTCGCTTACGCCCATCGTGGCGACCCTGTTTGCCCACTTCTTCTTGCATGAATTCCTCAATGGGCTCATGCTGGCGGGGATTCTGACGATCTCCATCGGCGTGATCCTCACCCAGGTCTTCCGCCCCCGGGACGAACGCCAAGCGTGAGTTTGACGGCGCTTCGGTTTCGTGGGAATTGAGGCGGTAGTGGCGGTTGGCGAGGCGCCCTTACGATCAGCGGGGAAGTCTCGCCAGGCCAAGCGCGAAAGGGTGGATTTGGGTTAGATTCTATGGGTCTGATAAGATATGTTATGTTAACTATTAATCATGAACCGGCAGACCTTTGCCCTCTGACACCCCCTTCGAGCGCCCGATCCACCGCGTTGTAAATAGGGATCTTCTCTCTGCAAGACCGGCAGGAAAGCCCGCTGCTTACTTGGAGGCGGTTTGTTTCCCGGTCCACGTCCCCTTGTCGTTCTCGTCCTTCGACCAAGTGCCGCTCAACGCGCCTTTGTCCACTTTGGCGACAAGGAGGTAATTGCCTTCTTCGGTGTCGATGTGGATTTCCAGCTTGTCGCCCTTAAAGGTCGCGGACGTAATGGGGGCATCGCCAAGAGGCGAGGAGACACTTCCTTCCACCTCCTCACCGTTTTGTGTCAAGTAAAGGGTGAAGGCCATATCGCCACTCGAGCCCCCCTTGGCTTGGCAATCCCACGTACCCGTTACGGGACCGGCTTTGTCGCTGCCCACTGCCGGGGTTACGATAAGAACGCCTAAAGCGAGTGTGAGGGCGGAGATGAAAATCAGGTTTCGCTTCATGCTGACTCCTTCAATGAGTTTTAATCTGATTGGGCGGCGAGAAGCAGGCGGCCAGCTCACTTGGCCGCCGCCACCTGCTTCGTGCCCTCCCAAACTCCCTTGTCGTTGTCGTTTGACCAGGTGCCGGAGAGTTTTCCCTTTTTGAAATTTGCCATCAGGATATAGTTCCCCTGCGGCGTGTCCAGGTGGATTTCCAGCATATTCTTCTTGAAAGTCCCGGAACTGATTTGGGTGCCCCCGATCGGAGAGGAGATGCTCCCATCCACGGTTTCCTTGTTCTGTTGCAGGTAGAGCGTGAATGCCATGTCACCCTGCGAGCCGCCGTGGGCCTGGCAATCCCACGTGCCGGTCATGACTCCGCCTTTGTTCTTTGCCATTCCCAGGCTAGCCGCGAGAAATATCGCAAGACAAATGCCGATGGGGACCAACGTCCGTTTCATATGCCTATTCCTCCCTCTTCCTGCCTGATCCGGCGAGAGCATGACTGCCTTGCCCACCGCATTGCAAATCACGCATTTTACAGCGCCCCGCCCCGTGCGTCCATCGCTTTCCATGGGGCTTCACCAGGGGATTCGGCGACAATTAGCAGCCTTCGTCACGGCCCTGAGTATCCATTCGGCTTGCCATACGAGTCTCGCTAGAGCCAGAAGTGCCATATGGTATCCACCAGCGCGTGCGTCAGAGCGGACGCGCACAGCCGCTGCCGCGTGCGATAAACGTTTCCGTAGAATAACCCTGCCAACGTCGCCAGAATGGCATAGCGCCAGTTGGGGACCGGAGCGTGGTGCAGGTGGGACGCACCGAACGCGACGGACGCAATCAGCAACCCAAGGAGACCCCGTGGGCCCCTGCGGATGGTACGCATGAGCAGATTCTGGAGGAATCCACGGAAGAGCATTTCCTCCGGGATGGCCACCGTGAGGTAGATCCCGATAAACAGAAAGAGAAAATTAAGGGTCGGACCCAGTCCTTGAACATTTCTTAGCGGCGCGGTGGGATGGGGATGGAGGAAGTCCAATGAGATCCCGATCGGTATGGCGAGAAGGCTAAATGCCAGGAGGTTGAGCAAGGCTTCCCAGATGTCCTTCCTTTTCCAAACCAGGCTGAAGCCCACGCCCTCCAGGTTGCGTAATACCATAAAGGCATAACCGCCCACCAGGACGCAGAAGATGGGGCGGAAGACGTAAATATCCTGCGGCCAGGTCCAGATCCCCTGCAACCAACCCGCGGAAACAGGGACGGCCAGCGCCGCCATGGCGGCCACGTCGCGCCAAGTCAGACCCTGCGGCTGGCGCAGGCGGTCCGGCAACAACAAGGCGATCGGCACCAAAATGTAGGCTATCAGCTTCCCAAGGGAAATCGCCGAGAAGGTTCCGGTTCCCAGCCCGAAGATCAGGTAGGGGACCAGAAGCAGAAATGGCATTCCCGCTGCGGTCGCCGCGGAAGAGGTCGCCCAGTGGCGCAATTGCCGGATGAAGGCCGCCTGGGTTAGCGCCACAAAGGCGCCTACCAACAAGGCCACGCTTTCCAGCAGCGCGGCGGTTCGCCACGGATTAATGCGAATCCGAATCAGGATGAGTCCTTCCGACAGGGCGGCGAGCAGGGTCAACCCGAGGATAGCCTGGAGGCCTTTTTTCATAGGTCGAGCGCCTGGTTAATGCATCGGCAATCCGGTTTGGCGGCTTCCCTGCCCGCTCATTGTTGGGTGGACCGCGTCAGGTCGGCAGATCCGAAGTCCACTTGATTCAGCGGAATAAGGCGGAAGCGGCCCAACTTCTTCAAGTCTTTCTTGAACCCTGCGATATTTCCGACCAGGACGACCACATCGCGATCGGGGTCCATGTAGCTCTTGGCGGCGGTACCCACTTCTTCTGTGGTCAGGGCTTGGACTTTATCAGGGTAGCGGCTCCAGTAATCGAGAGGCATTCCGTCCTCAATCAACTCCAGGATCTTGCCGCAAAGGTCCTCGGAGGTCTCGAATTCCAGGGCGAGATGGCCAACCAAATAGCTCTGCGCCGTGTCCAGTTCCTGGCGGCTGATCCCGCGCTCCTGGAGGTTCTGAATCTGTTCCAATGCGACATGTGTGCTTTTCATAGTTTCCGGCGTCCGGGTAAAGGTCTTAGCTACCCAGGCGCCCGTGTGGCGACGGAAGACGAGGTCGCTCGAGGCTCCATAGGTCAAGCCCTGGCGGGTGCGAAGAGCTTTGAACAGGCGATTCTCCGACGGTCCTCCCAGGATTTCGTTGGCCACGCTGAGGGGCAGGAAGTCGGGACTATCTCGTGGCACGCCCAGCGTCCCGATTCGAATCTCCGTCTGAACGGCGTCGCTCTTGTCGATGGCGACCACCCGGCGCTTGTCGGACTCGCCGGGGGCGGCGATCGGGGGAGTGGCAAGCAGGCTTCCCTTCTGCCATCCCCCAAAATACCTGGTCGCGAGGGCCATAGCTTCCGCTTCGGTTATGTCCCCCACCACGGCCAGAATACAGTTGGCGGGTTGATAGTAGCGCCGGTGGAAGGACCGGAGGTCTTGAGCCGTGATGCGCTCGACAGAAGCCAGAGTACCGTCCTCGGGATGGCCGTACGGCGTGCCGGCGAAGATCAAATTCTGAAAGGCTGTGTCTGCCACGTAGGCCGGGTCATCCTGGGACACTTGCAACCCAGATATGGCTTGTTTGCGCTGGCGTTCGATTTCGGCAGGCTCGAAAGCGGGGTGCGCCGTCATGTCGCTCACCAGATCGAAGGCCAAATCGGTGCTGTCGGTCAGAACGGTCAGGCTCTGGTAGGAACTATCCCAATCGATGTCATTGTCGGCCACCCCGCCGGCCGAATCGATGGCCTCAGCAACCT
>Ga0335069_10004194_pt1 | contig 21523 bp, 15 predicted proteins | sample Lox_Sample_11_FD_206714 | JGI IMG/M metagenome (GOLD analysis project Ga0335069, IMG submission 206714) | Soil microbial communities from Loxahatchee National Wildlife Refuge, Florida, United States - Lox_Sample_1.1 | ecosystem: Environmental > Terrestrial > Soil > Wetlands | place: USA...
CGATCTCTCCGATCAAGCATGTGGACAAAGCGACCATTCCGATCCTCCTCATTCACGGCCGCGACGACACGGTCGTTCCGATCGAGCAAAGCGAGGACATGGCGGACGCGCTGAAGGACGCCGGCAAACAGGTCGAATTCGTCAAATTGGATGGCGAAGACCACTGGCTGTCGCGCAGCGAGACACGTTTTCAGATGCTGAATGCGACGATGAAGTTCATCGAGGCGAACAATCCGCCGAACTGAGCCACACGGCAGGCCTGGCGGAATGGAGGAGCGAGCCGGCCATCATTGTGAGCGGCCGGTCACAGGGGGCCTGCGCCGCGTTCAGCGCAGCCGGGCGAGTTCGGCGCCGGCGGCGGAATATTCGATAAAATCGTGCCGGCAATTGTCGCGGACGTCTTCGAATAGCGGCACCGCCGCGTCCACGCCTTGTTTCGAGAGCATCCACTCCGCCAGATAGAAGTGGGCCTCACACAGATTGTCCCGAACCGCGCTGGCATCGCCAACATGAGCCGCGCGCAAAATGTCGTCCGGCGTCGCATCGCCTTTGTAGAGCGCGAACACCTGGCCGGGCCAGGTATTCATATCGATAAGGTCTGTCTTTCCGGCCAGGTCGCTCGCTTCGAACTTGCCTTCGCGCATGCGCGCGATCGAGTACCAGAGCAACGGATAGGGCCATTTCGGCGCGAACAGCATGGCGGCCTGGCTGTCCGTGGCCGAGCCTTCGAAATCGCCGGCGTTGTAGCGCGCGAGCGCGCGCTGCCAATAGGCGTTGCCCGACGGCTTCAGCCGGATAACTTCGGTATAGTCCGAGATAGCCTCGGCATATCGGCCGGCGCAGCGATAGGCCTTGCCGCGCATCATGTAGTCGTCGGCATTGCCGGGTTTCAGACTGATCGCCTGGGTGAGATCGGCGACGGCAGAGCCGCAAGCCTCTTCATTCATATAGGCCCGGGCGCGATCGAAATAGGCGATCTTTGCCAGGCCAGCGTCGAGATCCCCGTTTGCGAGCGCCGCCGAGAAATACGCTATGGCGCTGCCATTGTCGCCGCGATTGACGGCGGAAAGTCCGCGAGCGATGTCATCATTGCCGGCGGCGAGAGCGCTGGACGCGCCCACATATAAAGCGAGCCCCAAGCCCAGCTGTCTCCACCCCATCCTATCCCCAATGATCTAATTACGGGTCTGTGGGGTATACGGATGGACTACAGATTTGGTTCACGCCGCCTGTGCTCTGGGATCGTAATTTAAGAGGGGGCCCAGCCAGCGCTCCGCGACCTCGATCGGCCAGCCCTTGCGGCGGGCATAGTCCTCGACCTGGTCCTTCTCGATCTTGCCTACGCCGAAATAACGGCTTTCAGGATGCGAGAAGTAAAGCCCCGATACGGACGGGCCGGGCCACATGGCGAAACTTTCCGTCAGCCGCACGCCTGCGCGCGGCTCCGCTTCGAGAATCCGGAACAGAGTTTCTTTCTCCGTGTGATCGGGCTGCGCCGGATAGCCCGGTGCCGGACGGATGCCGCGATAGGCTTCGGCTATCAATTGTTCATTCGTGAAGGTTTCGTCCTGCGCATAGGCCCAGAACTCGCGGCGGACCCGGGCATGCAGGCGCTCCGCAAACGCTTCCGCGAATCGATCGGCCAGTGCACGCAGAAGTATGGCGCTGTAGTCGTCCTTATCCGCCTCGAAGCGCTTGATGTGGTTTTCCTCGCCATGGCCCGCCGTCACGACAAAGCCACCCAGATAGTCCGCGGGCCCGCTATCGCGGGGGGCCACGAAATCGGCGAGCGCCAGGTTTGGTCTCCCCTCCTCGCGCACCATCTGCTGGCGCAGCGTGTGCAATGTGGCCAGCGGCGCCTTACGGCTTTCGTCAGCAAACAACACAACGTCGTCGCCATCCGCCGCCGCAGGCCAGAAGCCGAAGGCCGCTTTTGCGGTCAGCCACTTTTCGTCGACGATCTTTTTGAGCATCGCCTGCGCATCCGCAAAAAGATTGCGCGCAGCCTCGCCCACCGTCGCATCCTCGAAAATCAGCGGATACGGGCCGGTCAACTCCCAGGTCCGGAAGAACGGTGTCCAGTCGATATAGGGCACGAGATCGCCGAGATCGTAGTTCTCGAAGGTCTTGAGGCCGAGGAATTTCGGCTTGGGTGGTGCGTAATTTTTCCAGTCGAGCTTGGGTTTGTTGGCTCTGGCCTGCGCGAGGCTCAGGCGCTTCGCCGGTGCACGTTGCGCGGCGTGCCGCGTCGCGATCTCCTCATATTCGCGGCGGATCCCGGCGGTATAATCGGCGCGAGCAGTCTTGCTCAAAAGGCTCGATGCGACGCCGACGGCGCGCGAGGCATCCGCCACATAGACCGTCTGGCCGCGGCGGTAATTCGGATTGATCTTCACGGCCGTGTGCACGCGGCTCGTCGTGGCGCCCCCGATCAGGAGCGGAATCTCGAAACCCTGTCTCTCCATCTCCGCCGCGACATGGCACATCTCGTCCAGCGACGGCGTGATAAGGCCGGACAGCCCGATGATGTTGGCCTTGGCTTCCCGCGCCGCATCGAGGATCTTCTGCGCCGGCGTCATCACGCCAAGATCGATCACTTCATAACCGTTGCACTGTAGCACGACGCCGACGATGTTCTTTCCGATATCGTGGACGTCGCCTTTGACTGTGGCCATGACGATGCGGCCCACCGGTTCGCGTGCGCCGGATTTCGCCTGTTCTTCCTCCATGAACGGAATGAGATGGGCGACAGCCTTTTTCATCACGCGCGCCGACTTCACCACCTGCGGCAGGAACATCTTGCCGGCGCCGAAAAGATCACCCACGACGTTCATCCCCGCCATCAGCGGGCCTTCGATCACGTCCAGCGGCCGCTTGGCGGCAAGGCGCGCTTCCTCGACGTCGTCCACGATGAAATCGGCAATGCCGTGCACCAGAGCATATTTGATGCGCTCTTCGACCGGCGCCGTGCGCCAGGCGAGTGTCGTCTCTTCAGCGGCGCTGCCGCCCTCGTTCTTGTAGCGTTGCGCGATCTCAAGGAGCCGTTCGGTGGCGTCCGGCCGGCGATTGAGAAGCACATCCTCCACGCCATCGCGCAGTTCGCCCGGAATGTCCTCGTAGACGGCAAGCTGACCGGCATTGACGATGCCCATGTCCATGCCGGACTTGATCGAATGATAGAGGAAGGCCGAGTGCATTGCCTCGCGCACGGTCTCGTTGCCACGAAACGAGAATGAGATGTTCGATACGCCGCCCGAGATGTGCACATATGGCAGCTCGTCGCGGATCCGCTTGGCGCCGGCGATGAAATCGACTGCGTAATTGTTGTGCTCTTCGATGCCGGTCGCAACGGCAAAGATATTGGGATCGAAGATGATGTCTTCCGGCGGGAAGCCGACCTTGTTGACGAGGATGTCGTAAGCGCGCTTGCAGACCGCAAATTTGCGCTCGGCAGTGTCGGCCTGGCCCGTTTCGTCGAACGCCATGACGACGACGGCGGCGCCATAACGCAAGACTTTCCTGGCGTGTTCGATGAACGCCTCTTCGCCTTCCTTGAGGCTGATCGAGTTGACGATGCTCTTGCCTTGCGTCGACTTAAGTCCCGCCTCGATCACGCTCCATTTGGAGGAGTCGATCATCACCGGCACGCGCGCGATGTCCGGTTCGGCCGCGATCAGGCAGAGAAAGCGCCGCATCGCAGCCTCGGAGTCGATAAGGCCTTCGTCCATATTGATGTCGATGATCTGCGCGCCATTCTCCACTTGCGTGCGCGCCACATCGAGGGCGCCTTCGTAGTTGTTCGCCGCGATCAGCTTGCGGAACTTGGCCGAGCCCGTGATGTTGGTGCGCTCGCCGATATTGACGAAATTCGTTTCCGGCGTGAGCGTGAACGGCTCAAGACCGGAAAGGCGAAGATAGCGCGGCTTCACGGGAACTGTGCGCGGCGGAACGCCGTCGACGGCCTTGGCGAAGGCCTGGATGTGCGCAGGCGTCGTGCCGCAACAACCGCCGATGATATTGACGAGTCCTGACCGCGCGAATTCGCCCATGACCTTCGCCATCGACTCCGGTCCGTCGTCGTAGCCGCCGAACTCGTTGGGCAGGCCGGCATTGGGATGCGCGCTGACGAGAGTGTCAGCGACCTGTGCGAGCTCGTCGACGTAAGGACGCAATTCTTTTGCACCCAGCGCGCAATTGAGGCCGATCGCGAACGGTTTGGCGTGCCGAACCGAATGCCAGAACGCCTCGGACGTCTGGCCGGTCAGCATGCGCCCCGACAGATCGGTGATCGTGCCGGAGATCCAGATCGGCAACTCGGCGCCCGCTTCGTCGAATGCTTCCTGAACGGCATAAATGGCGGCCTTCGCATTCAACGTATCGAACACCGTCTCGACCATGATGAGATCGGCGCCGCCTCTGATGAGGCCGCGCGTCGCCACGCGATAGGTCTCGCGCAGTTCATCGAAGGCGATGTTGCGGAAACCCGGATCGTTCACGTCCGGCGACAGCGATGCAGTGCGGTTCGTGGGGCCGAGCACGCCGGCCACGATCCTCGGACGCTCCTTGGTCTCCGCGGCGTCGCAGATCTCCCGCGCCAGTCGGGCGCCTTCTTCGTTCAGCTCTTCGACGATGTGTTCGAGGCCATAATCGGCTTGGCTGACCGACGTCGCATTGAACGTGTTCGTTTCGAGGATGTCGGCGCCGGCCTCGAGATAGGCGCGGCCGATGTCGCGGACGATGTCCGGCCGGGTCAGCGTCAGAAGATCGTTATTGCCCTTGAGATCGCGACCGTGGTTTCCGAAGCGCTCGCCCCGGAATGCCGCCTCGTCCAACCGATAGCCCTGGATCATCACTCCCCAGGAACCGTCGAGCATCAGGATGCGTTTGCGCGCCGTATCCTTCAACCAGGCGATGCGCGCAGTACGATCGAAACTCATGAAACGCCCTTTCCGCAGGCCTGCGGCAGGCCCAATAACCTGCATGCCGCAAAGGTAAGATCGGCCTGGTTCAATGTGTAGAAGTGGAAGTGATCAAAGCCGTAGCTCCTGAGGGCTTCGACCTGATCGGCAAGAAGTGCGGCCGCGATAGCCCTTCGGCTTTCAAGATCGTCGTCGAGACCTTCATAGATACGCGACAGCCAGGGCGGAACCGAAGCGCCACTGCGTCCGGCCATTCGCGCCACGCCCTTGAAATTGGTGGTCGGCATCAGCCCCGGCACGATCGGAATGTCGAGGCCGCGCGCGGCCACACGATCGCGGAATTCCGCGATGGTTTCCGCCGAAAAGCAGAATTGCCCGATTGCACGCGTGGCGCCCGCGGCAACTTTCCTTTCGAGGAGATCGATGTCGCCATCGACGGAGGGCGAGTCCGGATGACGTTCGGGGTAACACGAGACGCTGATCTCGAACGGCGCGATCTTGCGGATGCCGGCGATCAGCTCCGGCGTCGATTGATAGCCGTCGGGATGCGGGACATAGCGCGCACCCGGCTCCGGCATGTCGCCGCGCAACGCCACGATGTGGCGGACACCAGCCTCCCAATAACGACAAACGACATCGTCGACTTCGCTGCGCGAAGCGCCAACACAGGTCAGATGCGCCGCGGGGACAAGACTTGTCTCTTCGACCAGCCGTTTGACCGTCGCGTGCGTGCGATCGCGTGTCGAACCGCCGGCGCCGTAAGTTACGGAAACGAAGGACGGCTTCAATGGCTCGAGCCGCCGCACCGCGCGCCAGAGCTGCTCCTGCATCTCCGGTGTCTTGGGCGGGAAGAATTCGAACGAAACGGCAAGGGGCCGTTCGTTGGTGCTGAGATGGCCAAGTCTCATGACAAGGCCTCGGCGCGCGCGCGCGCCGGCGCTTTCTGCGATGTCGCCGCCCAGATCTTCACGGTCAGTTTCGCGGAAGCCGAATCCACATGCGGCGCGATCGATCGCGTTGCGGAGGGCGCAAGGCCTGCGGCACGAAACCAGCCTTTGACTTCTTCATCGGAGAACCCCAGGCGGCGATGATTAAGCTCGTCGCGCAGGAATTCGACCTCGTGCGGCGCAAAGTCGACGGCGATCAGGCGACCGCGCGGGCGCAGGACGCGTGCGGCTTCGACGATCGCCGCCTGCGGATCGTCGAGGTAATGCAGGACCTGGTGAAAGAGCACGACATCGAAACCCTGCTCGCCGGATCCGTCGGCAAAAGGCAGGCGGTAGAGATCGCCAAGACGTACCTGGCAATGTTGCACTTGAGCGCGTTCAAGCCTGTCGCGCGCGATGGCGAGCATTTCGGGACTGACGTCAAGTCCCACGCCGCGCCGGATCGCCGGCGCGAGCAGCTCGAGCATCCGACCGGTTCCCGTCCCGACATCCAAAAGGGAATCGACCTCGGCGCCCTGCAGGAGCGCGACGATCGCCGCTTCCACTTCCAGCTCCGGCGCGTGCAACGAACGGATACGTTCCCATTCCGACGCATTCGCCTTGAAATAGGCTGCGGCGGCTTGCGCGCGCTGCTCTCGGATGGCCGCCAGCCGTCGTCTGTCCGCCTCCAGCACATCCGGCTCGGCGCCGGCCAGAGCAGCCAACGTGTTGCCCAGTTGGGCCCGCACGCCGCGATCGACGGCACGATAGAAGACCCAGCTTCCCTCCTTGAAGCGCTGCAAAAGACCGGCCTCGCAGAGCAGCTTCAGGTGGCGGGAAACGCGCGGCTGGCTCTGCCCCAGAATGTGGGTCAGCTCCGTCACCGTCAGCTCGGCTTCCCGCAGCAATAGGAGCAGCCGGAGGCGCGTAGGATCTCCGGCGGCCCTCAACATGGCCAGAAGCTGTTCCATCCCTATCCTTGCCGATTGCGCATAAAGATATCTTTATATCATTATGTATCGCTTCGCAATTGACAATTTCGGGCGGCTTTTCTGCAAATTTTCCGGTGCGACGACCCGCAATTCGCCCGCTCTATGCGTATATGTTAATCGTAATTCGGTAGAAGGGGCCGGCGAGTCGAATCCCCGGCAGTAACGAGAAAGCCATGCGGACATCTTGGGCAGCGCTCACGATAGCGCTCGGCCTTGTATTGGCCGGTTGTGCGAGCACTTCCACTACCAACTCACAGCTGCAGACCGACCCCGACGACCCGCTGGAAGGCTGGAATCGGCAGGTCTTCGACATGAACCAAAGGTTCGACGAAGCGATCATGAAACCGACCGCGGAGGCCTATATCGCGGTTGTTCCGGAGCCTGCCCGGAAGGGTGTCCACAACTTTTTGACCAATCTGAACTCGCCTGTGGTGTTCGCAAACGACCTGTTGCAGGGCGAGGTGGGCCTTGCGGGCGAGACAGTCGGCCGCTTCGGGCTCAATACGACCATCGGCCTAGGGGGCCTGGTGGACGTGGCGACCCCCGCCGGCATACCGGGCCATTCCTCGGACTTCGGCCAGACGCTCGGCGTTTGGGGGGTCGGCGAGGATCCCTATCTGGTCCTTCCGCTGCTGGGTCCGAGCAATCCCAGAGATCTCGCCGGCTACGTCGCCGACCAGGCCATGAGCCCGCTCAATTACGTCGGCATCCGCGATTACACCTACTGGTCGATCGGCGCCGGCGCCGTGAACATTGTCGACGAGCGCGCACAAAATATGGATACGCTCAACCAGCTGGAGCAGACCTCGCTCGATCCCTACGCATCGATGCGCAGCCTGTATAGGCAATATCGTCGCTCCCACATCCGGCACGGCAAGTCGAGCGTTAAAGACCTGCCATCCATGTGATTCCGCCGCCACGAACTTGCCATAGATCGAAGCGAGCTTACGTCCAGGGAAGGGCGAGTTTCCGCCGAAGAGAGGACAGTTATGACCCGATTGCAGTTTTCGCCGTTTAGCCGGCTTCGCGCGGCCATGGCTGCGATTATTGTCGCCATTGTGGCGTTCGCCGCGTCGGAACCGGCGCTGGCTTCGACGCCCGCAGAGCAGTTCGTCTCGCAGAATGTTCAGCGTGGCCTTACCATTCTTAACAATCACAGCATTCCCGAAGCGCAGCGCCGCGCCGAATTCCGGGACTTTCTGACCGGGCTGACTGATATCCGCCGTATCGCGCTCTTCACGCTCGGCGCCGCGCGCCGAACAGCTTCTCCGGCAGAGATCGATGCGTTCGTCAATTCGTTCCGCGACTATGCGGTCGCCGTATATGAATCACGCCTCAATCAGTATTCCGGCCAGTTCCTGCGCGTGTCGGGTTCAAGCGAAGTGAGTCCCGGTGACACCGTCGTTCAGACGCTTCTGGTCGATCCGAGCGGCCGCTCGAACGGCCAGGAGCCGATCGAGGTGGACTTCCGCGTCGTTCAGGACAACGGCCATTTCGTGGTGATCGATGTCAGCATCGCCGGCGTCTGGCTCGGCCAGGAAGAGCGCGAGCAGTTCTCTTCGTTCCTTCAGCAGAACAACAACAACGTAGAGGCATTGACCCAACACCTGCAGCAGCTTGCGCTGCAGGTACGGGCGGGTGGCGGCCAACCGCAGCAGCAGCGTTAGGACGGCTTAGGCGCGCGCGAAACGCTTGTACTTGATGCGGTGCGGCGTTTCCGCGTCGATGCCGAGGCGGCGTTTCCTGTCGGCCTCGTAGTCCTGATAGTTGCCCTCGAACCATTCGACATGGCTGTCGCCTTCGAAGGCAAGCATGTGTGTCGCGATGCGGTCGAGGAACCAGCGATCGTGGCTGATGATCATGGCGCAGCCGGCGAAATCTTCCAGCGCCGCTTCCAGCGCACGCAGCGTATCGACGTCGAGATCGTTGGTCGGTTCGTCGAGCAGAAGCAGGTTGGCGCCCGACTTCAGCATCTTCGCGAGATGCACGCGATTGCGCTCGCCGCCTGACAGCTGTCCGACCTTCTTCTGCTGATCGCCGCCTTTGAAATTGAAGGCGCCGACATAGGCTCGGGACTGCATGCTGCGCTTTCCGAGCTCCAGCACTTCGGCGCCGCCGGAGATCTCTTCCCAGACGGTCTTCTTCGCATCGAGCGCGTCGCGCGACTGATCGACATAACCCATCACGACCGAGTCTCCGATGCGCAGGCTGCCGCTGTCCGGCTTCTCCTGGCCGGTGAGCATGCGGAACAACGTCGTCTTGCCGGCGCCGTTCGGTCCGATGACACCGACGATGCCGCCCGGAGGCAGCTTGAACGCGAGATTTTCGATCAGCAGCCGGTCGCCATAGGCTTTGTTCAGGCCTTCGGCCTCGATGACGATGTTGCCGAGGCGCGGGCCCGACGGGATGATGATCTGCGCCGCTCCGCCGCGCTGCTCCTGCGATTTTGCCAGCAGCTCCTCATAGGCGGCGATACGCGCCTTCGATTTCGCCTGGCGGGCGCGCGGGCTCGTCTGAATCCATTCGCGCTCACGGGCCAGCGTTCGTTCGCGCGCTTCTTCGGCCTGGCCTTCCTGCAGAAGTCGCTTGTCCTGCACTTCGAGGAAGCTCGTGTAATTGCCTTCGTGCGGAATGCCGCGGCCGCGATCGAGCTCGAGGATCCAGCCCGTCACATTGTCGAGGAAGTAGCGGTCGTGAGTGACGAGCACGACGGTTCCCTTGAACTCGCGCAGCGTATGCTCGAGCCAGGCTACCGATTCCGCATCGAGATGGTTGGTCGGTTCGTCGAGGAGAAGAATGTCCGGTGCCTCGAGGAGAAGCTTGCACAGCGCCACGCGGCGCTTCTCGCCGCCCGAGAGTTTCGCCACGTCGGCGTCCGGCTCGGGACAGCGCAACGCATCCATCGCCATCTCGACCTGCGCATCGAGATCCCAGAGGCCCTGCGCCTCGATCTCGTCCTGCAGCTTCGCCATTTCGTCGGCGGTTTCGTCGCTGTAGTTGGCGGCGATCTCGTTGTAGCGGTCGATCAGCGCCTTCTTCGGCGCGACGCCGAGCATCACGTTGCCGAGCACGTCGAGCGAAGAATCGAGTTGCGGCTCCTGCGGCAGATAGCCGACGCGCACGCCGTCGGCCGCCCAGGCCTCGCCGGTGAACTCCGTGTCCATGCCGGCCATGATGCGCATAAGCGTCGATTTGCCGGCGCCGTTGACGCCGACGATGCCGATCTTGGCGCCGGGCAGAAAGCTCAGCCAGATGTCCTTCAGAACCTGGCGCCCGCCCGGATAGGTCTTCGAAAGACCTTTCATTACATACACGTATTGCGGTCCGGCCATGGCTCTGCCTCAGAAGGAAAGGCGGCGGTTTTAGCGAAGCGGCGGGACTGCCGCAACGGTGCCGGAAAAGACTGCGGCCGGAGCGTGCTCGCCCCGGCCGAGAGTCCAAAGTTCCCAAAAAGATCAGAAGTTGATCTTGGCCCGCGAGATCACCGACACCGCATTCGATCCGCCGAGGCCGGCGACATTCATCTGGTAACCGGCATTGGCTTGAAGGGCCAGCGCGCCGTCCATGAACGTCGTGACATAGCCGACTTCGAGATCCGTTTCCGGCGTGTTGCTCGCCAGCGGCACATATTCGTGACCGATCTTGAGATCGCCCGTCGTGGAGTCGACCCCGTCAGCCGCCGTGATATTCACGCCGCCCGCATAGATCTGCAGCGGACGCGTCACGGCGAGACCGAGCGAGTCATCCTCGTCGAACAGGCCGTGCTTGGCGACCGCGAAGCCGTAAGCGCGGCTGTGCAACGTGTCGGCCGAGCTGATCAAGGCGTCCGGCTTGAGCGATAATTGGGTCAGACCTTCGTTGTAGGAGAATGTCGTCACCCAGCCGTCGCCGAACCCGACGCGCGCGGACACGCCGATAGCAGAGGTGTTTGCAGATTTCGCGACCGACAGCGCACCGGAGTTGAAGCCGCCCAGCAATCCGTTCTGCTCGGATGTCTGCGTGGCGATGACGCCGAGGCCACCCCACGAGGCGAAGTCCCAATCGACGCCGAAGAGGCTCGATTGCGCCTGGCGCATGTCGTAGAGCGGTTGCGGACCTTCGAGCTGCGCCAGATAGGAGAACTCCGGCACCTGATACTGGCCGCGCTGCGGATCGAGGACGGATTGGCCGAAGCGCATGTGTACATCGTCCGCCAGCTGGATGGTCGAGCCCAGATAGCTGCCGCCGTTGGTCAGCGATGCGTAAGGCGAGTTCACGGCGCCGGCCGAAAGGAACAGCCCGCCGAAGGCGCTGCTCGAACGGCTGTCGTATTCGCTGAAGTGGCCCGAGAGATCGAGATTGTAGCCGATGTTCAGATCGACGCCCGGCATCAGCTGCTGATCGACGATGACGTCTTCCATCGTGTGCTGATGCGTGTCGACATACTGACCGGACAGACCCGCCGGCAATGTCGTCTCGACTTCATAGCCGCTGGCGGCGAAGTGACCATACGGCCCCGTTCCGGAGACCGCGAACGGCGTCACCGACATGAACTGGCTGGCAAGCATCGCCGAGACGATGTCGATGCCGGGATTGTACGTCGCGTTGTTGAGATTGGCCGAGAAGTTGCGGCCGAAGGAGTCAACCACGACGGCGTTCTGCAGCACCGTGCTGTTCCTGATCGCGACCGACAGCGGACCGCTGACGAGGCTCGCCTGCGCGCCGCCAAGGCCCGTAACGGATGCGGGCGTCGCCGTGCCGTTCAGCGTCGAAAGGGAGTGCGTCACGCCGCTGCCGCCGGATCCCGATCCGCCGGAAACGCCGGGGAGATAGCCGCCCGTCGCAACGATCGACTGGCCGACCGGCCCCATCGCCTTGGTGATGTCGACCGCGCCGCGTCCATAGACGGGATCAACGCCCGGCGCGCCGAGATCGTCTGTCGTTTGGAAAATGATGCTGGCGACCTGCTGCGAGGTCAGCTGGGGCCATTGGCCCTTGATGACGGCCGCAACGCCGGCAACGAACGGCGTCGCCATCGAGGTGCCCGAGAGGTAGCCGTAATTGCCGGCGGGACTGCTGCCGTTGCCGACGGACGACCAAATGTCGACGCCGGGCGCGACAACGAAATAGTTGGCCATGCAATAGCGCTGCGTGCCTTCGACCGTGCATTGCGTGCCGGGCACCTGGCTGAAGCTGGCGATGCCGCCATAGCCGCCGTTCGCGCAGCTCCCGGGCGAATACGGATCGGGTCCGTTGCAGCCCGTGGCGCCGACGACGATCATCGAGCCGCGAACACCGTCCGCAAGCGCGGCGCCGCCGAGAAAGCCGCTGACGGGATCCTTGGTGCCGGAGTTGCCGGCGGCAACCACGAGCAGCGAACCGTTGGCCACGGCCGTCTGGAAATTCGCGATATCGCTTTGGGCGAGGACCGGTCCGCCGATCGACACGCTGATGACGCTGGCGCCGTGCTGCGAAGCCCAGACGATGCCCTGATCGACACCGATGCAGGAATCGACATTCGAGCCGCAGACCTTCACCGGAAGGATCGAGGCCTGATAGGCGATGCCGACATTGAGACCGGCGGCAATGCCGGTAGTGTGCGTACCGTGCGTGGAGTCGCCGCCGGGGAATACCGTGTCGTCGCCGCCGACCGCATTGTCGCCCGTGCACGCGTTGACGGAGCTGACGACGCAATAGCCCGGCAGGACACGCGAGTTGCCCATGCTGTCGAGGAATTCCGGCGAGTTAAGGTCGATACCCGTGTCGACCATGCCGATGATCACACCCTTGCCGCCGGCGCTGAAATTCCAGCCGAAGACATTCGCTGCGATGTTATGGGCGGTGTCGCACCAGCCGCCGGGAAAACCCGCAGAGCTGCATGCGCCCGCTGTCGGCGTGTTCTGCGGCTTGAGCGCACCCGGCAGAATTTCCAGCGAGCCGCTTCCGAGCGGCGAGGCGAGATTCAAGCTGGGACCAAGGAGCGCAGACTGCATCGTAACGTCGGGCCGGGACACGCCCGCCAGCGTCAGCAGCGATTCGCCGTCGGAGGCCGGCGTCGCACCGGCGCCCAGATCATACGATGAGCCGTCCGTGTAGGATTTTACCTGCGTGAGGGTGACGATTTCGGAGGAATCGCTGTCGACATTGTGCTTCACAGTTTCGACCGCGCCAGCGCCGGCCACGCCCATCGCGAGGGCGAATGCCAACGAACCGGCCAGCCAACTTTGAATGCGCATTACTCCCCCCAACGATCCCAACGAGGCACGGATTGCCTGCGTTCCCTCGACAAAAAATCCTAACAGATGCCGTTGGCGGATCAACGAAATCGTCCCTCGAACCTGTGGTTCCTTCGTCACAGTCAGGCGGTAGTTTTTCTGTCAAAAAAGGCACTTGGCTGTCCACCGCGCCGCGGTGGTTGAGGCGCCGACCGTAAGACGCGTTCTGCGCGAATTCCTTTGCGGAGCGGCCGGTCCGCCTTTAATGCCGGAAGACCCATGAGCGACGTTCCCTTCAAGGCCCTTGTCATTCCGGTCACGCCGTTCCGCCAGAACTGCACCCTGTTGTGGTGTACGCGGACCTCGAAAGCCGTGGTCGTCGACCCGGGCGGCGACTTGGAGCTTATAGAAAAATCCATTGCACAGCAAAAGGTTACACTGGAGAAGGTGCTGCTCACCCACGGCCATCTCGACCATGCCGGTGGGGCGGCAAAGCTGTCCAGGACCCATGGCGTTCCCGTCGAAGGCCCGCATGAGGACGATACGTTCCTCCTGGACGGCCTCGCCGAGCAGGGCAGCCGTTACGGCTTTTCGGGCAGCGAAGCCTGCACGCCGGACCGCTGGCTGAAGGACGGGGACACCGCGAGGTTTGGCGAGGTGGAACTCGGGGTCCGCCATTGTCCCGGGCATACTCCAGGCCACGTGGTGTTCTTTCATGCCGGCGCGAGGCTTGCGCTGGTCGGCGATGTGCTGTTCGCGGGCTCCGTCGGCCGGACGGACTTTCCCCGCGGCAATCACGCACAGCTGGTCGCTTCGATCACCGAGCGCCTCTGGCCTCTGGGCGACGAGATGCGTTTCGTGCCCGGCCACGGCCAGATGTCGAGTTTCGGCTGGGAGCGGAAGACGAACCCGTACGTCTCCGACCTGGCGCTCGGTCGCGCCTAGCTCCCGCCCCGGATTGCCGTACACGTATCATCCGCCTTGGACTCTTGGTCGAAGAGCGTGCTTTCCTCGCGCCACAAGCCATACAGGGACGAAACTGGAATGACCGCCATCAACGACGTGACCGACCTCGCCCGCGAGGGTGAGATCGCCATACTCGCGCTGAATTCGCCGCCGGTGAATGCGCTGTCGGCGCCCGTGCGCGACGGTTTGGCGGAGGGTTTCAAGAAAGCCATCGCCGATGACGGCGTCAAAGCGATCGTGCTCATTTGCGAAGGCAAGACTTTCATCGCCGGCGCCGACATCAGCGAATTCGGCAAGGCCCCGAAGGGCGCGAGCCTGTTCGACGTGCAGAACGGCATCGAGAATTCGCCGAAGCCGGTGATCGCGGCGATTCATGGAACGGCGCTTGGCGGCGGTCTCGAGGTGGCGCTCACCTGTCATTATCGCGTCGCCGTGCCTTCGGCGCGTTGCGGGCTGCCGGAAGTCAATCTCGGACTGCTTCCGGGCGCCGGCGGCACGCAGCGCCTGCCGCGCATTGTGGGACCGCAGAAAGCGCTCGAGATGGTGACCTCGGGCCTGCACGTGCCCGGCAAGGCGTGCCTCGAGATGGGCCTCGTCGACGAACTCGTTCCCGAAGGCGAGTTGCGCGCGGGCGCCGTCGCGTTTGCGAAAAAGGTGCTTGCCGAGAAGCGACCGCTCAAGAAAGTGCGCGAGAGCAACGCGAAGGTCGAAGCCGCGCGCGGCCACCCCGAAATCTTCGTCAATTTTCGCAAGGAGAACGCGCGCAAGTTCCGCGGCTTCCTGGCGCCGGAATACAACATCCGCTGCATCGAAGCGGCCGTGAATGAGCCGTTCGACGAGGGCCTCAAGACGGAACGCAAACTGTTCCTCGAACTCGTCACCGGCTCGCAATCCGCCGCGCAACGCTATGTGTTCTTCGCGGAACGCCAGGTCTGGAAGATTCCGGATGTGCCCGACGACACGCCGACGATCCCCGTCAGCAAGGTCGGAATCATCGGCGCCGGCACGATGGGCGGCGGCATCGCGATGAACTTCGCCAATGTCGGCCTTCCCGTGACCATCGTCGAGACGAAGCAGGATGCGCTCGACCGTGGCCTCGCCGTCATCCGCAGGAATTACGAAAACACTGCGAAGCGCGGCCGTCTCACCATGGACGACGTCGAAAAGCGCATGGCGCTGATCAAGGGTTCGCTGAACCTCGAAGATTTGGCCGACAGCGACCTCGTCATCGAAGCGGTGTTCGAGAACATGGACGTGAAGAAGGACGTGTTCGGCAAGCTCGACAAGATCGTCAAGCAGGGCGCGATCCTTGCCACCAACACGTCGGCGCTGAACATCGACGAGATTGCGACCGCGACGAAGCGGCCAGAGGTCGTCATCGGGCTTCACTTCTTCTCGCCGGCGAACGTCATGCGTCTGCTGGAAGTGGTGCGCGCCGATAAGACGTCGAAGCCGGTCATCGCCACCTCGATGCAGATCGCCAAGAAAATCGGCAAGATCGCGGCGTTGGTCGGCGTCACGCCCGGCTTCGTCGGCAACCGCATCTTGCGCCAGCGGCAGATGGAAGCGCAGAAGCTCATGCTCGAGGGCGCCGCGCCCTGGCAGATCGACAAGGTGCTCTATGATTTCGGCTTCCCGATGGGGCCGTTTGCGATGAGCGATCTTGCCGGCCTCGATATCGGCTGGAACAAGGAAACATCGAAAGGCGAAACCATTCGCGACGTCCTCTGCGAGATGGATCGCCGCGGCCAGAAGACTGGCGCCGGCTATTATGACTACGACGAGAACCGCAACGCCAGGCCGTCGCCCGTCACCGAGAAGATCCTGGAGGATTTCCGCAAGAAGCGCGGCATCAATTCGCGGTCGATTTCGGACGAGGAAATCCTCGAGCGTTGCATCTATCCGATGATCAACGAGGGTGCGAAGATCCTCGAAGAGAAGAAGGCCATCCGCGCGTCCGACATCGATATCGTCTGGATCAACGGTTACGGCTGGCCCATCTATCGCGGCGGCCCGATGTTCTACGGCGATCTCATCGGCCTCGATAAGGTGCTGGCGAAAATGAAAGAGTGGCAGGGCACGATGGGAGACGCCTTCAAGCCGTCGGCGCTGCTCGAAAAGCTCGTGGCCGAAGGCAAGAAATTTCAGGACCTGAAGTAGGTGGAGACAATTTTAGCGCAGAGGACGCAGTGGTTGCGCAGTGGACGCGGGGACATTCTTCCGCGCGTCAGCGCACAGCCATTTCCCGCGATGACGGCAAGGACAGTTGCGCCTCGCGCGCGAGCTGCACTGCGTCCACTGCGCGTCCTCCGCGACCACTGCGCTAAAAACTGTCGCCACGAAACTCACCACTATCAGCAATAAACACCGGGAGAATTCAACATGCGTGAAGCAGTCATCGTTTCTTACGCCCGCACGGGCCTCGCGAAAGCGGCCAGAGGCGGATTCAACAACACCTCGAATATGGCCATGCTCGGCCACGCCATCGAACATGCGGTGAAGCGCGCGAAAGTCGCGCCGGCGGAAGTCGAAGACGTTGTCGCCGGTTGCGTGGCGGCTTCGGGCAATGTCGCGCGCGGTGCGGCGCTGCTTGCCGGCCTTCCAGTCACCACGGCGGGCTCGACCGTCAATCGCGCCTGCTCGTCGGGCCTCAACGCAATCGCCAATGCGGCCCGCTACATCACGGAAGACGGCGCCAGCGTCGTTGTCGGCTCCGGCGTCGACTCGATCACCTTTCAGGGCGGCGGCGGCGGCGGCAAGGAACCGCGCATCGTCGAGATGTATCCCGATTTCTGGATGCCGATGATCGACACAGCCGATGTCGTCGCGGCGCGCTACAAGCTCTCTAGAGAATATCAGGACGAATATTCGCTGGAGTCACAGCGCCGCATGGCGGCGGCGCAGCAGGCCGGCAAGTTCAAGGACGAGATCGTCCCCATGAAGACCAGGATGAAGCAGGTCAACAAGGAGACGAAGGAAGAAACCATCGTCGACTACACGGTCACGCGCGACGAATGCAATCGCCCCGAGACGACGCTCGAAGGTCTCGCAAAACTCGAGCCGGTGAAGGGTCCGGGCAAGTTCATCACCGCCGGCAATGCGAGCCAGCTGTCCGACGGCGCCGCGGCCGTCGTGCTGATGGAAGCCAAGGACGCCGAGCGGCGCGGCCTGCAGCCGTTGGGTGCGTTCAAAGGCTGGGCGATCGCCGGCTGCGAGCCCGATGAAATGGGCATCGGACCGGTCTTTGCGGTGCCCCGCCTGCTGAAGCGCCACGACCTCACGGTCGACGATATCGACCTTTGGGAACTGAACGAGGCTTTCGCGAGCCAGTGCCTCTACTGCCGCGACACGCTGGGCATCGATCCCGAGAAATACAACGTCAACGGCGGCTCCATCGCGATCGGCCATCCGTTCGGCATGACCGGCGCGCGTCTCACCGGCCACGTGCTGATGGAAGGCAAGCGCCGCAACGCCAAGCATGTCGTCGTCTCGATGTGCATCGGCGGCGGCATGGGCGCAGCGGGACTGTTTGAGGTCTACTGATGCGGACGCCCGAAGCGGGACTATTCCGCTTCGGGCGCTTTCGTTCGGACAATGTTACTGCTGCGTCGTTGCCGGCACTTCAGGCAATTGATTCAGGGAAACATGCTGTTTGGGATGGGGCGCCGGCCGCGTCTCATATGCATACACGCCGACTCCGCACGCGCCGATCAGCACGAGGATTGCGCCGACGATCTTTCCGGCGGAGCCGAACTGTACTTTGGAGGGCGCGGCGCGCCCACGAAGGTCATTCATTTGAACATCACTCATCTAACAACTCCTCCCTGTATTCATCCTTGTGCCGCTCCGGTAAAAACGTGTGCACCGGCATGCGGTTTCCAAGGGAACAAAGACGGGCAAAATTGTGGCGTCGCAACGTATACGGACTAATGTGGCCGTGAAAAACATTCCGATTCGCAATCCATGCGTGTTGCAACCGGAAAGCCGATAGCGCTTTCGAAACAACACGCGCGGCGGCTGTGGCTTGCAGCGCTGCGCCTCGATACACGCGATCCTTTCGGCGCCGGACCGGAAGCCGTGCAGCGCGCCATCGAACATCTTGGCTATGTGCAGATCGACACGATCAACGTCATCGAGCGCTGCCATCATCACATTCTGTTTACGCGTATTCCCCAGTACCGGCGCGAGCATTTGAGGCAGCTGCAAAGCGTCGACAAGACGGTGTTCGAATACTGGGCGCACGCGCTCGCCTATCTGCCGACGCGGGATATGCCGCATTACGTCAGGCTGATGCGCCAGCACCGGTCGCGCGAGACGACCGTGAAGCCGGAAGAGCTGCGCAAGGTGCTGCGGCTGGTGAAGAAGAACGGCGCGCTCTCGCTGCGCGACATCGACGACGACGTTCTCGTCGAAAAAGATCACGCCTGGGCGAGCAGGAAGCCGTCTGCGCGGGCGCTGAGGCTCGCCTTCTATCGCGGGCAGCTCACGATCAGCGAACGCAACGGCATCCTCAAGACGTACGAGTTGACCGAGCGGCACTTCGGCTGGAGCGCGCCGCCGAAGCCCGCGCCCGAGCGCGAGACGCTGAACTATCTTCTCGACCGCGCCCTTCGCGCGCAGGCCATCGTGAGCGTCGACTCCATCTGCTACATGGATGCGCCGAGAAAGCCCGCCATGCGCAGCCTGATTGAAGGCCGCGTGCGGCGGAAGGAACTGGTCCCTCTCGACGTCGAAGGCGCCGGCAAGACCCCGTATTGGGCGCGCCCGGAAACACTCGAGGCGGTCGCGGCGCCCGACCAGGGACTCGTCCACATCCTTTCACCCTTCGATCCGCTGACCATCCAGAGGAAGCGGCTCAAGTTCTTTTTCGACTATGACCACCTCTTCGAAGCCTATGTGCCGAAGGCCAGGCGCAAATTCGGTTACTTCGCCCTCCCCGTCCTTGTCGGCGATACGATCGTGGCCGCACTCGACCTTAAGACGGATCGCGAGAACGGCAAGCTGCTGATCCGGAAATGGACCTGGCTCGGCCCCCGCACGAGCCGCAGGCATAAATCCGCCATTGAGGAAGAAATGGCGCGGTTCGAGCGTTTTCAGTTGGCGAACTGAGTTCCGGTCCGGGGGGCCTTATCAAATGCAATCGTCGATGGGCCGCTTGATCATGTGGGTCGTAGCGGCAGCGGTGATCGTTGCCGTCACCGTCGCCGCTTGGCTGGCCTTCGCACATCCGGACGGGCCGTCGCTCGACGAAACGCTCGGCTGGATGGACAGCACCTACAATTCCCACACCGCGCAGGGAGGATCGCCGGGTTACGGCATGCGCGAGATTTTCGACAACGGCGCTGTCTTCGAGCGCAAGACGGAGTCCTTGCGAGCATCCGGTTGCCGTCTGACGCTCGTCTTCCACGAAGATCCCAATTCGCAGCGCTACAGCATCATCGCCAACGACCAGATCGACACGCTCGAGCTCGGCAATATCGATCCAGCTTCCGCGGTGCTGCACCTCTCGAGCTCGGTCAACGACGGAAATGCCTGTGCGCCGCAGTCGGGGCGCCGGGCCTGCAACATTGCCGAGCTCGATTTCGAGACTCGCAACCGCATGCCTCTGATCGCGAGCAGCTATGTGACGACCTTTCTGAAACTATCCGGCAACGCGCGCGTCACGCGCTGGAAAGCAAAAACGTTTCAGTCTGCGATCCTGATCTCGGATGTCGCCTATGCAAAGCGCTTCCTCAAAGCCTTCCAGCATGCCGTCAAGCTCTGCGGCGGCAGGCCGTCGACATTCTGAGCGCGTCAGGCGCGCGCCCGAAATCGGACCGGCATCTTCTTCGGCCCCGAGATGAAATTCGACGGCAGCCATTCGGGCGCGGCCGCGAGCTCCAGATCTTCGAGACGCGACAGCACTTCCATCAGCACCGCGTCGATCTCGACGCGCGCGATGTGCTGGCCGAGGCAGCCATGCGGGCCGGTGCCGAAGGCAATGTGCTCGTTGGGATTGCGCGAAAGATCGAGTCTGTCGGGCTCGGCGAATTTCGCGGGATCGCGGTTGGCGGAGCCGAAATACATGATGACCTTCTGGCCTTCCTCGATCGCCTCGCCCGCCAGCGTCACGGCGTGCTTGGCCGTGCGGCGCATATAGATCACGGGGCTCGTATAGCGCAGCAATTCCTCGCGCGCCGACGCGACACGGGCCGGAAGATCCGCCTTCAACCACGCCAGCTGCTCGGGATTTTCGAGAAGCGCGATCAGGCCCGAGGACAGTAGGTTGCGCGTCGTGTCGCCGCCCGCATCGACCAGCAACAGGAAGAACAGCAGGAACTCTATGTCGTCGAGGCGCTTCCCCTCGACTTCGGCCTCGAGCAGCTTGGTCGCGAGATCGTTAGCCGCCCGCGCGCGCTTCTCCGCGATGACGCCGCGTCCGTAATCGAACATCTTCTGCATCGCCATCAGCGCCGCGCCGGGCGCCAGCGCCTCTGGCGAGGTGTGGAGGATTTCCGTCAGCTTGTAGAGCTCGCGGCCGTCGTCGCGCGGCAGACCGAGAAGCTCGGCAATCACGAAGGACGGCATCTCCCCCGCCACCTCGCTCACAAAATCGCATTCGCCGCGCGCCGCCACCGCGTCGACGATTTCGCGCGCCAGCCGCTGCATCCACGGGATCATGTCGCGCGCGGGGCCTTGCGTGAACTCGTTGCGGATGAGCTTGCGATAGGCGGTATGCTGCGGCGGATCCATCATCAGCATCATTTTATAGCCGCCGAAATTCGACTGCTGATCCGGCGCGTCGCGCATCATGATCGTGGGTTCGGAGGAGAAATTCTGGAAATCGCGGTCGACGTCGTAGACGTCCTTGTAGCGCGTCACCGCCCAGAACCCTGGGCCGTCCGGCTCCTCGTGCCAGAAAATGGGCGCGTTCTCGCGCAGCCAGCGATATTGGGCGAAAGGATGCCCCGCCGCGAACTCTTCCGGATTGACGAGATCGATCTTCATGCGCGCGCTCCCTGGCGACCAACCTTGTCATGGTCCGCGAATGCGGGCCACCCAGTTGGCTGCAACTCGCCTCTCAAAGGGCAAGCACGCCATTTTTCTTTGGGAACGCCACGGAATTCAACTGGGTGGCCCGCACGAGGCGTGCCATGACACCGGTTTTGTTGTTACGACCTCCCGCCCACCATCACCGGCGTCTCGCGGTAGTAGCCGGCGTAGAGGCGCTTGAACGCCGCGATCTTCGGCAGGTCGTTGTAGACGATGTAGGGCGCGTCGGGATTGTGGATCAGGTAATCCTGGTGATAGCTCTCGGCCGGATAGAAGCCGCGATACGCATCGACGCGCGTGACGATCGGCGCGCCGAACACATGCGCCGCGCCCAGCTGGCGGATATAGGCGTCGGCGATCTTCTTCTGCATGTCGTTCGTGTACCAGATGTCGGAGCGGTACTGCGTGCCCTCGTCCGGGCCCTGGCGGTTCAGCTGCGTCGGATCATGCGCCACGGAGAAATAGACGCGCAGGATCTCGCCGTAAGAGACTTG
>Ga0335069_10004195_pt1 | contig 21521 bp, 21 predicted proteins | sample Lox_Sample_11_FD_206714 | JGI IMG/M metagenome (GOLD analysis project Ga0335069, IMG submission 206714) | Soil microbial communities from Loxahatchee National Wildlife Refuge, Florida, United States - Lox_Sample_1.1 | ecosystem: Environmental > Terrestrial > Soil > Wetlands | place: USA...
CTACGGCTACGGCGACTGCTCCGGCTACGGCTACGGCGACGGCGACGGCGACGGCTCCGGCTACGGCTACGGCTACGGCGACGGCTCCGGCTACGGCTACGGCTACGGCGACGGCTACGGCGACGGCGACGGCGACGGCGACGGCTCTGGCTACGGCTACGGCGACGGCTACGGCGACGGTTCCGGCTACGGCTACGGCTACGGATCTTCTAATCTAGAAAATTCATAAGGAAAATCATGTCTGATCATTCCAACGTCCCAGCCGCACCTAAGCGCGCTGATTTCGTGCCTTTGAACAAGGTCTCCAATCTGGCCGAACTGTTCCGGCATCCTGATTTCAAGCAGCGGCTTGCCGCCGCCGTACCCAAGCACTTCAATTCAGAGCGGTTGTTGCGCACGATGGTGCAGGCCGTCCAGAAGACGCCCAAGCTGGCGGAGGTCAATCCCATGTCAATGCTGGGGGCCTGCATCACCCTGGCCGCGCTGGGGCTGGAGCCGAACACGCCGCTGGGGCATGCTCACCTAATTCCATTCGAGGTGAAGAAATTCAATCCGGCCACCCGGCAGCGTGATTATGTCCGCACCGACGTGCAAGTCATCATCGGCTATCCTGGCTACCTCGATCTGATCTATCGCGGCGACAAGGTGGAGGCGATTCACTGCGACGTGTTCTGGCAGGACGAGGTGGAGAGCGGCGCATTCAGCTACGAATATGGCTCCAAGAAGCACCTGACCCACCGGCCGAGCGGCAAGCGCCGCGCACCCGGCGAGCAGCCGGCGGGGGCCTATATGTACGCGACCCTGAAGAACGGCGGCGAGGAATTCACGGTAATGCACCTCGCGGATCTGCATGCCATCCGGGCGCGCAGCCAAGGCTTCCAGGCCGCGATGTATGCCTATGACGATGCGAAGCGGAACAACAAAGACCCTGAGAAAGACAAGAGGTATTCCGAGGCTCCATGGATCAAGCATGATCTGGAAATGTACAAGAAGACCGCCCTGCGCTCCGGCCAGAAGTGGCTTCCCAAGAGCGTGGAGCTGGCTGCTGCCATCACCATCGACGGCGAGGCCGAGACGGGCGCTCTGGACTTCAGCAAGATCATCGAGGGCAATCAGGTGCTGGACGGGGCCTATGAGGCCGAGTCGGTGCCGGAACTCACGGAGGAACATACAGTGCCGCTGGATCTGAAGGTAGGCGACAAGGCAACTGCGGACCTCAAAACCGGCGAAATAAAGCGTACCCCAGTAAAGCCGGGAGCACCGCATCGTAAGCCGCGTGGCGAATTGTCGCGCGAGGAAATTGCGGAACGATTCGGAGAACAGGAAGCGCCGGTTGCCCAGCCGCCCTCCGCAACCAAAACCGAAAAACCGGCTGTTTTGTCAACCGCTACTTATCCGCTGTTCAATGCCTTTGGCGAGGAAGATGACGGCCCGAGCGGCCCGGCGACGGACCCGGTGGCTTTTGCTGAGCGGTTCGCCAAGGAATACGGCGATAGCGATGAGAGCGGCCAAGAGGCACTGCGCGAATTCAATGAGGATTCGATTGAACGCGCCGCTCTGGCATCTGAGAAGGCACAAGAGATTTTGAACAATGCAATATCTCCAGCCAAACCAGCGAATTTTGAAGAACTCTACGACATTCCAATCACCAAGACAGACCGAGGTGTTTGGAATCAAGTGGAGTGGGTGAAGCAGGCCAAGGCAAAAATGTCTGAAATCCAGCATCTAGGATATCTGCGCGAATTCGCCAAGGTGAACGAGGCCAAGGCCAATTCACTCAATACTACGGCGCGCACGGTTTACCATAACTATCTCGATGGATGCCTTGCGAAGCTTGGTGGTCTGCCCGAGGAACAAGAGCAAGGGCCGCCGGCCCCAGAGCAAGGCGACCCTGGATATGGAGCCGTACCGGAAAATGAAGACCCGTGGATGCTGGTCGCGCAAAAACTCACCGAGGATTTTACGGCGGCGAAAGACGTTCACGAACTTGAGGCAATATCGAAAAACGTGGCCGTGAAAGCCCAACTACGCCAGCTAAAGGAAGCGCGGCCAGATCTCGCTAACCAGCTTGAAGATTTCTATTCACGTCGCTTCGACGATCTGAAGGGAAAACATAATGCTTAAAAAATTAATTGTTGCGGCCGCGCTTCTGATCGCCCCGGCGGCACACGCACAAACATGGTATGCCGAAGATAACTACCAGCACCAGTGCGCAGTGTTTGCCTGGAATGGGCTCACGACGCCCTACGAGGTAATCGCATGGGTAAATGCCAACGGTGGCTTAGCAACGCATGAAAATGTGCCTATGCCTCCGAGGAAGGAACACACGTCTGGAAGTATCATTGAGATTGTGGATATTCGGCCTGGATCAGGCCACGAATTTGTGATCCCGTTTTTTTCCTCGGTGGACGATTGCATGATCTACGCGCAGAAGGAACGGGAACAGCAATTCCCAGGTAGCAATGCCACTCCCTGATGATGTGATCGCCCGGCTTACTAATGCCTTCTATAGCGAATTTCCTATGATTCGTCGTGACGATAGAACGCGCCTACTTATTGCCGAGCTGGAAAAGACCCACGAGATCGTGGAGCGCCGACAGCAAGACGAGGAACGCCGCAAGCACCAAGAACAATTGCTTGAAGCGAGCCTTTATAGACTAAACGACATAATCAAAAGGGCTAGGGATTAGCCGGACAGGATGGCCGCAGCAACACGAGTCGCGCGGCCTCCTACTTGATGCCACCATACGCTATTCTTCAGAGCATCTACCGCGCCGGGCCAGTCATGCACCAGCATGGCGTGAAGAAATACCGGCCAATCCGACACTAGCTTGCCCGGCCCCATGTTGAAGCCAAGGTTTAGCATCTGGCGTTGCCTGACCGGCGAGAGCGTCCTCCACCACGGAATTGCCGTGTCGAAATAAGCCGCGCATCGCGCTATGTCGTTCTGGCAAAGTATCACCGCTTCATCGCTGGATAGCCCGCACCCGGAAAGATTTCTGCCGATCCCTACCGTGGGATTGCCGAGCACATGAGAGCCTGCTCTGATCGGCATTCCTGTTTTGTCATCATAGACAAACCGCATTAGCTTTTCGTCGGTGGAGAGCTGCGCGACCAATGCTGCAACGTCAAAAGTATCGGTCATGATGCTATATCTTCAAGTTGTTTCTTCAGAATAAGCGCCGGCCACAGGCACGGGCAGCACCATACGAATTCCTCCCATGGCATTTCATATTCCACGAGATTTTCGCCGCCATAGGCCACGGTAATGGCAGGCCCTTCATTCCGCATTTCAAACTTGTAGGAAAATTGCGGATAGTTGCGCTTCCAGCGAGGGAATGAAAAAATCTGCGCGCCAAGATCGTCTTTGTCTTTCATTTGCTGATTTCCAATTCCCAGACTTGCAGGACTCGCCCTGCCGCGAAGAAATCCCAGGTAGCCCATTGTTCCATTCCCCAGCTCGTGCCTGAGAATGGACCATCGTATTGATCGAAGCACACGAAATGATAGCCCCACGGACTATCTTCGCCATCCGGCCGCCATTCGATTTGGTTCTGTTGGCCTACACGAAGATCCACACAGGCCACGCAAGCCGTGAAGCCTGATATAGCTCCGCTCACGGTCTCGCGGTTCATGGGATCAATAGGGGCGACAGACCGAAGGTAGTATCCAGCTATGGGATTCTGCTGCCACCATGCAAACATTTGGTTTGGATCTGTGCCCTGGTCCGTGTAAGGATCGCCAGGGACATAGCCTGTCACGTCAGAATAAATGGAGACGGCAAGATCGTCAGAGATCGGCGTGTAATTTCCGTCGATGGCACCTTTATGCGTCAGTACGTAGTTGATGCAGCCAGTGGGCACGCAATCGCCGCATTTGTCATTATGCCCGGTGCAGCGCTGTATATTGCCAACGCGCCCCCAGGCCAAAGGGGGAGGACACGCAAGCCCTGGTCGTGGATGCAGTATCGCTGGCGACCATCCTTTGTGGACGCCTAATTTCATCGCGGCGAGATCGACAGGCTGAAGACGAGGCATTGTTATTTCCTCCTTCTATCGTTTCCAGTGAACCACTCTTGGACGTTTCCGATTAAGATAACTACAATTAGAAAAATCCCGAATAAAAAGTTTTTGACTTTTTCCATCGGCATTTCGCCTCCTAACAAAAAGGCCGGGAGAGGATAGCCCCGCCCGGCCTTTCGTTTAGATTTTCATCCCGCTTACACGCCGCTAAGAACTTGCCGGGCAGCACCGACAGCTTCAGGAGGTGCCATTGCCGCAGTCCCAGCCGTTAGGATACCAACCGCTGCCACAATCACCGGCATCAAAGTATTCATCGCCGCCAGGACTTGACTTAAAACCGCCGGAATGACGATGCCAGCACCGGTGATCGCCGCCACGATGGCGTTCACGTCCGTAAAAATCTGCTGGACAATAGGCTGACCAACAGATTGCGCCATTCCCGCTGCGACTGTGGAAATTAAGCCAATTGCCGAATTTGCATGGGTGAGGATATTAGCCGATACCGTGGCGTTTAAGCCCATTCCCTGCGCAGCACCGACGACGACGGAAAGCCCATTTTTGATAAGGGCAAGGTCGGCAACGACCTGATTCGGAATGGTGGCGCTCGTAAGCCCCTTAAAACTCTTGCAGCCAGAAAGCCCGACAGCGGCGAGGGCCAACCCACCGCAGCCAAGTCCAAGTTTACGACGGTTCATCGAAATTCTCCCTACTTTGCTGGGGATGGGGCCGTGGGCGACACGCCAACGGCGGCGAGTTTGATAAGCGTGGCGCTTGTCACGCGAGCGGTGAGATCCTTTGGCGTCGTACCGGCCGCCTCTGCGGCTTTTACAAGCTGGCTGCTGACATTATCGAGCGCTCCTGCCACCGCATCACTGACAAGTAGTGGCTTCTGCTGCGCGGCTGCGGCAATCAGGGCATCGAGTGCAATATCGGCAAGCGCTTGGACTCCGTTCGTTACATGCTGGGCGGATGCGGCCGTGGAAAACAGCTTGAAGTGAGAAATTAAAACCTTGCTGACCAGGGCCACAATTACCGGCATCGCCACGGTTGCGATGCCAACAGCGGCCTGCGTCAAGGAAGAAATGTCAGTCGGAGTCATTTCGTCATTCCTTTCTGCGGTGCGGTACTTGACCTATAGTACACACCTTCAAATTACGAAAGCGCGTCACGCCAGTGTGACAGGAAACTTAATGTCCTGGCGGGTTTTGGTGGCGTTGAAACAAGTCATTCAGGATGCCAGAAAAGAAGGTCAGGCTGGCAAGAACGGCCGCTCCAATGAATCCATAGAGCTGATTCCACGCTGCGCGGGTCGCGCTCTCATGTACCATTTTCTGCTCAAGAGCTGCCATCCTGGCATAAAGCGCAGCCATTTCTACTTTATGGCTATCATCATTCCGCAAAAGCCATGCCTTTAGATCGTCAATTTTTCCAATGATGCCTTCCAAGCGCCCTTCAAGATAATCTACGCCATGATCGTTCATCGCGCTCTCCTACGGAGTGATGGGATTCGCTTTTATGGGATTAGCCGTAATCGCGGGCATAGCAGTATTCGTAGAGCCTTCAGGAATTGTGGCACCAACCGTTCCAATAATCAATGAATCTGAAGGGTCCGCCACTACTGATTCATTGGAAGGAACTGTTATGCTCTGCCCCGGCGTGAGATCAATCCGATCCAGCACATAGCCCTGGCTGACCGTAACTTGGGTGGCACTACCAAGCTCATCCGGCAGCATGATCGTGCATGTGTCATTGCAGATGACAGCATAGCCGTTCGGATCTGACTGCCCATACGCCGCAAATGGCATAGTGAAAATTAAAGCCACTACTAATAGTCGTTTCATCTTACACCTCACCGACTATAAATCACGATAATCAATCCTTGCGCGCCGGTCCCACCGATATTGGCCGCTCCAGTATCGCCGCCGCCTCCACCCCCGCCCCCGCCATAGAGACCGCCATTGCCGCCTGTGCTGGTTGCGGTTCTGTTGCATTCAGGATCGCCGCCACCACCCCCAGCGCCATAAGATACCCATTCCGTTCCGGCTGTGCCATTCGCTGCTGATGCCGCATTCGCACCAGCGCCCCCGGTCCCACCACTATTAGCACCAGCGCCAGCCGTTCCGGCCGTTGTACCGGAGGCATTACCACCAACAGAGCCGCCGTCTGCACCACCACCGCCGCCGCCTGCCGCCGCCGTGGAAGTCGTGCAGCCCTCCCCACCTCCTGCTCCGGCTCCAGTAGCACCGGCCGCTGCGCCGCCACCGGCATCTCCGGTGCCGCTATTTTGCCAGCCATTTCCGCCAGCAAATTTTGTCGCTCCCGTCGCTCCGGTTGTTGATCCTCCAGTTCCACTTGCAAAGCCGCCTGTACCCGCCGTTCCGCCCTGACCACCATTTGCCCCTACTGATGAGGCGGCCAGCGACGTACCGTTGAACCATGTCGCACCTCCACTACCAGCCGTGCCGCCGCCGTTATGTCCAGCGCCGCCCGTACCAACTGAGTATAAAACTGTTGATCCGGTTGTAAGGCTGAGATTTGTCGATTTTGAGGCTCCCCCTCCCCCCCCTGCTGCATCATAGAAAGCACCACTAGAACCGCCTACACCACCCCCCCCACCGCCAATGACTACGACAGTATTGCTAGCCGTGTTGAAGCAATTCGGAACGGTCCATGTCCCGGTCCCGGTGGCAGTGAGAGCCGTTGTAAATGTTCCCGATGAGCATCCTCCAGCGGCTGGGAAGCGAATATTCATCCCCATTCTAGCACCGATCATGGGAACTTTCGTCACACCAATGCCAGCACCGGGGAGAAGGCCGGCTAGTGTGAAGGCGGCGATGGTGCCGGCCGCCCCGATCCCTAGCGCCCTGGCCCGCCAATCAGCCAGGGCAACCATCAGTAAACCTCCATGTAGCTGATGGTATCCGTGGCCGTGGCGATGCAATCAACCGCCATCGTGGTCGGGATTGTCTGGCTTGCTCCCTGGATAGGAGGAAGCAACATGCCGCCCGCTGTGGTAACGGCCGTTCCACCGATGAAGACAGTGCCCGTACCCACATTCTCAATGATGAGCAATTGCCGTGCCGCGCGCGCCGCGACGATGACCGTCGCCGTGGTGCCACAGGCCACTTGACCAGTTCCCAGATTTCCAGCTCCGATCTGCTGAATGTTTACGACCTGGGTCGAGGTAGACCCAGCGTTGGCATTAACGTTCGGTTCCGTCGTGGTAGCCGTCCCGGAGACCGTGACCGCCGGGGTATTGGCAACAGCGACGGTGGAGGTTCCGGTGAGAACGCCGGTAATAACCTGCGTACCAGATGGGACGGATGTTACTGTGCCATAAACGCCGACCGTTCCCATTGTGTTCGTGCCGGTCGCGTTCAGTACCGTTCCTGTCCCGGCCCCAGGAATAGCCGTGACCGTCCCGGAGACCGGGAAGGTGGAAGTACCGGGAGACACGAACCATGGGCTTGTATTCGTTCCCTGGACACCTTGATTGACTGTGGGGGCCGAATTCAGAACGAATGTCGAGGTGCCTGTAAGGGGAGGCTGCGATGCACCACCGACAACGACGGTGCCGGTTCCTGCCCCAGGAATGGCGGTGACGGTGCCAGATACCACCGCGCCGCCGGGCAGCGAGACCGTCGTTGTGCCCGAGACTGAAACCGTGCCAGAGACCGGAAACGTGGACGTGCCTGGACTCACGAACCAAGGCGACGTGTTCGTGCCTTGCGGACCCTGTGTGACTGTGCCACCTCCGCCGCCACCGGCCGCCCCGATGCCGCCGAGCCCAGTAAAGAGTCCCGCACCGCCGGAAATGTTGAGCGTCGTAGTGCCGGAGGCGGTGATGGCCGCGATATTAGTAAAGGATGACAAGGTGACAGGGAAAGCGCCGCCGGGCGCGATTGGGGTAGCCGAGGTGGTGGCCGTGACCGCTGCGCTAGTTCCTAGGTTCACAAATACCGTGGCCGTGCCGACGTTCGTAATGAGATCAACGGTCCCGGCAGGAAGCGCAATTTCACTTGAAGTGCCATTAGCGACCATGGGCGTTGCGAATGTCCCATTTGGCGTAAAGCCGCTGATCGAGGACGAAAACGAGCCGCTTATGGGTAGTGGATGCGAGCCCGACACGACGTTGCCAGCGCCATCAAGCATCTGCACGAGGATGCCGCCGCCGAGATTGTACTCATAGCCGCCCATCGTGTAACCGGCCGTGGGCGATGGAGGGGATGCCACTACGACATAAGGATCAGCCGCCGCGCGCTCCCCGAGGCCCGCCAGGATCAGCCCAACTAAAGCGGCTTCCGCCAGTAAGCGCGAGCGCATGTCCTATGTCCCTGTTCCCATGGCTGCCGGCGGCGGATTGGTTTGGAGGAAGCGGCGGCGATTGGAGAATTCGTACCACCATGGCGTTACAAGTCCGCGCAGCCAGAATTGATCGGCCTGCTCGCAGAGCTGCTGAAAGCTGATAATGCGCGTCGGCGGAGGTGGAGGTGCGACCCAAACCATAATCAACTTCCCGAGAGCTTGTGATATTCTTCGGCAATCGCTTGATTGACGAGGTTCTTGTTCGGCGTGGCGGTCCCTTCAGCCACGAGGATCTTGTATTTTTCTGCTTCGCTCTGGTTAACCCCAGCGGCGTTTGAGCTGGCTGTCCCGTGGGCGGCTAGTTTTGCGAACTTTTCAGCGTCGCCTTGATTTTTGGATGGCATTGTGGCGCTCCTATTGGCCTTGGGACTGCTTCGGCACGCTGGGCATCGTCCCGGCGAGCTGCGCTTGGGTTATAGCACGTAGCGAATCCAAGAGTCTGCCTTGCATGATCTTCACGGAGCCGGGCCGGTCCGGGTAAAGACGGTTCATTTCCCGGTAGAACGACGGATAGAGCATCATCGCGCCCTTCAAATCGAGCCCGGCCTTGGCCGCCGTCTCCTGAAGTTCCTTCATGAGGTAAATCGCAGAGCCGCCGCCGGCCGCCGCCATCATCGCGCCCATCCCGAGTTCCCCGCCGAGGGCGCGCTCACCCAACAGCGTCACGCCGCCAGCGCCGAGCCCGGCCCCGATCCTCGCACCGAGCCGCCCGGCGAGTGCCCAAAGTCGCAACGGCGAAACCTGGGCGATTCCTTTCGCTGACACCGCGCGCTCCGCGTCCTGAAGGCTGGCCGCCACCCGGTCTAGGTGCTGGTAGCCCTGGCCGCCGAAAAGCCGGATTAGTGCTGGCTTTTGATTGACCATGAAGGCTCGAAAGCCCTTACGGTCGATGAGCGAATTCTCCATTCCAGCACCGGCCCGGCTGGTTGGTGCGAACCGATTCACAATCTCTTGAGCGACTGTGTTCTTCAGGGCCTCGAATGCGTTTGGATTGCCTCTCACCTGATCGGTAAGCTGAAGCAACGCCCGAGGATCATCCGCGCCGATCGCCGCACGCACACGCGCTGTTGCCGTGAAAGCTGGATCTTCAGTGGGGATGACACCGCCCCCGCCCGGTTGTGGCTCCAGCCGCCCGAGTAACCGCCCAAGTTCCGACATGCGGAAGCTTTTAACCGCTTGCAATGCCGAAGCATTGGCTTGATCGACGGTTCCTTGCAACGCGGTTGCCGTTCCAAGCTTGGCCCGGATCTCTGGAAAGGCATATTGGCCGTTCGCTGCTCTTAGATTCAACACCCTCATGAGCGGGGCGTTTGTGGCCTGCATCCGCTGATATTCTGCCAGATCTACCGCCCCGTTCGGCTTCAATAGCTTTTCGCGCACATGCCCAAGCAAATAATCCTGGGTCGCGCGCATGATCTCAGGGTCGCCATTTGCCGCGTCAATCAGCCTCGCCATGCGCTCCGGCGCGGCCTCGCCGCCGGCCATGAACTGCTGCATGACCCTGGCACCCTCTTGGATGTTGTATCGCCCGTAATCGCCCTTCTCCAATACTGCACCGACCGGACCAGCACTGTACCGATCATTAACGTCACGCCACTGCTGCCGCGCCTGTTGGATTTCTCCCGCTTTCGCGCTGAGTTCTGCTGGAGGCGTATATAGGCGCTCTACGTCGGGCTGGGCAGCCGGAGCAGTCTGCCGCGCGACAAAATGCGCCAGAGCTTCTTCCAGCGGCATGCTGTTTATGTCGGGCGGTGCTGCGCGCTCCGCCTGGATGCGCCCGGCAAGGTCGGTACTCATGGAATCCATGAGACTGCCCTGGAGCAGCCGCAGCCGCGTCATGGAGCGCGAACCATATCCGAGAGCTGGCGCAACTTGATTTTTCGCGTCAGAAATGTTGCTCAAAAGCTGTTGTGTATCGCGGTAGCTGCGCTGATCCGGCTGGTTGGCGACCAATTCTAGTTGTTTGATTTCGGCCGGATGGGTGGTTGTCTCCAGCTCCGGGTTGATAGTGAATTCCTGCAACTTGCGAAGGTAGGCTTGCATGGCGGGCGGCGCGTCAGGGGGAAGCGCAACCTGGGTTCGACCAAGCAAGATATTTGCCATCTGCTTCGCCGGAAGCATCGTGTGCTTGAGTTTACCTTCTGGGTCGATGGTATCGAAAAAATCTCCGCCGACGCGCGCGCGCTCCGCTTTCATCTGCGCTTCAAGGCCGGATCGCACCGTCTCGCCCTGCGCTGAAATGTCCGTTGCCGGTGCGAAAGTGCGGTAATTCTGTGCGTTGTGCGCCTCAAGTGCGGCGGCCGCTTGAGCAGCCCGATCTTGCACAAGAGAGAGTTGATTTACCGCCTCAGAAGCCAGCGCGTGCGGATCGGCAGAGGAAGCGAGCTGCTTGATAGCTGCAATGTGCGCGGCATTCTGCTGCTGTTCCTGCGCCACGAATGCAGCGTTGCCGTACTGGCCCTTTGGGTTGCGCCGAGCTGTCACATCAAGATTTTGAAGTTCATTCGGCACGCCCGGCTGGCCGGGAGCGATCTGAAGCGTCGTGGGATTCTCTCCCGGCGTCCGCTCATACTGATTGCCGCGCAACGCGATAGCCGAATCGAGGTCTCTTAGCTGCTGAACAAGATCGGTGGCCGACCCCTCCGGCGCGGGTTCCCCAAACCGCTGTGTCGGCATTCCCTGTAGGTTAGTGTCTGATGGCGACACGCCGAGCTTTTCAAGCTTTGCCGCCACGTCATCGCGCGCTGCCTGGAGCGGATCACGCTCTACTGCCGCCGCTAGATTGGCCCCGCCGGCCTTGCGTACTTCTGCCGTAGCCTGCCGTGCCTGCGCCGCTGTGGCATGAACGGGCGGAACGCCCTCTGGTAGCCCAGCCTTCAACGTATTAGGAAGCCCGATTCCGTACTGCCCAAGCTTCTCCGCTGTTGCTCCGGCAAGCGCGGCTCCGCCATGCTGCGCGAGCGCTTCAATACCGCCGCCCACGATATTGCCGCCGATATTTGCCAGCTCCTTATATTTATCCGGCGCAACGTCGGCGGCGAGCTGTCCTGCCGCGCCACCGGCCGCCACGGATGGAATCGCCGCGAGCGGGAGATGCGCCATCTTCTCAGCCGCATTGCCGACCATGCTTCCCACCGGAGCCAAGGCCGACACCGCTTTTGCCGCGCCCAGCATGGGAACCATCCCGGTCACGCTGGAAACCGCCGCCGACGCCATTCTGCCGCCCTCAGTTGACGGATTGACCGGAAGCGGTGGCTGAAGATCGGTGGAAAATGTCGGGATTTTCGCCCCGGTCGCCGCGTTGACGCCGAGAATGGGAAGATTGAGGACCGAATTCACAAAATTGCCGAACGGCGCGAGTGTCTGAAACGGCCCGTTGATGGCTGAATTTAGCAGCATCCGGCCGGTGGATTGCCCTGGTCCGGTTCCCGGTGTCGTCTTCTCCAATAGCGCAGTAGGCGCTTTGAAACTGCCCCGCGAGCCGGCATCCAGCATATCCAACAAGCCGGGCGTCGATGCTGCTGGCGTCTCGGAATTTGCCACGCTCTGCGCTTGCCCCTGCTGCTGGGCTGACTTTGCCTGCTGCGCGTTCGCTGCCGCCAGCGCTGCCGCTTGATCGGGGCTGGTAGGCGGCGGCACGGAGGGCCGAAAATCCCCAACCGGAGGAAGCGCCTGCGGAGGCACGGAGGAAGGTGGCTTGACAGCCTGAGGCGCGAGTTCAGGCGGAAGCTGGAATTGCCCCTGACTTCCCTGCGACAGCATATCGAGAAGATCGGAGCTGCCATCCGGCATTTTATGGTCCTTCCGTCAGATCGGGGAATAGCCCCGCCTGTTGCCCATAGGCAATCTGGCGCTTCAGGCTCTTGAGTTCGGCCTGCCCGACGTCCGATTGCTGGAGATTGTGGATGAGGATCTTCACCTGCTCCATACCCTCAGGGGTTTGAGACATGCGGTTGACGATGAACGCAATTGGATGGATGCGCTGGTCAAACTGCGCGGCGAATGTCGTGCGTACCTGCTGAAGCGTCTCTCCAGGCGGCAGATTTGAGAGCGAGGAATACCACGTTCCGAACGCCTTTTCTTTGCCAATCGTGTAGTCGTTTACCCCCTGGAGACCATCGAAAATTTGCGTGAGGCCGTTGCCGCCGACAGTCGGGCTAGGCATTGCCTCACCCACCATCTTGGCTTCCTGAGTCGATGCCCTACTCGAGACCTTGCGTACCTGCTCCTGCCACAACAGGCCGTAGTTTTTCATAAACGAACCGTAATCGCCAATCTGTTGATCTAATGCCGGATCATGCGCGCCAATGCTCTGGAGCACGCTATTGGCAAACTTGTTCACCTCATTTTTGATCGGCGCAAAATTGTTCGGTGTCCAAGTGCGGCTTTCTTCACGCATACGCTGGAGCACGGTATTTTGACTTATCGCTGCTTCCGCCTGCGCCGTTAGATCATCCTGATATTCCGTCGCATATTTGATGCCATGTTCAATCTGCTGTTCGATAACCGGATTCGGCTTGGTTTGAAGCGGCTGATTATTGATCGACGGAGCCGGCTGATATGGCAACCCGAGAAGCGCTGCATCGAAGGCGTCATTCGTCACCTGATCGCCCGGCGCATATGGGCCGCCCTTCGCGGTCGCACCCGGCGTGATGTATTGCGGCTGCGGCTGGCCGCCCGCTCCTGTCCCTGGCTGCGGAACGGCTTCAACACTTGGCGGAGAAAGAAATCCACCGTTGTACGCGATGCCGAGATTTTCCACGCCAGGAAGCCCAACATTACCCGGACCGTACACTTCGGTCTGTTGAGGCACACGCACATATCCTTGGCCTGGAATAAGGGCCGCCGCACCGGGACCGCGCAACTCTTGCGGTGCCATCGACTGCTTCACTATGTCGGCATAATGCGACGCCATCTGGCTATCAGCCGTCGCAGCGGCATTGAGTCCCACCATTCCTTCCATGGCCGCGCGCTTCTGGTAGAATTCCATAAGCTTCTGCGATTCTGGGATTGTCGGAACGCCAGGAGGCAGCATGAAATGGTAATCAGGCTGGCCGGGCGTTATACCTCCCTGAGCCTGTTGCTGCGGCTGCTGTCCGGTCTGCGGCGCCTGAAGTTGCTGCGGCGGCCCGGCTTGGGCGACCTGTGGCCCTTGCGGCGGGATTGGCTGACCATTCGGCCCGAGCGTCAGCGCGGCCGGAGCCATCGGGAGCTGCGGTGTTTCAACCATCGGCGTGGTCTGAGATCCACCAGCCGCATTTGCTGCCGCTCCGGCATATCCGGTCCGTGGATGGCCGTACTGCTCCATCAATTGCTCTGTACGCTGCATGTAATCCGACATAGTGGTGCCATTGCTATCCACCGGATTTTGCTGCCCATTACTGTGGAGAAATTTCTCCATCCCGGTAGGGCCGCCGATCCACATGCCGGCCAAAAGTGACGCTTGGGTAATCGGTACACCACCGACGGTTCCACCGATATATTGATCCAACCCGGCCTTTTTGGCTTGCTCCCAGTTATACGACTGCGCAACATTATAGGCCGCATCCTGCATCTGCGGGCTATTCATAAATTGCGAGTAGGATGCCTGACCATAACCTGGAATATTAAAGGTGCCGGCCCATTGATTGCCACTTAGATTTTCGCCTTTGGCGGGAGTGTAAAGACCGGCTGCCGCAAGCAATGGCGTGCCGAATTGGTATGCTCCAGAATATCCAGCCTTATTGACTTTGCTGTAATCGCCACCGCTTTCGATACTGGAAATTGCATTGCCAACCGGCCCCGATCCCTCGGAGCCCGGCGCATTCGGCGCAGCCCCGGCCATCGCTGGAGGCGTCCCGTCAGCCCCGTACATGCTGCCGAGCTGCTTGTAGATGTTGATCTGAGCTTGCAGCATGGGAATGTGGAGCTGATTTACGAGCGCCTGAGTTTGAGCCTCGCTTGTTTGCGCCTGCTGAAGCTGCCGCGATGCCGCCGCATTTGCTTGTTCGCGTGCCTGCTGTTCGGTCTCTACCGCCGCCGCGCCGAACGGCCCGGCGAAGCCCGGCCCGTATGCGAGAAAGCCCTCGGGCGTGCGCGCGTTTGCCGCGACTGACATATTCGCGCCAAAATTCATCAAATTTTGCCAGAACGACGGCGACATGCCGAGGAACCCGTTGTTCTTCGGCGGCGGCGCGGGCGCGGGCTGGCCTGGATAAAGGCCAGGGGTTTGTGGCATCGGCGGCGCGGCCGGCGGCACATTCTGATCTTGAGGCGACGGATATGGGGCGAACGGATCTGCCATGACTTACCCCGGATTTGCCGGCGACCCAAATGGTGCCGTGTTCTGTGAACCACTGAGCAGCGACCCGAGCGAGCCCCCGCCTTGGAGCAGCGCGCCGAGCGAACTTGCGGTCTGATTGGCGTTCGGAAGCGTGACCTGAGTTGCCACATTGTAGGGCGAATTGGAAAGCGCGCTCTCCCGCACATTGAGCATCTGGTACGGCCATTGAACTTGATTGAGGTACTGCTGATAGGCCAGATTGAGCGCCTGCTGATATTGTGTCTGCTGGATTTGCCCGGAGTCGAATAGCGCGTTGGCCCCGGTAAGTCCTTCCTGCTGCGCAGTCTGACCAAGGGCCTGATACATTTGGCCGAGTTGTCCTTGCGCCAACCCATTATTGGTTGAATTCGCGGCAATCTGATTCATAAGGTTGCCGTAATTCGCTTCGTTGTTTGCAAGCGTGCCAAAGTTGAGTCCGAGCTGCCCGACGTTGAGCCCGATTTGTCCCTGGTTGACGCCGATCTGGCTTTGGGTATTTGCCATATTATTCAACTGAGACGCCAATTGGCCTTGGTTCAGCCCTAGCGTGCCAAGATTCAAGCCGTAATTCGCGAGGTTGTTGGCAAGTTGTCCCTGAGCGAGCCCACCTTGATTATAGAGGTTCCCAATCTGCGCCTGATTAAGGCCAAACGTGCCCTCATTGAGCCCGAGCTGACCCATGGTGTTGGCGATGTTCGTCATGGCGTTGCTCGCGTTGACCTGTTCCGAGCCGAGCGTGCCCATGTTGAGGCCGAGCTGACCGAGATCCAAGCCGCCTTGATTCACAAGGCTTCCGATCTGCGCTTGGTTCAGCCCTAGCGTGCCGAAATTGAGCCCGGCCTGACCCATTAGATTTCCGATATTGGCCTGATTCAATCCTAGCTGGCCGAGATCAAGACCACCTTGATTAATGAGGTTGCCAATTTGTGCTTGGTTCATGCCCAAATTGCCGGTGTTGACGCCGAGTTGCCCAAGCTGGCTTGCCAGCGTTCCTTGATTGAGCCCAAGTTGCCCAAGCTGGCCGGCGAGCGTGCCCTCATTAAGCCCAAGCTGGCCGTATTGTGCTCCGAGATTGCCCTGATTGACACCGAGTTGCCCGAGCTGGCTGGCGAGCGTGCCCTGGCCTAGCCCTTCTTGAATCACATTCTGCTGCTGCTGATTGAGAGACTGAAGCGCATTCGTGAACGCCGTATTGTATCCCTGGGCTTGGATACCGGCCATCGTCTGATTGCCGTAGTAATTGTTCAGCGCATTTTGCACGCCCTGGCGCGCGTCGCCAAATGCCCCCGCAGAGGTCGCTTGCGCGTTAGTCGCCTGCTGCTGCTGCGCGAGCTGCGTCTGAGCGGATAGCATCTGCGGCTGGAGCGCCTGGGCCACATACGGGCTCATATAGGCTTGCAGAGCCGCTTGGTTGGCCGGGTTCAGTGCCAGCGAGTTCGTCAGCGTATTCGACGCGCCTGGGATCAATCCGGCCGCCGCGCTATTGAGTCCCATGCCCTGCTGCACCGTGCCGCCGGCCGCGCTGTTCATCGCCGCGCCTTGGCTTACCAATGGTGCGGCCAAACTATTCAGTGCCGACCCTTGGCCGATCATGGGCACGCCGGCCTGATTCAGCATTTCTCCAACTTGCTGCGCCGGGATGCCGCCAGCTTCCACGCCTATTCCCTGGTTGACGACGCCCGCCCCGGCCTGCTGGTAGGGCAGACCCCCAGCTTCGGCACCGAGACCTTGCGCCACCATACCAGCTCCGGCCTGCTGATATGGAATGCCACCCATTTCCGCGTTGATGCCGGAATTTACGACGTTTGCCCCCGCCGACTGATACGGCATCCCATATCCAGCCGCATTCCCGCCGGCTGTGGCATACTGCGCCGCGTTCCCAAGTTCTGGGATTCCCCAGGCGTTTATGTCCGCTCCTACCTGCTGATAAGGGATACCTCCTGCGATTAGGGATTGTCCTTGGCCGATCATCCCCGAGGCAAGATCATTCATCGCCATGGCACCATATTGCGGTGCAGCGCCAGCGACGTTCAAATTCATGGCACCGGGCATATAGCCTTGTGCCAAAGCGTTCGCTGCGAGCGCGTCGGCCTGACTATTCATGCCGGCGTATTGAAAATCCAGGCCAGTGTACTGTGGCCCAATTCCAATGTTATCTAGACCATACGCACTGTCACCAAAAATAGTGGCTTGGTTCAGATAGTTTTGCGTATTCGCAAGAGTTTGTCCGCCATTGTCCATGCTGCCGCTTGCGGCAGTGTTATACATATTCTGAATGTTTGCCGAATCGGCAACCTGCCCGAACGCCTGGAGCTGCTGCGGTGTGAAACCAGCCTGAAGCGCGCCTTGATAAACCGGATATGGCTGGGAGGCGAGCGACTGAGCGAGATCTTGATTCGCCTGCGAAAACTGTTGCTCATAAGCCGGGATTTGTACCGTGCTCGTAGTGTTTTGAGAGCTGCTTCCGCCGCCACCGCTGCCCATTTTAGCCCCCGTAAATGTTCCCGGTCGGCGGGCGAGCCCTACCGCCCGGCCGCGCCGTATCGTTTATTCCCTGAATGGCCTGAATTGGATTCGTGGATTGGATCTGATTAAGCGCATTCAGAAACGCAGTATAGGCGCTCTGGGTCGGCTGCGGTGATAAAGCCGAAAAATTATATGGCTGAATGGGCGTGCCAGTCGCCTGGGGCAATACCGGCGTGCCGGAGAACGTGGGTTGCTGCTGCACAGTCATTGGAGGCGCACCGGCCTGGGGCACCTGAAGCTGCCCAGCCATCGCCGCCTGCTGCATCGAGGTCTGCGGGCTGGACATTTGCCCACCCGACGTCTGCAAAAACGGCGTGGCCGATCCACCATTAGCCATCGAACGTAACTCTCATCGAAAGTCCCTCCACCGTTGCCTCGGGGAATTTACGCAACCATCCGTGGCGACCGACGATCTCGAAACCACGACACCCATTCATCCTCGCCCATTCAGACATGGCGGCGCGCACCATTTCATAATGGATCTCCGCCTTCGGCGGCGCAGCACCAAGCCAGATCCTTACCCATATGCCGCGCGGATAGACGGCAAATTCAGTCACGAATGCCGCTTCCACTTCTCCGGTCGATTCGCAAAACTGCACCCAAAGCTGCGACCGTTCAGCCAGAAGCGAGAGCCGCACGTCTTCTGGCGTATGAGTCGGCCGGTCGGCAAAAATCGACGCGAACCATGGAAGCACCCGAAACCATGCCGGCGTGACATTCGGCAACGAAACCCTGAATACCGAGCGGTCAATAAGGGCAGCGGTGTCGGGAGACATTTCGTTCATCTATTTCCTCACATTGGACGATAGAAATTAAAGCCCGGCCCATTCGCCACTGTGGCCGGACTGAAGCCATTGAAATTGACCTGCGAGCCATTGCTGTTGCCGAGCAGTTGATTGAAGTTCGGATTCAGCGCCGGCATCTTGTCGTTAAAGCCCGGCGGCAGACCGTTTGGCTGCGGCCCGGTCGGCCCGGCGAAAGCGGAGCCGATACCAGCCCCAATGCCACCACCCCAAATCCGAGGTGACATGAGCGTACCAAGGAGACCGCCATTCCCTTGTGACTGCACCGGGGCCGCAGAAGGAGCCGCCTGCACGAGCGATTGAATCGTGTTCTGAGGAATACCCGTAGATGCCGACAACGAATTTCCTGTTACTGGATTCGGCGTTGCCGGCAATGCTGCACCAAGACTGCCCGTGACGCCGCCCTGAAGCGCGCCCTGTAACGGATTGCCGCCCTGAAGTGCTGCGCCCCCGGCACCCATAGTGGCTCCAGTTGCCGCCTGTCCAGCGAGACCAGTTCCCCATAGATTGCCAAGTTTCGCGCCTACGGCCGGAGCCACGGCGGAACCGGCACCAGATGCCAAGCCGGTTATGAGCGCCTGATCGAAGCTACCGCCAGCGGCCTTCTCGCCCACTGCGCCACCAAGCCCGGCCCCAATTGCCGTCCCAACGCCGGGGGCAACCAGCGATCCGCCAACGCCACCGAGAACCGATAGAAGCGCCGGGAGCCATGAGAATTCCTGCGCTCCGGTTGCCGGATTGTGCGACCCTACCGGCGATCCAGCGACGAATTTAGCCGGCGAGACGCCTACCTTCTTGAACTCGGCACGGATGGCGTTGAGGACGGCCGGGCTCTGAAGCTGGACTGGGATAGTGATTTCGCCGGGCGTCAGATGGGCCAGGATAGTGTCGCCAAAGCGACCTTTCATCGCCATGGCCTCAGCCGGATTCATATTCATGCCCTGGGGTCCGCCGGGCGACGCACCGGCTGCACGGCCGAACATGGAGAGTAAGGCCGGGTTAGGTGCACCCTGCGCACCGGGCGGTGTGAGGCCACCGGGCGGGAGTTGCGGGCGCGGCGGCATCGGAGGGCCAGCCATGCCAGGAGCACCAGGGGGCGGCCCTGGAGGACCGGGCGGCATCCCGCCTGCCATGGGCGGCATCCCAGGTTGCGGCATCATCGGAGGACGAGGCGGCATCTGAGGCGGCATTGCCATTCCGCCGCCCGGCGGCTGACCGGGCATCCCGCCTGCTGGCTGCGCCCGCTGCATCATCAATGCCTGAAGGATCTGCGGAGGCAGCGGCGGCGGAGCCTGCTGGGCCTGCTGGGGCATCATGGAACCGCTCATCGTATGTCTCCGAATTTGGTTGACAATCCTATAACACTAGAATGGCAAGCCGCCCACGTTGAACTTTATCAGCGAGGCCCCGAGTAGCGCACCATAGAGAAATTCTTCCCAAACGAGCCATTTTGGCCCTTTTGGGAGCCGAGCGGCCATCAAACAGATCGGCCCGACCAGCGGCCCGGCCAGAAATGGCGCGAGTTTGAGCGACGTGCACGCGATGATGGCTCCGCGCAGCGCGCCAGAGGCGCTTATGAGCCCGACCTGCCTTGGCGTGGGATGAAGCAGGCCAACGTCGGCCCCAAACCAGCCCGGCGTGCAGCAAAGGAACAGCCCGGCCGCGAGCGCCGCCGTCCAAGGTGAGAAGCCATAAGCGAACCCGTGCACCGCCGCCACGCCAAGGCCATAAAGCAGCCTCACGACGGTATCGTTCATCCCCATCCAATTTTCTTTGCCGGTGAGATCATTAATCATCCCGCCGCGCACGCGCCAAAGCAGCGACGAGACAGGGATAAGCAGAAGCGCGAGACTCATTGCGTGTTTCCAATCGTGATCGTGGGCGAGAGAATTCCCTTGTCCTGAAGGGCTGCCACGAGGGAGCAAACAAAATTCGTCAAGTCTGTTCCGGTGGCAGTGCCAGAGAGCGCCGTATTCGTGGTGAAACTGGAGACCTGAATTTGCTGTCCGCAAGGCGATGCCGTGATGTTATGCGCCTGTTCGGTGAGCTGCTTTACCTGCCGCGCCCAATCATACATGGCGCGACTATAGGCATGCGGATTTGATTTGAAAGCCGGAAGATCTGGATCAGGTGGTTTTGGCAGAGACAAGCGTCTCATGGGAGTTGAACGATGCTCATAAAGGAAAGCGCGTTAGAGTTAAGCGCCACGTTGCTGCCGAGACTGTGGTAAATCGAGAAAGTTACCTTATCTCCCGAATTTAACGATAGGAGAACGGAACCGCCCGACTGCGGCGTTGTGATCGAGGTCGAATAAACCGAACCTATACACTGCGTAACATTAGTACCGTTAACGTTTACAAAGGTGTTCCAGGTTGAACCGGCCGGATAATTGCCGGTAGGAGCCGCCAAAGCAAGAGCCACAAGATATTCGGCTGTAGCCGGGGCAGTATAAGTGCCCGTCGAAGCATTAAAATTCGAGTTCAAACGATCTGAAATCTTATTCCATCCGCCAATTACGACAGTCGCGCTTGTTTGTGTGGCTGTGCCGCTGGTGTTGGTATAAAATAGAGCTTCATTACCGGCCCCAATCAATGCTCCGGCGATACTTGTTGTTCCGGTGACATTTACGGTAGCCCCGAATGTCGCGGCACCAACTTGAGACGAGGTCCCGGTTACGTCAAGGACAGCCATGGTGGCCGTTCCGGTATTCTTTTCTCCGGCACTCGTGACAGTGCCGGTGGCGATGATATTAGCTCCAAAGGTTGCGTTGCCGACCTGAGACGACGTGCCCGTAACATCGAGCACGGCCATAGTAGCCGTGCCAGTATCCTTCATTCCGGCGTTTGTTTCCGTTCCCGTGACGGTCACATTGGCTCCAAAGGTGGCGTTTCCGATCTGAGACGAAGTACCCGTCACGTCCAGAACGGCCATTGTGCCGGTTCCCGACATAATAACATTGCCGACAAGAGACGAAGTACCCGTCACGTCCAGAACGGCCATCGTGCCGGTTCCCGACATAATAACATTGCCGACAAGAGACGATGTGCCCGTAACATCCAACACGGCCATGGTGGAAGTGCCGGTATTCTTTGCTCCAGCGCTTGTTACAGTGCCGGTAGCAATAATATCTGCTCCAAAGGTTGCATTTCCAACTTGCGAGGACGTTCCCGTAACGTCCAAGACAGCCATCGTAGCCGTGCCGGTATTCTTTTCTCCGGCACTCGTGACAGTGCCAGTGACGATGACATTTGCTCCGGCCGTGACGTTGCCAACCAGCGACGATGTTCCGGTTACGTCGATGACTGCCGCCGTGAGCGTGCCGAGAGCATTAACGTTGCTGGAGAAGGTGGCCGAACCGACAAAATTGGACGTGCCGCCGACGCTCAATGAACTGGTTGTGGAAGTACCAGAAAGCACGCCAGCATTCAGCGTTCCAGCCACCGTGACATTGCCCGCAAACGATGTTGAGCCGGTGACATTGAGTGTTGAGCCAAAAGTAACAGC
>Ga0335069_10004196_pt1 | contig 21520 bp, 21 predicted proteins | sample Lox_Sample_11_FD_206714 | JGI IMG/M metagenome (GOLD analysis project Ga0335069, IMG submission 206714) | Soil microbial communities from Loxahatchee National Wildlife Refuge, Florida, United States - Lox_Sample_1.1 | ecosystem: Environmental > Terrestrial > Soil > Wetlands | place: USA...
CTCGTACTCAGCTCCGACCAGTCGACGTCGGGCACCGGCGCGCGCGCGATCGCGGAGCTGAAGGATCAGGCCCACGCGATCCTCCACGACGTCGAGCCGCCCGCGCCGCAGATCTATCCCCACCGGATCGCGTTCAACATCCTGCCGCAGGTCGAGACGTTCAAGGACGGGGACGACTACACGACCGAGGAGCGCAAGGTGATCGCCGAGTGCCGCAAGATCCTCGGCCTGCCGAAGCTGCGGATCACCGCGACATGCGTGCGGGTGCCGGTGCTCAACTGCCATTCGGAGTCGTGGAACGTCGAGACCCGCGAGGATCTCAGCCCGGACGCGTGTCGCGCGCTCCTGTCGGGTGCCCCCGGTGTGATCGTCGTCGACGATCCGGCGGCCGGGCGCTACCCGCTCGCCTCAGATGTGTCCGGACGCGACGAGGTGTTCGTCGGGCGGATCCGGCGCGACGACTCGAATCCCCGGACGCTCAACATGTGGATCGTTGGAGACAACCTGCGCAAGGGCGCCGCGACGAACGCGATCCAGATCGCGGAGCTGCTCGTGAGCGCGCGAGAAGCCGTTGCCTGACGAGCTCTACGACGTGATGCGGTGCGCGCCGTCGACGCGCCGGTTCACCGACGAGCCGGTGTCGCGCGAGGTGCTCGAGCGGGTCCTCGACAACGCGCGCTTTGCCCCGAGCGGCGGCAACCGCCAGGGCTGGCGGCTGATCGTCGTCACCGACCGCGACACACGCCGGCGCCTGCGCGAGCTCTACGAGCCGCCGTGGGACGCGTACACGGAGCAGACCGGCGTTCGTGCGCTGCTCGAGGCGGCGGAGCCGCCGCCGGGCATCACCGCCGGCCGGATGCGGATGCTGCGCGGCGCCGACGAGTTCGCGCACACGTTTGACGCCGTCCCGGTCCACCTCGTGATCTGCGTCGAGGTCGCCGTGCTCGCGATCACCGATCGGACGCTCGATCGCCCGAGCATCGTCGGCGGCGCGTCGGTGTATCCGTTCGTCCAGAACATCCTGCTGGGCCTGCGCGCCGAGGGTCTCGGCGCGGCGTTCACGACGCTGCTCGCACCCGCCGAGCCGGCGGTCAAGGAACTGCTCGAGATCCCGGACGGGATCGCGCTCGCGGGCCACATTTCGGTCGGCCACCGCGCCGACCCGTGGCCGCAGAAGCTGTCGCGCAAGCCGGTGTCGGACTTCGCGTTCGGCGAGCGCTACGGCGAGCGCTGGTAACGAGCCGCTACATCGGGCTCGCGATCTCGACGAGCGTCCCGAACGGGTCGCGCACAAACGAGACCCGCTGACCGCGGGGCTCGTCCTTCGGCGGCGCGAGCCCCTCGCAGCCTGCGTCGAGGGCGATCGCGTACGCGGCGTCGACATCGTCGGCCACGAGCGTGATCTCGACGTTCGTCGGTGCGCCGTCGGTTGGGGCGCGGCGGACGCCGCCCGGGAAGTTGTGCTCGCCCAGGTGGTAGGACGCGAACGCCAACCGGGTCGCGCCGGTGTGCAGCTGCGCGTAGGAGCCGTCGGGGGCGGCGAACTCGCCCTTGAGCCCGAACGTGCGCTGGTAAAAGTCGCTCGCGGCGGGCGGATCGTCGACGTACACGATCACCCAGCCGAGCGTCAGTTCTGGTGTGCTCATGCGGCCAATGATCGCGCCCGCTCGCGACAGCTCATCTGCGCCCAGCTAGTCCTCGGGTGGCGGGATCGTCTCTTTGAGCCGCCGGCGGGCCGCCTCGATCCTGCGATCGACGTCCGAGCGTCCGTGGCGGCCGGGCAGTCCGGTGCCGGGCGACGGGTGGTGCTCGCGCCCGATCCCGAGGGCGGTCGAGACGACCCGTCGCAGTCGCGTGCCGATCACGCGGCCGCGGTGCCGGCCACCACCGATGTCGACCAGTCGATCACCGATGTCGGCCGGACGACGTGCTTGCTCATGCCCAGCTCCTTCGGGCTGAGGCCGAGCGCGAGGCCGATGAGCTGCGGCAGGTGGAGAACCGGCAAGCCCAGCTCGCGGCCGACGACCTTGGCCGCCAGCGGCTGCTGGAGATCGAGGTTGAGGTGGCAGAGCGGGCACGGCACGACAAGACAGTCGGCCTCGGCGTCGAGCGCATCGCCGACGTGCCGGCCGGCCTGCGTGAGCGACGCGTCCTTGTTCATCGTGATGATCGGAAAGCCGCAGCACTTGTAGACGCCCGCGTAGTCGACGACGGTGCCGCCGAGCGCTTCGATCACCCAGTGCATGTAGCGATCGCGCGGGTGCTCCTCGGTGATGTGCAGACGCTCGACCGGGCGCACGATGTAGCAGCCGTAGAACGGCCCGACGCGCAGATCGGTGAGCGGCCGCGTGACCTTGGCCTTCAGGGTGTCAAGCCCGATCTCCTCGACGAGCAGCCACAGGAAGTTCTTGTTCGTCAGGCCTCGCTCGTAGCTCAGTCCCTCGTCGGCGAGGTTGGCGTTGATCTGGTTGCGGTAGTCGGTGTTCGCGTCGAGGCGCTCCTGGCACTCGGACTGCGCTCCCTGGCACGTCGAGCAGATGTTCATCATCAGCTCGCCGTCGGTCTGCTGTGCAAGCGCGAACGTCCGCGCATTGAGCGTGTCCGCCAGCTCCTGGTTGTGTTCCGCGATCACGCCGGCGCCACAGCAGGCACCGCGGTCGAGCTCGATCAGCTCGATGTCCAGGAGCGGAGCGACCTTCGCCATCGATCCGTGCAGCTCCGGCGTGAACCCGCGGCTCACGCAGCCGGGCCAGTAGGCGACCTTCATGTCGTCTCGCTTTCGGTTTGCGTGGGCGACGCCGTCGCGGCCCCATCGGTTGCCTGCGCCACCGGCGTATCGACGTGCAACGGCGTCGCGATGTCGGTGTGCGGTGCGTGTCTGGGGTCGTCCTCGTAGCCGGTCACGTAGAGGTTGAGCTCGTTGCGCTCGTCCCGGCCGTCGACCTTCGTATAGATCTGCTTGACCGCCTTGAGGTCGTCCGCGGGGATCTTGTGTCCCAGCATCGCGAGCTTCGGGCTGACCTTCCCGCGCATCACGGCCGTGACGACCGACGACAGCGAGGACAGCAGCTCCATCGCCGCGGCGGGGTGGAACTTGCCCCACCACGAATTGCCGCCGTAGCTGCGGGGCAGCAGCTCGGCCTCGTGGAGCAGGCCGTAGTCGCGCACGAGCGTGACGAACGCCGCCTCGTGGCGGTGGCCGTTGTTGCGGTCGTTGATCTTGAAGTCGCTGCCGGCGATCCGGCGCAGGCGCATGATCTGGTTCATCGGGTCGACGCCCTTCGGGCACGCCTCGATGCAGTTGAAGCAGTGCGTGCAGTCGTAGATCCCCTGCTCGTCCTCCGAGAGGTCCTTGAGGCGCTCCCTGTGCTGGGCGTCGCGCGGATCGCCGACGAACCGGTAGGACTTGGCCAGCGCGGCCGGTCCGATGAAGCCGGGGTCGACTTCCATCGCCAGACAGTCCGATACGCACGCCCCGCACTGGATGCAGGCCATCGTCTGGGTGACGTCGACCATGTTGTCGTGCGGGACGATGTACTCGCGCTCGGGGATCGGCTCCTTGTTGATCAGCCAGGGCGTGACGCGCTGGATCTTCTTCCAGTGGACCGCGTCCATGTCGACGATCAGGTCGCGGATGACGGGCATGTTGCCCATCGGCTCGACCGTGATCACGGGCGTCTGCGCGGCTCCGTCGGTTGCGCTCGAGGCGGTGCCGCGCTTGCGCTTCGCCGCCTCCTCGAGGTGGGTGTTGCACGCGAGCCCCGGCTTGCCGTTCATCCGCACACCACAGGAGCCGCAGATCGCCTGCTGGCATGAGCAGCGAATCCCGATCGAGCCGTCGGTCGTGTCCCTGACGCTGAGGATCGCGTCGAGCACCGACTGCGTCTCGGGCATCTCGACTGTGTGCTCATCCCAGTACGCGGCGTCGCCGGACTGCGGGTCGAAGCGGCGGATCCTCAGCGTGTACTCGGGCATCTCTCGCTAGTACGTCCTCTCCTGGGGCTCCCACTTCGTGATCGTGACCGGCGAATAGCTGACCTTCGGGACGTCGGCGCCGTTGACCGAGACGTCGATGTGCTTGAGCCACTCGTCGTCGTTGCGTTGCGGGAAGTCGGTGCGGAACTGGGCGCCGCGGGATTCCTTGCGCTCCCGTGCGGCGACCACGATCGCCTCGGCCACGTCGAGCATGTACCCGAGCTCGATCGCGCCGATCACGTCCTGGTTGAAGATCGTGCCCCGGTCGTCGATCACGGCCGTCTGCGCCTCCTCCTTGAGGCGGCGGACGATCTCGTGGGCCTTCTGCAGGCCGTCGGCGTCACGGAACACGGCGACGTACTCGTTCATGGTCTCGCCGAGTTCGTTCTTGATCGCAGCGACGCGCCGCCCGCCCTGCGGATCGCGGCCGATGATCTCGCTGATGTGCTGCTCGGTGTCGGCGATCGTCGCATTCGGAGTGCTCGGCATCGGCATGTGGATCGCGCGGGAGGCCGCGTGCTCGCCGGAGCGCCGGCCGAAGATGAGCGTGTCGAGCAGGCTGTTGGCGCCGAGGCGGTTGCCGCCGTGGACCGAGACGCACGCCGCCTCGCCGGCCGCATACAGGCCGGGGACCGTCGTCTCGCCGTCGACGTCGGTCTTGATCCCGCCCATGAAGTAGTGCTGGCCGGGGCGGATGTGGATCGGCTCGCGCGTGATGTCGGTGCCGGCGAAGTCGCGGCCGATGTTGACGATCTCCCGGAGTGCCTCGAGCGTCCTGCGGCGAGGGACCTTCGTGACGTCGAGCGCGACGGTGCCGTCCGGGAACCCGCGGCCCTCGTTGATCTCGGTCTGCTCGGCTCGTGACACGACGTCGCGCGAGGCGAGCTCGAGCTTGTTCGGCGCGTACTTCTCCATGAACCGCTCGCCCTTGGCGTTGAGCAACCAGGCGCCCTCCCCGCGGGCGCCCTCGGTGATCAGGATCCCGTTGCCGGCGAGCGTCGTCGGGTGGTACTGGACCATCTCCATGTCCATCAGCCGCGCGCCGATCCGGTACGCCTGGGCGATCCCGTCGCCGGTGACGATCAGCCCGTTCGTCGTCGGCTTGTACGCCTGGCCGGCGCCGCCGGTCGCGAGGATCGTCGCCTTGGCGTTGAAGACCTCGAGGTGGCCGTCGCGCAGGTTGCGTGCGATCGCGCCGATACAGCGGCCCTCCTCGTTCTGCAACAGGTCGGTCGTGAACCACTCCTCGTAGCGGTCGACCTGCTCCCCGTGCTTCATCAGCTGCTCGTAGAGCACGTGCAGGATCGCGTGCCCGGTGATGTCGGCGACGTAGTACGTGCGGGCGGCCGACGCACCGCCGAACGCGCGGGTGCCGAGACGCCCGTCGTCGGCGCGGTGGAACGTGACGCCGGCGTGCTCGAGCCACAGGATCTCGTCCGGCGCTTCGCGGCACATGATCTCGATCGCATCCTGGTCACCGAGGTAGTCGGACCCCTTGACGGTGTCGTACGCGTGCGATTCCCACGTGTCCTCGGGGTTGAGCGCCGCGTTGATCCCGCCCGCGGCCGCCACCGAATGAGAGCGCACGGGATGGACCTTCGAAATGATCGCCACCGTGGCGCCGGATTGCGCCGCCGCGAGCGCGGCCCGCTGGCCGGCCAGACCTGCGCCGATTATCAGGACGTCGTGGGACGGCACGGCCGCCGATTCTATTTAAGGCGGGCTTGCGGGCGCTTCGTGGGTGCGGGGTGGGGTCGATGCTTGCCGGGATTTGGCTGCACCCGTGCGGTTTCCCTGGTGCTTCGCGAGAGCCCGCCGCGCGTCGAGGATTGCTCTGGGATCTCAGTATCGCTATGCGTTACTGAGATCCCAGAGCCCCCGCTTTCGCCCCCCTCGATGCCACTGTTTTACGGCTATACCGCGCCGGCGGGCGGCGGGCCGAGCGCTGATTGCAGCGCCCGCCGGACCTGCTCGACCGTGACGACGCCGCGCAGGACGCCCTCGCCGTCGACCGCCATCAATGCCCCGAGCCGCCCCAGCGGCTCAGACGAGAGCAGCTCTGTCAGCGGGCGGTCCTCGTTGACCCGCCAGTTGCCGGCCTCCTCCGCGTCGACCACGGCGTCGACGGTCAGCCAGCCCTCGCCACCGTCAACCGCGGTCTGGACTCGCTCCTGGCGAGAGACCCCCATGAACCGTCCGGCATCGTCGACGACGGGGAACCACGACCAGCCGTAGCGCAGGAAGTACTCGTCGAGTGCCCGGGTCACCGGTGTGCTCCCGGGGATCGTCACCGGATGGCGGTCCATGATGTCGGCGACGCGCACGCCCTCGATCCGCTCCGTGAGCGCGCTCTGGACGAGCGCGCCGCGGGCCGACTGCCCGAGCAGGAACGCGAGCATCAGCAGCCACAGCCCGCCGAGCAGGCTCCCGCTGAGCATCAGCCAGATCCCGAGCCCCGCGAGCACGATCGCGAAGGCCTGCCCGAGCTGAGCGGCGGCACGGGTGCCGCGCCGCTTGTCGTTGGTGGTGCGCCACACGATCGCGCGCGCGATTCGCCCGCCGTCGAGCGGGAATGCCGGCACCAGGTTGAACAGGAGTACGACGACGTTCATCAGCAGCAGCCAGCTGAGTCCGAGCAGCACCGGCGTGATCGTGATGTTCGGGGCCAGTCGGATCGCATCCCACAGCAGGTGTGGCCCGACGATCGCGAGATCGATGACGAGGAACACGATCACCATCAACAGCGTGGCCGCCGGCCCTGCCGCCGCAATCCGAAACTCCTCGCCCGGCGTCTGCGCCTCGCGCGACATCTGCGTGAGGCCGCCGAACAGGAACAGCTGGATGTTGCGTACCTCGATTCCATTGCGGCGGGCGACAAGCGCGTGGCCCAGCTCGTGGACGACGAGCGAGGCGAAGAACAGCAGCGCGCTGAGGACCGTCGTCAGGTACGCGACTCCGTCCGAGGAGTTCAACGTGCGCCGGAATGACGGCGACAACCACAGAATCACGAGGAACAGCGTCAAGAACCAGCCGGCGTCGACGCTGATCCGGATGCCGAACAGGTCCATCAGCTTGATCGAGCCAGGACGGCGCAACATGCTGCAATGGTGGCATAGGCGCCGCGATGCGTCGTCGAGCGCGATGTGTTACCACAGGAGCGAACGCCGTGACCGACCCCCTCCAGCAGCTGCGTCAGCGCCTCGCCGAGCTGACCGATCTCAGCAACGCCGCCCATCTCCTCGGTTGGGACCAGCAAACGATGATGCCGCCGCGCGGGGCACCGGCACGGGCTGAGGCGCTCGCGACGATCGAGCAGATCAGACACGAGATGTTCGTATCGGCGGAGACGGGGCGCCTGCTCGACGCCGCTGCGTCCGAACTCGACGGCGTCGAGCCGGACTCGGACGAGGCCCGTCTCGTTCAGGTCACCCGCAGGCGGTGGGAGAAGGCGCGGCGCGTCCCGAGCGACCTCGCCGCCGACCTTGCGCGCGCGGCCTCGATTGGCCAGGAGGGCTGGATCGAGGCGCGCAGGCAGGACGACTTCCAGGCGTTCGCCCCCTACCTCGCGCGCAACCTCGAGCTCGCGCGCCGCTACGTCGACTGCTTCGACGGCTTCGACTGCTCCTACGACGCCCTGCTCGACGATTTCGAGCCCGGCATGAAGAGCACCGAGGTCGACGCCCTGTTCGCCGAGCTCAAGGCGGAACTGGTGCCGCTGATCGCGACCGTGACCGAGCACCAGGAGAACGTCGACGACTCGTGTCTGCATCACGAGGTGGCGATCGAACGGCAGCGGGCGCTGGTCGAGCAGGTCGTCGCGCTCATGGGGTTCGATCGCTCGGCATGGCGGATCGACGACGCGGTCCATCCGTTCGCGACCGGGTTCAGCAACAACGACATCCGGATCACGACCCGGTGGGATGACCGCTACTTCCCGTCGGGTCTGTACGGCGCGATGCACGAGTGCGGGCACGGCCTGTACGAGGAGGGCATCGCGGACGCGCTTCAGCGCACCCCGCTCGGCCATGCCGAATCACTCGGCTTGCACGAGTCCCAAAGCCGGCTGTGGGAGAACGTGGTCGGCCGCGGGCGCGCGTTCTGCGGCGTGCTGGCGCCCCGGGTCGCGGACATGTTCGGCGGCCCGATGGCAGGTCTCGAAGCGTCGACGCTGTATCGCGCCGTCAACAAGGTCAAGCCTTCGTACATCCGGGTCGAGGCCGACGAGGCGACCTACGGTCTGCACATCGTGCTGCGGTTCGAGCTCGAGCAGGAGCTGATCGAGGGTCGGCTCGCGATCGCCGATCTGCCGGAGGTCTGGAACGACCGCTTCAAGCGGTACCTGGGGCTCGACGTGCCCGACGCGGCCCACGGCGTCCTGCAGGATGTGCACTGGTCCGCCGGGCTGATCGGGTACTTCCCGACGTATGCGCTCGGCAACCTGATCGCCGGCCAGCTATGGGAGCGGGTCCGCACCGACATCCCCGACGTCGAGGCGCGGATCGCGGCAGGCGAGCTGCGCCCGCTGCGCGAATGGCTGCGTGAGCACGTGCACCGTCACGGCGCCAAGTTCTCCACGCGCGAGCTGCTGCAACGCGTCGTCGGCGGTCCGATTGCGGTGCAGCCGTTCATGGACTATCTGCGGAGCAAGCTCTCGGAGGTCTATGGCATCGAGCTGACTGCCGCGTCGCGAGCGAGCGAGGCAGCCGGGGCGAGCGGAGCGGGCGGCTCCATATAGCATCGGGGCATCCATTCAGCGACTCCTCTGGAGATGAACCAGTGAGCGATACACCTGTACGCGTGGCGGTAACTGGAGCCGCCGGCCAGATCGGTTACGCGATCCTGTTCCGCATCGCAAGCGGCCAGTTGCTCGGAGGGGACACCCCCGTCCACCTGTCTTTGCTCGAGATTCCGGCCGCGGTGAAGGCGGCCGAAGGTACCGCCATGGAGCTTGACGACTGCGCGTTCCCGCTGCTCGCCGGGATTGACATCCATGACGATCCGAACCAGGCATTCGACGGCGTGAACATCGCCCTGCTCGTCGGCGCGCGCCCACGGTCCAAGGGCATGGAGCGCAGTGACCTGCTCCAGGCGAACGGTGGGATCTTCAAGCCCCAGGGACAGGCGCTGAACGCGCACGCTGCGTCAGACATCAAGGTGCTCGTCGTCGGCAACCCGGCGAACACGAACTCCCTGATTGCGCAGAGCAACGCGCCCGATATCCCGCGCGAGCGCTTCACCGCGATGACCCGGCTCGATCACAACCGCGCGATTGCGCAACTCGCAAAGAAAGCCGGTGCCCAGATCACGGACATCACCAACATGACGATCTGGGGCAATCACTCGGCCACGCAGTACCCCGACATCTTCCACGCCAAAGTGGCGGGCCAGAGCGCAGCAGAGGTGGTGAGCGATCAGCAGTGGCTGGAAGGTGACTTCATCCCGACGGTGCAGAAGCGTGGAGCCGCGATCATCGAGGCCCGCGGCGCCTCGAGTGCGGCGTCCGCGGCGAACGCCGCGATCGATCACGTGCACGACTGGGTGCTGGGCACGCCCGCCGGTGATTGGGTGTCGATGGCGATCCCGTCGACCGGCGCCTACGGCGTCGAGGAAGGTGTCATCTCGAGCTTCCCTGTCACCTGTTCGGATGGGTCCTACGAGGTCGTCGAAGGACTCGATCTCGATGATTTCTCGCGGTCACGGATCGACGCGACCGTCAACGAGCTCAAGGAAGAGCGCGACGCGGTCCGCGAACTCGGGCTGATTTAGTCTTTAGTTAGATCCGGAGGGCCGAGCATCCGCTCGGCCCTTGACGCTCGGCCGTCAGGCCGGGTACCAACCGAGGCCGTCGCGCCTGACGTGCCCGTCGTTGACGAGCTTGGGCATTACGCGGTACAGGTAATTCGGCTCGATCTCCAGCTCGGCAGCGATCTCCGGGATCGTGATGCCCGGCCGGCCGCGCACCAACTCCAGGGCCTGATTGCCACGCGTGTTACCGCCCCGCCGGCCACGGGGACGCCCGGGGCCGCGGCGCGACCGGCGTCGCGTCGCTGCCGGTGCAGCGGCCGGCGCGTCGGCGGGCGCGGCGGCGGGCGCGGCGGCGGAGGAGGCTCGCCGCGGGCGCCCCGCTCTGCGGCGAGCGCCGACGAGGGCAGTGCGCGCGGCCTCGAGCTTGGCGACTTCGTCCTTGAGCTCACGCAATCGTCGGTCGATGTCTTTTACCGTACTGTCAACAAAATCTGCCACTGGAGTCTCCTCCCCCGGGGCTTTGGACGAACATGACGCGCACCAACCATACACTCACGCCTTCACAAGTATGCGCGGGTGAGATGAAGCTTGCAGGGCGTGCTATGTCAGCAAACGGCGGCGGGGGACCGCGTCAGCCGCGCTCGAGCAGCGCCTTCAGTCGGTTCAGCGACGCGTTCGCCTCGCGTTCGGAGGCTCCGCCGACAAACACGCGGCTGGCGTAGCTTCCCAACCGGCCGCCGGGGACGGTGAACTCGTTCGTGTACTCGAAGCGCGTCGCGCCCTGGCCATCGTCGGCCAGCGCATAGCGGATGCGTGCGCGTGAATGCGCGGGCCCGTGACCGTCCCACTCGGCGAGATTGGGGGCCTTGAGATCAACGAGCGTCCAGTGCACGTGGAATGAGACACCGCGCATGTGCAGCACCTGGTCAAACGTCGAACCCCTCCGCAAAGGTTCTTCCGATACGTCCTTGATCGATCGATGGATCGTCACCCAGTCCTTTAACCGGTGCGGGTCCATCACCGTTTCCCAGACCCGCCCCAGCGGCGCATTGATGTCGATCTCGGTGTGAACGGTGCTCATGCCGGCCGCGCAGACACTAACGGTTGCCTACCTCGCCGAGAGCCGTTCGGTCGACTCCCAGTCACGCAGCGAGTGCTCGATCGCAGCGTCGAGCGTGTGCATCCTCACGCCGAGCAACTCGGCGGCGAGGTCGTCACGCGGCAACAGGTCGCTCCCGAGGCTGTCCATCAACGGACCGATCAGCTCGTGGTCCTCGCCCGCGATCACCGCCGCGATCCGGCTCGCGATCGGCGTCACCGTCAAGCGCTTGAATGAGATCGTCAGCCTCCCGACGAGCATGTGCTCGCGAATCCGGTCGATCAGCTCTCCGTACGAGACGACATCCGGGCCGGCGATATCGAGCGAGCGGCCGCACACGCTGTCGTTCGTGGCTGCACGCGCGAGCACTTCGATCACGTCGCGCTCGTCGATCGGTTGCGTGAGGTAGGTGCGCCACGCCGGCACTGCGAGCACCGGCAGGCGCTCCACGAGACGCACGAGGAAGCGGAACGAGCGCGAGCGTGCTCCGATCACGATCGAGGCTCGGAATGCGACCGAGCACGGACTCGCTGAAAGCAGGATCTCCTCGACCGTCATGCGGCTCGCGAGGTGCTCAGACGCCGGGCCGCGCGCCGGCACGAGCCCGCCGAGATAGACGATCCGCCGCACGCCGGCCGCCTGCGCGGCGGCCGCGAAGTTCTCGGCCGCGATGCGTTCGCGCGCGGTCAGGCTGCCGTTGCTGCTCGCGTGCTCCATCGAGTGGATCAGGTAGTACGCGCAGTCGACGCCGCCCAGCGCACGATCGAGCCCCTCGCCGGATACGGCGTCGGCCGTCACCGACGGGATCGACGGGTCGACGCGGCGCGGGTCGCGCGAGGCGCCGAGGACGTCATGGCCGTCACCCTGCAACCGCGCCGCGAGGAGTGCTCCGACGTAGCCGCTGACACCGGTGACGAGGATCCTCATCGAGGTACGGCTACCCACGGAGCCGCCGTGATGAAGCTCGGGTCGAGCTCCTCGACGCTCCGGGCGCCGGCCAGGGCCAGCGCGCAGTCGAACTCTGACAGGAGGATCTCGAGCACGCGCTGCGCGCCGCCGGCGCCGTCGACCGCGAGGCCCCACAGCACCGGCCGGCCGACGAGGACCCCCTGCGCTCCGAGGGCCAGGGCCTTGACGACATCGGTGCCCCGACGGATCCCCCCGTCGACGAGCACGTCCGCCAGGCCGCCGACGGCCTCGACGATCGCGGGCAACGCGTCGGCCCCGGACAGCACGGTGTCGAGCTGCCGGCCTCCGTGATTGGACACGACGATCCCGCGCGCGCCGTGCTCGAGCGCGATCACGGCGTCTTCGGCGCGCAGGATTCCCTTGACGATCACGGGCAACGGGCAGTCGGACGCGAACTGCTCGATATCGCTCCAGCGCAGGTCGGGGTCGATCAGCGACGTGAACTCGGCCGGAGTGAGGCCGCGCCCGCCCGCCGCCGTGACCCGGTCGATCATCTGCTCGGTCGCGAGCTGGACCTGTACCTCCGAACGCAGTTCCCGCTCGCGCACTCCCACGACGGGCAGATCGACGGTGATGACGAGCGCCTCGTAGCCGTGCTCGACCGCCTGCGTGACAAGCTCGCGACTCAGCCCGCGGTCGGAGAACACATACAGCTGAAACCAGCGGCTGCCGCCGGGGACGGCCTCCGCGACGACCGGCGAGGTCGTCGTCGAGAACGTCGCCAGGCACATGATCGACTCGGTTGCCGCGGCCGCCCGAGCGGTGGCGATCTCGCCGTCGACGTGCGCGAGACGCTGGTAGGCCATCGGCGCGATCACGATCGGATGCGGCCGTCTGCGCCCGAGGAGCGTGACCGAAAGCTCACGATTCCCCACGCCGACCAGCGTCCGCGGCCGGATCGCGAGGCGCTGCCACGCGGCGAGGTTGTCGCGCATCGTGATCTCATCGCCCGCTCCACCGGCGAAGTACGCCCGCGCGCCCGCATCGAGAGCGCCGGCGGCCGCCCGCCCGTAGTCCGCGAGCGAGATCAGCTCGGAGTCCCCAGCGGTCACATCCTCGTCGAGCATCGCGTCAGAAACGTACGGAAAATGCAGAAGGTTCTCGCTGCCGCCGCCAAAATCCCCGCTCTTTCGAGGTTTTCATGTGACCAGGAAGTTAATGCGTTTTCCGGGATTCGTCGTTGCGGAAGGGGGGTGAGATTCGCTTTGATGACCCTCGTCGTCGCTGTCGGTCAGAAACACGAAGGGGTTGGAGTCACGCATGGCACACGGTCGCGCCAGGGCAGCCAAGCCGAGCTGCGAGAGTTGCTTCTTTCACCAGAACATGCTCTGTGCCGTCTCGGAAATGGGCCCGTGTGCGACCTTCCGTCCGGCCCATCCTGACGGCCTGCGGCCGCCGAGCCAGATGCGGTTCGTGTTTCGCCAGGAACGCCGTCTCCAGGTGGCCTACGCGTTCCCGTCGGCCAGCGAGCAGGTCGCTCTCCACGCGTAGACCCGCCCAGGCCTATATAACTCCACCATATGTTCTGGCCCCTGATCGGCGGATTCATCGCGTTCGTGTTGCTGGCGATTCTGCTCGGCTGGATCATGGACCCCGCCCGGCGGCGCTGACGGGCTCGTCCGGCTCGTCGTCCGCCTCGGCCTCCCGCTCGATCGACTCGACCCCGCGCGGGCGCCCGGCGCGCACCCAGCGCCAGTGCAGCACGGCGGCCACGAGCACCGTTCCGGCGATCGCGATCAGCGGATAGCCCCGGGCGAGGTTGATAACGAGCGTGAACGAGACGGCGACCGCGCCGAGGATGTTCGTGAGCGCGAGCAGCCGGGAGCCTCGGCGGCTCGAGAAGCGCGCCATCGCGAGCAGCCCGGCGAGGAAGCTGACGAACACCGCCACGGCGTACACGAGCACGAGCTCCTGCTCGTGACCACCGGCGGCGAGGATGATCGCGGCGGAGATCACTGCGTAGACGACGACGGCCGCGACCGGCGTGTGGTGCCGGTTCGTGCGGGCCAGCCGCGGCGGCAGCAGCCCCTCCTCGCCGCTGTGCCGGGGCCGGGCGAGGGCCTTGAGCAGGCCGGGGCCGGCCTGGAACGACGAGCTCGCGGCGGCGAGCAGCAGCAGGCTGCTCGACAACTGGAAGAACGCGTACAACCCGCCGCGACCGACGGCGACGTGCGCCAGATCGGCGATCTGGGTGCTGTCGGGGCGGGGAATGCCGACGTTCAGGTGGACCGCGAGCGCCGTCAGCCCGAGCGTCAGCGTTCCGACGATGCCGATCGTGAGCACCAGCGTTCCGCGCCCGAACCGGCGACGACCGTCGCCATCGAGCTGGCCGAGCTGGGCGATCGAGGTGGCGGGCGCCTCGGTGCCGGTGGCGAGCGCCATCCCCACCGGAAACGCCAGCATCACCGCGAGCACCGCCGGGCTCGCCGAGCCCGTGATCGGGGCGCGTCCCGCGCTCGCGTGCGGATCGACCCACCCGATCGCCAGCACGATCGCCGCGGCGACGATGAACAGCGAGGTCATCACCGCGAAGATCAGCCGGCCGCCGTGCCCGAACCAGGTCAGGCCGGCCACGAGCACGACGAGCGTGAGCGCCAGCGGGATCCGCGCCGGCGCGAGCGAGGGCACGTACGCGATCAGCGCGCTGCCGGCAGCCGCGATCGAGATCGCGATCGTCAGCGCGAAGTCGACGACGAGCGCCCCGATCGGCAGGAACGACCACTCCTCGCCGAACGCCGTGCCCGCGGCCTCCGGCGAACCGCCGCCTTCGGGGAACGCGCCGACGAGCTGCCAGTAGTTGAGCGTGACCAGCGCGATGATCGCGATCACCATCGCCATCGTCGGCAGCAGCAGGTCGAGGTGACCGTTCAGCGAGCGCAGCGGCGCCTCGATCGCGTACGCGACGGACGACACGGGGTCCGCCATCACGGCGAACGCGAACGCGAAGAACAGCACAGCCTTCATCCGGCGGCCGAGCCCGACCGGAGTCCCCGCACGGGGCGGTGCCGCGGTCGGGTCCTCCACAGAAGACATACCCACCCCTCCTAGGTCGACGGCGAACACACACCGACCAGGCTTCCCGGCACACCTGGCTACATCGTACCCCTCGCGCGGGGTTCCTCCGATCGCCGCGCGATCCAGTCAACGCCCGACGTGTCCGTGAGCCCGTGGGCGATGATCGAGCAGAACACGACGAGCGCCGCGATGTTGAAGATGCGCCGTCCCTGCTCGATGTTCTGGCTGATCACCAGCAGTGAGAACGTCATCGTCGCGACGCCCTTCGGCCCGAACCACGCCATGAACGCCCGCGTGGCGGTGCTCGTCGCGGTGCCCGCGAGCGCCGCGAACACGGCCACCGGCCGCGCCACGAGCAGCGTGACGACGACGATCCCGATCGCCGCCCACCCGTCGCCGAACAGCCCGTGGAGCGTCAGCAGCGAGCCGAACACGACGAAGATCCCGAGCTTCACGATCTCGACGATGTCCTCGGCCTGCCCCTCGAAGTAGCTGCGGATGTCGGGTCGGCGGATGCCGAGCGTGATCGCCGCGACGTACACGGCGATGAGCCCGTTGCCGCGTGGCGGGAGCACGGCGATCCCGTATGTGAGAAACGCGGTGCCGAGCGCGTAGAGGGACTTCTGGTGCGGCGGGATGCCCTCCTCGAGCCCTTCGTCGCGCGGCATCACCCACGCGGCCGCGTAGCCGACGAGGATGCCCGTCGCAAGGCCGATCGTGAGGTCCTCGAGCACGAACCGCCACCACACGAAGTGGTGCTCGCCGATCACGAGCGCCGCGGCGAACGCGAGCACCGCCGGCAGCGCCAGCCCGTCGTTCAGCCCTGACTCGAGGTTGAGTGAGTGACGTACGATCCGCGGCACGCGCGGGTTCGTGACGACGGCCGAGGACAGCACGGGGTCGGTCGGCGAGAGCAGCGCGCCGAGCAGCAGGCTCTCCGTCCAGCCGAGATCCGTGAACAGATGCGCGGCGAGGGCGATGATGGCCGCCGTCAGCGGCATCGCGAGCACGAGCTTGCGCAGCGGCAGGTGCCAGTGCTCCTGCAGCATCTCGCCCTCCACCTCGAGTCCGTCGCGGAACAGAATCACGACGAGGGCGACGATCGCGAGCTCGCCGACGAATTCCGAGCGCGCTCGGAAATGAAGGATCCCGGTCACCCCCGGTCCGAGGACGAACCCGATCAGCACGAACAGTGCCGTCAGCGACAGGAAGCTCCGCCGTGCGATGCCGGAGAGCAACGCCCCAATCACGACGACGGCACCGAAGATCAGCAGGGCCGTCTCGAAGCGTCGCGTCACGAGGGCGAACAGCAACGGCATCTGCACGTGCGCCACGGGCACGCGGTTAGAGTGTCAGAGTCACGAGAGAGGAGCGGTGTGCGGATCACCGTGCTGGGAAAATCGCCGTCCTGGCAGGACATTGGTGGGGCGTGCAGCGGCTACTTGATCCAGCAGGAGGACTACGCACTGTTGCTCGAATGCGGCAACGGTGTGTTCTCGAAGCTTCGCTTGGTGCGTGACTACGTTGACATTGACGCGGTCGTCATCAGTCACCTGCACGCGGATCACTTTCTCGACCTCGTCCCGTTCAGCTACGCGCTCACGTACGCCCCGCGCCAGCAGCCGGTGCCGGTCGCCGGCTGGCCGGGCACCGAGCACCCGGCACGCCCGCGGTTGTACGCGCCGGTCGGCGCGACCGAGTTCTTCCGCCAGGTCGTCGGCTGCTGGGGCAACGAGGACCTGATCGAGCGCGCGTTCGAGCTGCACGAGTACGACGGGCAGGCCGAGTTCGCTGCCGGTCCGCTCGCGATTCGCTTCTGTGAGGTTCCCCATTACATGCCGACGTATGCCGTCGAGCTCGCATGCAACGGCAGCCGGCTCACCTACAGCGCCGACTGCAGCCCGAACTACGAGCTCGTGCGGTTCGCGCGCGACACCGACATGCTGCTGATCGAGGCGACGTTGCCGCGGCCGGAGCGAACCGGGGAGCGGGGTCATCTCACCCCCCGGGAGGCGGGCGAGCATGCGCGTCGCGCGCGCGCTCGGCGGGTCGTGCTCACGCACATCTCCGACGAACTCGACCCGGGCTGGGCGTGCGCGGAGGCCGGTGAGGCCTTTGGTCAGGCGGTCGAGCTGGCCGAGGAAGGTGCTGTCTATACCCTGTCCTGTCTGCGAGACTAAGCTGAACTCCACGATGCCGGAACGAGACCTCTTTGCCAATTTCGACCGGATGCGCCGGGACATGGATGAGCTGTTCGGCGATGTCATGGAGCGCTCCGGTCTCACGCGCCGGCGCCTGGGCTTCGTGCCGGCCGTCGATGTTGCCTACGCCGCGGATCCGCCGCGCGCGATCGTCACCGCCGAGCTCGCCGGGGTCGAGCCCGACGGGCTCGAGCTCGAGATCCAGGGGCGCAAGCTCGTCCTCTCCGGCCGGCGCGAGTCCTCGACCGTCGAGGGCGACGTCTACCAGCAGGTCGAGATCGAGCGCGGTAGCTTCCGCCGCGTGATCGAGCTCGGCGCCGACGTGCGCGCCGAGGAGGCGAAGGCGCGCTACGAGGACGGGATGCTGCGGGTCGAGCTTCCACTGGTGCATGCCGAGTCGCACGTGCGCTCGGTTCCGATCGAGAGCGTCGAGCCGAGATCGTGATCGAGATAGGGATTCCGGACAGCGGACCACGGGAGGTGGCCGTCGACGGATCCCGCCGCCTACCTGAGCGCGTCGGCGTGCTCCCCTTGCGTGACACCGTCACGTTTCCCGAGATGCTGATCCCGCTCAACGTCGGGCAGCCGCGGAGCATCGAGCTCATCAACGAGACGCTGCGTGGCGACCGCTCGATCGTGATGGTCGCCAGCCGCAACCCGGAGATCGAGAGCCCGTCACCCGAGGATCTGTACTCGGTCGGCGTGCTCGGTGTCATCGCGCGGATGATCCGCGTCCCTGACGGCACGCTCCGCGTGCTGATCCAAGGTGGGCAGCGCGTGCGGATCGACGGATGGGAGGCGACCGAGCCGTACCTGGTCGCGGACATCTCCGAGCTTCCCGACATCGTCAAGCCCTCGCCGGAGCTGACGGCCCTGATGCGCAACGTCCAGCAGACGTTCAACGACATCGTGACCGAGGTGCCCTATCTCCCCGAAGAGCTCCAGATCATGGTCGCCAACGTCGAGGACCCGAGCACGCTCACGCACCTGATCGCGGGCGCGCTACGGCTCAAGACCGAGGAGAAGCAGGAGCTGCTCGAGGAAGTCGACGTGGCCAAGCGGTTGCGCCGCCTGTCCGAGATCCTGGCCCGCGAGCTCGAGGTTGTTGCGATTGGATCGAAGATCCAATCTCAAGTCCAATCGGAGCTCGAGAAAGGCCAGCGGGAGTACTTCCTGCGCCAGCAACTGAAGGCGATCCAGGAGGAGCTCGGCGAGGCCGACGAGGTCCAGGCGGAGGTCAACGAGCTGCGCGACCAGTTGCAGACGCTCGAGCTGCCCGACGAGGTGCGCAAGCAGGTGGACCGGGAGCTCGCGCGGTTGCAGCGCTTGCAGCCCGCGATGGCCGAGTACGGCGTCGTGCGCGGCTACCTCGAGTGGATCGCGTCGCTGCCGTGGGACACGTCGACCGAGGACAACCTCGACCTCCAGCACGCGCGCAAGGTCCTCGACGAGGACCACTACGACATCGAGCAGGTGAAGGAGCGGATCCTCGAGTTCCTCGCCGTACGCTCGCTCAAGCCGGACGCCCGCGGCTCGATCCTGTGCTTCGTCGGGCCGCCCGGGGTCGGCAAGACCTCGCTGGGGCGCTCGATCGCCCGCGCGCTCGGGCGGCAGTTCGAGCGGCTCAGCGTCGGCGGCGTCCGCGACGAGGCCGAGATTCGCGGCCACCGCCGCACCTACATCGGCGCGATGCCCGGCGTGATCATCCGCGCGTTGCGCGACGCGGGCGCGAACAACCCGCTGCTGATGATCGACGAGATCGACAAGATGGGCGCGGATTTCCGCGGCGATCCCTCGAGCGCGATGCTCGAGGTGCTCGATCCCGAGCAGAACGCGACCTTTCGCGACCATTATCTCGACCTTCCGTTCGACCTCTCGCGCGTGATGTTCGTGACGACCGCGAACACGCTCGACACGGTTCCCGGACCGCTGCGCGACCGGATGGAGGTGATCCAGCTCGCCGGCTACACGGAGGAGGAGAAGCTCGAGATCGCCAAGCGCTATCTCGTTCCGCGCCAGATCGAGCGCAACGGGCTGACGCGCAGCCGGATCGAGTTCAGCGAAGCGGCGCTGCGGGCGATCGTCGCGGACTACACGCGCGAAGCCGGCGTGCGCCAGCTCGAACGGGAGATCGGCTCGGTCGTGCGCAAGGTTGCGCGCCAGGTCGCGGAGGGCACCGTCAAGCGCAAGGTCACGGTCACCGAGCCGCGGGTGCGCGCCCTGCTTGGCAAGCGGCGGTTCTACTCAGAGACGCGGCGGCGGACGTCGCGTCCCGGCGTGGCGACCGGCCTGGCCTGGACTCCGGTCGGCGGCGAGGTCCTGTTCATCGAGGCGACGGCGATGCCGGGCAAGGGCCACCTCACGATCACCGGGCAACTCGGCGAGGTCATGCAGGAGTCCGCGCAGGCGGCGCTCTCCTACATCCGCAGCAACGTCTCCGACGTCGTGCCCGACTTGTCAGAGGACTGGTTCGCCACGCACGACATCCACATCCACGTGCCCGCCGGCGCGACGCCGAAGGACGGCCCGAGTGCCGGCGTCGCGATGGTCACGGCGCTCGCGTCGCTCCTGACCGGTCGCCCGGTGCGCAGCGACGTCGCGATGACCGGCGAGATCACCCTCACCGGTCAGGTGCTGCCGATCGGCGGCTTGAAGGAGAAGGCGCTGGCGGCGCAGCGCAACAAGATCCGCACCGTGATCGCGCCCGCCCTGAACGAGCAGGACGTCGACGAGATCCCCGAGCATCTGCGCAAGGACCTCGAGTTTCGGTTCGTCTCGACGGTCGACGAGGTGCTCGAGATCGCGCTGCAACGGCGCGCCGCGCCGCGGCGCGCCCCGGCCTTCGCGTCAGTCTGAGCGCATTTGCGGGTAGCCCCTGGGTGAGCGAGCCCGGATTCCGTATCCTGGCTCGCACGAGCCCACCGCATCCGAGGGAGTTCCATGGGATCAAAACGTAAGAAGGCGTCCAAGGCGGTGCCTTTCAACCCGGCGGACGTTGCGCACATCGCCAAGACGAATCCGTACATCCAGCGGCTGATCGACGACGCCGATCTGCGCGAGAACGTGCACAAGGCGATCGAGTCGACCAGGAGCGCCTACGGGCGGCTGGCGGATGGCAAGACGCCGGCGAAGGCATTGCTCGAGGACAAGAAGCTGCAGAAGGATCTCCGCGAGGCGCTCGAGGCTCTGCGCGACGCGTCGCTGGCGCTGAGCGAGGCGCCCCGCAAGCGCGCGCGCAAGCGCATCGGAGTCGGGCGCAAGCTGCTGGTCCTCGGCCTGGCCGGCGCGCTCGCGCTCGCCGGCAGCGAGAAGCTTCGCTCCAAGGTCCTCGACACGCTGTTCGGCAAGGAAGAGGAGTTCGAGTACACGCCGCCGACGAGCACGCCGGCGACTCCACCGGCGACGCCGGTGAGCGCCGCCTAGCTGCTGCCGCTCGCATCTGATTGACGAGGGCGCCCCGCGGGGCGCCCTCGGCGTGTCTGGTAGGCCGTCATGAGGGCTTCGCGCTGCGCCGGCGTCAGGTGCTTGACCGCCTCCCGGACGGTGACCCCTGAGGTCCTGTTGATCCTGGGCATGAGCCATTCGTAGACCGTCTCGGGGTCGCGCTTGCCGACCTCTCTGAGCACCCAGCCGATCGCCTTGCGGATAAAGAACTCGCGCTCGTCGAGCATTCCGTCGGCGTAGGCCGCAAACCGGCCGAAGTCCGCCGAGCTGCGTCTGACCTTCAGGTAGCGCTTTTCGCCTGCCGCGCGCTCGGCCGAGCCGGCAGCCCTGAGGTCGCTTTCGATCGCCGCAGCGGCGGTATGCGCCTCGATGGACACTGCCTGACGAGTCTATGTACGTCTCGGACACTAGAATCACGCCGATGGAGGCGGCTACGTCCATTGAACTCGCGCCGCCGCGCGAGCTCACCCGCGATAAGGCCGGCCGGATCGTCGAGGCGATGCGGCTCAGCGTCGCCGCCCGTGGCGTGGCCGGCTCGACGTTCGATCACGTGGCCCGGGAGGCCGGCGTCTCGCGCGGGCTCCTGCACTATTACTTTGGCACCAAGGAGCGGCTGCTGATCGAGGTCGTCCGGCGCGAATGCGACGTCCGGATCGAGCGGCTCGAGCACGCGATCGGCGACGCCGACAGCGCCGACGCCGTGATCGCCGCGCTCGTAAAGAGCCTCGAGGACTTCATGGACGACGGCGCCAGCGCCCCGATCATGTTCTACGAGATGACGACGCTCGGCCAGCGCAACGAGGAGATCGCCGCCGAGCTCGCCGAGCTCGGCCGCCGGACCCGAACGCACCTCGCCGACGCCCTGCGGGCCAAGAGCGAGGCGGGCGTGCTGGAGCTGCACGCGGATGCGGATGTCGCGGCCACGTTCCTGTTTGCCCTCGCCGACGGGCTCACGATTCGGCGCCTCAGCGAGCCCGACCTCGATCTCGGGCCAGTGATCCGCGAGTCGGTGGCGACGACGCGGTCGCTCCTGATCTGACCGGGCCGGCCGTCTCGGGGGCGCGTCGCGCGG
>Ga0335069_10004198_pt1 | contig 21518 bp, 18 predicted proteins | sample Lox_Sample_11_FD_206714 | JGI IMG/M metagenome (GOLD analysis project Ga0335069, IMG submission 206714) | Soil microbial communities from Loxahatchee National Wildlife Refuge, Florida, United States - Lox_Sample_1.1 | ecosystem: Environmental > Terrestrial > Soil > Wetlands | place: USA...
TGGCCGAATTCCCCGATCGGCTTGTCGTACTGCGAAATCTGGTAGCCCTTGGGCAGGTCAGGATAGAAGTAATTCTTGCGCGCGAAGATCGAGGTCTGGTTGACGCGGCAGCCAATGGCCATCGAGGCGAGCGTCGCGTACTCCACGGCCTTGCGGTTCAGCACCGGCAGCGCACCGGGCATGCCGAGGCACACCGGGCAGATGTTGGTGTTTGGAGGTGCGCCGAACTTGTTCGAGCATCCACAGAAGATCTTGGTCTCGGTCAACAGTTGGACGTGAACTTCCAGTCCGATGACCGGCTCATATTTTGCGCGGATAGCCGCAGGCAGCGTGGTCGTGGTGGCCATAAACAAGTAGTTTCGCGTTTCGAGTTTCAAGTTGCAAGTGCGTTTTCCGTGCGGAAAACCCTGACTCTGGTAACAAGCAAGCGGAAAGTCGCTGCGTTATACTCGCGCCCAATGGCTAACATTCTCTACGGCGTTAATGGCGAGGGGTCGGGGCACTCCACCCGCGCCAAGGATGTCATCTCGCACCTGATAGCGCAGGGACACACGGTCCACGTGGTTTCGTTCGATCGCGGACTGAAGAACCTCAGCAGCTCCTTCGACGTGACGGAAATTTATGGGTTGCGGCTAGTGTATGTGAACAATCGCGTCCGTTACAAGAAGACCTTGGCCAGGAACCTGCTCTCGGTGCCGGAAGCCGCGAAGAGCATTCGCGAGTTGGCGCGCCGGTGCCGGGAGTGGAAGATCGACGTTGTGGTGACCGATTTCGAGCCGCTGTCGTGCAAAGTCGGGCATAAGCTCAAGCTGCCGGTGATCGCGATCGACAACCAGCACACCATCACGAACTGCAAGGTGAGCTATCCGAAGAAGTACCGCAAAGACGCGGCGGCAGCGAAGCTGGTCACCAAGCTGATGACGCCAAAGGCCAACGCCTACCTGATGATCTCGTTCTTCGAGGCGCCGATCCGGAAGAAGCGGTCGTTCCTGTTTCCGCCACTCTTGCGCCGGGAGATCATCGACGCCAAGCCCACCGTGGGCGAACATGTGCTCGTGTACGTGACCACGCCATCGAAGGACCTGCCCGACCTTCTTCAGCGCGTTCGCGCGAAATTCATCTGCTACGGATTTGGTCGCGAGGGCGTGGAGGGCAATATCGATTTCCGCAAGCCGTCGCTCGATGGATTTATGCGCGACCTCATTTCGTGCAAAGCGATCGTGGCGAATGCCGGTTTTTCCCTGATCAGTGAGGCTTTGTATCTGGGCAAGCCGTACCTGGCTGTCCCGGCGAAGAGCCAGTTCGAGCAGATCTTCAACGCCTACTACATCGAGAAGATGGGTTACGGAGCGCATTGGGAAAAGCTCGACAAGGAAAAGGTCGACTCGTTTCTCTTCAACCTCGACCTCTATCGCGAGCGGCTGGGCTCGTATGCGCGGCAGGATAATTCGGCGCTGCTGGCGAAACTTGACGAACTAATCGGGAAGTCGGTCCCGGCGAAAACGTCGGCAGCGGGTGCGCGTTAGCGGATGGCGATCACGCGGCTGTATCTCAACGATCCCGAACAGGCGCCGAAGCCGGTCGGATTCATCAGCGCCGTCCTGCTGTGCAGCCTTGCGGCCTCGGTTGGAGGATTGGCGCTGTTCACCTGGCTCGCCGAGGAGATGCTGGAAGGCGCGACCGCACGGTTCGATTCGGTCGTTCGCATGTGGGTGCATGGCTTCGCCTCACCTGCTGTAACGACTCTCATGCGCATCATCACCGACATGGGATCGGTCGGATTGGCTGTTGTGCTGGTCATTGCGATCGGGCTTTTTCTAACCAAAGGGTGGACGCGTGCCGTGGGCTGGCTGCTGCTCAGCGTTCTCGGAGCGACAGTACTCAGCGTGACGTTGAAGTATGGATTCCATCGCCCGCGTCCGGTGCCGTTTTTCGGCGCTGTACCGCATAGTTACAGCTTCCCCAGCGGACATTCGTTGTTCTCGTTCTGCATCTATGGAACGCTAGCCGGACTGATTAACGCTCGCGTGCGCGGGCTTTGGCTGCGAATTGTGGTCTGGGCTATAGCTGCGCTGTTGGTGATCGCTATCGGGCTCTCGCGAATCTACCTCGGCGTGCATTATCCGAGCGATGTCATCGCTGGGTACTTGGCCGCGATGGTGTGGGTAAGTTCGCTGGTCGTCGCCGATCGCGTGCGCAAGACTAGAAGAGGGCTAAAGGTCGCGACGGTTTCCGATCCGCCCGCCGACGCTTCGGAATAGTTACGTCCGATTAAGCGCCTGGTCCAAATCTTCGATCAGGTCTTCATAATGCTCGATTCCCACCGAGAGGCGCAGCAAATTCTTCGGCGTGGTTGTGCCCGGAGGCTCGACTGAATAGCGATGGTCGATGGTGGTTTCGACTGCACCCAGGCTGGTGGCGCGGGTGATGATTTTCAAGTGATTGGTCACCTCTAGAGCCTCTTTATCCGAGCCCTTTACGAGGAACGACATCAGCCCGCCGAAGCCGCCGTGCATCTGCTGAACGGCGATCTCGTGTCCAGGATGGGAGCTCAGCCCGGCATAGAGTACGCCTTCGACCTGCGGGTGCTTCGCCAGGAACTCCGCGATATGCATCGCGTTCGAAGACTGAGTTCGGACACGTAAAGCCAGCGTTTTTATCCCGCGCATCAGCAGCCAGCATTCGAAGGGCGAGGGAACCGAACCCACGGTCGGCTGCAGCATTTGTATGCGCTCGAAGAACGGGGTCTTCGATTTCGCGATCAATACCCCGCCGAGAACGTCGCTATGGCCGCCGAGATATTTGGTGGTCGAGTGCATCACCACGTCGGCGCCAAGTTCCAGCGGACGTTGCAGTACCGGACTCGCAACCGTGTTGTCCACGATCGAGGTTGCTCCCGCCTGGCGCGCGATTTCGCAAACGCGGCGAATATCCGTTACGCGCATCATCGGATTGCTGGGCGTCTCCATCCAAACCAGACGCGTCTCACGGCGCATCGCTGCTTGCATGTTCGCGATCGACGACATGTCGACCAGCGTGTAAGTCAGGCCCCAGTCTTTGAACAGGCCGAGCAGCTTCTTGGTTCCATAGAACCCATCGTTGCAAACGACGTGATCTCCCGGACTGAGCGCCTGCAAAACGACGTGGGTGGCGGCCGATCCCGAGGATAACGCCGCTGCTACGGTTCCGCCCTCAAGATGCGCGAGAGCGCTCTCGAGTTCGGCGCGGTTGGGATTGGAAGCGCGCGTGTAGCTGTAACCTTCGGGGTATTCGCCGCTGACGTGCCGCTCGTAGATGGTGGAGAGCGAGATGGGTTCGACTACGGCGCGACGGCCGTCCTGCTCGCCGCGTTCACAGGGATGCACAGAGAGTGTCTCGAATCTCACACTCTCATCATCTCATTCGGAAGCCTCAGGCTGGAATCGGGAATTCTCGAACGTCGGGAGACGATCTGCAAAAAGAAGCGCGCCGCCGAAACGACGCGCGAGTTATGAGGGCAAAGACCTTTATGCGTTGTCTTTCTTATGACACTCGGCGCACTTGGTGGGTGCGGCTTTCCCCTTTGCGTTCTCAGCCTTGTGGCAGTCGATGCACACGCCAGCGGTCGCGGTTGGATTGTGGAAAGCAGCCTGCGGCTTGATGGTCATGCCGGCCGGTGCGGGCGTGGTGTGGCAGTCCTGGCAGTTTTCGTGCTCGGACTTGAGCGGCTTCTCGGGCTTGGAAGCGTGATGGCAAACATCGCACTTGCCCATCGCTTGATGGGCTTTGTGGTCGAACTTAACGCCGCCCATGGGCGCGCCTTTCAACACTACGGTTCCGGGAGCCGTCTCCGCCGCATAGGTAATCACGGAGAGAATCAGCATCAGGCCCAGAACAATCACAAAAATACGAGCAAATTTATTCACGAGGCCTCCAAAAATGGACTAGCTTTGGCCAAAGCAGAACCCAAAACACTGAGGGATCTCAGAGGCGATGGCAGTATAGTTTCGGGAGTGTAACTGCGATGTGATGGACCGCACGCGACGGATGTTCGTCTTGATCGTGTAGAATCGCTGCCCATCACACCCAAGAGGTTCGTCATGAAACGCCTCCTGACAGTGGTTCTGCTGCTGAGTTGCTGGGGGTTCGCACAGTCCAACGCGGCGCCGCAGAGTCAGGCTCCGCCCTTCGAACTCGATACGTTCTACATGGCGATCATGCATCGTGCAGATCGTTTCGATCCGGACAAGTTCCACCAGGTGCTGGCTGGCGAGCAGGCCTACTGGCAAACGATCGCGGACAAGAATGCCCTGATCCTCGCCGGTCCCACCGATAAGGCCAAGGACGACATCGCGGCGGTTTTTATCTATCGCTCGCCGAGCATGATGGACGCGGCGAAGATTGCGCAGTCCGATCCCGAAGCTGCGGCGCACTTATGGATCGCGGAGGTTCATCCGTGGCTGACCAAGAAGGGCGTGCTGGTGCCGATTCACATTTGCGATTTCACTACTCCGTACTATCTTGGATTTCTGGTACGGGGGCCGAAGTTTTCGCCGGAAGATTCGCCGGAGCGGCAGAAGATCCAGCAGGAACACCTGGCGAATATCCAGCGCCTGGCTGACATGGGCAAACTGGTTGCCGCCGGGCCCTTCGGCGAAGATATCGAACTGCGAGGCATTTTTGTTTTTCGAACGGCGACGATGGATGAAGCGCTGCAGCTAACCAACACTGATCCGGCAGTAAAGGCGGGAAGACTGGCGATCCGGCTCTATGAGTGGAAGCTTCCGAGCGAAGCGTTCGCCAAGAAATGAAGAACGACGCTCAGCGCAGCCGTCCTTCACCCGGGATGAGGTCATCAGTCGAGTAGGGGTGGACGTCGTGGCAGTGCGGACACTCGAAGCTTCCCACGGGTTCGTGAGGCGCCAACTGGCTGGTGCTCTTGCCGGAACTCGGCTCGCGCCTTTTGACGGCGAAGCGCTGCGTACACGTTTTGCATTCCACTAGCCAGGCTAAGGGCATCGTCTTAAATTACCGTAAATGAAGCCTGCGGCTCCCGGATTTGTTGCCCATCCCGCTTCTTCGGTTTGACGCTGCCGAAGAGCGACCCTATAATTATCCTGCCATTCCGCATAACCAGAAATTTCTTTCGAGGCCCCTTGAGATGGGCTTTCGCCGAAAGCGATTCGAAGTTCCCGGAAGGATCTCTAAGGAGTTCAAGAAAACAGCCACATGAAACGCATCTTCGCTCGTTTTGTCCTGCCCATCGTCCTGTTGTCCATGACCGCGTTTGCCCAGACGGGCCGTGCTTTGCCCGCGCCGGATACTTCCGCCGCCGGTCCCGCCGGAACCAAGGTTGGAATCATCAACGTTCAGCAGGCCATTGTGCTTACCAACGAGGGCAAGCGTGACCTGGAGGCGCTGGAAAAGAAGTTCGAACCGAAGCGCACCGAACTGCAAGGTCTGCAAACGGAAATCGAGAACATGAAGAAGCAGTTGAGCACGCAGGGCGACAAGCTGAACGATGAAGCTCGCGCCAAGCTGACCCGCGACATCGATACCAAGCAGAAGTCGCTGCAGCGGAGCCTGGAAGATGCCCAGCAGGATTTTCAGCAGCAGCAGGGCGAAATCGTGAACCGCATCGGCACCAAGATGATGGAGGTTCTCGACAAGTACGCCAAGGCGAACAGCTACGCCGTCGTGCTTGACGTGTCCAGCCAGCAGAGTCCGGTCATCTGGGCGCATCAGGGCACCGATGTGACCAAGGAAATCGCGGATGCGTACAACGCGCAGTCGAACGTTCCGGCACAGGCGAGCACGCCATCGGCTCCGACGCCGCACACAGGCACCGCAACCCACGCAGCCACGCCGGCCGCCAGCAGTTCCAAGTCGAATACGAAGTAAGTTGGTCGAATAATTTGTGAAAGCCGCCTTGCGAGGCGGCTTTTCTGTCTATATGGAAGCGTTACATCGAGATGGCGCGGGCTACCGTGACGGCAGGAATTTTGCGCAATTCCGCCAATGCCTCTTCCGGGACGCGCGAATCCACTTGCACCACAACCACCGCCTGCTGTGAGTTCGAAGGCTGTCCTTCGGTCGACGCAGCGAACTTGCGGGTTTCCGCACGACCCAGCGAAAAGTTGGCGATATTCACCTGATGCTCGCCGAGAATCGTTCCCACGCGCCCGACCACACCTGGCACGTCCTTGTTGCGCAGGAAGAGCAGGTCGCGCTCCAGAGGCGCTTCAATGTCGATGCCCTCGTAGTGCAATAAACGCGGCGAAGTTTCGTGGAGCACGGTTCCGGCGGCGGTGTGTTCGGCGGTATCGGTCTTGATGGCAATCGAGATCACGTCGCCGGCTGCGCCGCTGGCTTTGTCTTTTCCCGATTCCTTCACGCGAATGCCGCGGGCTTCGGCAATCGCCTCGGCATTCACCAGGTTGGCCTCGCCAGCGAGCATCGAGTGCAACACGCCCATGGTTGCCGCGTTGCGCAGAAGCTGGGTCTTCCAGTTGGAGATGCGTCCGCGATAGCGCACGGAAATCTCGCGTGCGCCGCATTCGGTTCCGAGCGACTGCATCAGGAACGCGCCCAGCCGCTCGGCTAGCACCAGGAACGGCTGCATCTGCACGTACTCTTCGTAGCTGACGGACGGCACGTTGACCGCGTTCTGGATCACCCCGCGCGCCAGATATTCCTTTACCTGCTGCGCGATCTGCACGCCAACGGCTTCCTGCGCCTCGCGGGTCGATCCGGCGATGTGGGGCGTAACGACGATGTTATCAAGCTGGAGCAGCGGCGAGTTGGTGGGGGGCTCCTGCGGGAAGACGTCGAGTGCTGCACCGCCGACCTGTCCGCTTGTGATGCCGTCGACCAGGGCCTGTTCGTCAATGAGTTCGCCACGTGCGCAGTTGACGATACGGACACCCTTCTTCATCCTGGCAATCGCGGTGGCGTTCACGAAGCCGTGGGTTTGGGGTGTCAGGGCCAGGTGCAAGCTCAGATAGTCGGAAGCCGCGAGAACTTCGTCGAGGCTGCGGAGTTCGACGCCATTCTCGCGCGCGATTTCGGGTGAAACGAACGGATCGTACGCGATACACGTCATCGCAAAGGCGCGTGCCCGGCGGGCGACTTCCATGCCAATGCGTCCGAGACCGACAATGCCGAGAGTCTTGCCGCGTAGTTCGGTGCCTTCGAGCGACTTCTTCTCCCATTTGCCCGATTTCGTAAGTTCGTTCGCGCGCGACAAGTGTCGAGCCAACGACAACATGAGCCCGAAGGTGTGTTCCGCGACGGCGACGGCGTTGGCGCCGGGCGTGTTCATTACCGCGATACCCTTGCGGGTCGCGGCTTCGAGATCGATGTTATCGACGCCAATTCCGGCGCGCCCGATCACGCGCAGTTTGTGGGCGTGCTCCAGTAACGCGGAGTTTACTTTGACGGCAGAGCGCACGATCAGGGCATCGGCGTCGGCAAGTTCCTGGGGCAAGCGGCCTTCGACAGTGTCGGCCGTGAGGACCTGCCAATCCGGTTGCTCGCGAAACACGGCGAGCGTGGCAGGCGAAACCTTCTCAGCGAGAATGATTTTCATTTGTTCATCTGACCATCTGGCCATCTGACCATCGGGTCCAGCGAGTAATCGCAAGATGATCCGATGGTCAGGTGTTCAGATTTAGACGTGTGCTACGGATCTGTCGGCTTTGGAGCGGGCAAACACTTCCTGAGCGGCACGCACGGCGAACCCGAACTCGATGTGCCCGGCTTTCAACTCGCCAACGATCTGTTCCAGAGCGGCAACGGCGCCGATGGTGTCGATGTAGTCGTAGTAGCCGATGTGAGCGATACGGAACAGCTTTCCCTTCATGTCGCCCTGGCCGTTGGCCACCACGGCTCCGAACTGATCGCGGAAGCGTTTCACGATTTCGCCCGAGTCGAGTCCATCGGGCGGGATGATGGCGGTTAACGCTGCTGCAGGCGATGATGGCGAGAACAACTGCAAGCCCAGTGCCTTCGCCGCCGCGCGGGTCATTGCCGCGGAAAGCTCGGCATTGTCGACCAGCAGTTCGCGACCCTTGGCGAGATCACCCTTGCCGTTTTCGCGGATGTAATCGAAAGCCGCTGCCATGGCGACAATCAGGGATGTGGCCGGCGTGAACGAAGACTCGCCCTTGGCCGCCGACTTGCGCTCCTTGCGCAGATCGAAGTAATAACGCGGATGTCTGGCCGTCTCGGCGCGCTTCCACGCACGCTCGCTGACCGACAAATACGCCAGTCCAGGCGGAATCATCAGCGCCTTCTGCGAACCGCCGATGATCACGTCCACGCCCCAGCCATCCACGTCGAAGTGGGTGGTGCCGAGTCCGGTAATGGCGTCGACAACGAGCAGAGTGTCCGTGCCCTGCACCAGCTTCGCGATTGCCTTCACGTCGTGACGTGCGCCGGTTGAGCTCTCTGTCGCCTGCATGTAGATGACGCGTGTTTCGGGTGTCAATTTTGCGCGCACGACGTCGGGCGAAACTGTTTCGCCGTAAGGCGCTTCGACCATGTCCACCTGGCAACCGAAAGTCTTGGTCAGATCGCGCCAGCGCTCGCCAAACTTGCCCGCGGTGATTACCATCACGCGATCGCCGGGCGAAGTCAGGTTAGACACGGAGGCTTCCATGGCTCCCGTGCCCGATGATGCCAGCAGCAGCACATCGTTCTGCGTGCCGACGAAGACTTTCAGATCGGCAAGCACTCGCTGATACAGCGCTTTGAAATCAGCCGTACGGTGGTGGATGTCCGCGCTAGCCATGGCGCGGGACGCGGCCGGAAGCAACGGGGTCGGGCCGGGAGTAAACAAGCGATTCTTCTTCAGCATCGTGACCTCAGGAGAATGACGTAATGAGTATGGCTATTGATACTAACGTATTGGCAGGCGCGGGGGTGACGCCAAAATGCTTTGGTTGCCATCAGCTTTTCTAATGGGGATGCGCGGGCCGCGCAGCTTCTATAATGACGCTTCGCATCTTGAAAGGGAGCCCACGATGAGCATCGTCGACCAGGTTACGAAGGACATGACGCAGGCGATGAAAGCCCGCGAAGAGCAGCGACTTTCCACGTTGCGCATGATGAAGTCTGCGCTGAAGAACAAGGAGATCGACAAGCGCGCGCCGCTCGACGACAAAGAGGCCATGGCAGTGCTGAGCACCCTGATTAATCAACGCAAGGATTCGATCGACGCGTTCACCAAGGGCGGGCGCCAGGAGCTTGCCGACAAAGAAGCCGCCGAGATCGTCATCATCGAGAGCTACCTGCCCGAGTCGCTGGGCGAGGTTGAGATCGTGGCAGCGGTAAAGTCGACGATTGCCGAGATGGGCTCGCCGACCATGAAAGACATGGGAACGGTGATGAAGAATACGATGGCGAAATTCGGCGGCGCGCGGGTGGACGGGAAGACCGTCAGTGAAATCGTAAAACGCGAACTGAGCGCGAAATAGTCTTTCGCTAGAAAACGAAGCCCGGCACGCAGCCGGGCTTTTTCATTGCTCAACGAAAAGTTAGAACGTGGTGGACACCGTGAAGCGGAAGGTCTTGCGCGGTTCGCGCAGCAACCAGCCGGGAGCGAACGACGACAGAGCCTGCTGGTAACTGTACCGTCCGGCTTCCGTCTGCGGGAACATCGCTGGGGTGATGTTGTTCGGCGTTGTCACGTAGGTGTCGATACGCAGCGGGTTGTAGGCGTAGTAAATGCGGAAGGGCGCATTCACGATCGGCATGATCACCTGCAATTCCAGACCGGTCGACATGCGCGGCTGCCAGTTCGTTCCGGGAATTACATAAAGGTTGCGTTTGATCCCCAGGGTGCTGCCCGGAACTGTACCGGTGCAGTTAAAGTTGGCGTCGATCGCCGGACATCCGAAGTTGCCTTGCGTCAGGGCCTGATACTGTTGCTCGTTGATCTGCAATTGCGAGCCCTGCGCGACACCGTTGAAGCCGAAATCCATGAAGGGCGCCAGGGTTACGGGGCCGGCGATAGGGATGCGATATTCGACGTTGGTGACCAGGCTGGTGTCGCCACCCGGATAAATCAGGCGATGCACGGGTACCGGCACTTGCCATGTTCCCTGCCGCAGATTGTTTGAATTGAGAGGAATGCTAGAACCATCGGGATTGGTGTAAGGAGCGTTCACGACTTCGACGAAATAGGCAATCGGGGTGACCGAACGCGTGTCGAATCCTCGCAGGTCAGTGTCGCCGCCCAGGTAGAAACGCTCGAATGGCGGAGCCACGTATCCGGCATATCCGGTAATGAACGAACCCTGAATCCGATAACCCAAAGCCTGTTTCGCCGAGAATGGGTCTTTTAGTTTCGGATGGATTCCCTTCATGGGGATGAACTGCTTCCACTCGACCACCGGGCGGATTGAAGCGGTATTGCCACCGAGCCCTGAAATCTGGGTGCTCGCATAGAAACTGTGGCCACGGTGCGGATGCTGCGGATTGTCAATGGTGTTGAAGCTGAAGCTCGGGTTGACCGAACTGGATACGATTCCATCAAGCGCGTTCGGCCCGCTCACATTGCGGAAGTTCAACTGCTCGAAGTACAACGCCGAGAACTGACTGTAAACCTGGAGTGATGAGGTGCTGAGCGTGTAAGTAATGCCAATTCGCTTAAACGAACGACGCAGCGGATAGCTCGCCGATACAGTGAACCCGGTGGTCGCCTGGCTGTAGTTCTGCAAGGATTGCAGCACGTTCTGCGGCAGGTTTACCTGTTGTCCGGTGTAGAGCTGGTTCTGGTAAACCTGGTTGTAGTTGTACTTGCTGGTGAAAACCGTGAACCCCATCTGCAGTGGCCGGTCGAACATGTAGGGTTGGGTGAATCCCAGGCTGATGTTGCGGGCAATGCTGCCGTATTGCGCCTGGATGCTGAGCGTATCGCCGAGACCAAGGAAGTTATTGGTCGAGTAGTTCAGGCCGATAAACGATCCTTCCAGCCCGCTGACGCCGCCGCTCAGCCCGATCGAGTTCTTACCCTTCTCCTTGACCTTCAGGGTCAAGTCGACGGTGTGATTCTGGTTGTCGACCTTGGTCTCGGTATCGTTGCCGCCCTGGTCTTCGGTTTTCAGCGGCTCAAAATATCCGAGTTGGTTCAGGCGCAACAGGCTCAAATCCCAAAGCTTCTTGTTGTAAATACCGCCTTCTTCCAGCGCCAACTCGCGGCGAATGACCTTGTCACGAGTGGTGGTGTTGCCCTTGAACTCGATACGCCGAACGAAGAACTGCGCGCCTTCGTCGAGGTCGAAGGTGACGCTGATCGTGTGGTGCTCGTCGTCGATGTCCATGTTCGGCACTGGAGTGAAGTTGATGTACCCGTATTCGCCGTAGGCGTCGCGCAGGTTCTTCAGGCCCTTGCGCATCATTTCCACGTTGAAGATGTCGCCATCTTTCATGGGGATGATGCGGCGCAGAGCCGTTGTGTTACTCAGCGCCTTGTTGCCCGTGAACTTGATCTCCTTCAGGGTGTACTTATCGCCTTCTTCGATGGGCAGGGTGATGTCGACGGCTTTGCCGTGTTTCTTCCCGAACATCGGATACCACTTGATGGAACTGGTGTCGCGGATGTTGGTCTTGGGATCCTGCACCAGGGCCTTGAAGTAGCCCCTCTGCTGGTAAGCGTCGCGCACGCGTTCGGCGTCTTCGTTCAGCTTGCTGGCGTCGTATGTCTTCGCAAAAAGGTTCTCGAGGAAGATGCTGTGCGGGATTCCGATGGGCTTCAAGTTCTTCATGGCGGCGCGCAATTCGCGCGACTTCACGTTCTTGTTGCCTTCGAACTTGATCTTGCCCACCTTGACCTTGGGACCTTCTTTCACGTTGAAGGTGACGCTGACGGCGGCGGGTGGAATCTGGCGGATCTCGGTTTTGATGGTAGCGAACTGGCGTCCGTGCTCGGCCAGCAGTTCCTTGATGACCACTTCGGCGAACTTCACCTTGGTGGGATCGTACTGGCTCTCCTGGCTTAGTCCGACCTTGCGCTCCTTGAAGCGGTCGAGGACGTCGGACTGCGAGACCGAGTTCAGCCCGAGATACTTGATCTCGCGGATGGTCGGTTTCTCTTTGACGTAAACGTGGATGATCCAGCCCTTGTCGCTCGCTTCACGCTCGAAGCGGAGATCCTGGAAATAGCCGGTGTTCCACAGTGAGTTGAAATCGCGCTCGAGGGATTGCTGGTCGTAGACATCGCCACGGCGGGTGGTCATGCGGGCGCGAATAGTTTCGGCCGGGATGCGGCGGTTGCCGTGAATTACGATGTCGCTGATGATGTCGGACTGCGCCAGCGCAAGGCTGCTCAAAAGGAACATGAGCAGCAGCCAGCCCGCGATCGCCAGGGAAATATGGGACATCGGGGTCGTCAGCGTTTGCCGGGGATTACTTTGCCTGGCGCCGCCGTTCGGATTGTTCGGCCACACCTGGAGCGGTCGCAGGCGCGAGAGACGAAAGCTAGAAATAAGACGACCTCGGGTCACGGAATAAGGAATTGTGAATTATAAAGTGCAGCAGCTTGCGACGCCAAACTTACACCAGACAAAGAGTTTAGTGCCGTCGTGAATCCTGTCGCACTGTGGTGCGTAAACCACGCATGAGCACAGAATGCCACAGCGAAGAATTTTCCTGGTTCGGGTGCTCTGCGTGCACGTAACAAACACCAAAAAGATTTCGAAGTTTCACATTCCGATGCGTTGAGCGTGCTGCTGCACCTGTGCAAGGATGGCAAGCGCGATTTCGAGAGCGCGGCGTCCTTCCAGCAGTGTGACTTCGGGCTGCGAACGTTCGCGGACGGAATTTAGGAACGCTTTCAGTTCGGCCTTGAGTGGTTCTTCCTGCGCGACGGTCGGCTTGGTCATGCTGATGCCAGCCTGCGCGAGTACGGCAGCACCGGAAAAGAGCTGGCGCGCCGCAGCCAGTTCGGCGCTGACGTTTTCTGTTGCAGCTTGAGACGGGAGCTGCGATGAGATCGGCTTGCCGACGGTGAAGACCAGCAGGTCCTGTCGACCGTAGTCGACGGAGATGTACTGCTTTGGCTGGAAGAAGCGAAGCTTGCGGACGCGCTCGGTCGAGACGCGACTGGCGGTGAGATTGGCCACGCATCCGGAATCGAATTCCAGCCGAACGTTACAGATGTCAACTTTCGACGAGAGGATCGGCAAGCCGACGGCGCGGATTTCTTTCACCGGCGAGTTCGCAAACGAGAGGACGATGTCGATGTCATGGATCATCAGATCGAGGACGACGTCGACGTCGAGCGCGCGAGGCGTGAAGACGCTGAGGCGATGAACCTCGAAGAACATCGGGTGATTGAGTAACGGAACCGTGGCGCGAACGGCGGGATTGAAGCGCTCAAGATGGCCGACCATGCCGACGCGGTTGTGCTGCGTGGCGAGCGAGAGGATCTCGTCGGCTTGGGCGAGCGTGGCGGCAATGGGCTTCTCGATCAGGACGTCGACGCCGGCTTCCATGAGCTGGCGCGCGACGGCAGCGTGATGGATGGTCGGCACGGCGACGGAAACGGCGTCAGGCTTGGCGTTCTTCAGAAGTTCTTCGACAGACGAGTAGGCCGGAACGGAATACTTGGCGGCGTGCTCGCGGGCGCGGGCAAGGTCGGCATCGACAACGGCGACGAGTTCGACTGCAGCGCCTTCGTTCTGTAGTTCGGAATAGGCGCGGGCGTGGTTCTTGCCGAACGAACCGGCGCCGATGACTGCGACTTTCGTTCTTTGCACTAGCTGACTGCCTTCTTCAGGATTGCGATCTGCCCGGCATGATACAGGTCGTGCTGCACCATTCCGTGCAGAAGCACATAGTAGCTGTGATCACGCGCGGGCGCGAGGTCGTTCAGCTTGCTCTCGGGAAATGCTCGAGCCGCGGCGACCAGGGCCGCGTGTTTGTCTCTCAGATCGCTAAGGCAGTTTCGCCAAGCGGCGTCGCTGGTGTCTGTGACGGGCGGCCAATCTTCCGCGCCGTGGAGTTCCTTCACTTCGCCGCGCAGGCGGATGGGGACGGCCGTCTTCCAGGCGAGCAGGTGATGCACGATCTCCCACATGCTGTGGGCGTTCGGGATCGGGTGAGCTGCGGCTTGGGCGGCGGTGACACCGTCGAGGATGGTCATGAGCGGGTCGCCGTGCCACGCGTCCCCGTCGAAGGCGCGGTCGAGTTGGTCGGCGATGCGGGAGATCTCGGACATGGTCACTATTGTGCCAGCAGGCACGTCGGTTGGACACACGAAGGGTTTGTCAGTTCATCAGCATTTCAGTGCGTCAGACCTCGATCCAGAATCTCATCGGCTCGCAACGACAAAATGGTGTCCCCTACCCCCTCCACGTGTGAAAACAAAGCACTTAGTGCCGGATCTTTCGGCAAATGTTTGATAACACAGCAGTTACAAATCAAAATATTCATTCTAAACAGGTTATCGGTTGTCGGTTGTCAGTGAAAACCGAAAAGCAGATCCATCGCCGCTAAAGCGGCTCGTGATGACAAAGCGAAAACCTAATTTTGTTGGGATGATCATCCCGATGCGGAAGACACCGTTGCCAGCGATAACGTCCGCGGTAGAAGAGTCACGGCGGAAGAGAGCCTCGAGGAATCTTCTGCAATTCATCTTCTATATCCAGAGTAGCAAATTCGAGGGAATTCAGTGCCAAATCGCGCGCAACTCTATTTGCTTTATAACGAACGGGTTACGTGGAAAGTGACACTTTTTGGCGCTTGACAAAATTTTCTCGAAACGGGAAAGAGAAAGAAAAGAACCAAGAAAAAAACAGAGATTTGAGTTCACGGAGGACGTGGAGAGGACTTGGGGTCCTCGTAAAGGCCACGAAGACTAAGGCCGCGCAGAGATGAACGTTCGTCATTGGCCGACGAGCCTGCCAGCGCCAATTTTCCAGGTGCCCCGTTCGGGATGGTTCGACGCGACCGTGCGGCCTCGCTCACCACGACAAGCGTTGACCGTGTATAGCCCATTAGAGATGGTCAGAGCTTCTCCGCACTTTAGTACCGTTTCGGGAGGTTACCGACTGAACATATTATTTGCCCGGTAGGTCGGGGGCGAAATATGCGCGGTTTCCGGCGGTTGGGGCTGGTCCTCTTTCTTTTGTTCTTTGTTGCTGGAGTTCTGGTTGCGTCGGCTCAGGATGCTGAACAGGAGAAGAGTCTGGGCGAGGTTGCGCGCGAGTCTCGCGCGAATAAACCGACGGTGGCGATCAGACGCATGCCCGCGGCTCCGGTGCCGCAAGTGAACACACCAAATCCAGCTCTTCCATCGGTGGTAGAGAAGAGTTCGGAGGTCGATAACTACATTCAAGTTGTGTCGGCGCCGACGTCACGCGAGGATTTTGCGGCCCTCGACAAAATGGCCGATGAAGCGCGATCGAGCAAATCGCGATTCCCCGGAGGCGGTTGGAAACTATTCACCTTCTATGTAGCTATGCAGAAGATGCCGGCGAAGCCGACGGAGGAAGACTGGCAAAAGCGCATTGATTTCTTCCAGCGCTGGGTGGAGGCGCGTCCGAAGTCGATCACGGCGCGGGTGGCGCTGGCCGCGGGTTATGAAGACTACGCGTGGGTAGCCCGCGGGCATGGCTATGCCGACACAGTGACAGACGAAGGTTGGCGGCTGTTTGGCGAGCGGATAGGCAAGGCCGGGACCGTGCTGATCGAAGCCGCGAAGCTGGATGCGAAGTGTCCACAATGGTATGTGGAGTTCCAGCAAGTTGGACGCGCGGGCGGACTCGACAAGGAGCAACTACGGCAAATCTTTGAGAAGGGCGTGGCGTTCGCTCCGGATTATTACTACCTCTATCAGCAAGAAGCGATCTCGTTGCTGCCGAAGTGGGGCGGCGCGCCGGGAGACGTGGCCGCATTTCTGGATGAGAGCTACCGTCGAGTGGGTGGTGACAAGGGAGCGATGCTCTATTTCCAGATCGCTTCGAATATGTGCGGGGTGTGCGGCGACTTCAATCCGAAAGAGCTGTCATGGCCAATCCTGCAGACGGGTTTCGTGACTCTGGAAAAGACCTACGGCTTATCGCCAGTATGGATCAACAAATTCGCCAAGATGGCGGTTCTGTACCTCGACAAGCCGGTGGCAGAGCAAGCATTCGCCAGAATTGGCGACAACTGGGAACAAGGGGTGTGGGGATCGTGGACCGATTTCAACGCGCACCGGACGTGGGCGATGAGCCCCGAGATTCCGAAGGGGCAGCCAAAATCGGGTCCGACGCTGGATGCGGAGAAGAACAAACAGCTTAACGACCTCTATATCAAAGCCGTTAACGAATCGGCCTGGAAAAAGTGGGACGAGGCGGCGAAGGATCTGCACGACTCGATCGATTTGGCGAAACCCTATTGGAACTCGGATTCCTGGCTGGAGAAGGCTTATTCGATGCTGGCGAACAACGAGCAGCTGCAGGGGCATATGGAGCAGGCGCGCTCGATCATGGATGAGGAGTTGCAGCTGATCACGCAGCGCAATGGAGTGGATTCGACCGAAGTCGCCAACGCGCTGGATGGGCGAGGAAACCTGGAACTGAGAGCGAACGACGACAAGGCTGCGGAAGCGGACTTCCTGAAGACGATCGCGATTCGGGAGCAAAGGAAGCAAGCAGCCTGGCAGTATCCGTCGGAGCTGTACTCGCTGGCGACGGCGTACCTGAAGCAGAACAAAAACAAAGAAGTGGTGGCGTTGTTGACGGTGCGAATTCCAACGGAGGGCGAGAACGATCCGCGCAAAGACATGACGTGGGCGCGACCTTTGGAGGCGCTGGGGACGGCGTACCAGAACCTCGGCCAATACCAACAAGCCGAGCAGGCGTACAAGCGCATGATCGCGGCCATGGATTTGCTCTTCCCGGCAAAAAGCATTGGACTGACTGGTCCGTTACAGAAGATGGCCTCGCTCTATCACGCGATGGGAAAACAGACGGAACAGCACGAGATCGAAGATCGATTGAGGGAGATCCAGCAAGGACAGCCGCAAACCTCTTCGGCGGCGCAGGGCAAGTGAGTTCCGCGGAGCTGCGCTCCGCCCGGCCGGGCGAGGGCGCCCGGTCCCATCCTCGGAAGACCTTTGCCGGTCGGTGCATTCAATCCCTGTTTTGAGAATGCATAGATCCTTCGTCGCACTGACGTGCTCCTCAGGACGATCTGTGGTGGGAGTGCGCTTCAGTTCTTAGCTAGTACAATCTCCCCTTATGCCTGTAACGGCGAGGTCGTACGCGAAGATCAATATTGGGTTGGCGATTGGGCAGCGGTGGGACAACGGGTTCCACGACCTGCTGACCGTCTATCAGACCGTCGGCGTGTACGACATTATTAAGGTGGCGTTCGGGAAGGGGACCGGGATCGAGATCCGGTGTCGCGATCCGCGTGTTCCGGCCGATGAGACCAATACCTGTTATCGCGTGGCCGATCGCGTTCTGAAGAAGCTGAAGCAGCGCGGCAAAGTGACGATCGCGATTGAGAAGAACCTGCCGGTGCAGGGTGGATTGGGCGCGGGATCGTCGAACGCGGTAGCGACGATGCTGGCGCTGGAGAAAGAGCTGAAGGATCAGCTTTCGCCCGAGGACCGGCTGAACATCGCGGCGGAAGTTGGGTCGGACCTGCCGCTGTTCCTGGTTGGCGGGACGGTGTTGGGGATCGGGCGCGGCGAGCAGGTGTTTCCGCTGGAGGATTTGCCGGCGATCCATTGTGTGCTGGCATTTCCGAATCGGGCGGTTTCGACGCCAGAGGCCTTCCGCGACTGGGACGAGAAGTACGCGGCGAACCACGATCCGCGGCATCCGGACAATCTCGCGAAATTGACGCAAAGTACCGGGTCCGATACAATAAATCCGTTCAGCCGTGCGCTTTTTAGCTGGCTGACAGGTAGTTCAGTTGTAAGTACTGCGACCGGTGTTCCCGCCAGGAGCGGGGACCGGGCCGAGACACTGCTTCTCGACCTCGTCCGTGCCGGGATCGAAAACGACTTCGAACGCGTCGTCTTTCCTAAGCATCCCGAACTGCGTGACGTGAAGCGTGTGTTGGAGCGCGAGGGCGCGAAGTATGCGTCGCTCAGCGGCTCTGGCTCAGCGTTGTATGGACTGTTCTCTTCGGCGGAAGCGGCGGCGAAAGCTGCGGTGAAGCTGACGGAGGACGGAGTGGCGGCAACAGCCACAAGTACGCTGACCAGACGGCAATACTGGGAGCAGATGTTTCAGGATTGAATATTGGATATTGACTATTGTCTATTGAGAAAACCTAAAGTGAGCGTTAGTGGTTGGCATCAATAACCAATAAACAATATCCAATAGACAATGCAGTTGTTGGGCGGTCGACTAATGGTAGGTCAAGTGCCTTTGGAGCACTTTGTCTAGGTTCGAATCCTAGCCGCCCAGCCAACACCAATTGGTAAATGGGTAAGTTGGTAAATGAGTAAATTGTCTTGGGTGGCTTGATCTACCAATTTACTAATTTACTCACTTACTAATTAAAAGTGGTTTCGGGTTCAGATTGAGCGTAGATAGCACAGCAACAGCGGTGAACAAAGAAAACAATCCCGGTCAAACGACCGTTACCGTGGCGGCGACTATGGCAACAGCGGCAACCTCCGCAGAAAAGCCGATGGATAAGAAGGACGACCACGCGCAGCCGAAGGGCGAACGTAAACCGACGCGCCGGATCGATGAGAAGTTCAAGATTTTTTCCGGCTCGGCGAATCCTGAACTGGCCGATGAGGTTTGTCACTACCTCGGGTTGGAGCGCGGGCAGGCGTTCACACAGCGGTTCCAGGATGGCGAGAAATACGTGCAGATCCTGGAGAATGTGCGCGGGGCTGATGTCTTCATTGTCCAGCCGACGTGCTATCCAGTGGATGAGCACATCATTGAGCTGCTGTTGTTCATTGACGCGCTGAAGCGGGCGTCGGCGCGACGCATTACGCCGGTGATCCCGTACTTCGGATATGCGCGGCAGGATCGCAAAGACAAACCGCGGTCGCCGATCTCGTCGAAGCTGATGGCGGATCTGTTAACGACGGCAGGAGCGGATCGCGCGCTGGTGATGGATTTGCACGCGCCGCAGTTGCAGGGATTTTTCAATATCCCGGTGGACCACATCTTCGCGTCGCCGGTGCTGGTGGATTACTTCCGCAAGCTGGCGTTGCCGGAGTTGACGGTGGTTTCGCCGGACGCGGGCGGCGTGGAGCGCGCGCGGTTTTTCGCGAAGAAGATGGACAGCGCGCTGGCGATTGTCGATAAGCGCCGCGTGGCGGCGGACGTAACGGAAGTGATGCACGTGATCGGCGACGTGGAGGGGCGCACGTGCGTGTTGCTCGACGACATCATCGACACGGCAGGAACGCTGTGCAAGACGGCGAAGGCATTAGCGGACAATGGCGCGGCGAGGGTTTTGGCGTGTGCAACACACGCGGTATTGTCGGGTCCGGCGATCGAGAATATTCACAACTCGGTGCTGGAAAAGGTTGTGGTCACGAACACGATTCCGCTGACAGAGGCGGCAAAAGCCGAACCGAAGATTGAGGTTCGGTCGATTGCCGGCCTGCTGGGATCGGCGATCAAGTCGATACACGAAGAGACTTCGGTCAGCAAACTATTTATCTAACGAAGGGTTTACAAGATTATGGCGACAGCAACGGAAAAAGTAAACGTGAAGGCCCAGGGCCGCGATGGACGCGGCAAGAACGAAGCACGGCGTCTGCGCAAGAGCGGATCGATTCCGGCGATTGTGTACGGCGCGGGTAAAGCGCCGGTGCCGGTGAGCGTCGATCCGAAGCAGATCTTCCGCATCCTGAAGTCGGATTCGGGACACAACACGATTTTCGACCTCGAACTCAATGGCGAAGCGACGAAGGCGATGGTCGTCGATTGGCAGACGGAGCCGATTAAAGGCTCGCTGCTGCACATCGACCTGAAGCGCATCGCGATGGACAAGAAGCTGACGGTCACGGTGCCGATCGTGCTGAAGGGCGAAGCCTACGGTGTGAAGACCGAGGGCGGCATCATGGAGCAGGTGCTGCGCGAGGTGGAGATCGAATGCTTGCCGGCGGACATTCCGGCGCACATCGACTATGACGTCACGAACATGAAGTTTGGCGAGGTGGTCCGCGTGAAGGACCTGCCGCACGCCGAGGGCAAGCTGGATTTCATCACCGACGAAAACCAGACCGTGGCGCACGTGGTTGCGGTGAAGGAGATCGTGGAAGCGACTCCGGAAGCTGTGGCAGCGGAAGCGGCTGCGGCGCCGGCCGAGCCGGAAGTCATCAAGAAGGGCAAGCAGGAGACCGCGGAAGAAGGCGCTGCTCCGGCTGCGGAAGAAAAGAAAGAGAAGAAAGAGAAGAAATAACCACCAAGGACACGATGGAGCACGAAGGATTTTTGGGTTCGCTTCTTTCTGGAATCCTTCGTGGAACTTAGTGGCCTTGGTGGTTGGAGATTATGAAGCTGATCGTGGGGCTGGGAAATCCGGGGATCGAATACCAGTTCACGCCCCACAATCTTGGCTTCCTGACCGTCGATCGACTGGCGGACCGGTTAAAGGTGCAAGTCACCAATCGGCACGCGAAGGCGGTGACGGGGCGAGCACGAATCGGCGACGCGTTGAGAGAAGAAGACGTGTTGCTGGCCAAGCCCGAAACCTTCATGAACCTGAGTGGCATGTCGGTGCGGGAATTGGTGGAGAAGTACGAAGCGAATCCGGTGACGGATTTGATTGTGGTCCACGACGAACTGGATTTGCCGTTTGGCACGGTGCGCATCAAGGTGCGCGGCGGTTCGGCAGGACACAACGGGCTGGAATCGATATTCGGCGCGTTGGGATCGGACGAATTTACGCGGGTGCGGATGGGAATCGCGCCCGAACATCCTGTGCGTGACGGAGCAAGTTACGTGCTGGCGCAGTTCAAGAAATCGCAGTACGAAGCGGTTGACCTGTTGCTGGATACAGCGGCGGACGCGGTGATAGCGATCATTACCGACGGGGCGCAGGCAGCGATGAACCGCTTCAACCGCAAGGTGCAAGACACCGAGGCGGAGAAGTAAAGAATCGGAGAAGAGAATGCAACGTACTTACGAACTGATGTTCATCGTTCGCCCGGACTTGGCGGACGAAGATGTCGAGAAGGTGGTTTCGACGATCGAGGCGCAGGTCACCTCCGCCGGTGGCACGCTGAAGAACGTCGAGCGCATGGGCAAGCGCCGGCTGGCGTACCTGGTCCGCAATTTCGCGGACGGGCTGTACATCCTGTTCACCATCGAGGGGCCGGGCTCGGCAATTTCCGAGGTCGAACGTCGTCTGCGTGTAACGGAACCGGTAATCAAGTTCATCACCGTGCGCGTGGACGAAGAGCAGAAGCGCCTGACAAAAGTGAAGGCGATCCGCGATGCGCATCGGCGCGGCCAGGGCACGCATGCCCAGGCTGCGGCTGCTGAAGCGGTGCAGACGGCCGAAGCTCCTGCCGAACAAGCGCCGGCGCAGGCGTAGTTTCACGCGGGCTTTGCCCGCTGCAC
>Ga0335069_10004199_pt1 | contig 21512 bp, 19 predicted proteins | sample Lox_Sample_11_FD_206714 | JGI IMG/M metagenome (GOLD analysis project Ga0335069, IMG submission 206714) | Soil microbial communities from Loxahatchee National Wildlife Refuge, Florida, United States - Lox_Sample_1.1 | ecosystem: Environmental > Terrestrial > Soil > Wetlands | place: USA...
ACGCCGTAGCCGAACGAGGTCTGCATGCGGTCGACCGCGAGGCGCACGATCTGGTGCGCGCCGACCGGCTCGACGCCGGCGAAGGCGCGCTCCAAAACTTCCCGATAGGGCGCGCCGCCGCGCATGCAGACCTCGCCGCGCCCAGAGAGGCGCAGGATGTTGGGCGGCCCATCGAAAGCGCAGAACATGATCGTGAGCCGCCCGTCCGCTTTCAGATGCGCAGCCGTCTCGGCGCCGCTGCCTGTGCGGTCGAGATAGGCGACAGTGTGCTCGTCGAGCACGGCGAAAGCGTCCGCGCCCTGCGGAGAAATGTTGATGCGCGCGCCGGCCGCGGCCGAAGCGGCAAAGAAAATGTGCTGCCGCGCTATGAAGTCGCGGATGCTCTGGTCGATCGAGGGGATGACTTTCGCCATACGTTAGGGCCCCGCTGGTTGAACCGTTCAGGCATTGTAAACCTACACACGCCTTTGCCAACGCGGACCTGCACATCTGATGTTACTATGTCCGGATCGCCTAAGAAGGGTGAGGCGGCGCGCCTCACCGCGTCTCCGTTAGGGCGTCCCATCCCCATTTCAGCAGCGGCAGCGAGTCCTTCGCGAAAGCGCAGAAGCTGGTCACAAGCTCGGGAGTCCCGACCGCCGCCTCCGTCACCGCACGCCGGCAGACGAAATTCCGGAACCGTGCCGCCGCCGCGATATCCGGAGCGTCCATGCCCTCGAGACCGCGCGGCGGGCGCTTCATGGCGTCCTCGTCCGAAAGCGCGAGTCCGGCCTTCGCAAGCTTGGCGGTCATGCGCCGGAAGGCTTTCGCGCTGCGCACCGCAGAACCCCTGAGACGCGCCAGCTCGTGCGGGTCGGGCATATAAAAACCTGCGGCGAAGAAGCATTCGTCCGGCGACAGGTGGAAATAGAGAACGCCAGCATCGCTCTTCGTTCCGCTGCGGCTCAGCGCCACACCGGCGTTGGTCTTGTACGGATCTTTGTTGTTCGCGAACCGGACGTCGCGATGAATGCGGAAGAGGGAGGATTTCCGGTCGCCCCTGATCGGAATTTTTGCCTTCGCGAGCCGCGCTGCGACATCCTCGACGAGATCGCCCATAGGGCCTTTGATTTCCGTCTCATAAATCTCGCGGTTGGCCTCGAACCATTCCTTTGTCTGATGGAACGCGAGCGCCTTGAAGAACGGCAGCGCTTGCGGTCCAAATCCCTGAAATGACATCCCCCTCCTCCAGCCCGGTCCTTCACACAAGCCCGGCGGGCGCAGGACCGCCGCTTGCCCAGTCCAGAAACTCGATCGTATGGGCGACGGGGACCGTGGCTCCCGAGGCGATCTGGGTGAGGCAGCCGATGTTGCCAGCAGCAATCGCGTCAGGCTTCACGCGCGAGATATTGGCCACTTTGCGGTCGCGCAGCGCGCTGGCGATCTCGGGCTGGAGTATGTTGTAGGTTCCGGCCGAGCCGCAGCACAGATGCGGCTCCGGTATCGGGCGCGCGTCGAAGCCCGCGCGACGGAGAAGCATGCGGGGCTGGTCGACGATTTTCTGCCCATGCTGAAGCGAGCAGGCTGCATGATAGGCGATCACAAGCGGGCGCGGCGCGGCGAAGCTCAGATTCAGCGTCGCCGCGATCTCGCTGATGTCCTTGGCGAGCGCCGAGACGCGTCTCGCCTTTTCCGCGTAAGCCCGATCATTGCGGAACAGATAGTTGTAATCCTTGATCGTCGATCCACAGCCGGAGGCGGTGACGACAATCGCTTCCAGTCCCTCGCCGTCGATCTCGCGGGTCCACGCGTCGATATCGGCGCGAGCCTGTTTCAGGGCCTGTTTTTCGTACCCCATGTGATGCGCCAGGGAGCCGCAGCAGCCCTCGCTCTTCGGGATCACGACCTCAATTCCCACGCGATTGAGAAGCCGGATCGCTGACTCGTTGATTTCCGGCGCTAGCACGCTCTGCGCGCAACCGGAAAGAAGCGCCATGCGGCGAGGCGGCCGGCATTGCGTCTCAGGGGCGAAAATGCCGGGCGCGGCCCCGGCCACGCCCGTGGGCACGGCGCTCGGCGCGAGTTTGAGCATCGCGCCGAGTTGCGGCCCCAATCCGGGTAGCCGTTCGAGCACAGGTTGGAATAGCCGCCCGATCGAAGCCAGCCGGAGCGTGGCGCGGAAAGCCCTCGGCGAAGACAAGAGTCGCACGAGAATCGCGCGCATCGTCCTGTCGCCGATCGGCCGCGCGTAGCGCTCCTCCACCCGCACCCGCGCGTCGTCGATCAGGCGCCGGTAGTCGACGCCGGAAGGGCAGGTCGTCATGCAGGAGAGGCAGGACAGGCAATGGTCGATCGGCCACACGTCGTCGGCCTGAGGTTTCCGCCCGGTCTCAAGCAGATCCTTGATCAGGTAGATTCGGCCGCGCGGGCTGTCGCGCTCGTCGCCGCGAACCACGTAGGTCGGACAGGTCGCGGTGCAGAAGCCGCAATGGACGCACGAGCGAAGGATTCCTTCGAGTTCCCGGATATGCGGGTCGGCAAGCGCCTCGGCGGAGAATTGCGTTTGCACGGATTCCTCACACGCCCGGGTAGATGCGGCCGAAATTCAGAACGGCGCCCGGATCAAAGCTCGCCTTGACGCCGCGCGCGAGCTTCAACTCGAGGTCGGACGGCGGCTGGAATACGTCGGTTCGTTGGCGAAAGGCCCCGCTCGCGCGCATGAGCGTTGCATGACCCTTGCGGGACGGAACAGCCGCGCGCACGGTCGCGGCCGCCGCCTCGGTCTCCTTCGTCGCAAGCCAAATCAGGCCACCTCCCCAGTCGAGGCTGTGGGCGAGCGCCGTCGCTCCCAGCCGGACCAGAAAGTCCGGCGTTTCGGAAGGGGCGAGATTGACCCGCCAGATGGCGCGGTCGCGCGGCTCCGCGAGGTGCTCGACATCCCGGATCGAGCGCCAGAGCGCTTGCGACTCGTGCCACTCGATTGCGCGGGTCTCGCCAAAAGCCTGCATCAGCGGCGCAAGCCGCCCGGCGCGATACGCGACCGATTCGCTAAAACCTTCGAGCCGCAACGCTGTGCGCGAAAGCGGATCGCCCATGCCCGGGCCAAGCCAGGCCGCGCCGCTGACCCCGTAGGGCGAGCCGAGCGCGGCCGTCATCGCTTCCACCGCCTGCTCATTGTCGAGGCCCGAGACGACGAGCGTCGCCTCGGTCTCGGGCTTCGGTTGAAGCTTCAACGTGACCTCTGTCAGCACGCCGAGCGTGCCATTGGCGCCGCAGTTGAGCTTGGTGAGGTCGAGGCCGGTGACGTTCTTCATCACCCGGCCGCCGCAACGGATCGTCTGCCCGATCCCGTTCACCAGCTTGAGGCCAAGGATGCCGTCGCGCACCGCGCCCGTACTGACGCGGCGCGGGCCGGAAAGGTTGGTCGCGACCATGCCGCCGACCGTCGGCTCCCCGTCGCGGCCCCAGAGCGCGTGCGGACGCATCGGCTCGAACGGCAGCATCTGGCCGCGCTGGGCAATGACCGCTTCGATAGAATCGATCGAGGCCCCGGCCTGCGCGCAGATCGTCATTTCGGCCGGAGCGTAGAAGACAACGCCGGAGAGTTCCGTCATTGCGATCCGTCGCGCGCCTTCGCGCAACCTCCCATAACCTTCGAGCGCATCCCCGCCGACAACGTCGAGCCGCATGCCCTCCGCGCAGGCGGAGCGGACAATCCGCTCCACCTGTTCGCCGCTCACCGGTCTTTCGCTTTCGCTCATGCCACGCGCTGTGTAAGCGGAAACACCTTGGCTGGATTGAGCCGCTCCTCAGGATCGAACGCGGCGCGCACCCGCCGTTGCTGATCGAGTTCTTCCGGCGAAAACTGGCGCGGCATCAGGTCGCGCTTCTCTATGCCAACCCCGTGCTCTCCGGTAAGGCAGCCGCCAAGCTCGACGCACATGCAAAGGATCGCCATGCCGGCGGCTTCCGCCTTGTCGGATTCGATCCGATCGTTGGCATTGTAGAGGACGAGCGGATGCATGTTGCCGTCGCCGGCGTGGAAGACATTGGCGACCCGCAGGCCATAGGAATTGCAGATTTCTCTGGTGCGCCTAAGCGCTTCGGGCAGCTGACCGGTCGGCACGGTGCCGTCCATACAGATGTAGTCGGCGATGCGGCCGGTCGCCCCGAAGGCGGACTTGCGGCCCTTCCAGATCTGCGCGCTCTCCATTGCGGACATGGATTCTTTCACCGAGCGAACATTGTGGGCATGCGCAATGGCGCCGATCCGGCCAAGCTGCGCGTCGATCTCGGCCTCGCTGCCCTCAACCTCGACGATCAGCATCGCCTCGACATCCAGCGGGTAGCCGGCCCTGGCGAAATTCTCGCAGATGTGGATGGCCTCGCGGTCCATGAACTCCATCGCCACCGGCACGATGCCCGCACCGATGATCGCAGCGACGCATTCCCCCGCCTCCTCCGAGGAATCGAAGCCGAACAGCACTGGGCGTGCACCCTCCGCTGAACGGATCAGGCGTACCGTCACTTCGGTCACGATCCCGAGTTGGCCCTCCGAGCCGCAGACGAGTCCGAGCAGATCGTAGCCGGGCGCATCCATCGCCGGCCCTCCAAGATCAAGGACCTCACCGTTCACAGTCACGAACCGGACGCCGAGAAGGTTGTTGGTGGTGACGCCGTATTTGAGGCAATGCGCGCCGCCGGAATTCATGCCCACATTGCCGCCGATCGTACAGGCGAGCTGGGAGGAAGGATCGGGCGCGTAGAAGAATCCCTCGGGCGCTACCTCATCCGAGATCGCGAGGTTGGTGACGCCGGCCTGAACGCACGCGTATCGGTCCGCCAGATTGATCTCGAGAATTCGGCTCATCTTGGTCAATGCGACGACGACCGCGTCCTCCTGCGGGATCGCGCCGCCCGACAGCGACGTGCCCGCACCGCGCGGGACGACATTCACCTTCTGGTCGCGACAATAGCGCATTACACGGGCGACCTCTTCGGTCGTCCGCGGGAGCGCCACGGCGAGCGGCAGGCGGCGATAGGCGGTGAGCGCGTCGGTTTCGAAAGCGCGTCGGCCGGATTCATCGACGATGAGGCGTTCCGGCGGCAGAATCGCCGACAGGCCCTCGAGGATGGAGTCCCGGCGCGAAAGGATTTTTGGGTCGGGACGTGGGAAGGCGATATGCGACATCGTCTAAACCTCCACCGGCTGCTTCGCCATCCCGACGACGCCAAAGACCCGCTTGTAGCGCTCGATCTCTTCCGCGGGCCCTAGCTGCTTGTTGGGGTTGTCGGAGAGCTTCACGGCCGGCCGCCCCTCAGCTTCCACCACCTTGCAGACCAGCGAGATCGCCTTGAGGTCGCCGTCGACGCCGGCGGGCGCGCAGCCCATGAAATCATTGGTGAGATTGGTGCCCCAGCCGAAAGACAGGTTGACCTGACCGCGAAGCGCTCGGGCGGACTCTTCGATGGAGTCGATGTCCATGGCGTCCGAGAGGACGATCAACTTCTCGCGCGGGTCGCGGTCGCGGCTTTTCCACCATTCTATCAGCTCGCGCGCGCCCTCGACCGGCTCCTTGGAATCGGGGCGCGCCCCTTTCCAATCCGCCACCCAGTCCGGCGCGTTCCGCAGGAAGGCCGTGGTGCCGAAACAGTCCGGTAAGACGATCAGGAGATTGCCGTCGTACATTTTCGCCCAGTCGCGCAGCACTTTGTAGGGCGCCTCGCGCAAGGCGCCGTCGTCGCGCGCCATTGCGCCATAGACCATGGGCAACTCATGGGCGTTGGTGCCAATCGCCTCTAGGCCGGTGTCCATCGCATGCTTGATGTTGGACGTGCCGATGAAATTCTCTGAAAGCCCCTCCTGCAGGGCCTCGACGCACCAGCGGTGCCAGAGAAAGCTGTGCCGGCGGCGCGTGCCGAAGTCCGAGACGCGCAGCGGCCCCTCCTGGGCCAGCCTCCTCAGCCTTTCGACCTTGGACCAGAGCTTCGCCTTGGCCCGCGCATAAAGCACGTCGAGATCAAATCGGCTCATCGAGCGCATCGCGGCGCGGGCGCGCAATTCGTTGATGATGGCGAGGGCGGGAATTTCCCACATCGTCGTTTCCGCCCAAAGGCCGGCGAACCGCAATTCGTATTGTCCGTCGCGCTTCGTCAACTCATATTCGGGCAGGCTGAAATTTGCCAGATATTCCATGAAGGCTGGCTCGAATATCTGGCGCGTCCCATAGAACGTATTGCCGGCCAGCCAGATCAGTTCGTTCTTGGCAAGCCGGAGCGTCCGCGCGTGGTCGAGCTGGTCGATCAGCTCCCGCTCGTCGATGAGTTCGGCCAGCCTGACCGAGGCCGTCCTGTTGATCAGCTGGAAGGTCGCGCGCAGCCCCGGATGCATCTTCCAGATCATCTGGAGCATCAGAAGCTTATAGAAATCCGTGTCGAGCAGCGTCCGGACCGCCGGATCGATCCGAAACGCATGATTATAGACGCGGGTTGCGATATCCGTGGCCATTGTGCGAGCTTAAGGAGCCGAATGGGAGGCGACAAGGGCGCGCGCCGTGGTCTTTTGCAAGGATTTTAGCCGAGAATGACCGACGCAGCGGCCTCCCCAGGCCAAGTTCCCGCCCCATCCCCATCCAAGCCGCCGCGCGTCGGCCTGTTCGTGACCTGCCTTGTCGACATCATTCGTCCGACCGTCGGATTCGCGGCCGTCAAGCTGCTCGAGGGCGCCGGATGCAAAGTTGTCGTTCCGAGCCAGACCTGCTGCGGCCAGCCCGCCTACAACGCGGGCGACCGCGAGACCGCGAAGACGCTTGCCGCGCAGGCGATCGACGCGTTTACGGACTGCGACTATGTGGTCGCGCCCAGCGGCTCCTGCGGTGGCATGCTCGCGACCCACTATCCCGACCTGTTCAAAAGCGAACCCGAAATGGCGGCGAAAGCCGAAGCATTCGCTGCGAAAACCCATGAGCTCATGAGTTTCCTCGTGGACGTGCTCGGCGTCGAGAAGGTTGCGGCGCAATACAACGGGGTGGTGACTTATCACGATTCTTGTGCGGGTTTAAGGGAGCTGGGCGTCAAGGCGCAGCCGCGAAAGCTTCTGAATAGCGTCGAAGGGTTGAAACTCGTCGAGAGCGAGGAGTCCGAGACCTGCTGCGGTTTTGGCGGCCTCTTCGCGGTAAAGTACGGTGAGCTGTCCGATGCGATCGTTCAGCGCAAATGCGCCGATATCGGCTCTGCGAATGCCGATACGGTGCTCGCCGGCGACCTTGGATGCCTCATGAATATGGCCGGCAAGCTTCAGCGCGAGGGGTCGCTCGTGAAGGCCCGACATGTCGCCGAAATCCTCGCCGGGATGTCGGATGCGCCCGCCATCGGCGAACCCCGTAAGGATGGGGCGCGATGACTGCGATCGCGACCACTGCCGAATTCAAAGAGAACGCGCACGAGGCGCTGCATGATGCGCGCCTGCAGCGTGCGCTGGTCCATGCCCGAAATTTCACAGGTCGGCGAGCGGCCGCGGCGGCGCGCCTTCCGGAATTCGAGGCGCTGCGCGACAGCGCCCGCGCGATCAAGGATCATACGCTCGCGCATCTCGATCTCTATCTGGAGGCCTACGAAAGAAAAGTCGTCGAAGCCGGCGGTCATGTTCACTATGCGCAAGACGCCACGGAAGCGCTCAAGATAATTCTGGATCTCTGCAGGGCGCGCGGGGCGAAGAGCGTCACCAAGGGCAAGTCCATGATCTCCGAGGAGATCGGGCTCAACGAAGCGCTTGAGGCGGCGGGAATCGAAGCGGTCGAAACGGACCTGGGCGAGTACATCATCCAACTGCGTGGGGAGTCGCCCTCGCACATTATCGCGCCCGCCATCCATGTCACGAAGGAGGACGTTGTCGAAGACTTTCGGCGCGTCCATCGGCAGCTGCCGCCCGACCGCGACCTTTCGCAGCCAGAGCAAATCCTGGCCGAGGCGCGTGGAATCCTGCGCCAGAAATTCCGGGCAGCCGACGTCGGGATCACCGGGGCGAATTTTCTCGTCGTCGAGACGGGGACATCGATCATTGTCACCAACGAAGGCAACGGCGACCTCACCCAGATTTTGCCGAAGACGCATATCGTCGTCGCCTCGCTCGAGAAGATCGTGCCGACGCTCGAGGATACGGCGCAGATCCTGCGCGTGCTTGCGCGCTCGGCAACAGGGCAGGACGCGTCCGTCTATACGACGCTCTCGACCGGTCCGGCCCGTCCGGGAGACCCGGACGGGCCGGACGCCTACCACGTGGTCATTCTCGACAACGGCCGCTCGAACATGCTCGGCGGCGAGTTCCAGGACATGCTGCGCTGCATCCGCTGCGGCGCCTGCATGAACCACTGCCCGGTCTATCACGCGGTCGGCGGTCACGCTTATGGCTGGGTCTACCCCGGACCCATGGGCGCGGTGCTGACGCCCTCGCTGATCGGCGTCGCGGAGGCCGGCCAACTGCCGAATGCGTCCACTTTTTGCGGCCGCTGCGAGGCCGTCTGCCCCGTCCGAATTCCGCTGCCCAACATGATGCGCCACTGGCGCGAGCGCGAGTTCGAGCGGCGACTCTCGCCCGCGCCGCTGCGTTACGGTCTCGGCTTCTGGCGGTTTTTCGCGAAGCGCCCGGCGCTCTACCGTTTGGCAACAGATCTTTTTTCCCGCGCCATGGGACTCGCGGGTCGAAGCAAGGGCCGCTTCTCTCGGGCGCCTTTCGCGAGCGGCTGGACGAAGTATCGCGACCTTGCGGCGCCCGAGGGCGCGACCTTTCAGAGCCAGTGGCGGGCCAGAAGCGGAGCCGTGAAGTGAATTCGCGCGAGGCTATTCTGGCGAACATCCGGCGTTCGCTCAGTGTGACCGGGCGGGAGGGGCCGCGGCGTTTCGAGGTGGAGGCCCGACTTGCCGCCGCACCGGCCGGCGTCGTGCCGCAGCGAGGGCAGGGCGACATCGGGGTCCGGTCCGCAATCTTCCGAGCTGAGGCGGAGCGGGCGCAGGCGACCGTGGCGGAGGTCGAAAGCCTGTCCGACGTTCCGGCGGAAGCGGCGCGATACCTTCGCGACAGCAATTGCCCGGCGACGCTACGGATGGGCGCGGACGCGCGGCTCGCGGCCATGCCGTGGGGCGAAACTGCGCTCGAAATCAGCGACGGACCCTCGGACGGGGACGACCTCAACGCCATTTCCTTTGCGTTTGCGGCGATCGCGGAAACGGGAACGCTTGCGCTCGCCTCCGGCGCAGACAACCCTACGACGCTAAATTTCTTGCCCGAAAACCAGATCGTTGTTGTCGCGCGCGAGGAGATCGAAGCTGACTACGAGAAGGTTTTCGGCAAGCTTCGACGCGTGTACGGCAAGGGCGGGACGCCGCGCACGCTTAATTTCATCACCGGCCCCTCGCGGTCGGCTGATATCGAGCAGACGCTGCTGCTCGGCGCGCACGGGCCGCGGCGACTGCATATCGTGATCGCCGGCTGACCGGGGTCGCCAAGCCAAAAAGTCGGGCTCGCCGCAAGAAAGCCTTTGTGAACCGTTAACGCCACCGCCGCAATTCTGCATTCCGCGGCCTGATTCGCTCTGCGCCGCGCGTGTGCGTGGTTCGGTCAAAGATGGCGATTCGAAAGCTCATTCTCGGCGCGGTTCTCTTCGCTCCTTTCCTCGCCGCTGCCGCGGCGGCTCAGACGGACTCGGCTGCTTCGGCGACAGACCCTCAGGGATCTTCCACGCCAGCCGCCGCGTCTCCACCTGCTTCCACTTTGCCCGCGCCGGCGTCCACGGCTCCGTCCCAGCCCACTGCGTCCTCGGCGGCAAAGCCGCCTGACCCGTTCATGCCTTCCGGGTCCGCTCCCGCTACGACCCCATCTCCCGCGGGGAATCTTGCAGTTCCCGCCCAGAGCCAGGACGCTGGCGCTTCTGCCCAGCCTACGCCCCATTCCACGGCGGAGGCGGCGTCAAAGCCCGTGCAGAAGAAGGTTGCGCACCCCGCTCCTCCGCGCGAGACGGCGCTTTCCAGCGACCCGGAGCCGACTGTACAGCCGAGCACCCTCTACGCGACCGCCAAGGCCTCGGAGCGTTACAGTGCGATCGTCGACGCAGGCGGCTGGCCCACCGACATCCCGCCTCTTCGCGCGGGATCGAGGGGGACCGGCGTCGCCCACCTGAGGCAGCGCCTCGCGATGGAGGGCTATCTCGACCCTTCCCAGGCCCATCAACAGACCTGGAGCCCGGAACTCACCGCTGCAGTCGAGAGCTTTCAGGACCACATGGGCCTGAAGAAGACGGGAATCGTCGCAGGCGCAACGATGAAGGCGCTGAACGTCCCGGCGAGCGTGCGATTCAACGAGTTGGCCTCGAGCGCCAACCGGCTCGCCGGAGCGAACCCGCCCTTCCAGGATCGCTACGTCGTGGTCAACCTGCCTTCGACCTCGGTCGAAGCGGTCGAGAACGGACGCGTCGCGCATCGCTACATCGCCATCGTCGGCGATCCGGACCATCCTTCGCCCGAGATTCAGGCGCAGGTCCAGTCGATCAATCTTAATCCGACCTGGACTGTGCCGACCTCGATCATCAAGAAGGAGATCATTCCGCGCATGCCGCGCGATCCAGGATATCTCGCCCGCGCAAAGATCCGGATCCTCGACAACACCGGCAAAGAGATCAACCCGAAAGCGATTGACTGGAGCACACAGCGCGCTGCGAACTATACGCTGAGGCAGGATTCCGGCGCCGGAAATTCACTGGGCTCCATCCGCATCAACATGCCCAACAAACTCGCGGTCTATATGCACGACACGCCGTCTAAACGGCTGTTCGGAACGGACTATCGCTTTCTCAGCCACGGCTGCGTGCGGGTCCAGGGCGTCTATGATCTTGCCGCCTGGCTCCTCCAGGGTACGGGCGGCCCGGACGGCGCCTGGAGCAAGGCCGCCATGCTCCAGAAGGTCAAGGAAAGCTCGCCCTATGAAGTTAGATTGTCCCGACCCGTGCCTGTGATCTGGGTCTATCTCACTGGTTGGGCCAATGGCGAGGGCCCGGCCCATTTCCGCAATGATGTCTACGGCCTCGATACGGTCGCTGGGCCGCAGGCGAGCGCTCAGCTTCAGCCGGTTCAGCTACAGCCGGCCCAATAGAGTCAGCGTTCCGCGGGAGGAATTCCGGCTAGCTTGCGGGAGAAGACCGCGATCTCATCCGGTGGATAGGAGAGATGGACCCGCTCCGTTGAAGGCGGGCGCTTCGCGCCGCTAAGTCCTGGCCGCCATTCCGTGGCGGGACGAATCGGACGCGGGACGAAACCGCCGCCGCAATTCGGGCAGACGTTCATGAGTTTCCCATCCACGCAGTCCGCGCAAAACGTGCATTCGAAAGTGCAGATGCGCGCGTCCGTCGCCGCGGGCGGAAGGTCCTTGTCGCAATATTCGCAGTTCGGTCTGAGTTGCAAGGCCATAGGTCGTAAGGCTCCCGTAACCTGTTCAGTTGTTCTTCTTGTAAAGACGTTTGCCCATTACCCAGGTCTCGTCGACGCAGCGGTCGTCGCCGACCATCATCACTCCGAAGAGCAGGCTCGCAGCGTCCTCGAGCGTTCGCGGTCCGCCGTCCTCCCGGATCAGAGACTGACGCCACGGCTGCGCCATGGGGCCGCCGTTCGGATCAAGCACAACGAAATCGGCTTCGTTGCCCGACGTAAAGTTGCCGAGCTTGTCATCGATATAAAGGCCCTCGGCGCCCCCGCGGGTGATCGACCAGAAGGCGCGATACGGCGAGAGCTTGTTGCGCTCCGCTTCGGCCAGATCCTTGCGCCCCGGATCAAGGCTACCGTCGAGCATCGTATTATTGCACATGCCAACCTTGTACGCGTCATCGAGAACGTTCAGCATCGAAAAACGGTTGCCGCCCCCGACGTCTGTGCCGAAAGCAATTCTTACACGATGTTCGGGATCGGTGGCGCGGCCGAGCCGGAACAGGCCGCTGCCCAGGAAGAAATTCGAACACGGGCAAAACACCACCGTCGCCCCGGACTCCGCCATTCGGCGAAACTCTCCGTCCGACAGATACACGCCGTGCCCGCCCGAAAATTTTGGGCCGACAAGACCGAATTTCTCATAGACAGCCAGATAGTCAGGGCAATCCGGGTAGTCGAGCAGAACGCCGCGGCACTCCGCCGGGTTCTCGGCGATGTGGGTGTTAATCCAGCAGTCAGGATGCTCTTGTTTGAGACGACGGCAAGCGTCCAACAGCTCGGGAGAAGCGCCGAGGGCGAAGCGCGGGGTGATGGCGTAAAGGCCGCGGGCCTTTTTGTGGTATTCCGCAATAAGGCGCTTGCTGTCCCGGTAAAAATTCTCCGGCGTATCGGCATAGTCGGCCGGCGCGTTGCGGTCGATGCCCGTGAGGCCGGCAATGACGCGCATGTTGCGACGGGCGGCCTCTTCGAAAAGCTCTTCCGTCGCAACGGGCGAGGAAGTCGTGAACGCCTGACAGGTGGTCGTCCCGCTGGCTAGCAGCGCGTCGAGGAAGCGCCTCACGCCCTCGCGGGCGTAGTCGCGCTCCCTGTATTTCCGCTCTTCGGGAAAGATCCATTTCTGGAGCCAGGGCAGCAACTGCTCGCCGTAGGCGCCCACCACACGGGTCTGCGGCAGGTGAATATGGCCATCGATGAAGCCGGGGAGGATAATTCGGTCTTCGATGTGGGTGATTTCGATCCCCGCATGGCGCGGCCCGAGCGCTTCATAGGTACCAAAGGCCTCAATCAGGCCGTCGGTCATCACGAGGAGGCCGTCCGCGAGAAACCGCGCCGCCTGCGCCTCGGCGCCGACATGCTTCCAGGGATCATCGACGAAGTCGAAGAACGTGCCGCGGACGCCGATCTTGCGCATGAATCGCCCCCTCGCGGAGCCGGATGAATCGAGACGCCGCCGATCGATAGTGGCGCATCCGGGCTTGGGGGTTCAACCGGGCCGTCACGGTCGTTGGAATTTCGGGAAAGGCCAGCCTCGCGAGCGGAGAGATCAGCGCTTCGCGGAACTTGCGCTCAAAACCCGAATATCTCGCGCCTCAGCGCATCCTCGTATTCGGTCTTGGCCGCGAGGACTTCGTTACGCTTCTCATCCTCGCGGAAATGGGCGGCCTGCCATTTGTCGATCTCAGCGACCGAATGGTCGACGGAGGCAAGCGCCTCCTCCTCGCGGATTGCGGCCACCCAAGCCTCGACCGCCCCCTTGTAGGCGGACCGTAGGCTGTCAAGCTTACTTTGATCGATGTCGGCCGTCATGACCCCTCGATACACGAGGCGCGTGACCTCGCCGCGACAAGCTAAAGGGTTGAGATCATTCCTCGAAGCGCTCGCTCGTTCCCGCCGGCGGCGCCGGTGCGACCGACGCGTCCGGCTCCCGCGCGCGCAGGCCAGTATCGCGGAAGCGGTTGACGATCGGGTAGCGGCGGTCGCGACCGAAATTCTTCGACCCGACCTTGACGCCGGGGGCCGACTGACGACGCTTATATTCGGCAAGGTACAGGAGCCGCTCGACCTTGCGCACGGTCTCTTCCTCGAAGCCCGCGGCGACCAGATCAGCGACGCGCATTTCCTTCTCCACGAGCCCATGCAGGATGCCGTCGAGGATCGGATAGGGCGGCAACGAGTCTTCGTCCTTCTGGTTCTCGCGCAACTCCGCGCTCGGCGCCTTTGTGATGATGTGGTCTGGAATTACTTCCGCGGGAGGCCCGAGCGCGCCCGCAGGCCGCCAGTTGTTGCGGAGCCTGGCCAGCCGAAAGACCTCCATCTTGTACAGATCCTTGATCGGGTTGAAGCCGCCGTTCATGTCGCCGTAGAGCGTGGCGTAGCCGACCGACATTTCCGATTTGTTTCCGGTCGTCACCAGCATGGCCCCAGTCTTGTTCGAGATCGCCATCAGGATCAACCCGCGCGTGCGACTCTGGATATTCTCCTCGGTAACGTCGCGTTTGCGACCTTCGAACATCTTTGCGAGCGCCTGCTCCGTTCCTTCCACGGGACCGGCGATCGGCACAATATCGTAGTGCAGTCCCAACGCCTTGGCGCAAGCGGCGGCGTCGGAGAGCGATTCGTTAGAGGTGTACCTGTAGGGGAGCATGACCGCGTGCACGCGGTCGGGCCCGAGCGCGTCGACCGCCATCGCCGCGCAGAGCGCGGAATCGATCCCGCCCGAAAGACCGAGAACGACGCCGGGAAATCCGCTATTGCCGACATAGTCTCGCAGACCCATCACGCAGGCGGCGTAGTCCGCCTCGTCCCCCTCCTCGACCGTCTCGAGGGGCCCATCCAAGCAGCGCCAGCCCTTCTCGCCCCGCTCCCACACGGTTTTGGCGACCATCGGCCGGAACGTAGGAAGCTGCGCGGCGACGCTGCGATCGGCGTTAAGGACGAAAGAACCGCCATCGAAGACGAGCTCGTCCTGTCCGCCCACCATATTGAGATAGATTAGCGGCAGCCTGCTCTCGACCACGCGGGAGGAAGCGATCGACTGGCGGATCGCGAGCTTGTCGCGTTCATAAGGCGAAGCGTTGGGTGTCAACAAAAACTCCCCGCCCGTTTCGACAATGCACTCGACCGGGTCCGGGCCCCAGATGTCCTCGCAAATCGGAATCCCGATCCGCGCGCCACGAAACACCACCGGCCCTGGCGAAGGACCCGGGGTGAAGACGCGCTTCTCGTCGAAAACGCCGTAGTTTGGCAGATCGACCTTGAAGCGAACCGCCTCGATCCGGCCTCGGCTCAGAAGCGCCATCGCATTGTGGACTTTTTCCCCCTCACGCCAGGGGAGACCGACCAGCATCGCCGGTCCCCCATCGGCGGTATCGCGCGCAAGATCCTCGCAGGCGGCGCGACACGCCTCCTGAAACGACGGCTTCAGGATTAGGTCTTCCGGCGGATAGCCCGCAAGAAAAAGCTCAGGCGCCAGCATGATGTCCGTCCCGAATGCCGCAGCCTCGGCGCGCGCCCTTCTGAGTTTGGCGGCGTTGCCCGCGATGTCGCCGACGATCGCAGCGATCTGGGCGAGCGCAATGACAAGACGGTTGACGGGCGCGGACATGCGGGATGCTTAGCGCGGACCGCGGTGGAAAGAAACGCGTAAGGCCGGCCCGTCCAACTCCAACCTGCGGTCTGTAAGATGCCGTCTAGGCTACCCGGCGACTTTGTGCAAGACTGACGGTGTAGTGTCGCATCTTGGATAGGCTGGGTTTGATCGATCAGGCGCTTTATTTCGCGATCGGTTTCCTTGCCGCGTCTCTTGCGGCGGTCGTTCTGATGCCCGCCGTCTCCCGTCGCGCCGTTCGGCTGTTCAATGCGCGTCCCCGCGCGGAGACCCTCGCCGCGGCAGCCGAAGCAGCCGCCGAACGAGACGCGCTTAGGGCCAGACAGGCCGTCGAGGTCGTGCGACTAGAGCGCCGGTTACAGGTGGCGCAAGAGCAGTCCGCCGCGCTCCGCGCCGAGCTTGGACAACGGGCCGTGAAACTGATCGCCGTCCAGTCCGAGGTGAAGGAGACCGCCGCTGTGCTTGCCGAGCAGGCGGCAGAGGCGGAAAGGTTCGCCTCCGACGCGCGGGAGTTGGAAGCGACGTTGTCCGAGAAACAGCTGGCGCTCTCCGATCTCGCAAAGTTGCGCGACGAAACAGTCTCGGCGGAACGGATCGGGGCCGAACGCATCGCCGAGCTCGAGGCCGAGGCAAATCGCGACCGGGCGAAGATTGCCATTCTGACCGCGCGAAACGAACACATCGAAAGCCGGGTCTCCGACCTCGTCCGCGCCGTAGCGCGCGATAAGGAGGCGCTTATCCAAAAGACCGCCGAGCACAACGCCGCCCTCGCCACGGAGCGGACAAAAGTCGCGAACCTCGAGGCCCGCCTTCGCGCAGAAACCGAACGCAGCGAGAAAATCGCGCAGGATATTGTTCGCGCCGAAAGAAACGCTGCGGAACATCAGTCGAAGATATGCGATCTCGAACGGCGCCTTGCGGCCTGTCAGGCGGCTCAGGAAGAAGCGCTGATGGAGAGCGCGCGCGAACTCGCCGCGCGTTCCTCCCAAACCGCCACGCTGAGGGCCGCGCAATCGCGCATTCGAGAGCTAGAACTCCAGCTCCACGCTCTCGAGGGAAAAGGCGCAGCCCCTCTGCAGCGCGGGAGCAAGCGAACCGCCCCTCGTGTACCCGGGGAAGTCCCGGTGGACACGAAACAGGCGCTTCCCCTCGAGCCTTCAGGAAATCCCGATATGCAGCGCCAGAGCCAGGAGCTCGTGAATGAGATCGCCGCCGCGAGCGTATCTGCGACGAAGGAAGGTGACGACGGCGCGCTGCGCGCCTCACTCCAGCATCTCGGCCGGACCATCGCCCGCGCCTACGCGGAGCGTCAGCCCTCAGCTTCGCAAGCGCCAAGCGGTGAGGAGCGGCATTCAGCTGCGCCGGATCTGGCGGACCAAAACGCGCGGGTATAGGCGACCTCTTCAGCCGTTCTCGCGCTTATCTAAGCGACAAAGCTTGTCGGCGATATCGGCTCGCGTGCCGACCTAGCTGCGGCTTTGCGGCCTTCCGACCCAGACGGGACACGCCTCAGCTCCGGATCACGGCCCGGCGAATTGCGCTTCCGTAATGCGGAATCGTCCACAATTCCGGCGATTATGGAGGCAGCGGCGCTCGCGTTGAGCGCGCTGCTCAGGCGAGCAAGAGTCCTTATGCGCGGATAGTCTCCTGACCCGAGATCAGTAGCAACCAGCACGCGGATCAGAACGTCCTTCGGCGCTCCGAGCGCCGCTAGTGCAAGGGCCAGGGGCTCGCCGGAAGCGTCATTCGCGATTCGCTCGGCAAGCTGGGGGCTGCATCCGAGCGCTTGGCCTAGTTCGGATACAAACTTGCCCATATCCCGGACCAAGGCCGACGCTTCCAACCGATCGACAACATCTGCCTTCGCAGCGATTTCCGACCGGCGACCCAGTTCCATGCGCTGTGAGGAAAGCAGGATCTCGAGGCGCTGGCCGGGGTCCGCGTCGAGGAAAAGCACTGCATGCTCAAGTTGGAGCGATCCGCGGCACAGGAGAGCGTCAGCAAGCTCGCGATCATGGCTCCGCGACAGACGCCGCCCCGCTTCCCGCAGCATGCGGATGAGAGCATCGCCTTCGAGCGCCGCGCACGGGTTGCGAGCCAGACTCAGCTGAACATCCAGGCATTGGTGGAGAGAAAGCGCATCGACGAGAGACCGTGACAGGTCCCGCCGCTTCGCGACCGCCACAGCGCGTCGAGCGCTTTGCGCCGCTGCATGCCTGAGAGCGTCCTCGGTCAAGCCTACGGCATGCTGCAGGACGAAGTCGCACGCTTCAGACTCCTCCCGTTCAAACCACGTCAGCAGCGCACGCGGAGTCCCCGGGCAGTTCGCCAGCCTTCGCGCTGTGTCCAAGCGCGACATCGCGTCGCTTTTCTCCAAACGCGCGATGAGCGCCTCCGCGAAGCAATCGATCGCTTCCGGATCGGCCGGTCGCGTGGCGGCGAAATAATCCGCCGCGATGCGTAGCCAGACCTTCCGATCCTCGGGGTTTTCGCTCGCCGCTAGCAAGGACAGGTATGGCAAATCTGACAAGGTTAGGTCACGCAACGAAGGCGCCGGGCCAGAGTGAACTTGATTCGACGTATCGCGATTTCATTGACGGAGGCTTAACCTTTACCGGGCCGAGCGGCAGCGCGCTCATGTCTTGAAGCCCATCAGTTCGGTGGGCCGGCCGAATGCGAGGGCCGCCCAATGCCGAAATACGACGCCAATCTCACGTTCCTTTTCACCTCCCGGCCTTTTCCCAACTGTTCCGCCGCCGCGGCAGGTTTTCGCGCCGTCGAATATATGTCGCTTTACGAACACCCTCCGGAGGATATCTCTCGTAAGCTCGAGGACACGAGGCCTGAGGCCTTGTTCAACCTTCCGGCCGACGATTGGGCCGCGGCGTCGGATCGGCAGCGACGAAATCGCGGCAAAGCAGGCCCATCGATTTCTGTCGGTTCACGATCAAGTAGCGAACCTCTTCCACATCCCTATCCTGAATTCGTCACGGCTGACTTCCGCCTCCTTCGCGCGAGCAAACCTTTGCGGCTTGCCGCGAGACCTCCGAAACTGCACTGCTGCCTGACCTCGCCTCTCAGAAAATATCGACCTTCTTCGGCTCGGCGTTCGCTCAAGTTGACGACGCCGCTGGCAGCGCTCGCGACAGAGGCGCTCTCATCCGCTCGCTTGCGCGACTCCCTGCTGAGTCGCCGATCAACCTGGCCAGCCTCGACTTCTCCTCGTGACGGCGCGTCCAGCGCTGGAACGTCCGTTCGCTCATCCCGAGCAACCCGGCAACTCCCCGTGATTGAACTCCGCCGATTCCCAACGATGAGGAAGCGTCAAAAAACCTCGCCATGCGGACAGCCTCTCCGGCCTCCCTCCGACGCATCCAAACCCTTCTGAAAGGGCCGGACTGGGCAGACGGTGCGCGATCTAAGCCGGACATATCGTGTGCTACGGACACGCCGGTGGTTGAAACAAGACAATGTCCTCTTGGCATGCTAGTCTACGGACATCGCCAGTCCAATATCAGACATGCCCCTTATACCCGTCGCTGCTGCGCGCATCCTGCTTCTTATCGGCGGCGGGATCGCGGCCTACAAGTCGCTGGACCTTATCCGTCGGTTGAGGGAACGGGGCGCGACTGTTCGCGTAGTGATGACATCCGGCGCCCAAGAATTCATAACCCCGCTATCCGCCTCGACTCTGAGTGGAGAAGCAGTACGTCGTGACCTCTTCAGCCTAACCGATGAGGCCCTCATTGGGCACATCGAGCTCTCGCGCGCAGCGGATCTTGTTGTCGTCGCCCCTGCAACCGCAAATATTCTGGCGCGAATGGCAAACGGTTTAGCAGACGATCTGGCGACAACCTTGCTGCTGGCAACTGACAAGCGGATCCTAGTCGCCCCGGCCATGAACGTGCGCATGTGGCTGCATGCCGCGACTCAGCGCAATGTCGAGCTGCTCCGAAAGGATGGGGTTCTGTTTGTGGGTCCTGAAGACGGTTCCATGGCCTGCGGGGAATTTGGCCCCGGTAGGATGTCGGAGCCTCCAACCATCATCGAGGCCATTGAACGCACTCTAGGAGAGGGGGAAAACCTCACATCGGACAATAGACTTCCCAATCTGCTCGCCGGCCGCCATGTCATTGTAACTTCCGGGCCTACCTACGAGCCGATCGACCCAGTACGGTTCCTAGGGAACCGATCGTCAGGGCGCCAAGGCCATGCAATCGCGCAATCTGCAGCTGGCGCCGGTGCAATCGTAACTCTAATCAGTGGGCCCGTCGCGTTGCCCGATCCGCCCGGTGTGAAGACCATTCATGTCGAATCAGCCCAGGAAATGCGATCTGCTGTCGAAGCGGCTCTTCCCGCGGACGCATTCATAGCCGCCGCTGCCGTCGCTGATTGGCGGGTGGATTCGACCGCCCTACAAAAGATAAAAAAGGAAGAAACTGTCTCGCCCATCCTCAATCTCGTAGAAAATCCTGATATTCTCGCGGAAATTGCGAAGCGCCCAACTCTGAGGCCTAAAGTCGTCATAGGATTTGCCGCTGAAACAGAAAACGTAACGCCCAATGCTCGGGCTAAGCTCAAGCGCAAAGGTTGCGACATCATCATCGCCAATTGCGTAGCTCCCGGAACCGCCACGTTCGGAGGACCTACCAACCAGGTCGAGGTAATCGACCAAAACGGGGCGGAATCGTGGCCGTCAATGAGCAAGGACCAAGTTGCTGAGTGTATCGTGCGCCGCGTCGCCGAAGAGCTGGCGACCCGAGCGTGATCACCGTTCTTTGTAAGCAACTATCGCACGCCGAGGGCTTGCAATTGCCGGCGTATCATAGTGAAGATGCTGCCGGGATGGACCTCGTGGCTGCATTGCCTGCCGAAGACGAGGTCGTTCTCCAGCCCGGGGCGTGGGCGCTAATTCCCACCGGGCTTGCGATTGAACTGCCAAAGGGCTTTGAAGCTCAGATACGTCCCCGCTCGGGTCTGGCACTGCGGGATGGAGTGACTGTCCTGAATAGTCCAGGGACGGTTGACGCCGACTACCGAGGAGAGATCGGCGTTATTCTTATCAATTTCGGACCCAAGCCTTTTCCGGTTCGACGTGGGGCGCGCATCGCGCAACTCGTCGTTTGCTCTGTGGAACGTGTCGCTCTTATTCAGGGCGATCGGCTCACTTCGAGCGTCCGAGAAACCAGTGGATTTGGATCCACCGGACGCTCAACAATGGAGATATGAAATGAACCTACTATCGCGACGGAGCGTTCTCGCCATCGCCGCCGTTGTCGATGTCGCCTTGCATTCTCGCTCAGCGCCGGTTGCGGCGAAGGCTTTGGCAGGGCGTCACAAGCTCCCCCCACGCCATCTGGAGACTTTGCTCCAGGGGTTGGTTCATGCCAAGATTCTCAAAGGGGTTCGCGGACCACGCGGAGGATACGAACTTGCGAGGGAACGTCGGCGGATCACGGTTGGGGATATCGTGCGCACGGCTATGTCGCTGAGCACGGCGGATCCGGAAGATCTAGGCTCGAATTCCCTCTTATTGGAGAGGGTCATTGACCCTGTTGTTCGCAAGGCGGGAGAAACGTTCCTCGCCAATCTAGATGCCATCACGGTGGAAGATATGTGTTCGTCCGCCGATAAGGCCCATGTGCTCGAAGAAGAAAAAGTAGCCGGCGATTTTGCAATATAGGTTTGTTTTGCCAGTTGCATAGATTTGCCTCGGACAAACTGCTAAGTGTCGGGCCACGCTCACCGTCGGCTCGACACTTTTGTGGGAGGCAACTCTATGACCGTAGACAGCGCGTTGCGCGCGGCCGGTAGAGGTAAAATCTACTCTTCGATTACGGAAACCGTCGGCGACACTCCGTTGGTCGCTCTCGACCGAATCGCGAGCGAAAAAGGGATTGTGGCGAGGTTGACGGGCAAGCTTGAGTTTTTCAATCCGCTTTCCAGCGTCAAAGACCGGATCGGCGTCTCAATGATAGACTCTCTCGAGGCGCAAGGGAAAATATCACGTTCTGGGCACGGTGTTCTAGTCGAACCGACTTCCGGAAATACCGGCATTGCTCTTGCTTTCGTTGCCGCCGCCCGAGGTTATAAGCTCATTCTTGTGATGCCTGAATCGATGTCCGTCGAGCGGCGCAAAATGCTTGCACTGCTCGGCGCCGAACTTGTGCTTACGCCCGCCGCTCAAGGCATGAAGGGAGCGATCGCAAAGGCCAACGAAATTCTTACTTCGACGCCTGGCGCAGTTATGCCCCAGCAATTCGAGAATCCGGCCAACCCTGAGATTCATCGGCAAACTACCGCCGAGGAAATATGGAACGACACAAAGGGCGACGTGGATATCGTTGTGTCCGGAGTCGGGACTGGAGGAACAATTACCGGCGTCGGCGAGGTGCTGAAGAAGCGCAAGCCAGGTCTGCGGATGGTCGCCGTCGAGCCTGAGGACTCACCGGTG
>Ga0335069_10004200_pt1 | contig 21506 bp, 12 predicted proteins | sample Lox_Sample_11_FD_206714 | JGI IMG/M metagenome (GOLD analysis project Ga0335069, IMG submission 206714) | Soil microbial communities from Loxahatchee National Wildlife Refuge, Florida, United States - Lox_Sample_1.1 | ecosystem: Environmental > Terrestrial > Soil > Wetlands | place: USA...
TCCGCAATCGACGGATTACACGCTCAAAGGCTATGCCTACTCGCTGACGCACAGCGACATTTCCAGCAGCGACTGGATTCAATACGACCCGGCCAAGCCCAAGACCTACACGATCCCCAACTGGAACGGCCTCTTGCCGGACATTTCCGTGTCGCCGCCGGCGGCCTATGTCGTGCCGGCGCAGTGGAAAGATGTGATCGCGCGGATCGAGGCGCACGGCCTCAATTTTCACCGTCTCGCCTGTGCGATGAAGCTCAGCGGCGCGAGCTATCAGATCGACGATCCGGTATGGGGTCAGAAGCCGTTCGAGGGCCACCATATGCTGGAGAGTTTCAAGGCGACGCGCGTCGTGCGGGAAGACCAATTGCCGGCCGGCTCGGTGATCGTGCCGCTGGATCAGCCCGCCGCCAATGTCGCGATCGAATTGCTGGAACCTGAGGCGCCGGACTCGCTGCTGCGCTGGGGCTTTCTCGATGCGACCTTCGAGCCCAAGGAATATGGCGAGCCGCGCGTGGTCGAAAAGCTGGCGCGCGACATGCTGCAAGAGCATCCGGAGCTGAAGGCGGAGTTCGACAAGAGGCTGAAGAACGATCCGGCCTTCGCCGCCAGCCCGCAGAAGCGGCTGCAGTTCTTCTTCGAACGTTCGCCCTGGTACAAAGTGCAGGACGTCGGGCGCTATCCGATCCTCGGCATCGACAAGGCAACGCTCGCCTCGCTGTCGGACAAATGTTCGCCCGCGCAAGGCGCGCGCTGAACGCTTCAGCGATCTGCATGAGCGTGGTAGCGTCGCCGCCGACTTGGTGTCGAGGGGGAGTTCATGCGCCGTTTTGCGTTGCCGCTTGTGATGGGAATGCTGGCTGTGCCGTCCGTCGGCGTCGCCGCGCCGCAATATGATGTGATCATCCGTAACGGCACGATCTATGACGGCTCCGGCGGCGCGCCGTATCAGGCCGATGTCGCCGTCAAGGCGGACCGCATCGCAGCCATTGCGCCGCATATCGACGGCCACGCCGCGACGGAAATCGACGCCCGCGGCAAGGCGGTGTCGCCCGGCTTCATCAACATGCTGGCGCATCCGGAAGAGAGCCTGATCGCCGACGGCCGCGGCCTTTCCGATCTGGCCCAGGGCGTGACGCTGGAAGTGATGGGCGAGGATTCCATGGGTCCGCTCACGCCGGAGATGAAGAAGCTCGGCGAGCAGCGCCAGAGCGACATCAGATATCCCATCACCTGGACGACGCTCGGCGGCTATCTCGACATGCTGCAGAAGAAAGGCATCTCGCCCAATGTCGCGTCCTTCGTGGGCGCCGGCACAGTGAGGACCAATCTTCTGGGCGAAGCCGACGTGCAGCCGACGCCGGCGCAGCTTGCGGCGATGCAGGGCCTCGTCAAGCAGGCGATGGAAGAGGGCGCGCTCGGCCTGACCGACGCGCTCATCTATTCGCCGAACACCTACGCCAAGACTCCGGAGCTGATCGCGCTGGCGAAAGTCTCGGCGCGCTGCGGCGGCATGTATATCGCCCATATCCGCAGCGAAGGCGACCGGCTGGAACAGGCGGTGCAGGAATCGATCGACATCGCCGAGGCCTCCGGCGCGCCGGCCGAGATCTATCATTTCAAGCAGGCGGGCCGCGACAATTGGAACAAGCTCGGCAAGGTCGTCGCGATGATCAACGCCGCCCGCGCAAAAGGCGTGCGCATCACGGCCGACATGTACAACTACACGGCCGGCGCCACGGGTCTCGACGCCGCGATGCCGTCCTGGGTGCAGGATGGCGGGCTGGAGAAATGGATCGCGCGGCTCAAGGATCCGGCCATCCGCGCCAGGGTGAAAGCGGAGATGCTCAATCCGCATCCCAAGACCTGGGAGAATCTCTATGCCGGCGCAGGCCCCGAAGGCACGCTGCTGCTCGCCTTCAAGAATCCGAAGCTGAAGCCGCTGACCGGCAAGACGCTCGCCGAAGTGGCGAAGGAACGACACGAAAGTCCGGAAGACACCGCGATCGATCTCGTCATCGAGGACGGCAGCCGCGTCGGCGTCGCCTATTTCCTGATGAGCGAGGACAATGTCCGCAAGGAAGTGGCGCTGCCCTGGATGAGCTTCGGCTCGGACGAAGCCGCGCCCGCGCCGGAAGGCGTGTTCCTTCTGTCGAACAGCCATCCGCGCGCCTACGGCAATTTCGCGCGGCTGCTCGGCAAATATGTGCGCGAGAACCACGACGTGACGCTGCCCGATGCGATCCGCAGGCTGTCGGGCTATCCGGCGCAGAACCTGTCGCTGAAGGATCGCGGGCTGCTGAAGGTCGGCTACTACGCCGACGTCGTCGTGTTCGATCCGAACACGATCGCCGACAAGGCGACCTATGCGAAGCCGGCGCAGCTGGCGGTCGGCGTCGACGACGTGCTGGTGAACGGCGGCTTCGCGTTCAAGGACGGCAAGGCGACCGGCGCGCATACGGGACGGTTCGTGCATGGCCGCGCGTGGACGGGCGCACCGGGCGGCGGCTGCCGCGCGTCCGCCGCCGACTGGACGTGGAGCCGCTAAGTCGGCCCGCGCTTCTCCCCTGCTATCAGGGGAAAAATCAGGGGCGATTTTTTTCCCGGCCGCGCGGATTTTGCGTCCGGGCGCGCTGCGGCGCGGGTTTCCTGCACGACGATGCGGGAGCGCAAGACGAAAAGCAGGGCCGCGCAGGGGCAAATTCATCCTTGTACGGATGAAATCCGCGAAGCGGCGGAGGAGGGCGACGAGGAGCGCCAAGGACGGGGGCCTTTCAAAACCAATCTGGTACTATATACCGAAACGGCTCGTTTGTCAAATGTGAGTTCTTCTTTTGTTCTCAAGGACTTGGCTGCCGGGACCGCGGCCGCCCCGCCCGCACGGTGCCGCGCTGTCGAACACGTCCCGCGTGGAGAGCGACCCCTCACCCGCAGCCGAGCAGACGTGAGGTTCGGCGCTCTGCATCCCTCTCCCTCTCCCTCAACCCGCCTTCGCCAAGGCTTCGGCGGGCGAGCGCGTCTCGAGTCCTCCGAAGCTGCGTAGCAGCGTAGGAGGAGGGGAGAGGGGAAATTCTGTACCTTGCACGAACGCCCCTCACCCGCAGCGGAGCAGACGTGACGTTCAGCGCTCTGCACCCCTCTCCCTCAAGGGGAGAGGGGAAATGCAGTGCTCTGCATCGACAAATCGTTCGAGCGAGGCTCAGGTCTTCCCCTCTCCCCTTGAGGGAGAGGGATGCAGGGCTCGGAACCGGACGTCTGCTCGGGTGCGGGTGAGGGGTATCTCTCCACCGGCGGGATTTTCGATGGTGCGAGGAAGGGCGGGCGCGGCGCCCGCGCTCTGCTCCGCCACAGGCAGCGGCGCGGGCGCGATATGCGCCGCCTCGAGCGTTTGTTCGGCGCGGGAGGCGGCGGGGATGAAGAAGGCGAGGAGCACGGCCGACACGAATCCGACGCCGGCGACGACGGCGAAGAACATCGGCGTCGGGAGGTCGGACCACAGCGTGCCGATATAGCCCGCCAGCAGGTTGCCCGCGAAGCCGGCGAAGAACCAGGTCGCGATCGCGGTCGCATCGAAACCTTTGGGCGCAAGACGCCCGAAGAGGCCGAGGCCTACCGGCAGGATGAACAGCTCGCCGATCGTCAGCACGACCCAATAGAGCGAGAGCCAGATCCCGCTGGTGCGCGCGTGTTCGAGCCCGCTGAAATGGGCCGCGAGCCCGCACAGCACATAGGACAGTCCGACGATGATCGCGCCGACCACCATCTTCTGGATCGACGAAGGCTCCCGGCCGCGGCGCGCCAGCCGCGTCCATACGGCGACGTAGAAAGGCGTCAAAAGGATGATCAGAAGCGGATTGATCGACTGGAACCATGCCAGGGGGATCAGGAACGGCCCGGCCTCGCGATCGACGCCCGCATCCGTCCATGTCGAGATGGAATTGCCGTTCTGTTCATAGGCGCCGCGGAAAACCACGACGGCGAGCATCACGCCGATCAGAAGCGCAAAACGCCCGAGAAACGCGACATTCATTTGGCCGGATCGTGTGCTCCCGACAGCCTTGCGCGCAATCTGGTCCGCCGGAAGATGTCTGCGGCCGAAGACATAGGTGACGAGCGCGATCAGCATGCCGATGCCGGCGGCGCCGAAGCCCCAATGCCAGCCATATTCTTCGCCCAACCACCCGCAGAGAAGGGGCGCCACGAAGGCACCGAGATTTATGCCGACATAGTAGATGTTGTAGGCGGAGGCGAGGCGCGGATCGTCGCTCGCATAGAGCGAGTTGATCTGGCTCGAGAGGCTCGGCAGGAAGAAGCCGTTGCCCAGCGCCACGGCGGCCATCGCCGGATAGAACAGGCTCTCGAACGTCATCATGAAATGGCCGAGCGCCATCAGCACGGCGCCGAGCACGACCGCGCGATATTTGCCGAGCACCCTGTCCGCAATCACGCCGCCGACGATGGGCGTGAAATAGAAGGCGGCCGCGTAGTAGCCGTAGATGAGCGAGGCGTGCTGTTGCCCGATCAGAAGCTCCTTCGTCATGTAGTAGATGAGGATCGCCCGCATGCCGAAATAGGAGAACTGCGTCCAGGTTTCGGTGAGGAACAGGATCGTCAGTCCGGCGGGATGGCCGAACCACTCGCCGGCAGGCGCCGCGCCCTTCGAAGCCGACACGGTCATGCGCCGTTTTTCTTCCGGCGATGCTCGCCGCCGGCAAAGCCGATGAATTTTTCGCGCAGGCGGTGGACGGCCTCGAGACGGTCCTGCGAGTCTTCGAGCCGCGTCGCGATATCGGCGAGCAGCAGCTCGCACAACACCTGCGCCATGCTGACGCTGCGCATGCCGAACTCGGTCTCGAACATCAAGACGTTCTCGGTCAGCGCGCGGGCCCAGTGACAATAGACGTCCGTCAGGATGATTGTGCGGATCTTGCGTGCGGCAGCTTCTTCGGCCAGCAGCCGGAAATGCCGCGAGTAGCGGCGGAAGTCGATCAGCACGAGGCAGGCGCCCGGCGCCGCATCGAGCAGCACGTCGGCATAGGAGCCGTCGGCCCCGTCGCAATTGAAAACGCGCGGCCTCAGCTGGTGGAGCGCCATCGAAAAGCCCAGGCCGAGAAAGCGTCCGAACTGGAAGCTTGCGACATAGACTTCCGGCGCGGACGTCAGCATCGCGGTGATCCGGTTCCAGTCCGCCGAGCGCTGCAGCTTGTAGACGTCGGCGAGCCCCTGGATCTTCGATTTTAACGATGATGGTGCGTAGACGGTTCGCGACGCTTCGCCGGGATTCCAGCTCCGTCCGTTGGTGTCGGCGCGCAGCTCGTCCTTGATTTCGCGAAGATCGGCGTAGCCGAGCTTCTTGATGTAGCGGCCGACCGTCATCGGACTGACGGTCACGCGCTTGCCGATGGACGCTGCCGTTTCGAAAGGCAATTCGTGCAGGTGATTGAGGAAAAAGGTGGCAAGCTTCTGCTCGGACGGCGTGTAGCTCTTCCAGTCCTTTTTGATCGTCTTCTCGATATTCAGCATGGGCCCCCTCGGCGGACGAGAATCACCGGCATTTCGCGATGCAGCTTGCGTCTTTGATGCAACGTTCGCAGCCTTATCCGCTTGATGTTAGCAAAATAACATCTTGTCGCTATCAAGAAATATATGTATCAATTGCATGTTGGCTCGGGGGAGCCGGTGTCGAGGGGGTTCTCATGCGCACGTCATCGCGGCTCACGCTTTTGGGCTCGGCTTTGCTCGCCGGTGCATCGTTTTTGCCATTAAGCGCACTGGCGCAGTCGGACACGACGGAGACGGTGCTCGTCACGGCGGAAAAGCGATCCGAAGAAGCCAAGAACGTCCCGATGTCGATCAGCGTGATCGGCGCGGATGAGCTCAACAAGCTCAACATCCGAAGCTTCGAAGACATCCTGAGTCAGGTTCCTGGGCTGAGTATTACCGAAGCCGATCCAACGCATCCGGTGCTGATCCTGCGCGGCATCAATGCCGGCGGTGACGGCTCGACCGTGGCGACCTATCTGGATGAGATGCCCTATGGTTCGAGCAATGCGCTAGCTAACGGCGTCGACACAGCCCCCAACCTCGACACCTACGATATGAAACACGTCGAAGTGCTGCGCGGGCCGCAGGGCACGCTCTACGGCGCGAGCGCGGAGGGTGGCCTCATAAAATTCGTGACCAATGCACCCGACCCGAGCGGCTTCGATGATTCCTTCGAGATCGGCGGAACGCAGCTCGACCACAGCAGTTCGGGCCTTGAAGGTCGCGGGATGGTCAACGTACCTCTGACGAATAATCTCGCGGTGCGCATCGTCGGATTCGACTCATTCACGCCGGGGTTCATCAGCGATCCGGGCCGCAACATCAGCAACATCAACGACCTGCGCAGCTTTGGCGGACGCGTCTCGGTGCTTTACCAGCCCACCGACAAACTCACGATTCGCCTCTCTGCCAACGCACAGCAAGTCGACTCCGGCAACGTGAATGCGGAAGACATTGCGCTTGTCGGCGGTACGTTCCACCCGCTTTACGGCAGCTACAAGCAGCAGCGGACGACCAACGAACCGGACGGTGTGCGCTATTTCCTCTACAACGCAACTGTCAATTGGGATCTTAACTTCGCGACGATCACCTCATCATCGAGCTTCGGCGCGCTGCACGATTACGCCCTAACTGATGCCACCGGCGTTTATGGCGCGGACGTCCAGGGCTTTCTCCATCAGGAGAAATTCACGCAGGAAGTCCGGCTCGCTTCCGATCCCGGTTGGAGCTCGCTTCCAATCGACTGGCTGGTCGGGGCCTACTACACGAATGAAACGTCCTACCTGCATCAGGACATCGTGACTTCCTTCCACGGGCCGCTTCTCGCTCCCGGCACCTTCGTGCAGGGAGACTCCGAATACAACGAAATTGCCGGTTTCGTGAACGCCACTTACCACATTCTGCAGACCCTCGATCTGGGCGTTGGTGGTCGCTACTCGACGAACGACCAAATCGCGAATGAATTCGGACTCGCCACGGCAACGCCGCATCTAACGTCCGACGACCGGTTCACCTGGTCGGTGTCGCTCGATTACCACTTCGATGCTCAAACCACGCTTTACGGGCGCGTGGCGACCGGCTTCCGGCCGGGCGGTCCGAACGACGTGCCGCCAGCCGCGCCACCGTCGGTTCCGGTGCACTACGGTCCTGATTCCCTCACGGAATACGAACTCGGCGCAAAGGGCGATTTGCCGGACGAGCATCTTTCGTTCGATGCGGATGTCTATCTGATCAACTGGAAGGACATTCAACTTCTGACCTTTGTGAACGGTTTCAATGTCAACGGCAACGGCGGAACAGCTACCAGCAAAGGGGCGGAAGCCAATGTCACGTGGACACCGATCGATCGACTTGTGCTGAACCTCAATGGCGCCTTCACCGACGCGTATCTGACCGAAAATACCGAGCCGCTTTTTGTCGGCGGCCTGTCGGGCAACGCTCTTCCCTGGTCGCCCAAATGGAGCGCGACTCTGAACGGTGACTACACGTTCGAAGCCATAGGAGACTGGACGCCCTATATCGGCGCGACATGGCACTATGTCGGCACGCGTTACTCCGACTATTACGGTCAACTGTACCAGGCGGTTTATAGTTTATCGCAAAACTATTACGCGATGCCGTCCTACAACACGTTCGACGCGCGGATCGGCGCGACCTTCGACAGATGGTCGGTTGAGATCTACGGCAAGAATATCAACAGCGCGAAAGGCGTCACCGCATTTGGGGCGTACGGCACGTCGGCTGCTTCCGGTGGTGCGGGAACCGTGGGGCTCATCCAGCCTAGGCTGATCGGTATCGTTCTTCGCGGGAAGCTGTGATCCTCCATGGAGCTCACCGTCCGTGTCGAGAAATGGCCTTATGTCGCGCCATTTCGCATAACCGATTACGTCTTTACGGGGGCTGAGGTCGTCGTCGTCACGCTTGGCGACGGCGGCCTCACCGGACGGGGCGAGGGCGACGGGGTCTATTATCACGACGAAACCGCGGAGAGCGTCGCGCAGGACATCGAATCCGTCCGCGATGTGATCGAAGGCGGGCTTGACCGCGAAACCCTGCAGACGCTGTTGCCGCCGGGCGGTGCGCGCAATGCGCTCGACTGTGCGCTGTGGGATCTCGAAGCAAAGCGCGCCGGCAAGCCGGTGTGGCAGCTCGCGGGCCTTCCGCCGCCGCGGCCGCTTCTGACGACCTTCACCGTCAGCGCCGGCACGCCGGAGGAAATGGCGGCGTCCGCCAAATCCTTCACGGCTGCGCGCGCCATCAAGGTGAAGCTGACGCCGGACAATCCCGCCGACTGCATCCAGGCCGTGCGCGAGGCGCGACCGGATGTCTGGCTCGGGGTCGACGCCAATCGCGGCTTCACGCGGAGCTCGCTCGAAACGCTCATGCCGGTGCTGAAGGAATGCGACGTCAGCCTCATCGAGCAGCCTTTCGCGCTCGGTCACGACGGCGATCTCGACGGCTTCGCGCATCAGATCCCGATCGCCGCCGACGAGAGCGTGCAGAGCGCCGCGGATTTTCCCGCGCTGGTCGGCCGCTACGATGCGATCAACATCAAGCTCGACAAATGCGGCGGCCTGACGGAAGGCCTCCATATGGCGCATGAAGCGAGAAGGCTGGGCTTCAAGGTCATGGTGGGCTGTATGTCGGGGACCTCGCTCGCCATGGCGCCGGCCTTTGTGCTAGGCCAGCTCTGCGACTTCGTCGATCTGGACGCGCCTGTGTTTCTCGCCCGCGATCGCGCCAACGCTGCGCGTTATGCGCATGGCGAACTGTTTTGCTCCGAGGAGCTTTGGGGCGGGTCGGCTTAAATACAAATTTCGGGTTGGAGGACGCAGCGATGATGTCTCGGTGGGCCGCAGCGACGGTGGCAGTGGCAATGTTGACGGCCGGGCTGGCTTCGGCCGCTCCTGTGGTGACGGGGCCTGCGACGCCGCCGGTTGTCGCGCCATCGGGAGCGGAGGCGGCTCCGCCGGCGCAGCCCGAAGAGACGCACGCGCTGACGGCCGAAGATGCGGACGTCTTCTTCGACGGCATGATCCCTTACGCGCTGGCACGCGGAAACATCGCGGGCGGCGTGCTGGTCATCGTCAAGGACGGCAGGATCCTGTTCGCCAAAGGCTACGGCTACGCGAATGTGGCGAAGAAGAAGCCGGTGATCGCCGACCAGACGCTGTTCCGTCCGGGCTCCGTCTCGAAGCTGTTCACCTGGACCGCGGTCATGCAGCAGGTGCAGGCCGGCAAGCTCGATCTCGACCGCGACATCAACAACTATCTCGATTTCAAGATCCCCGAAAAATTCGGCAAGCCCATCACGCTGCGCAACCTGATGACGCACACGCCGGGCTTTGAAGAGGGCATCCACGACGCCTTCCTCAAGAAGCCGTCGGAGCTTTATCCGCTCGGCGAGTATCTCAGGAAGCGCATGCCGGCGCGCATCTATCCGCCGGGCCAGGTCACCGCCTATTCGAATTACGGCGCCTCGCTTGCGGGCTACATCGTCCAGCGCGTGTCCGGCGAGCTCTATGCCGACTATATCGCCAACCACATCCTGAAGCCGCTCGGCATGCTGCATTCGACCTTCCAGCAGCCGCTGCCGGCCGCGCTCGCACCTTACATGTCGAACGGCTATGTGCAGGCGTCGGACGAAAAGCCGGTTCCGTTCGAGAACATCGAAACGGCGCCCGCCGGCGCGATGTCCGCCACCGGCACCGACATGGCGCATTTCATGATCGCCCATCTGAACGGCGGCTCTTACAACGGCGTCTCGATCCTGTCGCCGGCGACCGTCGAAGAGATGCATACGCCGCAGTCCCACATGGCGCCGGGCCTCAACGGCTTCGATCTCGGCTTCTACCAGGAGAACCGCAACGGCCTTCGCATCATCGGGCATGCGGGCGACACCGATCCGTTCCACAGCGATCTGCATCTGCTGCTCGACAAGAATGTCGGCGTGTTCATGTCGTTCAACAGCCAGGGCAAGGAAGGCGAATCCGACAAATTCCGCACGACGCTGTTCCGCGCCTTTCTCGACCGCTATTTCCCGTACAAGCCGCCGGTCGAGAAGACCGTCGCCGATCCCAAGCCCGACGCCGCCCGCGTGGCCGGCTGGTACGGCTCGAGCCGCAAGATCACCAGCGCGCTCGAGCTCCTGTCGGCGCTCGGCCAGACCGAAGTGACGGCCAAGCCCGACGGCACGATCACGATCGACGTCCTCAAGGACGAGGCCGGCAATCCGAAAGTCTGGCGCGAAGTCGGTCCCTTGACCTATCGCGAAGTCGGCGGCCAGACGCACACCAAATTCGTCACCGACGCGGACGGCCATGTCAGCTACTGGATCTCGGACGATTTCCTGCCCGTGCTGATCTTCCAGCGCATCAACGGGCTCGAGCAGCTGAGCGTCATGAAGGTGATGATGGGTGTGCTTGGCCTCTCGCTGGTGCTCACGCTGGTGATCTGGATCGGGGGCTGGATCGTGCGACGGCGCTTCGGTCGCCCGCTCGACATGCCGGAAGGAGCGGCGCGGCTCAGGCTGTGGTCACGGCTCGGCGTCGTCATGCTTCTGGTGTTGGCCGCGGGCTGGGTCGGGCTGTTCTCCGAGCTGACCACCGGCAACGAGAATATCGGCACGATGCTGATGGCGCTGTATGTGATCGGCGTTCTCGCAGCGCTCGGCGCCATCGCCGTTGTCGTCGAAGCGGCCTTGCGCATCGTGCGCGGTCCGGGCGGACTTCTCGTCAGGGCCGGCGAACTCGTGCTGGGCATCAGCGCACTCTATGCACTCTGGGCGATCATCAACTATGGACTCGCGAATTTCAGCTTCACCTATTAAGGCCGCGCTTCTCGCTTGCGCCGTGCTCGTCGGCCTGGCCGCGGGCGCTGCGGCGGCGCCGCCACCGGATACCGATGCCTATGTCGCCGAGGCGATGCAGACCTTCGGGCCCCCGGGGTTGTCGCTCGCGATCGTCGAGGACGGCAAGATCGTCAAGGCCAAGGGCTATGGCGTCCGCAGGCTGGGAACGAAGCTTGCCGTCGACGAGCACACGGCCTTTCCGATCGGCTCGGAGTCGAAAGCCTTCACCTCCGCGGCGCTCGCCATCCTGGTCGACGAGAAGAAGCTCAAATGGAGCGATCTCGTCAAAGACAAACTGCCCGGCTTTCAGATGTACGATCCCTATGTCACCGATCACATGACGATCAGGGATCTGCTGACGCACAGAAGCGGCCTCAGCCTCGGCGAAGGCGATCTTCTGATGGTGCCGGACACGAACAGAACGCGGGCCGATTTCGTGCACGCGCTCAGATATCTCAAGCCCGCGACCGGTTTCCGCGAGAAATTCGCCTACGACAACATCCTCTATATCGTCGCCGGCCAGCTGGTGCAGGCGGTTTCGGGCCAGACCTGGGAAGATTTCGTCCGCGAGCACATCTTCAAGCCGGCAGGCATGACGGACGCGCTCACCAACTACGATGTGAAGGCGCCGAATGCCGTGTGGCTGCACGCGCGGCTCAACGGTCCGTTCCGCGGCACCGGCGATCAGTCGATCCTCGCCAAGGGGCTCGAGCCGCACGTCTCCGCGCCGGCCGGTGCGATCAATGCCAGCGCCGTCGATATGGCGAAATGGATGAACGTCCAGCTGGCGCGCGGCAAGTTGCCGAACGGCGGCCGCGTCTTCAGCCAAGAGCAGGCCGACGAGATGTGGAATCCCGTCGTCGTCGTGCCGCCGACGGAATTCAAGCTGCCTGCGTCCATGAGCAAGATGCAGCCCGATCTGCAGACCTATGCGCTCGGCTGGTTCGTCGAGGAATATCGCGGCCACAAGATCGTGCAGCATTCGGGCGCGGTGCTGGGTGCGCTGGCGATGCAGTTTCTGATTCCGGAGAAGAATGTCGGCATCTCGGTGACGATCAATTCGGAAGACTCGATGGCGCGCCGCGCCGTCGCCTATCACATCCTCGACTCCTATCTCGGCCTGCCGCCGACCGACTGGATCGGTGTGCTGAAGAAGACGCGCGAGACCATGGTCGCCGAGACCGTGGAGGCGCTGAAAAAGCTGCCGAAGCCGAACATGGCCGGCGGCGCGCCGGCGACGCTGCCGCTCGCCGCCTATGCCGGCACCTATGCCGATCCGTGGTACGGCGACATGACGGTGCACGATCGCGGCAACGGCAGGCTCTGGATCACCTTCGACCGCACGCCGGGCATGGAAGGCGCGCTGGAGCATGTCTCCGGCGACAAATTCCGCACCGTGTGGACCGACAAGGGCATCGAAGACGCCTATGTGGATTTCGCGCTGAAGGGCGGGAAGATCGCGGGCGTCACCATGGTGGCGATCTCGCCTTTGGCAGACTTCAGCTTCGACTATCAGGACCTGCATTTCGCGCCGGCAAAATAGGACCGCCGGGCACTGCCGCTCCGCACCCGAAACATTTCAATCCGTCCATAATCGGCGGTTCGGCGGGGTCGTTTTGCAACTTCGTATTGGTCAACTGCGTTACCAACCTAAATCATGTTGGGGACGGAGGGTGACACGTCGACCGAGCTGCTAGTTCCCCTGTCGCGTTCCAGGCGACGCGCTGCGATCGTGCCCGAGCGGGGCTTTCTCGAACTGTTCGAAAAGAAAGCCCGTCTGCTTCCAGACGGTGCGGCGCTGATCGAGAGTCAACTGCGGCACGTGCAATATGCCCGCGCCGGCTCCGATGTCGCCAAGCCCGACTCCCGCTCAGCATTTGTTATCGGCGGCTGGCTCGGGCGCAACCAGGACCTGAAGAGCGGACATCGCCAGCTGGTGGACCTCTGCCTGCCGGGCGAGATGATGTTCTTCAACCAAAGCGCGCAAGATGAGCGCTCCTATGTCTGCCTGACCGACGTGCAGTATGTGGACGTCACCGAAGTGCTGCTGCAGGCCGAAGCCGATCCCTCGCTGCACCCCGATCTCACGGCGGCGTTCCACGCCTTCTCGGCCGACGTCGAGCGCCGGCTGGTCGAACAGGTCGTCAGGATCGGCGCGATGCGCGCGGTCGAGCGGATGGCGGATCTTGCGCTCGATCTCTACGAGAGGCTCGACGCAGCAGCACTCGCGATCGACGACTGCTTTCCGATGGCGCTGTCGCAGGAGCAGCTCGGCAATCTCCTCGGCATCAGCGCCGTGCATGTGAACCGGACGCTGCAATATCTGCGGCAGATGAAACTCATCAAGACCGAGTACGACCGTTGGAAGCTGCTCGACCGCGACCGGCTGCGCGCACTCGTTCCCACCCGGTAAGCCCGAGGCGCGAGACGCTTTCACCAGAACAAACACGGCCGATGGAGGCGCGCCAGGTCGACGCGCTTCCGAAGGACGGCCGCTGGCAATTCGAGCCCAAATGGGACGGCTTTCGCTGTCTCGCCTTCCGCGACGGCCAGGCGGTCGATCTGCGCGCCAAATCGGGCAAGCCGCTGGGGCGCTATTTCCCCGATATCGTCGAATGCCTCAAGAAGACCAGGGCGAAGACGTTCGCCGTCGATGGCGAGCTGGTCATTCCCGTCGGCGGAAAGCTTTCGTTCGAAGCGCTGCAATTGCGCCTTCATCCCGCCGCCAGCCGCGTCCGCAAGCTCGCGGCGGAATCGCCGGCCAAGCTCATCCTCTTCGATATCCTTGGCGCGGCGGAAGACGTGACGGCGAAGCCGCTGCTGGAGCGCCGCGCGCTGCTCGAAGACCTGTTCGCAGGACTCGACGACTGCGAAGCGTTGCGGCTGTCGCCGTTCACGCGGCAGAGAAACATCGCCGCGCGCTGGCTCGGCCGCGCGGGCCGCGGTTCGCTCGACGGCGTCGTGGCGAAGCGGCTCGATGCGCCCTATCGTTGCGGCGAACGCGACATGCTGAAGATCAAATGCCTGCGCACCGCCGACTGCGTCGTCGGCGGCTTCCGCTATGCGGAAGGCACGGACATCGTCGGCTCGCTGCTGCTGGGATTGTTCGATGCGGACGGCAAGCTCGATCATGTCGGCTTCACATCGGCGCTGTCGCTCGACGAACGCAAGCGCCTCACGCGGAAGCTCGAAGCCCTGCGCGGTGCGCCGGGGTTCACCGGCAATGCGCCGGGCGGGCCGAGCCGCTGGTCTACTGCGCGCTCGGGCGAATGGCAGCCGTTGAAGACGAAGCTGGTGGCGGAGGTCCAATATGATCACGTCACCGACAATCGTTTCCGTCACGGCACGAAGTTTCTGCGCTGGCGTCCCGACAAGGCGCCGCGGCAATGCACGTTCGAGCAATTGCACGCGGAAGTGCGGCCCTCGGCGCTGATCCGCGACATCATGCGCGGCCAGGGCGGGCTGCCGCGCAAAGTCGGCGTCGAACAGATCGGCGCAAGCACCACGGGCAGGTGATCGCGTCCTGCAATCCGGTTTCGAGCAGCGGCGGCGGCTGCCTTCGCGCGAACCTCGTGGCGTTACGGTTCGAAAAGAAAATCGAAATCTTTTTTCCCGCCACGGGGAAATTCGTCCTTCCTCTCGTGTTAGCTCAGGAGCCGGCGCGAGGTCCCGAGCGAGCATCCGACGCAAGCTCGCCCGCAGACCGAACGCCGGCGCCTTGCACAACGGAGATCGGGTCGGCGAAGGGATGACCACGGGGTGCAAGATCGTGCATGCCAACGACAGCGTGCAGCGCGCCGCGCGGAGATTGCCTAGACGGACACGAGCACGGATACCGGCAGGACGCCGAAAAGGTCGGCGACGAGCTTCGGTGCGGTGTCGAAGGTCGTGTCGGTCAGGATTTCGCGGAAGGCCGTTGCATTGCCGAGATCGGCCGCGAAACCGCTATCGCCCCACCAATTGGTCGGCGGAACGATCTCCTCGTGACCGACAAGCGCATCGGCGCAATGCAGCGCTGCGGCAATGATCGCATGGCGGGGGCCGGAGCGGCGCCGGAAGGCGATCGCCGATCCGGTCCGCGATCCCGTGATCTCGATCGGTTCGTAACTGCCGTTCGCGAAGACGTCGGGGTACAGGCGCCTGGCGTGCAGCAGACGCGATATCAGCGCCTGCTTTTGCCGGCCGTCGCGCCAGCCTTCGGGATTGGCGCCCAGCGGAAGGACACCTCCCTGCGACGCGCGGCGCGTCGCATAGTCGACGGGGGAGCGATTGTCGGGATCGACCAGGCTGAAATCCCAGCGCTCGCGGCCCTGATAGAGATCCGGAACGCCGGGCACCGTCATCCGCAAGACGATCTGCGCCAGTGAATTGGCAATCGCCTGCGGCGCGATACGTACAATGAAGCGATCCATGCTGCCGCGGAAATCGGCGTTGTCCAGAAGCGCCCGCGCAAAGGCGATGAAAGCACGTTCATATGCCTCATCCGGGGCGGCCCAGGAACTTCTGAGCTTTCCTTCGCGAAGGAATTTGCGGCATCCGGTTTCGACGCGCTGGGCGAGCGGGGCAGGGTCGTCGAACGGCTCGCACGGCCAGACACCGACCAGGGTCTGCAGCAGTTGATAGACATCGCCCCTGTCGAGCGCGCGCGGCGCGCTGGTGAGCCAACGTTCCGCTTCCATATTCCATTCGCCGGGGATCTCGCTCAGGACTGCAAGCCGCGCCCGGGCATCCTCGCCGCGTTTGTGATCGTGGGTCGCGGTCGTCAGCATCGCATGCGGAAACGGTGCGGCGCGCGCGGCCACGCGTCTGTGAAACTCGTCCGCCGAAATGCCGGTGATGCGCGGATCGAAGCCGACATCGTTGCGCGAAATGAGCCGCCCGTAACGGTAAAATGCCGTGTCTTCGACCGCCTTGGCGGCGACGGGCGCGGCGAGTTGGTTGAACCGCCGCACGGCATCGATGGTCTCGCGCCGGCCGTCTGTGCTTCGCAGGATCCGCGCGACAGTTTCCGCGGCGTCCGGCGTCGATTTTGCGGCAGCGACCGCCGCCTCGAAACAAGCGCCGGGCGGCGGCGAGTCGGCGCAGCCTGTGGCATAGGTGCGATAGCAGCGCAGATGCGTGATGATCGCGGCAAAGCCTTCTCGCACCGGCCCCTTCGGCGCATCCGCGGCGAGAGCCAGCGCGCGGACCGCGGCGTCGCGCAAACTCTCAAAGTCGCGATTGAGAAGCTGCGGACGAGCCAGCAGTTCCTCCGTCTCGAAGTCCGCGCTGCGGCCGCTGATTTCCGACCAGGCTTGCGCAAGCGCGCCGCTGTCGTCCGCGTGGATGAGGGCCGAAACGTCCTCCATGAAGTCGTAACCGGTCGTGCCGTCGACCAGCCAGTCGTCGGGCAAGCCCTCGTGGTCGGCGAGAATCTTTTCGACGATCAGATAGGCTTCGCCACTCTGCAATTCCGGCGGCCGATTGTTCTGGCGTGCCTGGAGCGCGGCGCGGAGTTTCCGGCAATAGGCGCGCGGATCGGACAGGCCATCGACATGATCGATCCTCAAGCCGTCGACAAGGCCTTCTTCGTAGAGTGCGAGCGTCTTCGCATGCACGGCGTCAAAGGCGTCGTCGTTCTCCATGCGCAGCGCTGCAAGCTCGGTGATGTTGAAAAAACGCCGCCAGTTTATGCGGGCATCGGCCTCGTGCCAGTCGGCGAGCGCGTAGTGCTGCCGGCGCAGAAGGAGCCTCTTGTCGTGCAACGAAAGCGCGCTGACATCGTCCAGCTTCGCCGCGTCGTCATCGCGAACGGGAAATCGATTGTCGTAATAGACAAAGGCTGTCCCGGCGGCATCGCGCACCAGCTTGAGTTCGCCGTGCTCGAGAAGCGCTTCCGGCGCACCGTTCAGGAACGGCGCCAGCACTTTCCCGTCCAGCGCGTCCCAGTCGATATCGAAGAAGGCGCTGTACCGGCTTGTGCGGCCATTCTTCAGGACGTCGAGCCACCATGGATTGTCGGCTTTCCCGACCGCCATGTGGTTGGGGACCGTATCCAAAATGATGCCGATGTCATGGGCGCGCAGCGCCGCCGCCATATGGCGGAATTGCTCTTCGCCGCCGAGCTCGGGATTGATGCGCCCGAAGTCGATGACGTTGTAGCCGTGTGTCGAGCCGGCGCGGGCCGTGAGAATCGGAGAGGCGTAGACATGGCTGATGCCCAGGGATTGAAAATACTCCGCGAGGTCGGCCGCCCTCGCGAAGGGAAAGTCCTTGTGGAATTGCAGGCGATAGGTGGCGCGCGGGATCATGGCTCGCGCTTTCCGGTGAGGAGTGTGGCGCGACGGCGGGACGCCCGGCTCGCGAAAACATCGGGCAGGCGCCTGCGCCAGTTCGGGTGCTCGTCGATCGTGCCCGGCAGATTGGGCTGCTCACGCAACCCCAGAAGGTCTTCGGCGGGAACGATCGCCAGCGGGCACGGGGTCTTTGCGAGAAATTCGATGCTTGCATCAATCACCGGTCCGGCGCTCTCGGGGACCGCGCCCTTGGCGCAGCCTGCCTGTTTCAATGCGCGCCAGAGTTTTTTTCGGTCCGAGGCGCGCATCGCCTTTGCCTTCCGTGTGGCGTCGGCCGTCGCACCGGTCTTGCGACGCCAGTAGATGTCGCGATCCGTCCACCAGCCGGCGATCGTCGGAAGATCGTGCGTCGTCGAAAGCGCGGCCGCCGTCCGCTCCCACGCATCGGGCAGAATGAAATTGCCTTTGCCGTCGCGCTCGAACCACAGGACGCGCATGCCGTAGAGGGCATGGCGGGCGATGGTGCCGCGAAAGCCCGTTGGGACCGTGCCAAGATCTTCCGCGATGACCACGCAATTGTGCGCCAGGCTCTCGCGCGCGATCAGGTTCAGCATATTTTCCAGCGGGTATTCGAGATAAACGCCGTCGGCGGCCGACGCGCCGCGCGGGATCACCCACAAGCGGCGAAGGCCCATCGCATGATCGAGCCGCATGCCGCCGGCATTGCGCATCGCCGCTTTCAGCGTCGCGATGAAGCCCGCAAAGCCGCTGGCGCGAAGTCCGGTTGGGGAAAATGTCGTCAGTCCCCAGTCCTGTCCGGCGGGATTGAAGATGTCCGGTGGCGCGCCGATGCTGAGCCCGTCCAGGATCTCGTCGCGCGCAGACCATGCGAGGCTGCCGTTCGGTGCAACGCCGACCGCCATATCGGCGATCAGCCCGATCGCCATGCCGGCGTCGCGCGCGCGCTTCTGCGCCGCGCCGAGCGCCGTATCCGCCCGCCATTGCAGATAGAGCTGAAACCGGATTTCCGGATCGCCGGCATCCAGCGCCTGCACGCTCCTACTGTCCGCGTCGCGCCACTGCGCCGGCCAGTTGCGCCAGTCATAGATGTACTGGGCCACGAAGCGCCGATCGAGAACCTCGAACCGGGCATGGCCGAGGAGATGATCGCCGCCTTCGCGCACGAAGCGATCGAAGTCGTCGTCGCCCCGAAACGCGTCGAACGCGCTGCGAAGGCTCCGCATCCGCTCCGCATGCACGCGCGGCCAGTCGATGAGAGGTCCCTCTTTCGCCGCGCGATCACGAGACGCCACTGGGATGTAAAGCGGATTGAGAAACAGCCGCGTCGAGGGCGAGTAGGGGCTGATATGCGATGGCCGTGCGCCAAAGAGCGCGTGGACCGGACTGATTGCGAGGGCATCGGCGCCATATTTCGCGGCATCGGCGGCGAAGTCCGCCAGGGTGCCGAAGTCGCCAATGCCGCTCTCGCTCGCCAGCGCGTAGATCTGGACCGCGAGCGCCCAAAACTTCGCGTGTTTCGGCATTGCGTGTGCCCGACGCGGCGCATCGGCCGTCCGTTCCGCAGGCAAGGCGTTACCGGCTTCGCGCAGGCTTTCGGCGACCTGGGTGTTGGAGTCCGTCACATAGCCAAGAGCCCGAAGCACGGACTTCAGCGTATCCGGCGCAACGACGCGGCGTTGTCCATGCGCATCGGTCCAGATCGGCGAAAGTCCCGCCTTGCGGGCCAGCGTCGTAAGTGCGCGATCGCTCACGTGTCGAGAATCCAGGCGACCGTGGTGTAAGGCGGCAGCGTATGGTCGGGAATGGCGCCCCAGCAGGGCGCGGCGCCCGGGAAAGTCGCCAGGACAGCTTGGTTGCCGAGATTGCAGGCGAGAACGAGAGTCTTCTCCGATCCCAGGCGCCAGCGCGCCACTACCGCCTTCTCCCCGACCGCTTTCGCATCGATGGCCTTGGCCCCGGCGAGATGCGGGATCAGCCGCTCGTGCCGGAGCGCGAGAAGCTGGCGATAATAGCTCGACCAGGCGGACCGATCCGGCGCATCGATGAACGGATTGCTCGCCTCGAACGACGAGACCGCGTTGGGATCCGGCAGGTCGCCCTCCACGTCGACGAGCTTGCCGAATTCCCGCCGCCGCCCTTCGCGAACGATGCGGGCGAGCTTTTCGTCGTGATCGGTGAAATAGAGAAACGGCGCGCGACTGCCGATCTCCTCGCCCATGAAGATCAGAGGGATCTGCGGCGACAGCAGCAGCAGTGCGATCGCGGCTTTCAAGGCTTTCGGGTCGGCAAGCACCGTGAGCCGCTCGCCGAAGGCGCGATTGCCGATCTGATCGTGATTCTGCAGGAAGGCCACGAAGGAGGTCGGCGCAAGATGCCCGCTCGCCGTTCCGCGGGGCTGTCCATGATGACTTCCTGACGGCTCGCCCTGGAACACGAAACCTTCCTTCAGCGCGCGCGCGAGCTTCGATGCGGAAGACTGCGCGAAATCGGCGTAGTAGCCGGCATGTTCGCCGGTCAGCAGGACGTGCAGGACATGATGGATGTCGTCGTTCCACTGCGCGTCGAAGCCGTCGTCCAGGAAGGAAACGTCGTTGTCGTCGTTTTCGAGAACGAGATGGATATGACGGCCGCCGGCATCGCGGCGCAGCTCTGCGGCCAGATCGGCCAGCCAGCTGTTGTCGGCGATGGCATGCACGGCATCGAAGCGCAGCCCGTCGAAGCCGAATTCGTGGATCCAGTACTGCGCGTTCTCGGAAAAGAATTGTTGCACGGTCGGGTTGCGGAAATCGATGGCCGCGCCCCAGGGCGTCCTTTTGTCGTCGCGGAAGAAGTCTTTGGCGCAGAGAGCGAGATAATTCCCGTCAGGACCGAAATGATTGTAGACGACGTCGAGAAACATCATGATTCCGAGCGCGTGCGCGCGCGCGATCAGCGCCCGCAACGACTGGGGCGAGCCGTAGGATTCGACCGGGGCGAATGGAAGGACGCCGTCATAGCCCCAGTTGCGCGCGCCGGGGAACGCCGCGATGGGCATCAGCTCCACTGCCGTGATGCCGGTCTCGGCGAGCTTCGGCAGCAGTTTCGCAACGCCGTCGAACCCTCCGCACAGCCCCGCATGCAGTTCGTACAGGACAGCTTCGTGCCATGGCCGGCCCGACCATTGCCGGATGGGCTCGCTCGGCGCGCACACGACGCTCCACCCGTGCACGCCGCCCCGCTGCAGCCGCGAGGCAGGGTCAGGAAATGCCGTGTTCCCGGTGCGATATCGATAGCGCGTGCCGGGACCGGCCCTGAGCAGCGCCTGTTTCCATCCGTCCGCCTCCGCTTCGAGGCGCTCGGTTTCGCCCGACTCCAGCTCGATGCTGATGTCGTCGCAAGTGGGCGCCCAAAGGCGAAAGCGCACGCGATCGCCTTCGATGCTCGGGCCAAAGCGCCTGTCCTGCGTCACGGAGGAATCTCCGCTGCCAGCACCACCGCGCCGCGGCCGACGACTTCCAGCGTCTCGCCCTCGACGACGCGCTCGGCCGCGGAGGGATTGCCGCTGTCGATCAGGACACGCCAGGAATAGGGTCCCGGCAACTTGAACTGCAGCGTGTTGCTGTCGGCGTTGAGCATCAGCGCGGTGATCTCGACGGCGCCGGATGCAAGCTTTTCCGCGCGGCGAAGGATCAGCACGCGTCCCTGCGTGTTGTCCCAATCCTCCTTCGACAGCTGGACGCCGCGCTCGTCGTACCAGCTGAGCTCGCGCAGCCCTTCGGTGATATCGGAGGAGTCGGAGAGGAATTTGCCGCAGCGCAGTGTCGGAAAGCGCCGGCGGAGCGCCAACAGCCGTGCCACGAAGTCGGCGAGGCCCCTGCCGTTTTCCGTCTCCAGCAATTTCCAGTCGAACCAGGACACCTCGTTGTCCTGGCAATACGCATTGTTGTTGCCCTTCTGCGTGCGCCCGCATTCGTCGCCCATCAGGAGCATGGGCGTTCCGAGCGAACCGAATAGTCCGGTCAGCATCGAACGCTTCACGCGCTCGCGATAGGCCACGATGTCGGGATTGTCGGTCGGTCCCTCGGCGCCGTAGTTGACCGAGTAGTTGTCCTGCTGACCGTCCCTGTTGTCCTCGCCATTGGCTTCGTTGTGCTTTGCCTCGTAGGAAACAACGTCCTCGAGCGTGAACCCGTCATGGGAGGCCATGTAATTTATGGAGGCGAAGGGTTTGCGTTTCCGCGTATCGAAAATGTCGCCGGAGCCGGTCAGGCGGGCTGCCACTTCCGGGCGCATGCCGCCGTCGCCGCGCCAATATTTGCGCAGGCCATCGCGATAACGGT